>QRFC01003497.1_pt1 | contig 10465 bp, 10 predicted proteins | sample 1861061 | NCBI WGS metagenome assembly QRFC01 (sample SAMN09711282, study PRJNA482702) | Human gut metagenome, whole genome shotgun sequencing project. | reverse complement strand
ACTCGCCAGTGCCTCCCACTTTGGGGGAGGTGGCATCGCGTGAGCGATGACGGAGAGGGCGAGGATGCCAAAGGAGAATTGCTATGGAATACAAAATTACCACTCCCTGCACGGCCGAGGACCTTGCCCCGCTCAAGGCGGGCGACACCGTGCTGCTTTCCGGTGTGGTGTACACCGCCCGCGATCAGGCCCACAGGCGGATGACCGAAGCGCTGGAAAAAGGCGAACCGCTGCCCTTTGATCTGACCGGCAGCGCCATCTACTACGTTGGCCCCACGCCGGAACGCCCGGGCCAGGTGATCGGCTCGGCGGGCCCCACCACCAGCGGCCGCATGGATGCCATGAGCCCGCGCCTGCTGGACCTTGGCAATAAGATCATGATCGGCAAGGGCAAGCGGGACGATACTGTAAAGGCAGCTGTGGTGCGCAACGGGGCTGTGTATCTGGCCGCTTTGGGCGGTGCCGGTGCCCTGATGGCAAAGAGCGTGCAGACGCTGGAAGTGATCGCATGGCCGGACCTTGGCTGTGAAGCCGTGCGCCGCCTGATTGTGAAGGACATGCCGCTGACGGTGATCCTGGATGCCCACGGCGGCGACCTGTACCAGTCCGGCCCGGCGGCATATCTGGAAGCAAAATAATTTATCGCCTTTGCACAAAACGCGGCCGACTAAAAACCGGCAAAACAGCAGATTTGCGCAGGATAAATTTGGTTTGTTTTAACAAACTTCCGCGAATTGCTTGCACATCGGCAAAAAGTGTGATATCTTGTACTATATGAAACCGTGGTGCTTTGCATCCCGGCACAGACAGGAGGCAAACATACCATGCAGATCCACCAATCCGCAGAAGATTATCTTGAAACGATCCTTATGCTCACCCAGCGGATGGGCCGTGTGCGCTCCATCGATGTGGTCAATGAGCTGGGCTTTACCAAAGCCAGCGTCAGCATTGCCATGAAGAAGCTGCGCGAGAACGGCTATATCGCGGTGGACGGCGAGGGCAACCTGACCCTGCTGGCACCGGGCCGCGAGATCGCGGAGCGCATCTATAGCCGTCACCGTCTGCTGACCCACTTCTTTATGCAGCTGGGCGTGGACGAAAAGACCGCCGCCGAAGATGCCTGCAAGGCAGAGCATATCCTCAGTGAGCAGACGCTGGAAAAGATCCGTGAGCGCGCCATTGAGACGGATGCTGAGCTTGGCAAGACTGTCAAGTGATCCCCGCGGCATTCCAAGATCGTAAAATGATCCCGTTCCTGAAAAGGAGCGGGATTTTTTTGTATGGAAATTGGGCGGCAGATCCCTCTTGCATCCGGGGTGCGGGTGCGGTATTCTTATAAGATAAGAAGGTTTTACAGCCAAACCGGGAGGAAACAGCCATGGATGCAGACGAGATCCGCACGCTTTTGGGCGATAACATTTTTGAGCGGGCCAAGAAATACCGCAAGCGCATCCAGCAGAGCACCTGCACCGTGAACGAGGACGGCGTGCGCCATATTTCGGCCATGGTACAGGGCAGCGGCGGCAGCTATTACTATACGCAGGCATGGCTGCGGGAGAACGGCAGCTTTGTCAGTGCGTCCTGCAGCTGCCCGTATAACCAGAACGGCGAGGGCACCTACTGCAAGCATATCGGCGCATTGCTGCTGGACGATGCCGAAAAGAATGCCCCTGCACCGGCGGCAAAGCCGGATGCGATTCCCGGTGTTGTGCGCGGCGCGGCGGGCCTTGCCCCGGAACCGGCCCGGCGGGACAGCTATGCCTCCGGGCTGGAAATGCTGTTTGGCAAAAAGTGGCACGGCGAAACGCCGGTGTCGGATCACGAGGCCCGCAGGCTGCTGGATACCTACAAGGAAGCAGCCCTTGAAAACCTTGGCGTGGACGAGACCGCCCAGCGCACCGGCTTTGCCCATCTGGAACCGGAGCTGACCCTCGTGCCCGGCGCACAGCCATGGCTGCGGCTGCGCATCTCGGACGGCGGGCGGCAGTATGTGGTAAAAAGCATCCCGAACCTGATGGAAGCCGTCGAGATGGGTAAAAGCGTCAGCTACGGCAAGGCGCTGGCTTTTGTGCACCGGTGGGATGCCTTTGATGAAGAGTCCCGTGCGCTTTTGCAGCTGCTGCGCCGTCAGGTGAACGCAAGGCAGAGCATGGACAAAGCCGCCGTGCGGGTGTACGGCGGGGCCGAACAAGGCCCGGCGGGAGGCATGATCCTGACCGGCGAGATCTTTGATGACCTTGTGCAGCTGTACGAGCATACCGGTTTTTTGGGCGGGTACGAGCTGCGGGAAGGTCTGCCCGTCATTACCATGACCGTGGAGCGCCGCCGCGGCGGTGTGCAGGTGGAAGGCGAACCCGCACTTTCCGCTGTGCAGGGCCTTGACTATGATTACCTGTTCAGCGAGGATACGCTCTGGCGGCTGCAGCGGCCCGGGTGCACCCGCATCCTGCCCGCATTGCAGGCGCTGGGCGGCAAAAGCCTGTTCTTTACCAGCGCAGATGCCACGGCCTTTTGCAGCTATGTGCTGCCGGAGCTGGGCAGCAAGCTGAACATCGTGGACCCGGAACGTCTGCTGCTGAACCAGATCCCGCTGGAACCGGTGGTGCAGTTCTATCTGGACGCACCGGACAGCTTCCGCATCGAAGCACACGCGGAGTTTTTGTACGGGGAGGATAAGGTCACGCCGTTCGTGCCGTCTCCGGCAGGGCTTTTGCGGGATGTGCGCGCCGAGAGCCGGGCAAAGCGGCTGCTGGCCTCTTATCTGCAGCCCGGTGTGGGCGGCAGAGAGGAAGTGTACGGCACCGCTGACGAGGACGAGATCTACCGCATGTTGGAGGAGGGCGTGCCGGCCCTGCTGGCCGAGGGTGAAGTATACCTGACGGATGCCTTCCGCAGCCTGCAGGCCGCGCCGCCCCGCATCACGGTGGGCGTTTCGGTGCACGGCAGTGTGCTGGATCTGGAAGTGGATACCGGCGAGTTCCCGGTGGCAGAGCTGAAAGACCTGCTGCGCTCCCTGCACCAGAAAAAGCGCTACCACCGCTTGCGGGACGGCCGTCTGCTGCGGCTGGACGACAGTCTGGAAGGGCTGGACGAACTGAACGATACACTGGAACTTTCCGGGGCCAAGCTCAAGAGCGGCCACGCCGAGCTGCCGCTCTACCGTGCACCCAGTCTCGACTGGGCGCTCTCGGGCCAGAACGGCCTGCGTTTCAACCGCGACGATGCGTTCCGCCGCATCAGCCGCAGCTTTCACGCCGTGAAGGACAGCGAGTATACTCCGCCGGAAAGCCTGCACAATGTGCTGCGCAAGTACCAGCGGGATGGCTACCGCTGGCTGCGCACGCTGGACGGCTACGGCATGGGCGGCATTCTGGCCGACGATATGGGCCTTGGCAAGACCGTGCAGGTGCTCAGCTACCTGCTGGCCATGAAGGAAAGAGGCCAGCGCCTGCCCAGCCTCATCGTCTGCCCGGCATCGCTGGTGCTCAACTGGCAGGAGGAATGCCAGAAGTTTACGCCGCAGCTTTCCTGCGTGGCTGTGGACGGTGACGCTGCTCACCGGGCAGAGCTGGCAAAGCAGTGGGCGGAAGCCGACCTTGTGGTGACCAGCTATGACCTGATGCGCCGGGACGAGGAGCTTTACAACGGGCAGCAATTCTACGCCTGCATTCTGGACGAAGCGCAGGCCATCAAGAACCACACTACCCAAAAGTACAAGGCGGTGTGCGGGGTGAACAGCAAAGTGCGGTTTGCCCTTACCGGCACCCCGGTGGAAAACCGCTTGGGCGAATTGTGGAGCATCTTCTCCTTCCTGATGCCGGGGTATCTGCCGCCTTACAAGACCTTCTGCGCCCGGTTTGAAAAGCCTATCGTGCAGGAGGACGACAAAGACGCACTGCGCCGTTTGAACCAGCTCACCGGGCCGTTCATCCTGCGGCGCATGAAGTCCGAGGTGCTCAAAGAGCTGCCCCCCAAGACCGAGAATCTCCACCGCATCGAGCTGGACGAGCAGCAACGCAAGCTCTACCTTGCCGCTGTGGTGGACGCGCGGGAAAAGCTGCGCGCTGCAAAGCCGGAGGATAAAATGGCGGTGTTCGCAGTGCTCATGCGCCTGCGGGAGATCTGCTGCGACCCGCGCCTTGTGGCAGACAACTGGGACGGCGGCAGTGCCAAGCTGGACGCCTGCATGGAGCTGGTGACGGCTGCTGTGGAGGGCGGACACCGCATCCTGCTGTTCAGCCAGTTCACCTCCATGCTGGAACTGCTGGCAAAACGGCTGGACGAAGCGGGCGTGAGCCACTTTACCCTGCAGGGCTCCACCCCAAAGCCGGTGCGTGCAGAGCTTGTGCGCCGGTTCAACAGCGGTGAAGCGGACGTGTTCCTCATCTCGCTGCGGGCGGGCGGCACCGGCCTGAACCTGACGGCGGCAGATATCGTCATCCACTACGACCCGTGGTGGAACGTGGCTGCGCAGAATCAGGCCACCGACCGCGCCTACCGCATCGGCCAGCGCAATCCGGTGCAGGTGTACAAGCTCATTGCGCAGGACACCATTGAAGAAAAGATCGTGGAGCTGCAGCAGGCAAAGCAGGACCTTGCCGAGACGGTCACCGGCTCGGCAGACGGAGCGATCCTGTCCATGAAACCAGAGGAATTGCTGCAGCTGCTGCAAGAGGAATAAAGAGGAGAAAACATCATGAAAGTCTGGGATCTGCACTGCGATACCCTCAGCGAGCTGCGCAAAGCCGAACATGCGGGCCGGCCCAAGAGCTTCGCGCAGAACGATCTGCATATCGACCTTGAAAAATTACAGAAAGGCGACTATCTGCTGCAGTGCTTTGCAGCATTCGTCAATCTGGGTGATAAGACGCCCGGAGCGGACCCGCTGGTGACAGCGCTGGAAGAGATCGACCAGTTCAAGCGCATCATGGCGGCATACCCGGAAAAAATTGCTCCGGTGTACACGGCGGCGGACATCCGCCGGAATGCTGCGGCGGGAAAGATCAGCGGGATGCTCACCATCGAGGAAGGCGCCTGCTGCAAGGGCAGCGTGGGGGTGCTGCGCCGGATGTATGAGCTGGGCGTGCGCATGATGACCCTGACATGGAACCACGAAAACGAGCTGGCAAGCCCGCAGCGGAACCCCGGCGGGGTGCTGGTGCCCCAGACCGAAAAGGGCCTGACCGGGAAGGGCTTTGAATTTCTGGCCGAGATGGAACGGATGCACATGATCGTGGATGTGAGCCACCTTTCGGACAAGGGCTTCTGGGATATCGTGGAGCACGGCACCCGGCCTTTTGCGGCCAGCCACTCCAACTGCCGCGCACTGGCACCCCACACCCGCAACCTGACCGATGAGATGATCCGCGCCCTTTCGGAGCGCGGCGGCATTGCGGGCCTGAACTACTATGCGCCCTTTCTGGACACCGACCCCACCCACCCGGAAAACTGCCGCAGCACGGTGGAGCTGATTGCAAAGCATGCGGCCCACTATAAGCAGGTAGGCGGTGCACAGATGATTGCCCTTGGCAGCGATTTTGATGGCATCGATGGCCCCCACCAGCTGGAAAATGCTGCCTTCCTGCCGCTGCTGGCGGATGCCCTGCGCAAAGAGGGCTTTACCGAGGACGAGGTGGAAGGTATCTACTACCGCAATGCCATGCGCTTTTTTGAAGAAAACCTGTAATAACAACGGAGAATATGCCGATATGGATAAAAACATGACGCTGGAAAAGCGCATTGCTGCGGAGCTGTACTGCTATCAGGGCAAAATGAGCGTGTTCGTGGACGACCTGCAGGGCCATACCGTGGAGGTGGGCGCGGACGAAGAATTTGAGACGGCATCCACCATCAAGGCGTTCATTCTCGCTGCATTGTATTTGCAGGCGCAGCGCGGCAAAGCAGACCTTGCCGAAGAGATCACCTATGAGCAGAGCCAGTTCGTGGACGGCAGCGGTATGCTGCGCGCGCTGGGCGTGGGCGCAAAGCTCAAGGTAAAGGACACCGCCACCATGATGATCATTTGCTCGGACAACGTCGCCACCAATATGATCATCGACTATCTGGGACTGGATACCATCAACGCCTGTATCCGGGAGCTGGGCTTTGCGCATACTGTGCTGCACAATCCGCTGCACTTTGACCGCTACCGCCAGCTTGGCACCACCACGCCGCGCGACTACGCGGCGCTGTTCGCCCGCATTGCAAAAGGGGAGCTTGTCAGCCGGGAAGCCAGCGCGGAGATGCTTTCCATCCTGCGCCAGCAGCACTACAACACCATGCTGACCCACGATTTTCCCCAGTATTACCTCGACTGCGAGGAGACCGGCGCGCCGGAGCTGATCTGGGTGGCCAGCAAGAGCGGCAGCATGAACGCCTGCCGCAACGACGGCGGCATCGTCCACACCCCCTACGGCGAGTATGTCATCGTGCTGATGAACAAGGATTTTCACGATATCATCGAGTACAATGAACACCCCGCCATGGTGTACGGTGCCCGCGTCTCGCGGATGATCCTGGATCAGGTGCTGGCCTGTGAGGGCCGACTGTCCCTGTCCTGAGACGCACACTCTCCCAAAGAACAAAATTGGAAAAATAAAAGGAATTATAACAATGGGTATCACGCTCTCGCCATGGATGATGGTGTTTCTCGTTCTGATGACGGGCTTTGCAGGCTTTGTGGATTCGGCAGCCGGAGGCGGCGGTCTTATCAGCCTGCCGGCCTATCTGTTTGCCGGGCTGCCGCCCCACTACACCTATGCTACCAACAAATTCAGCGCCGCCTGCGGCACCACTTTTGCCACAGCCAACTTTTTCAAAAACGGTGCAATGAACCTGAAGGTGGGCATCCTTGCAGCCATTGGCAGCTTTGCGGGCAGTGCACTGGGGGCGCATATCGTGCTGCTGCTCAGCGATGAACTGCTGCGCACCATGATGTTCCTCATCCTGCCAGTGGCGGCGGTGGTCATTTTGTGGCAGCGCGACCTGCCGGACCAGAACCGGGACGACGGAACTCTGAACCTGAAAAAGATCCTGCTGGCGCTGGGCATCGGCTTGGGCATCGGCCTGTACGACGGCATCGTGGGCCCGGGCACCGGTACCTTTGCCATCATTGCCTTTACCACCCTGATGGGCTTTGACCTGCGCACCGCCAACGGCAACGGCAAGGTACTGAATCTTGCCAGCAACTACGCCAGCCTGTTCACCTATCTGATGAACGGTCTGGTGGTGTTCCACATCGGCATCCCCTGCGCCGTCAGCAACATTCTGGGCAACCTGCTGGGGTCCCATTTCGCCCTGAAAAAGGGTGCGCGCTTCATCCGTCCTATGATGCTGGTGGTGCTGGTGCTGCTGCTGGGCAAGCTCATCTCGGACGCAGTGCTGTGAGCGCCGGGCGCGCCAGAGGCTCCCTCTCCGAGGGAGCTGGCAAAACCGTCAGGTTTTGACTGAGGGAGTTTGCGCCCGTTTCCCGCCGCAAAAAACAAGTCGGGCAGCCCGCAGGCTGCCCGACTTTGCTCGGATGATCATTTTTCGGTGGTCGCTTATTCCAGCACCAGCCCTTTGTCAAAGAATGCCAAACCAAATGCACCGGGGCCTGCGTGGGTGCCGATGACGCAGCCGATCTGGCGCACCAGCGGTTCGCCCATGTGCAGATTTTCACGGAAGTAGTTCTCGATGGGCTGCACTTCCCGCAGGCTGGAAGAATAACCGGCAACAGCGGCAAAGTCCGGGCTGATGCCGCCCAGCTCTTCGATCTTCTTGAACAGGGCCACATAGGCACCGGGCAGGCCGCGGGCCTTACCGGCCATGGCTACCTTACCGTCCTTGATGGTGATGAGGGGCTTGATGCCCAGCATCCCGCCCGCGACGGCCACAGCGGCAGGCAGACGGCCGCCCTTGCGCAGATACTTCAGATCGTCGATTGCGGCAACCAGATGCAGATGCTCCTTGGCGTGCTCCAGATCGGTGGCGATCTGCACCAGCGTCTTGCCTGCGTCACGCAGCTGCACGGCCAGACGCACCAGCAACGATTCGCCCAGACACACGGTGGCACTGTCCACAAACAGCACGTTATCTACATTGGCGAGGTCTGCGGCCAGCTTTGCGCACTGCCATGTGCCGGACAGCTCGTGGGACAGGAAGATGCCCAGCACTTCGTCCCCGGCGGCAGCGGCTTCCAGATAGAATTTCTCGAACAGCTCCGGGCTGGGCTGGCTGGTGGTGGGCAGCTTGCGGCAGCTGGCCAGATGGGCATAGTACTCGGTGGGGGTCATGTCGATGCCATCCCGCAGGATGCTGCCATCCTCCAGCGTCACGTTCAGAGGGATCACGGTCACGCCCAGCTGCTCGGCTTCGGCGGGCAGGATGTCAGACGCAGAATCGGTGAGAATACGGATCATAAAATACCTCCGGATTTCCGGTAAAAACAAATTCAAGTCATGTTTCCCGACGCTTTGCAATAAAACGTCGGGAAACATTATACCAGAATCCACAGGGAAAAGTCAATTACCTGAGCGAAAATTGCTTCGTCCCAGCGCAAAATACTTGCGTAAAAGCCGCTGCTTATGATAAGATAGGCGCTGAGAAACGCACGGCAGGGAGGGCAGGCCATGGAGCAAAAGGCAAAAACAAGGGCGCTGCTGGCTGCGTTCGGCTGCGCACTGGCCTACCTGCTGGCAGGCAAAGTGCTGGCATTTCTGCCTGCCCCGGCGTGGGATGTGCGGGCGCTGAGTTTTGTGCACCACTGCATCGCTGCACCTGTCGTGGAGGAACTGGTGTTCCGCGGGGCCATCCAGCAGCTGGCGCAGCCCTTGGGCAGATGGCAGGCCGCGGCGCTGCAGGCGGTACTGTTTGCGGTGCAGCACGGCACCCCGGCGGGCATGGCGTGGGCGCTTGGCTGCGGCCTTGTGCTGGGCGCACTTCGTGAACGCACCGGCAGGGTATGGCCGGGGATGCTTTTGCATACATTGAATAATCTGCTGGTTTTTGCAGCAGGATAAAGGGGAACCTATGACCGATTCTGAACTGATGGGCCTTGCGCTGGAAGAAGCCCGCAAGGCGGCTGCACTGGGCGAGGTGCCGGTGGGGGCCGTGGTGGCCCGCAACGGCGAGGTGGTAGCTGCCGCCCACAACACCCGCGAGACCGAAAAAAACGCACTGCATCATGCAGAGCTGCTGGCCATTGATGCCGCCTGCAAAAAGCTGGGCGGCTGGCGGCTGTGGGAGTGCGAGCTGTTCGTCACGCTGGAGCCGTGCCCCATGTGCGCCGGGGCCATCATCAACAGCCGCATCCGGCGGGTGGTATACGGCGCGGCAGACACCAAGGCGGGCTGCTGCGGCAGTGTGACCGACCTGTTTGCAATGCCCTTCAACCACCACCCGGTGGTGGAGCAGGGGCTGCGCGCAGAGGAAGCACAGGAGCTGCTGCAGGCGTTTTTCAAGGATCTGCGGGCACGGCTTGCGGCCCGGCCGAAGTGGAAACCGCCTGTATGACCGGCATGGAATATGAAGAAACCGTAAAAAAGTGGAAGCTGCGTGAAAAAGTAGGCGGCTTCCACTTTCTTTTTTCGGCAAATTGTGCTATATTATTTAATGGTGTTTTGTCGAAACCCATCTTATGCAGCTGTCTGCCGCGCCGAGCACCGGACTTTGACCGGATAAGAAATGGACGCTGAACGGACGGCGATGGGCCGCACAGACATCTCCTGCACGGCATACCTTTGCAGTGCAGAGATCACGACAGGAGGACTATACTCTTGTACGAAGATGAATTTGAACTGACGTTCAATCTGTCGGGTGAGGAGCCGCAGCCGGAACAGGCTGCACAGGAGCCGCCCGTACCGCCAAAGCCAAAGGCGGCAGCACCCGTGGTGGACGAACCCACCCGGGTGATGGTGCTGGAAAAGCCCCAGCCTGCGCCGCAGCCGGAAATGCCGGAGCCTGTGCAGGAAGAGCCGGAGAAAACACCGGCACCTACCGTGCAGGCAGCAGCCAGTGGCCGCTGTGTGCTGATCTCCGGCGGCGACCGCGGCATTGGTGCCGCTGCGGCCCGGGCGTTCTATGCGGCGGGCTACCGCGTGGCGGTGCTGTACCACAGCAATGTCAAAGCCGCTGCAGAGCTGGAAAAACAGCTGCCCGGCTCAGAATTTATCAGACACAACCTTAGACATACAAATTCCAAATCAAACGAACATTAGACTTCTACATGTACCGGACAAAACGGTATAATCGCGGAAAAAGACAAACAGCTTATATTATATGCACTTTTCGCAACAAAGGTCTTGATTCTTTACCGCAATTTGGATATACAAAAATCTAATGTTCGTTAAATTTATATGGATTACTAATGATTGTCGGATACCTGGATATATCGGAAAACAACGTCAGCCGGCAGGAACAGCAGATTCTGCTTCAGGATTATGCATGCAGCACTCGTTGCCGGATAGACGTTTTCCATTGCGATTCT
>QRFC01003496.1_pt1 | contig 10465 bp, 5 predicted proteins | sample 1861061 | NCBI WGS metagenome assembly QRFC01 (sample SAMN09711282, study PRJNA482702) | Human gut metagenome, whole genome shotgun sequencing project. | reverse complement strand
CAGGTTTCTACTACAGGTAGTGTAGTCGCTCCCGCGATTGGTATGTTGGGCTTTGCCATTGCATTGGCTCTGCCATTTACTTTATTCGCTTTATTTCCGTCTTGGCTGAAGTCAATGCCTAAGTCTGGCGGTTGGATGAATGTGATTAAAGTGACATTAGGTTTCCTGGAATTAGCTTTTGCTTTAAAATTCCTGTCTGTTGCCGATTTGGCTTATGGATGGAGAATTCTGGATCGTGAGACTTTCCTTGCTTTGTGGATTGTTATTTTTGCTCTGCTTGGTTTCTATCTGTTGGGTAAGATTAAATTTCCTCATGATGACGATGATACGAAAGTAAGTGTATCTCGTTTCTTCATGGCACTGGTTTCATTAGCTTTTGCTGTTTATATGGTTCCGGGCTTATGGGGAGCACCCTTGAAAGCGGTTAGTGCTTTTGCACCGCCTATGAAAACCCAGGATTTTAATCTTTATACCAATGAGGTACATGCCAAGTTCGATGATTATGATTTAGGTATGGAATATGCCCGTCAGCATAACAAGCCGGTAATGCTCGATTTTACAGGATATGGTTGTGTGAACTGTCGTAAAATGGAGCTTGCCGTGTGGACCGATCCGAAGGTTAGCAGCATCATCAATAATGACTACGTACTGATTACTCTTTACGTTGACAATAAGACTCCGCTTACTGAACCGGTGAAGATCATGGAAAATGGTACAGAACGCACTTTGCGTACGGTAGGTGATAAATGGAGTTATCTGCAGCGTGTGAAGTTTGGTGCCAATGCCCAGCCTTTCTATGTTCTGATAGACAATGAGGGTAATCCGCTGAACAAGTCGTATGCTTATGATGAGGATATATCCAAGTATATCAATTTCCTGCAAACAGGACTTGAAAATTATCGGAAAGAGAAATAGATAATACAGTGTTCTCAATAAATAAAGGGCTGTCTTCGCTATTGGAGGCAGCCTTTTATTTATTTTGCGAAATGAATACTCATTTTTATCGCATTGGTACTTCCATTAGCAGTAAGGTCGCTTCTTGGGTTATTTCCACTTTAAAGCTCTTTGTATCCCAAAGACCGATGCCGTCACGTCGTGACAATCGGTTGCCTGCAACTTCCACATCTCCTTCGATGATAAAAAGATAAACTCCGTTACCTTCCTGATGCAACTTGTATTCGAAACTCTTTCCTGCGTCAAATGTTCCCATAGAAAACCATGCATCTTGCTTAATGGAAGCGGGTACTTTACCGTCCGGTGAAATAATTAGAGCAAGTTCGTTTCTTTTCAGTAAAGGACGAATATCGTAGTTGTTATATTCCGGCTCTGTATTTTCAATTCTCGGGAATACCCATATTTGCAAAAATTCCAATTGCTCTTTGTCACTTCCATTATATTCACTGTGGAAGATACCTTTCCCCGTACTCATAACCTGGATATCGCCGGGTGTGATTGTCCGGGTGTTGTTTACGCTGTCGCCATGTCTCAGATACCCCTTCAAGGGGATAGAAATGACTTCCATATTCTGGTGAGGGTGTGTATCGAATCCCATTTCAGGGTCAACGCTATCATCATTCAGTACCCTCAATACGCCGAAATGCATTCTTGACGGGTTATAATAGTTTGCAAAACTAAATGTATGGTGGGTTTTCAGCCAACCATGATTGAAATAACCCCTTGAAGAGGCTTTGTCTACTACTGTTTTCATACTTTTCCTTTCTTAATAGAACATCTGTATAACAAACGAATTATAGATAAAGTTCTGGTGGTGAGATGGGTGCATTTTGCGAAAAGATTTATATCTTTGAGCATTCTAAAACGAAAAAGGTATGAAAAAGATTATCTCATTACCTTTTTCAATTCCCAATTTCTGTAACTTTTCATCACCCGAATATCGGCTGTCACAGTATAAAGTCCACACGACGAATCTGACACCCCAGAACGCAATAGACAGGAAAATGTCCGTTTTTTACAAAGAGAGGGCATAAACAGAACATTTTATAATGCTTATAAACCTTTTATATATAGAAGAGACTGAGTAATTTTGTCACAAAACTAATATACCTTGAATTATGAAACGAATTTATTGGATTTTAACAAGCATCTCACTCTACTCGCTGTTATCCTGTAGCAACGGAGCTAAAGACACGCGAGGATACCAGACCGTAAAAACAGATACGGTTGTCTCCGCCGGCGGGCAAACCAGCCTGCAATATCCCGGAAAAGTAAAAGCGGCACAAGACATCAGCCTCGCATTCAGAGTGAGCGGCACGATACAGAAGATATATGTAAAGGACGGCGCCCGCGTGCAGGCAGGACAGCTGCTTGCCGAACTGGACCCTACAGACTACCAGGTGCAACTGGACGCCACCGAGGCCGAATACAAACAGATTAAGGCAGAGGCGGAACGCGTAATGGCGCTTTACAAAGACAACGGAACCACGCCCAATGCCAACGACAAGGCCGTGTACGGACTGAAACAAATCACCGCCAAATACCGGCATCACAAAGACCAGTTGGGCTACACCCGCCTTTACGCCCCTTTCAGCGGCTATATACAGAAAAGGCTGTTTGAAGCGCACGAAACGGTGGGAGCCGGAATGCCTGTCCTGTCCATGATAAGCAACAGCGCCCCGGAAGTGGAAATAAACCTTCCGGCAGCCGAATACATCCGGCGCGAGCAATTTGACCGATACCGCTGTACGTTCGACATTTATCCGGAACAGACCTATGAGCTGAAACTCATCAGCGTCACCCCCAAAGCAAATGCGAACCAGCTCTACACCATGCGCCTGCAACTGATTACAGACAACCGCCCCGTTCCTTCTCCGGGCATGAACACCATGGTTACCATTCTTTGCAACAATGACAGTTCACGCAACCTCTCCGTACCCGGCAGCGCTGTCCTGCAAAAAGACGGCAAAACCTGCGTATTCGTATACAACCCGTCCGACAGCAAAGTACACAGCCGCGAAGTAACCCTCGTACGCCTGCTGAGCAACGGACGCAGCATCATCGCTTCCGACGGGCTGCAACCCGGCGACCAAGTGGTGTCGGCAGGAATACATCACATAAAGGACGGAGAAACCGTGACTCCTCTGCCTGCGGCCAGCGACACAAACATCGGCGGACTGTTATAGCATTGTTTTCCTTTAAAACTCAGCAATTATGGATATAAGCAAATGGGCATTCAAAAACCGCAATCTGGTTTACTTCCTGGTGACCGTCCTGTTTGTAGGCGGCATCCTCTCCTGCTACCAGATGAGCAAGCTGGAAGACCCTGAAATAAAAGTGAAACTCGCCATGGTGGTAACCACCTATCCGGGGGCATCCGCCCACCAGGTAGAGCTGGAAGTGACGGATGTGCTGGAGAAAAGCATCCGCAGCATGGGCAATATAGATAATGTGGAAAGCTACTCGTACAACGACCTCTCCCTGATACAGGTAGAACTCACCACCATTACCCCGGACGATGAAGTGGAGCAGTGCTGGGACATGCTGCGCCGCAAGGTGAGCGACGCCTGCGCCCTGCTGCCCGACGGAGCGAGCACCCCCATCGTGAAAGACGACTTCGGCAATGTATACGGAATGTTCTACGCACTGACCGGTGACGGACTGTCCGACCGGGAGCTGTCCGACTACGCAGAGCTTATCAAGCGCGAAATAAGCGACATGACGGGCGTGGAACGGGTGGAACTGTACGGCAAACGTCCCGAATGCATCAACATCTCCCTGCTGCAAGACCGCATGGCAAACCTCGGCGTAAAGCCCGCCGAAGTCCTCGCCACCCTGAACGGACAGAACAAGACCACCTACAGCGGCTACTACGACAACGGCGACAACCGCATCCGCGTCACCGTCAGTAACAAGTTCAAGACAGTGGAAGATATAGGCAGCATGCTGATACAAGGGCATGACGACGACCAGCTCCGCATGCGCGACATCGCCCGCATTGAGAAAGGATACGAAGAGCCTACCCGCAACGAACTGTTCTTCGACAGCGAACGGGCGCAGGGAATCCTCATCGCAGCTTCCAGCGGTTCGGACATCGTGAAAGTGGGCGCTGCCGTAGAGAAAAAACTGGCGCAACTGAAAGAAAGCCGCCTGCCCGCAGGCGTGGAGTGCCACAAGGTATTCTATCAGCCCGAACGTGTGGGAGCCTCTTTGGGTACTTTCGTCATCAACCTGATAGAGTCCGTCATCATCGTTGTGGTAATCCTGATGCTGGCCATGGGTTTCAAGAGCGGAATCATCATCGGCATCAGCCTCATTGTCACCGTATTCGGTTCGTTCCTGTTCCTATACACGGCGGACGGAACCATGCAGCGTGTATCGCTTGCCGCTTTCGTGCTGGCAATGGGTATGCTGGTAGATAATGCCATTGTCATCGTAGACGGCATACTGGTAGACCTGAAAGCCGGCAAAAACCGCATGGAGGCAATGACAGCCATCGGCCGCCAGACGGCAATGCCCCTGCTGGGCGCCACACTGATAGCCATCATCGCTTTCCTTCCCATCTTCCTGTCGCCGGACACTGCCGGGGTATACACCCGCGACCTGTTCATCGTACTGGCGGTGTCCTTACTGCTGAGTTGGGTGCTGGCGCTGGTGCACGTGCCGCTGATGGCAAACCGCAAGCTGCACCCTGCTGTTGAAGTCAGCGCCACCGGAAAGCGCGAATACAAGGGACGTACCTATGCCCTGTTGCGCACCGCCCTCTACTTCGGACTGGCACATCGCTGGAGCGTCGTACTGGCGATGCTCGCCCTGCTGGGACTTTCCATTTTCGGCTACGGCTACATGCGGCAGGGTTTCTTCCCCGATATGGCGTACGACCAGCTCTACATGGAGTACAAGCTGCCCGAAGGCAATAACTCCACCCGCGTGGCACGCGATTTAAGGGAGATAGAATCCTACCTGAAAACACGCAAGGAGATTACCCATGTCACCGCCTCTGTCGGCGGCACGCCGGGACGCTACAAACTGGTGCGCAGCATCGCCAATCCGTCCTTGTCGTACGGCGAACTGATTATAGACTTCACCTCTCCTGACGACCTGGTAGAGAATATGGATGAGATACAGGAATACCTGACACGGCGTTATCCGGATGCTTACATCAACCTGAAACGCTACAACCTGATGTTCAAGAAGTACCCTATCGAAGCGCAGTTTATGGGTCCCGACCCTGCCGTACTGCACCGCTTGGCCGACAGTGCGCGGTACATTATGGAACACACGCCGGAGGTCCGCCTCATCACCACCGACTGGGAACCGCAAATACCCGTACTCTCCATCGAGTACGACCAGGCAGCCGCCCGCGCGCTGGGTCTCAGCCGCAACGACGTAAGCATGTCCCTGCTTTCCGCCAACGGTGGCATACCTATCGGGTTCTTCTACGAAGGCATCCACCGCGACAACATCTACCTGAAATGTCTGGACGAGGAAGGAAAGCCGATAGAAGACCTCGGCAATACGCAGGTATTCTCCGCCCTGCCCTCGCTGAACGGACTGCTGAACGAAGAAACCATGGTGAAACTGAAGGCAGGTACACTGAGCAAGGAAGAACTGGTGGAAAGCCTCATGGGAAGCACCCCGCTGAAACAAATCAGCAAGCGCATCGACATCCGCTGGGAAGACCCCGTCGTACCGCGCTATAACGGACAGCGCAGCCAGCGCGTGCAATGCTCTCCCGCTCCCGGCATAGAGACCGAAAAGGCAAGGCAGATTATCGCCCGTCGGATAGAACAGATAGAGCTTCCGCAAGGCTATACCCTGCATTGGCAGGGCGAGAAGAGCGCCAGCGACGAGTCCATGGAGTATCTGTTCAAGAACTTCCCGCTTGCCATCATCCTGATGATTGCCATTCTTATCATGCTGTTCAAGGACTACCGCAAGCCGATTATCATCTTCTGCAGTCTGCCCATGCTGCTTGTGGGAGTGGTGGCTGTGATGCTGCTTACAGACAAAACGTTCAACTTCGTGGCAATCGTGGGTACGCTGGGACTGATAGGCATGCTTATCAAGAACGGCATCGTACTGATGGATGAAATCACCCTTCAGCTCAACCAAGGGGTAGAACCTATTACGGCACTGGTGGACAGCGCACAAAGCCGTCTCCGTCCTGTGACCATGGCTGCGCTGACCACCATTCTGGGTATGATACCGCTGCTGCCCGACGCGATGTTCGGTTCGCTGGCAGCTTCCATCATGGGCGGCCTCACATTCGGAACGCTGATAACACTCCTGTTTATCCCTGTACTATACGCATTATTCTTTCATATAAAAAACGAACAATAATGAAAAAGACAACATTCATCCTCGCCGCCCTGCTCTCCGCTGCCTGCATCTCCGCCCAAGAGACGCTGACACTGGAACAATGCAGGGAAATGGCGCTGAAATACAACAAAGAAATGGCAGCCGCCGCCAGACAAACGGAAAGTGCACGCTACACCGCAAAGAGCTATAAGGGCAACTTCTTCCCCAACTTCAGCCTCAGCGGTACGGGTATCTACAGTACATCAGACGGCAGCCTCGGCATAGCCGGCGGCAACCTGCCTACTTTCCTGCCCGATGCCACAGGGCAATTCCTTCCCAACAAGGGGTTCGCCTACTTCCCCGGAATAGACCTGAACTACAAGATAGGCATGGTATATATGGGCGGCATACAAGTGGAACAACCGCTCTACATGGGCGGTAAAATCCGTGCGGCATACAAAATGTCCCTGCTGGGTAAGGAAATGGCACAGTTGAGCGAAACGCTTACAGCCTCGGAAGTCATTGTAAAGACAGAGCAGGCATACGCACAAGTCATCAAAGCCAAAGAGATGAAGAAAGTGGCCGACAAATACAGTGCCGTGCTCACGGAACTGATGAAGAACGTGGAAAGCGCCCATAAACACGGACTCAAGCCCCAGAACGACGTACTGAAAGTGCAGGTAAAGCTGAACGAAAGCGAACTCAACATCCGCAAGGCCGACAATGCGCTGCGCCTGGCCACCATGAACCTCTGCCACTACATCGGCAAACCGCTGACGGCAAATATACGCACTGCCGACACATTTCCCGAAGTGGCACAGGACATCCGGCTGCAAACAGCCGACATCTCCGCCCGCCCCGAATATGCCATACTGAACCAGCAAGTGGCCATCGCCAAGCAGCAGGTGAAATTGAACCGCAGCGAACTCCTGCCCAAAATCGGTGTGAAAGGTTCGTACGACTACATCCACGGCTTGGAAATCAGCGACCAAGACCTGTTCGACGGCGGCAGCTTCTCTGTGCTTCTGAACGTAAGCGTACCGCTCTTCCATTTCGGTGCAAACAGCAATAAAGTACGTGCAGCCAAAGCCAAACTGGAGCAGGCGCGCCTCGAACAGGAGAACATGAACGAACAGATGCTGCTTGAGCTGGCACAGTCCGTCAACAACCTCGACGAAGCCCGGCTGGAAAGCACCATTGCCGAACGCTCCCTGCAACAGGCGGAAGAGAACATGAGAGTGAGCCGCAGCCAATACGACGTGGGACTGGAAACCCTGTCCGACCACCTGGAAGCGCAAGCTCTGTGGCAGCAGGCGTACGAAACCAAAGTCGACGCATGCTTCCGACTGTACCTGAACTACATCACTTATTTAAAGGCAACGGGAACGCTGCTGAAATGAAAACGTACATATATTACTAAAATGCAGATTACGGACAATTAGAAAATATATAAGGAGACCGACAAAGAATAAAATAACGGATACTCTTGCACCCTACCAACAAAATGTAAAATTATTTATTCGCCTCCCAAGCGACGCTCCTTATACTCGACAGGGAAAATGTTTTATCAGAAGCATTTTCCCTGTTTTGCTGCTGACAAGCCCCGTTATACCGTCCCCCAGACATCCTTTCCACGAAAAAGCGCATTTTTTTAGTCGCCGTCCCGCTGATGAACCAGACTTCCGCTTCGGACAACAGCCCGGTGAAGTTACGCTTCCACCATACCCTGACCCGGATTGCCATCTACGTAAAAAGCGACGACAACACAACCGGAAAGCAAATCACGGCATTCTCCATCCGCGGAATGAAAAACGGTATCCTCACCTGCCATATCCCGGAAGACAGTAAAGACAAAGGATTCGGCTGGAGTTATCCCGCCCCCGCCGAAACGGAAACATTCACCGCCACCGCTACCCAATTCGATATTCCGGATAACACCGCAGCCCCCAAGAAACTGCTCGCAACCCTCTATCTGCTGCCTTACGGAACAGAGAGTGTCTTCAACCTCACCTACACCTACCAAGCCTATAATTCCGATAATACGGACATCACCCAGACTATCGTTCTGAGCAACCAGACACTGCCATCGACTGAAATGTGGACGGAAGGAGCTTCCATAAGTTATACCCTCGGCATCTCCCGGAAGAAAGTCACCGTAACAGCAGGCAGCCTTCCGACATGGAACACAGGAAGTACTGAAACGGTAAGCGAAACGGTTGTGATAAACTAAAAACGAAACGACATGAAACACCTATCTGCCAATATACTGCTTTGCAGCCTTCTCATCTGTAACGGATGTGACAACAGCCACGAACCATACAACAATGGCTACGACAAACCTGGACAAGCTAAACGCACAATTGGGCAAAGCAGGCAGGTCGGCAAGAAATCTGTCAGTTGGTAAAAGACGTATATACCAGACCAGTACCGAATTCAACCGACAACTCAGTTGGATTATCGTCTGGGGATTTCTCGATGATTGGGACAGAATCGGCATCAAAGGGTATGATAAAAATGCCAATAGCTACCTGATTTACCCCTTCTTTGCATTCTGACTAAAACAACGTGTTGGAGCATTAGGAAAAACACGTTTTTTCTCATCACTCGTCACTTTCGCTTTCTATCCCTTTGTTTATGGGGCATTGAGCGGTGACGACCATTGTTATGACAAGAGGTTTTGTCAAAATATACTTGATAATTTCCTTTTAAACACGGAATTACACGGATAGATACGGATTTATTTTATCCTTTTTCCGTGAAATCCGTGTAATTCCGTGCCTAAAAAGAAAAAAACCGGGGAAACGCTCTCTTTATCCGCCTGCTTTTTCATACTTTATCCATTGATTAATATCGAAAAGCCATCGATAAAACTACGGAATGCTTATAGGAAAACCACGTTTTGCAGTTGCGGGCCGCACGGGGGGCAATTGCGGGCTCTGCGGTTTCCATATGCGGGCTGTACAGCCCGCAGCTACGGGACGAAGAAAACAATACTCTATAACCGGGTTTTACCTACGGTATTTCTGCTTTATATCGCAGAGATACCGTAGAAAAACACCGGCAAACCGGATGCTCCGGGCCGGAGTTCGGAACGGTTGTCCAAGCACTTTTACTTATATTCGTCCCAGGCCCTGATAGCCAAATCGTCCGGTGTCATGGTGCAGAAGGCATTGATAAACGCACTTGCCAGACGTGCATTCGTTATCAGCGGAATATTGAGGTCGATAGCGGCGCGGCGTATTCTGTAACCGTTGTCCAACTCGCCCGCGGTGAGGTTCTTCGGAATGTTCACCACCATATCTATCTCTTTTCTGTGCAGCATTTCGAGCGCCTGCGGGTGCATGTCGGGCTCGCTCGGCCAGTAGACACGGGTGTTCTCCACCCCGTTCTCGGTAAGGAACTTGCTCGAACCGCCGGTAGCAAACAGTTTATACCCCTTCTTTTGAAGCATGCGGGCTGCGGAAAGCATGTCCACCTTCTGCTTCGGCGTACCGGTGGAGAGCAGGATATTCTTCTGCGGAATACGGTAACCCACCGAAAGCATCGCTTTAAGAATAGCGCAGGAAGTATCACTGCCTATGCACCCCACCTCGCCCGTAGACGCCATATCCACGCCCAATACGGGGTCTGCCTTTTGCAGGCGGTTGAAGGAGAACTGAGAGGCCTTGATTCCTACATAATCGAGGTCGAACAGGTTCTTGTCCGGCTTCTGCACGGGGATGCCAAGCATCACTTTCGTAGCCAGTTCGATAAAGTTTATCTTGAGCACCTTGCTTACAAAGGGGAATGAACGCGACGCACGCAGATTACATTCGATTACCTTGATGTCGTTGTCCTTGGCGAGATACTGGATATTGAACGGGCCGGAGATGTTCAGCTCGCGGGCTATCTCGCGGCTGATGCGCTTGATGCGGCGCACCGTCTCCACATACAGTTTCTGCGGCGGGAACTGGATAGTGGCATCGCCGGAGTGCACGCCTGCAAACTCGATGTGTTCGCTGATGGCGTAGGCAACGATTTCCCCGTTCTGCGCCACGGCATCCATTTCCACTTCCTTGGCATGCTCTATGAACTGGCTCACCACCACCGGATGTTTCTTCGAGACGTTTGCCGCCAGTTGCAGGAAGCGTTCCAGCTCTTCCCGGTTGGAGCAGACGTTCATCGCAGCGCCGGACAATACGTAGGAAGGACGGACCAATACCGGGAAGCC
>QRFC01003495.1_pt1 | contig 10475 bp, 9 predicted proteins | sample 1861061 | NCBI WGS metagenome assembly QRFC01 (sample SAMN09711282, study PRJNA482702) | Human gut metagenome, whole genome shotgun sequencing project. | reverse complement strand
TGCTTTAAGGCAACACCGCACAATTAATGGCTATCGCCTTTGCCGCACGCTTGCTTGCATATTTCCCGTCATCTTGCACAAATTTCGCTTGACAGGCGCAAGCCTGCTTGCGTTCAATTTATACAATCTGATGAAAATCTGACCGCACAAATATTATGCGGTATTGCCTTAAAAGCTGATAAAGCAATTATTATCAAGCGGTATGCCTTTGAGAAGGTGTGCCGCTTTTCTGCACTGTGAATATTACCAAACCGTTATAGTTTTTTTGTGAAATATGTCAATTGCGGATATAGCCGAGTGTTGATATACTTATAATAGATAAGGTAACTATACTTTGTCAAATTATCAAGATGTGAACAAAAATTATTTTCCGCAATATTGCAGGAGGTGCCGCTATGAAAATTCTCAGAACAGTCGTTTCAGCAATAGTTGCCGCCGCAGGAGTATGGCTTTGCGTGGCACAGGACACTACGCTCGACAGACTTGACTTCTATATTTATTCGGTCTGTTCGTCGCTGCTGATTACATTGGCCGTCGCTTTCGGCATATTTACATTTATAAAGCACAGCTTCGGACGGTTTATCGGCATTACTGTTGCCGTGAATGCCGCTGTTTGCATATTCCACGCATATAAGTATCCGTACAACGTAATGAATGTCGGCGGTTTTGCGTCGCATTTTGAATGGTTCGCTTCGGCTCTGCCGTTCAATCTTCTTATTGCCGTAGTGGTGAGCGCAGTTTGCATACTTGGATACAGGCTCATCAACACTAAGCAAAGTAAAACGACAGTGTAAGTAAATATATTCCGACAGCCGCAGATTTGCGGCTGTTATTTTTTTGCAAAGCAATTTAATGAAAAAAGCGGAAAAAGCTGTAAGCTGAAACGTGTGAAATATTTCATAGTTTTTTGTATAAAGTTACAAAAAACTCTGTATTAAAGACGAAAATTAGGTATTATTGTTGACTTTATGGGCGGAATAATGTAAAATTACTAAATAAGGATTAAAGCGGAGGAGAGATCTCTGTGGAGAACGTATTTTTTGCACGTCAACCGATACTGGATGTGAATAATAATACATACGGCTATGAACTGCTTTACAGAAATCAGCCTGGAGTAAACGCATATACAGGAAACAACGGAGATGTAAGCACAGCAGATGTAATCAACAACGCATTTTTTGTCGACAATATAACAAGCGTTTTAGGCGGTAAAAAAGCATTCGTCAATTTTACGGGCAACCTCATAAAAAGAGGAGTGCCGAAGATGATCTCAAGCGATATACTCGTAGTTGAACTGCTTGAGAGCGTAATGGCAGACGCAGAAATAATAAGGCGCTGTATAGAGCTTAAGAAGCTGGGATATATAATCGCTCTTGACGATTATGAATACGGCGAGAATACTAAGGCTCTGTTTGAGCTTGCCGATATAATAAAGCTCGACTTCCACACCTCCCGTGAGGCAGTGGAACGCACAGCGGAAAAGTGTATAACATATAATAAGATAATGCTTGCCGAAAAGGTGGAAACTCAGCTTGAGGTGGAATATGCCAAAAGGCTCGGCTGTACATATATGCAGGGCTATTTCTTTGCAAAGCCCCTGCTTATGACGCACAGGACGAATACGCCTATGGCAAAGACGTTCCTTCATATACTCGGTCTTGTATATTCGCCGGAGCCTGACTATGAAGAAATAGCGGCGGTCATTTCGACGGACGTTGTGCTGACGATAAGACTGCTGAGGCTTATAAACGTAATGTACGGCAGTACCGGGAACAAGATCTCGACCATTCATCAGGCACTTGTTCTGCTCGGCTTTGAAAAGCTGAAGGAATGGATATATCTTGTAGGTCTGCAAAGACTCCAGAAGGATACCCCCGACGAGCTTATAAGGCTTGCACTGTTCAGGGCAAAATTCTGCGAGAGCATCTCAAAGGTAATGCCGGGACAGTTTATACACAGAAAAGAAATGTATCTTATGGGACTTATGTCGGTAGTGGCAGGTACGACCGATGAACGTGATATAGGAAACGTTATGAAGGAACTTCCGGTAACGGACGAAATAAAGAACGGTCTGCTTGGAGCGGACGGACTTTTCGGAGATGTGTTCAGACTGGTGGTCGATTACGAACACGCAAACTGGGACAAAGTGGAGGAGTTTGTCAAAAAATACAACGTTGATGCACAACAGCTTGCAAACGAATATGTACAGTGCGTCAGATTTATGCAACAATTTTATATAGGGTGAAACGCAGATTATCTATTTTTACAACATAAAAAACTTTTCTATTAACGGAGTGATAATATGGCTGAAAATAAATGCGCCGCAAGACTTGAGCCTTCGAGCAGGGATATGAGCGAGCTTAAAAACCGCTTCAAGCCGGGATATGATTGGGAAACGATATGCTCTACAATGCTCGAACATCTTATGTGCGGAGTTGCTATATATGAGCTTTGCCCCGACAGAGTAAGGTCGCTTTATTTCAACGAGAAATATTACGAGATGGTGGGTTACACAAAAGAGCAGTATGAACAGTACGCAGACAGCGTTACCTCGTCGCTTTACGGAGATTCGGCTGAGATGATCTTTGAAAAAGCCGGGCGTTCGGTAAAGACCGGAGAAACATTCTATGCCGAATGCAAAGGCAGACGCTATGACGGCAGTGATATATGGGTGCTTGTCAAGGCAAAGCTGGTTGATTTTATAGAAAGCGAACACCCTGTATTTCTTGCAATAGTGCAGGATATGACACACAGGAAACTGGCAGAATATGAAAATGCGGTAAATCTTGAGCGTTACCGTATACTTGAGGCGACATCGAATGCGGTCACATTTGAATATGATATTCCCGATGATATAATGACGTTTTCGTACGGCGGAGGTAGGGCGGATTCGGCAAACCGCTCCATAAGCAACTATGCGGAGGTTTCAAAACGCACAAAGATCGTATATCCGGATGATGCCACAAAGTTCTATGCGGCGCTGAAAAAGGCAAGCAAAAAGCCTGTAAGTTGTCTGACGCTCGACTACAGATCCACGATAATAGATCAGAACAGCTACCGCTGGGTAAGGACGTGTTATTCAAGCGTAGCGGACGCCGGCGGAAAGGTAATAAAGGTCCTCGGAAGAACACAGGATATAGACGATGAAAAGCGTGAGCAGCAGAGAATGACGCAGCTGGTCGAGCTTGACAGCACAACGGGACTTCTGAACAAGCTGGCGACAACAAACCACATTCAGCGGCTCATCAGCGAAAAGACGAATGCAAAGAGTTTTTTCGCTATGCTTGATATAGATGATTTCAAGGCATTCAACGATACCTACGGTCACAGCTTCGGTGATGATGTACTGAGAACGGTAGGAAAACTGCTTTCGAGTAAATTTCCGAATGCGGTTGTCGGAAGGTTCGGCGGAGATGAATTTATCGTGTTCGCCAGAAGTACGAGCGAGTCTGCCGTTGTGGACGAGTTTGAGGATTTCCTTGAGGTGTCGGGAAAGGCTGAGATAGGCGGCAAGAGGTATACGATAAAGTGCAGTGTAGGCATAGCGTGGAGTGAATCGTGCGATGTTGACTATGCACAATATTTCGATGAGGCGGACGAACAGCTTTACAGGGCTAAAAAGGAAGGAAAACACCGCATCTGCCGCAAGAAAATCGTTTAAAATTACCGAAAACTTTGAAAAACGGCTTGTTTACGGCAAAATAGCGTAATTTTGCTTGACAACGGGCATAATATGTGATATACTTACTTAAAGTAGAATATGGTAGGCTAAAGACTGAGTTCATCTCGGTCTTTAGCTTATATATAGGGCTTTTTACGGCTCTTGTCTGAAAGGAGGCTTTCAAAGTGCCGAAGGAAAAAGGCGGCAAGAAGAATCAGGCGGAAACGGTCGAGAGAATTACCGAGCAGAAGGTTCTGCCGATAATTGAGAGATACGGCTATGAGCTGTGGGACGTTATCTTTGAAAAAGAGGGTGCAATGTGGTACCTGAAGGTGCTTTTCGACAAAGCGGACGGAGGAATAGACGACGCTGAATGCGAGGAAATAACAGAACCGCTGAACAAGGCTGTTGATACGCTGTCGTGCATTGACCTTGTGGACGTTTTCGAGGTGGGCTCGCCGGGGCTTGACAGACAGCTCAGAAAGCCTTTCCACTTTGTGAAGATGAAGGGCGAAAAGATAAAGGTGACCGTGCGTGACGAAAACGGAAAGACGGCGTATTATTCGGGCGTTCTCGGAGATTACGATGAAAATTCGGGCGAATTCACTGTACAGACAGATGACGGCGAAATGAAGTTCAATGCCGCAAAGTGCAGAAGAATTGCCCTTGACGCATAAAAAATAATTAACGGAGGAATTATTAAAAATGGCTAACAGCAACACAACGGAGCTTTTTGAGGCTCTGACATTGCTTGCAAAGGAGAAGGGGATCGACCCCGCTGTGCTGATAGAGAAAATACAGACAGCACTTGTTATCGCTATCAAGAAGGAATACCCCAGAAGCGAGAATATCAAGTTTGATATTGATATTGCAAAGGGCAAGTTCGATGTGGCTATCCAGAAGGAAGTTGCCGCAGAGGTAGAGGACGATGCAAACCAGATCTCTATGGAGGAGGCAAAGACTCACACTCGCAGAAAGCTGGAATACGGCGATATTGTAGCGATAAAGCTGGATACACAGCATTTCGGCAGAATTGCCGCACAGACGGCAAAGCAGGTCATCAAGCAGGGCCTTAAGGAGATAGAGCGTGAACAGCTTGTTGCTCAGTGGGGAGGCCTTCAGGACGAGGCAGTAACTGTTACCGTACTCAAGACAGAGCCGAGAACAGGCAACGCTACCGTAAACCTCAACGGAAACGAAGTACCGCTGTTCAGAAGCGAGCAGATACCCGGCGAGGTACTAAGGCCCGGCGATATGGTCAAGGTTTATGTTTCCGGTGTTTCCGCAACAGACCACAGACCTATGCTCAAGATTTCAAGAGTGAACAAGGAGCTTGTAAAGCGTCTGTTTGAGAGCGAAGTACCCGAAATATATGACGGTACCGTTGAGATAAAGGCTATCAGCCGTGAGGCAGGCTCACGCTCAAAGGTTGCGGTAATAAGCAACAACCCCGATGTTGACGCACTCGGTGCGTGCATAGGCCCCGGCAGACAGCGTATCAGCAAGGTATGTGCTGAGCTTGGCGGAGAGAAGATGGACGTTGTATTCTACAGCGAAAAGCCCGAGGAATTCATCGCACAGGCTCTCAAGCCCAGCGATGTTATCAGAGTAGAGATACCCGACCCCGAGGTAAAGGCTTGTACGGCTATCGTTCCCGACAACCAGCTTTCACTTGCTATAGGCAACAAGGGTCAGAATGCGAAGCTCGCCGCAAAGCTCACAGGCTTCAAGATAGACATACGCCCCGAAAGCGGTTTCTATGAAGGAATAGAGAGCAAGCAGGAAAAGGCCGAGGAAGAAGCTCAGGCTGAGGAATAAAAACCCTTTACGAAAGGATGGATCGCTTTGGCAGTTAAAAAGATACCGATGAGAAAATGTGCGGGCTGTGAGGAAATGAAAGAGAAAAAACAGCTTGTAAGAGTTGTCCGTACTCCCGAGGGAGAGTTCGTACTCGACTTCACGGGTAAGAAATCGGGACGGGGAGTGTATGTCTGCAAGAGCCGCAGCTGTCTTGAGGCGGCACAGAAAAAACGCGGGCTTGAACGCTCTCTGAAATGTGCGGTACCGCAGGAGATATATCTTGAACTGCTGAAAAGCATCGGAGAAAGCGACGGTGAGTAACGGCAATGAATTTTTTAAGTACGCTCGGTCTTTGCAGAAAGTCCGGACGTCTGATACACGGGTTCGATCCTGTTTGCGAGGAGCTTAAAAACCCGAAATCGAAAATTGCGGGAGTTATTCTTGCAAGCGACGTATCGGAGAAAACACAGAAGGAAATACGTTTTTTCTGCGATAAATACAGTGCCCTGCTGTCGCAGTGCGATTGTACGATGGACGAAATCAAGTCGGTCCTCGGAAAACGCACGGGAGTGCTTGCCGTTCTCGATGAAGGCTTATACGCAAGCCTTACGGGCGAGCATAAAGGGAAATAAGCGGTACACCCGATTTATATATACAATACTAAATCTGACATAAAAAAGGGGATCAGTGAATGGATAAAAAATATCGTGTAAACGAGTTGGCAAAGGATCTTAATATTCCTGTAAGTGAAATTACGGATGTGGTACAGGAGTATTTCGGAGTACAGAAGAAATCGCAGGCTTCGCTTTCTGAGGATGAGCTGTCTGTTGTTCTCGAAAAGTATTCTCAGAGCAACCAGGTGAAGAATTTCAATTCATATTTCGCTTCGGCAAACAAGCCCAAGACGGAGAAGAAGGAAGAAAAGCCGGCAGAAAAGCCTGCAAAGAAGGCTGAGAAGAAGCCCGAAACCAAGAAGGAAGCCGATAAGGCTGAAAAGGTACAGGCAAAGCCCGAAACAAAAACAGAGGCTAAGCCCGAAGCAAAGCCTGAAATAAAGGCAGAAACAAAGTCTGAAGCAAAGTCCGAGATAAAGGCAGAATCAAAGCCCGAAGCAAAGAGCGACAAGCCTGCAGACAGAAAGCCTATGGGCGACCGTAGCGACAGAAAACCCTACGGCGACAGACAGCAGGGCGACAGAAAGCCCTACGGTGACAGACAGCAGGGCGACAGAAAGCCCTACGGCGACAGACAGCAGGGTGACAGAAAGTCCTACGGCGACAAACAGCAGGGCGACAGAAAGCCTTACGGCGACAGACAGCAGGGCGACAGAAAGCCTTACGGCGACAGACAGCAGGGTGACAGAAAGCCCTACGGCGACAGAAGAAACGATACCAGAAATGACCGCAGGGATACTAAGCCTGCACAGCAGACAGCTCCGGCACAGCCTGTTATCGACCTTGCGAATATCAAGACAAACGCACCTCCCACAAAGCACGTCAAGGGTGAGGCTGTACAGAGAGGCGAGCAGGTCACAAAGCACGTTGACACAAGGGGCAGTTATGTAAACCTTGATAAGTACAACGAGAAGTATGAAACCATAGCTTCGACCGAGAGCGGCAACAGACGTCAGAATGACGCTTATACAAAGAAGCAGAAGATAAATCAGAAGTCGCAGAAGGGCAAGCAGCAGTTCAGCAAAAAGAAGGAAACCGAGGCTCAGAAGCTGAAGCGTCTTGAGCTTGAAAAGGCAAGAAAGAAACAGCTTGAGATACAGGTTCCCGATGAGATAGTCGTATCGGAGCTTGCGTCACGTCTTAAGGTCACAGCCGCAGACGTTATAAAGAAGCTGTTCAGTCTGGGCGTAATGGTTACTATCAACCAGTCGGTCGATTATGATACGGCTTGTATCGTAGCGGAAGAATTCGGTGCAAAGGTTACCAAGGAAGTTGTAGTTTCCATCGAAGAACGTCTGTTTGAAGAGGTAGAGGACACAGAGGAGAACTTACAGCCACGTTCACCCGTTGTTGTTGTTATGGGACACGTTGACCACGGTAAGACATCGCTCCTCGACAGAATCAGACACGCTAACGTTACGTCCGGCGAAGCAGGCGGTATCACACAGCATATCGGCGCTTACAGAGTAAAGGCAGGCGGCAGGGATATTACATTCCTTGACACTCCCGGACACGAGGCGTTCACCGCTATGCGTGCAAGAGGTGCGCTGGCTACGGATATAGCGATACTCGTTGTTGCCGCAGACGATGGCATTATGCCTCAGACGGTAGAAGCGATAAATCACGCAAAGGCTGCAAACCTTTCGATAATAGTTGCGATAAACAAGATGGATAAGCCTACGGCAAATCCCGACAAGGTAAAGCAGGAGCTTACCGAGCATGGTCTTGTATGCGAAGAATGGGGCGGCGATGTAATCTGTGTTCCCGTATCGGCAAAGACAGGCGAGGGTATAGACGAGCTTCTCGAAATGGTAAACCTCACGGCAGATGTCCTTGAACTTAAGGCTAACCCCGACAGACTCGCAAAGGGTGTTGTTATCGAGGCAAGAATCGACAAGGGCAGAGGTCCTATCGCAACCGTTCTTGTACAGTCGGGTACTCTCCATACAGGCGATACAATAATCGCAGGTACTGCTGTAGGCCGTGTGCGTGTAATGCGTGACGACAAGGGCAAAGCGGTAAAGGAAGCAGGTCCTTCTGTTCCCGTTGAGATAATGGGTCTTGCTGAAGTACCGAGCGCCGGTGATGATTTTGCGGCTGTTGAAGATGAAAAGCTTGCACGAGAGCTTGTTGAAAAGAGAAAGTTTGACGCTAAGGAAGAACAGTTCAAACTCTATAAGAAGGTCAGCCTTGATAATCTGTTCTCACAGATCGAAGAAGGTTCAATGAAGAAGCTCCCCATCATAGTAAAGGCAGACGTACAGGGTTCTGTAGAAGCTGTTTCACAGTCACTGTCAAAGCTGTCAAACGAGGAAGTAAAGGTAGAAGTAATTCACGGTGCGGTAGGTGCCGTAACAGAAAGCGACGTTATGCTTGCAAAGGCATCGGGCGCTATCATAGTAGGCTTTAACGTAAGACCTAACCCTGCGGCTGCAGACAACGCAAAGCGTGACGGTGTCGATATAAGACTCTACAGAGTAATATATGACGCAATAGAAGAAATCGAAACAGCCATGAAGGGTATGCTTGCGCCCAAGTACAGAGAAGTTGATACAGGACGTGTTGAGGTAAGACAGGTAATGAAGCTGTCGAGCGTCGGCGTGGTAGCAGGCTCTTATGTACTTGACGGTAAGGTACAGAGAAACGGCGAGGTAAGAGTTGTCCGTGACGGCATAATCGTTGCTGTTGACAAGATAGCAGGCTTACGTCGTTTCAAGGACGATGTGAAGGAAGTAGCCGCAGGCTACGAGTGCGGTATCACGCTTGAAAAGTTCACCGACATAAAGGACGGCGATATATTCGAGGCGTTTGTTACCGAGGAGTACAGAGATTAATGGCAAATTTCAATACAGCAAGACTTGCGGAGGATATAAAACGTGAGATCTCCACAGCTATGCGTGATATAAAGGACGGCGCTGTAGTAAAGGCGATGGTCGGTGTGTCACGCTGTGAGCTGACAAGCGATCTGTCCTACTGCAAGGTTTATATCACAACGCTTGAGGGCGGCGACACCACGAAAAATGTCGCCGAGCATCTCAAGAAGGCAGAGGGCTTCTTTAAAAGAAGAATCAACGAGCGTGTGAAGATGCGCAAGCTGCCTCAGCTGATATTCGTGCCGGATAATTCGATGGATTATTACGAGCATATCAGCGAGGTGATAAGCAAACTGCCGAAACCTGCCGAACCCGATGATAACGGCGATGACGAAAGGTAAACAATAATGATAACAGACGTTAAAAAAGCGGCAGAACTACTGAAAAGCAACGATGATTTTCTGATACTGTCACACGCCAACCCCGACGGAGATACACTGGGCTGTGCTTACGGCCTTTGCGGTATGCTTCAGAAAATGGGTAAACGGGCAAAGGTTATGTGTGCGGATGAGATAGCGCCCCGTATGGAGTTCCTGCGTGATACGGTGATACAGCAGAACTTTGAGGAAAAGACCATAGTGAGCGTTGACGTTGCCGACAGAAAACTGCTCGGCGACCTTGACGCAGTATACGGCGGCAGGATATTTCTTGCGATAGACCACCACGAGAGCAGACAGGAGTTTGCAAAATATACTCTTGTAGATTCCGATGCGGCTGCGGCTTGCGAACTTATTTTTCAGATAGCGGAGGAAATGAATGCACAGCTTGACGGTGAGATTGCGTCCTGCCTTTACACAGGACTTGCAACCGACACGGGCTGCTTCAAGTATTCCAACACGACAAGCAGAACGCACATAATAGCCGCTAAGCTGATGGCTTATGAGTTTGATGTTTCCGGCATCAATTACAAGCTGTTTGATATGAAGTCAAAGGGCAGGCTGGAGCTTGAACAGGCGATAACGCAGGGAATGGAATTCTTCTGTGACGACAGGGTAGCGGTAGTATGGCTGACAACGGAGCTTATGGAGCGCTTTAATGGCAGAGTTGACAGCGAGGACTTCAACGGTCTTGCAAGCCTTCCCCGTCAGGTAGAGGGCGTAATTATCGGCGCTACCGTAAAGCAGAAGGGTCCTGCTACGTTCAAGATCTCTGTCAGAACGGCAGAGCCGATAAACGCAGGAAGCGTGTGCGCCCTGTTCGGCGGCGGCGGTCACGCCAGAGCCGCAGGCTGTACCATAGAGGGCAGTATAGAGTTTGTGAAAGCAAAGCTGCTGCCTGTATTTGAAAAGGCGCTGAAAGCAAATGACTGAAATAAACGGCGTAATCTGTATCAATAAACCGCAGGATTTCACCTCGTTTGATGTTGTGGCGATAATGCGAAGGGCGGCAGGAACGAGAAAAATCGGTCACGGCGGTACGGTCGACCCTATGGCGACAGGCGTTTTGCCGATATATATCGGCAGAGCG
>QRFC01003493.1_pt1 | contig 10477 bp, 22 predicted proteins | sample 1861061 | NCBI WGS metagenome assembly QRFC01 (sample SAMN09711282, study PRJNA482702) | Human gut metagenome, whole genome shotgun sequencing project. | reverse complement strand
AAAAGGTATCGCCTTGCAAAACGTGTACGGATTCACCTCGTTATCCTGTGCACACAAAAACGCCGCATTGCACGCTACATGCCACAGAGACGGCAGGCCAGACTCCTCATCAATGTGCATCGGATCATTCCAAATCGCCAGCACATGGCGAAGCAGCGCCTCGTGCCACCGTTCCTGGGCAATGTGCTTCCAGTTCTCAGGGTCTGTGTACTTTCTGTCCCCGAAATCCCGTACTCTGGCCACCGCCTCAATGAGTTCCGGCGGCACACTGGAGAGCTTCAGCTTCCCGTTGTCGTCTTTCGTTCCCTCGATCATTCCATAACCGCCTTTCTGACCGCATAGAGCTTGATTTCCAGCTCCGTGATTTTCTCCTTGATCTCCTTGTATTCCTTCTCGTCGACCTCTGCGACAGAGATCACCTTGTGGCATTTCCGGCATTCGTACCGTCTCCGTTGCAGTATGCCGTTCTTTTTGTAAGGCCGGACTTCCAGCGAGTAAAACTTTCCGCCACAGCTGCATATCATCTGCCCCACCAGTCCTTTATCAGGTCATTTCGCTCAAAGAACGGCTGGAAGTACCCGCCGCAGACCTTTTGCAGCACATAGTCGATTCTCGCAATCGCTTCGTCGGATTCCGGCCTGCACTGCCATGCGACGCCGTACTCGGATTCCAGCTGCGTCAAGGTCTCCATCAGCTTCTTCGCCTTTTCCGGCGTGCGGATAAAGCCGCACTCATAGGCCGCCACCAGAAGCAGGTCGCAGGCTTTTTGCGTCCCGGCGTCCACACCGGCGTCAAAGTACTGTTGGTTGCTGCTTCTGATCCGCTTTGCCAGCTTTTCCATTCCGCGCCTCCTTTTCGCTCATCGCCTTCACTGCTCCGAACAACAGCAAATATGCCTCTCTCCGCTCATCCGTATCGAATGGAAGATACGGGGCCATCAGCCTCCATGCCTCCATGTACGTCATGCCTGTCCCTCCTTGCACGGCTCCATTTCCGGGCACTCGTACATAAACGCACACGGCGGAGCCATCAATCCGCGGAACTCCGGGCAGAGGTCTGCCACCAGACAGCACATCAGCTTCACAATCCCGCGCGTCGTTTCGTCTGCCTTGCGGCACAGGCGCTTGCTTGCGACCGTTAAGAGCTCTTCCGCGTTCATATACCAGATCATGTCGACCGGCTCGTCCTGCCGCGCTGCGTTCCTGTCATAGTCGCTCTGACGGTCGTTGCGCTGGCTTTTGATGAACGGGACGGAGTGGACGTGCCGCGCAAGGTGTGTGCTGACGTAGTACGGCACGTTGTGGAGATAAAACGCGAAGTTCAGCGTCCGGATCGGACTGTGCTTCGCCCGGAGCATCCTGTGCTTCCATTCCATGTCCGGTGCTTTTCCCGAGTGCTTCCCAATCGTGACCAGCGCGCAGCTCTTGGCAAACATCCAATCTTCTTCCCCCGGCCACTTCAACAGTGTGATTTCAGTGTTCATCGTTGTCCTTTCTCTCCCCATAGGAGCAGAAATCCGTTTCTTTTCGCCCAAAGCCATCCTTTGTCACTGTATTATCCCCCTCAAATCGCACCCAAGATTCCCAGCATCATCCCAATGCTGGATTTTCTCCCATTCTTGAGCATACCACTTGTCACTCCGTACGCGCCGTTCTTCCGGCGTTTCCGCGAAAAGGTCTACATTCTCCGGAATGTCAAGGAGTTTCTTCGCGAATTTCTCCGCCGCAGCCTCCGGCGTTTCCGCATCCGACTGAAGAAACGCTATCAGCAGCAGCGTATCGAAAACAAGGCCCCAGTCAGCGGCGCTTTCATTCACCTTCGTTCCCTCCATCCATCCGCGCGCCGCGGTTGGGGCAATACTGCCAATACTGGTCTTTAACTTATCCATCCCGCACCTCCACGCCAGCCGCTTCCAGCAATTCAGAAAGGTCGGTGTCCACGCTACTGCCAATGAAATCACCATTTTCGTCGTAGTGGTTGTACTCTGTGGTTGGCCGTGATTCTATCCCTGCAAGCTCTGCTAAAAGTCTCAAGTACTCATCGTTGTCGAATAACTGGGTATGCACGAGTTTCGAAAATTGCGTTTTTGTTATATACTTAGCCATCCTTCATTCCCTCCATTTCCGCCAGCGCCTTTTCAGCTTCTTCGCGCGTCAGGAATACGGTTTTGCCAAATCCTTTTAGCGATACGCCATACTCCCGCCCTCTGGCACCTATTGGCTCAAGTCCAACAAATCCGATCTCATTACCAAGGCCGATCTGCTTGACCTCGCACTCGCTTATATGCTTATCCGTGTCCAGCAGGGCAAACACCCGCTGACCTACCTTGCACGGCAGGACAATCACTCGCCCCTCTTTGTCAGCCACAGCCAGCTCCCGCAGGCGCATCAGCGTCATGCCGTCGCCCAGTCTCAAAATTGCGTGCAGATTTGCCGCATCCTCCGGGGATAGCTTGCTGTCCTCATACTGTTTCAGCCTCTCCCATACCTGTTTCTGGCTGCAATTGGTATCGTATGGGCACTTCACTTCCTTGCACCGCGCAATCTCGCAGAAGTTGCCCTCAAAGGTCAGTCGTTCCATCGTCAGTCCTCCTTTCCCACGGATGAAACCATTTCATACTAGACAGCACTTCGTAATTCTTGCAGATATATCGGCAATATCTCCATTCGATTGCTGCTCCATCGCTGGCCGCCCATCTTGGCATCATCCACACTTCATCCGCCACATCGATCATGGCGAAGCAGATGCGCATATAGTCCTTCGGTTCCATGCCCTCCGGCAGCGTGGCCGGATTGAGCACAATATGCCCCTGTGCCTCGATTTGTCTCTGTGCGTCTGCAAATTTTGCCCGGTAATCCGGGTCGCCGGTGATCTTCCCGGCTATGTAGATTTTCATACGTCCTCCTTCAGCGGTTCCGGCATCCCTCTGTATCTGGTTCCGTATTTTGTTCCTGCCATCGGCCATCTAAGTGGCTGCCCACAATCCTCATGATATTTACGCACCGCAAGAATCACCGTTCTCGCATCTTTTCTGGCTTGCGTAATTGTCTCCTTACACTTCGGACATACATAATCGATGTACTCGCGACCTTCTTCGTCAAAAATCTCCACGTCCAGCGGTTTTTTCAGATTCTCAAGTTCCTCCCGCAGCTCGGCAATCTCCTTCTGGTCTCGCTCGATCTGGTCAATGCAATGCTTGAATAGCACACCTATGCAGGTCGATTCATCCTTTTGCAACTCTACCGGGCACGTTTTGCACGGATAATCGTTGCTGCAATGCCGCAGCGCCTTGACCAGTTCTTCCGGTTTCAAATTCATAACAGATCCTCCCGAATTTTTTCCATCCCCCATTGTTCCGCCATCGCTGCTGCGATTCCTTCAAATGTCTTTGCCCTGTTTTTTGCTCTGTCTGTCGTGAACATTCCTTTATGCTGTTCTCCGTGTTTGCCGCTGTATGAGCCTGACGGACACCATGTAGCTATCGGCGCAACTACGTTTGTAGGCGCAAGCGGCGGAAGGTTTTTCAGCCACAAGCACGTACGTTTTGTGTACGGATGCCCGAATTGATACGGCTGAATTGTCTGTGTGTATTCCGGCATTGCAAATACGCGGCTCGGAATCGGATTTTCTACCGCTATTCTCGGAATATCAGCAAGCCAAAAGCGCATAAAGAAGTCCCGCGCTTGAATTCCGAGTATCACCCTGTCCGCTTGGAGTTGATGCCCTTTCCATAGATGCCGCGCACCCGCATTGCTTAAATACGTACACGGCGGATGTGCAATCAGCAAATCCCATTGTGTAATCCCGTGCATTTTTCCGTCCATTGTCTGAAATTCCGCGCATTTGCCATCTATCAGTTTCAGTGCATCCCCCATGATATGCCACTCAGGATGTCCGCCGGACGGCTCCTGAATATCGCAGGAGTACGCTTCGTGCCCTCGCGCCCTGAATGCTTTGCACACCTCCTGCGATTCCTCACAAGCTACCAGCACTTTCATTTCAGCAACCCCGCCTTTCTCAGCCGCTCCACGCTCTTACACCGCTTCTTCGCGTCCGCAGTGTAGGCGTCGCGGCTCCGCTCAACTTCTCTCGCCCGATATTCCGCCTGTTTTGCTTCCTCGTATTCCAGATACGGCGCGCACCTGGCGTGACATTCCGCTGCCCGAGACGGGCAGTCCCTCTCACATGGCGGCTTCATCCGAAATCACCACCCTCATGTAATTTTCATCGTGGAAAAAGCTATGTTTCTCTCTGTAATGCCGCCGGTCATCGTTCCGGAGCAGCCATCCCTTGATCGCATCCACGGTCATCTTCTCAATCGCCGCATGGTTGTCGACGTCCATGTGGGTGTTGTGCCAGAAGGAAATCGATACCGGCTTTTCAAACAGCCGAACCGGAACGTCCTGTTGTCTCAGGCACAGCCGCACAAGCGCCTCAAGGTCTCTGGCGTCCGCTGCCCGGACGTGGTGGTTCTTTCCCGACCAGTATGCGTTCAGGCCGTAACGCTTCGTCCACGCGCTCTTGCGGGCAGGATATGGCACAGTGAACTCAATCGTCATGTTCCGGCTCCTTCGGCGCCCACAGGTGGCAGTTGTAACGCAATCCCTCGCCATTTTTCGGCTTCACTCGGCACTTCTTGCCGCAGTTGCTACAATTCGTTTTTGTGATGCGTCTAAGCGTCTCATCGATCATTCCTAGCCCCTCCTCTCTCCCTGCATACAGTCTCTTCCACGAGTCCACAGAAATCCGTGCCGCGTCGCGCTCCTTCTTGACCTCATCCAGCACATGATTTAGCCGGAGGATTTCGCGGGCCTGTTCGTCGACGTGAATTTGAAGCTCATAGAGCTTCGAGGGGTTTTCACAGTGCTTACAGGCGATTGCCCGCGCCAGTTTTTCGAGAAGCATTTTCCGTTCCTTTCCCGCTGCATCTTCGCAGCGTTCCGCGCGGCTAAATAGCCGCAGTTCGTCATTTTCATAACAGCACCGTTTCCGGCAGCACTTGCGCGTTATCTGTAATTTTGACCCTCATCTCATCCGTCAACTGAATTTTCAGCATCGCATCTTTGCCCCAGAACGGCGCAAACGCAGATTTATAACAATCGCAGACAAGCCAGTCGCCGTCCATGCGGAATACGCTATTGCCGTCTATGTATTCACACGCCGGATTGCAGGTGGCGAGTTTTGCTATCCGCCCAACGAAGCTTGGCTTCTTCTCCGCGTATTCCGGGTAATCCGCAATCAACGCCGCATATTCGTTCGGAAACAGCTGGGATAGCTGGTGCAAGAAATTCGGCACGGTTTTTTCCCGATAGTCTGTGATCGTCCCGCCCATCAAACTTCGCGGCCTGTACGAACATATCCGATTCAGGTTTTCCGGGGTCAGCGCATCGCGCTTTACGACAACCCAATTGCAGCCAAATCCGGGGTCTGAAACATTCAGTCGCCCGTTACAGTCCTTGATCTCGACAAACGGTGGGCATAAATAGACATCGTCTCCGATTCGTCCAATGTGTTCATTTGACGGATAGTTCAGTTTTGCATAGCATGGGTCGAATTTCGCCTGCTTCCATATATCGCTAAACTTCTTGCTCTGCTTTGTTCCACCGTCCACGCAATTTCTTTCCCCGATAGGGCAGCGGGTTCCGAAAAGTGTTGTCACGTTGAAGCATTTCCCGATTTTGTAAAGCGAGCACTCATCCGCGCGGTCGCAGTAGATATACTCCGCCCGAAGCCTTGCCCCCCGGCTTCCGTCGCCATACAAGCCGACGTTAATTTTCTTTGTGTTCATTCGTCCTCCTCCATCATCCGTGCAATGGCCTGACGCTCCAAGTCGGTGAGCTTATCGCCGTGCCGCTGCACGTTGTACCCCGGTTTTTTCTCGCCACGCTGCGGCGCTGTGCGCCCCTCCGTGAGCCAATCCCAGACAATCCCGGTATAATTCGCGGACATGGAGCGGTCAATCACGTCCCGGACGGCATCAGCGCCGTACCGTGCGGCCTTGTTGGTCATCTGGGACAGGAGGGATTTCAGGCCGGTTGGCTTATATCCCTCGCGCCGCTCCCGCTTATAGTCCAGCCAGCGAGACGCGATCTCTCGCAGCTCGGGGGGGAGCGCGGCCAAGTCCGCTTGGCTCGCGCTATTCCCCTGTCCTTGACCTTGTCCTTGACCTTGTCCTTGACCTTGTCCTTCGCTTTTTTTGCTTTCGTCAAAAAGCATTTGCTTTTTTTGCTTTTTATGAGAAACTAAATCAAGCTCCGGCTTATCGTCGGAATCATCCTTTTTCGGGCGTCCGCCCGATTTCCCAGCCTGACTTCTGGCCGTAGAGATCGCTTCCAGCGCGGCAATCTGCTCGTCAATCTCTCGCTGAATCGCTGGCCATACGAACCGTTCATTCCCGCCAAATACTGGCTGCTCTCTGGTCGCACGATATGAGATCATGCCCCGAACCAGCCGCCCTACTTCGGCGTCACTGTACGATGCGAAATAGCTTTCATAACTCAGCCACAGTTTGACGAATTCCTTTTTGTCTGCCATGTCGTCCCCCTATGTCAGAATGGGAGGTCTGGGTCATCCTCCGTCACTTCCGAAAAATCCTGTGGTTGCGGCGCATTATACTCAGGTTTCGCGCCCTCTTTTTTGGAATCGCCGAAATAGACACGATCGGCGACAATCTCCGCTGCGCGTCGCTTGGTTCCCTCCTTGTCCGTATAACTGCGGATTTGGAGCCGCCCATGCACGACGGCCATTCGTCCTTTTGCGAAATATCTGTTTACGGTCTCGGCCAGCGTTTTCCATGCGATGCAATCAATGAAATCCGTATCGCGGGAGCCGTCATCGTTGGTAAAATCCCGGTCAACGGCGACGGTGAACGATGTCACCGCCGTGCCGTTGGCCGTCCGTCTGAGTTCTGGGTCGCGCGTCAGGCGACCCATGATGCAAATATGATTCAGCATTAGAGCATCACCCGGACGCTGCCCGCTTCGATCTCTGCCGCGAGGACGTTTTCGAGGTACGCCTTGATGGTCTTTCTCGCTTCCAGCTTCCACATACCGCCGTCCGCTTCGGTGAATGTGATTCCACGTTCGTCAATGCGAATGAGGAACAGGCCGACTGGCTGCTCAATCTCTTGGAACGTGCGGTAAGGCCGGAGCCGAACAATCGGGCGGATGGTGGCGTTCTGTTGGAGCGACACGCCGCGCTGCGTCACTACGGTTGTTGCAACGCCTGTGTCGTTGTATGTAACCTTCGCGCCGGTCGTGATTTGCGACAGGAGGTTTAGGGTATATTCCCGGTCATCAGATTCCTGAAAACGCGTCTGGAGGGCAACAGCGGCCTTATCGAACGCAAGGCGCGTCTCCTCTTCCCAGCCGGGGACATCCGTTGCATCCGCGCGGTAGATCGTCATGCGCTCCTCGCGAAGATCGGGGTTCGGCGACAAAAATGCGTGTACGCAGGTCGGGGATGGGATGTTGACAAAGATTTTCCCATAGGACGGAACGGCTTCTTCCCGAATCATCAGGGTCAGCGCGTCGAGACTGCTCAAATCCTTCCGTTCTGGGTAAAACAGCGGCTCAAGAATCTGGGTCGCGTGCCCGCCGCAGTCGACGGCGAACGTCTTTCCGTCGACCTCAAGGATGGTCGGCTTTGCAAGTTCTTCGATTTTTTCAATGGCTTCTTTCAGCATTTTGGGTGCTCCTTTCATAAGTTCAAGCATTTTTTACGATTTTCAGGATTGGCGCGGGTTCCTGCTCCATGCCGCTCATATCCATCTGGCCGGGGATATTGGGCACCATTTCGACGGCATGAACCTCGCCGAGATTGTCGCCTGAGACAAACAGGGCGGTTGCTACCGGGTTCGTCGGGCAAAGGGTGCTCTTGGCGACAGCCGCAACCGAAATGGTCTGCCGGTTGTCATCCGGCAGAAACTCGATTGTGAGCTGCAATTTCCGCTTTGCAGACGCGCGGGTGTTGGGGTCGAGGATGTTATCGATGATCTTTGCAATTTCATAGTCCGCACGCTCCATAATTGCGCCGCGCGCAAGTTGGAGGATGCTTGCTTCTTTCTCTGCCATGTTTTACTCCTTCCGATAAATTAAAATTTTTTCATCCCATTCGGGATATTTGCTTCTCAGATAATTCGCCAGCACTTCTTTGAGCGCCGCACGGTCGGTTGATTGGTCAAATCGTCTGTGGCACTTGTCGCAGAGCGTCACGATGTTCTCAGGCCGTCCAAGGCCGCCCTGCGCCCGTGAAATGTAATGGCACCACGGATTGCCCGGCCTCCCGCAGATGATGCAGCGCCCGCAGTCGCGCTCCCACACGGCCTGTTTGACCGCCGCCTTGATGCTAGTGGCCCTCGTCTGCCTGTGCAGCTCTCTCACCCCATTCCAGATTCATCCGCGCCAGCTCGTCCGGCGTCAGCGTCTCAATGCCCAAGTCCTTCGCATCCTCGACGGCCCGGTCGATGATCCGTCCCATCTGCTTTGCGTTGTATCGGGACGAACCGTAATAGGCGCGGATCACAAGGTTGTCTCCGTCCTGCTGGTAATCCACTTCCTCAGTCGGCCAGCCAGTCCCGAGCATTGACCACGCCGTCCGGAAGGTCGCCGCTTCGTCGCGGGAAAGATGGAAGTCCTTGAACACGCCGACCTCCTTGATGTACTCGACGTAGAGGTCTTCCTTCGTGCGTCCGAGCTTTCCCGCGATCTGGTCGCAGAGCTGCCAGAAATAGTTGTTGGAATCCAAGCTGCGCTTCTTCCGAAACTCCTTGATCTCCGCGACGTACTTTTTGCCAGGAATCATGTGCTCCAGGAACATCTGCGCTTTATGCGGCACGTCAGCCTTGATTCTCAGCCACGTCCCGGCGGCGTCCATCGTCCAGTCGGCAGACGAGAATGTCAGATCAACCATTCTGTGCAGCCCTCATGTAGCAGTCCCAGCACATGCACTGTCCCTTCTTCTTTGTGGTCTGCTCCGCAATCGCTCTGGCGGAGTAGTTCTTGCCGTCAAAGGAGACCGGCACAACATCGTTTCCGCATACGGAGCACTTAAAGGACTTCGCCGTCTGCTTCGGCTCCTGCTTGGCTGTCTGCCGTGGAGCCTCGCGCCCTTGATACTCATCCGTGTCGGCGTCCTTCGTGTCATCAATGGCAAACAGTCCATTCAAAGCGTACTTTCTCGCGTAGCTGGACGCCGTGCCGGTGATTTGGCTCTCGTCCATGCCCTTCTTCGTCTCGGCTTCTCGGGCAAAAGCATGAGTAGAGATCGTCGCGCCCTCCGCATGGTCTGTCAGTGTCGCCGTGGCCTTGACGTAAACGCGATCCCCGATGCACAGAACGTCATCGTCCAGTGTCAGGCTGCACATGTTCGCCGCCAAGAGAGGCTTGACCGCTTCCAAAATATCCTCGCAGGAGCGGTAATTGTAGTTACCAAAGTTATTGCGCTTCGACTTCGGCGCTTTCAGCTCCAGCTGAATCGTTGTCAGTTTCTCTTGAATATTCATTCAAATCCTCCAATTCCAGACGGCAGTAGTAACCTCTGCCGAACTCGTTCAAGATGTACTCTCCGGTCAACCGGCACTGCTTGCGGGAATATGTCTCATAGGCGGGGCAGTATGCGCAGCAGATATGGTCTTTTTCAAAGTAGATACTGCACCGCACTTCAACCGGAGTGTAGACGTACTCATTCGATAACCCTTTTTTCATATCCCAACTGCTCCAAAATGTACCGTGTCCCCAGTTGCTGCACCAAAAGGGACATGATCGGGTTGCCAGAATCGAAGTTGTCCGCGCCGGGGTCGCACATCATGCCCTCGTCGCCGAAGTAGTACGCATCTCCGTGATAAAGCTCATCCCCGAAGATGTCATAGCCGACCGGCGTCTGCCGCTGCGCTTCCCGCATATCAAGCTCGTCCATCCTGTTCCTCCAATCTATATTTCGCGTATCTGATCGGCTTGCCGTGCTTATTGATCGTGTCGATCATTTCAGTTTCGATTGGGATGCCGCGGCAACGCAGATCATGAATTCTGGCTGATAGTCTTGTGCAGTCGCACTCATAGATAGATTCAAACAATGTGATCGAACCGAACTCCTTCAGGTGCCGCAAGATTTTTGCACACTGAGAAAGTGTCGTGCTCACTTGACATACCTCCATCCAGCTGTTAAAATGTGACCAAAGACATATTCCCGATGGCTGATCGGTTTGTCTTCCTCTGGCTGTTCGCGTCTGACCACGCGAGCAGCCTTTTTCTTTGCCCCTGAACGGCGGATATTGTCCCATCCGATCAGGAAATCCCTTTGCCACTTGACCTTGCAGAGTTTTTCTCTACAAAGCTCCGCTCGCTCACAGGTCATGCAGAGATTCGTGACTCTCATTGGCCGTCACCGTCCCAATAATTTCTCTGCCTCTCTGCGGCTTCCACCAGCGCTTTCCACGCCGCCTTGAGCCGGGAGCCGAGACAACAGATCCAGCCCATCA
>QRFC01003492.1_pt1 | contig 10477 bp, 8 predicted proteins | sample 1861061 | NCBI WGS metagenome assembly QRFC01 (sample SAMN09711282, study PRJNA482702) | Human gut metagenome, whole genome shotgun sequencing project. | reverse complement strand
TGCCTCCATCGACGACTCCATTGCAGCACGGACCTTAACGTTTATTGCGCCCAGCAAAACGTTTAATATCGCAGGACTTTCCACCTCTGTATCGATTGTCCCCAATCCGGTTCTGAACCAGCGATTGCAAGAGGAATATGCCAAGATGCATGCCGACCAGGGCAACATTTTCGGAGCAGTAGCACTGGAGGCTGCTTACACCCATGGCGATGAGTGGCTCGAACAGTTGCTGCAATATCTGAAGGGCAATGTTGATTATGTATGCAACTTTTTACAGGAGCGAATTCCCTCTATACACTGTGTACCTCCGCAAGGCACCTATTTAATGTGGCTCGATTTCCGGGAATGGGGCATGACACATGAGGAAATTTATCAGTTCCTGATCGACAAAGCTGGCTGGGGTGTCAACGAAGGGTCGATGTTCGGCGAAGAGGGGCGCGGATGGATGCGCGTCAACATCGCCACCCAACGCTCTGTTCTCAAGCAAGCCATGGAACAGCTTTACCAGGCTTGGTTACAACTACCCAAAAAGTAAACAACAATCACATATCTATTCAAAAGCAGATCCAAACTGTGATCTGCTTTTTTATTGCCAATTCGTTCCCCTCACCAACGCTGCATTATAAAAAACGGCAGCCAACAAAAGTTGACCGCCGTTTTTCAAATCTTAACACCCAAAGGCTATAAAGCTGATCCTCTATTGCACGCTCTTTTTAATGTCTTTGACCCGCAACTGTGGAAAGACCTCTCCACGATAATGGTTCTCCACCACCGTGTAACATACATCAATACTGCGGCCTGACCGGACATATTCATAGAGTTTGGGCTGCTGGAAAGCAATTGCAGCAATCGCCGTATTGGGTTTCTGCCCCTGGATCAGATCCATCTTCAGGTGCTCATGCTCCGCTCCCACCAGCCGTGCATCTCCGCGATTACTTACTCCACGAGTCATAAAGACCGGAGCGTTATTTCCGGGACCAAACGGTTGGAACCGAGCCAATGTAGACCGGAAACGAGGCGTGATATCACTGAAAAGCAATTCAGAATCGATATCAACTTGCGGAATCAACATTTCGGGATCAATATGCTCCTCGACGTAATCATTGAATCGCTTGGTAAACTCCTCCACATTATCGGGCTTCATGGTCATACCGGCTGCATACATGTGTCCGCCAAAATTTTCGAGCAGGTCGGCGCACGACTCTACAGCCTGGTACAGATCGAATCCCGGAACGCTACGAGCAGATCCCGTAACAAAACCATTGCTCATGGTCAACACGACCGTCGGACGATAATAGGTTTCGATCAACCGGGAGGCCACAATTCCTACGATGCCTTTCATCCATTTCGGATTGTAGATCACCGTACTCTTGAGCTCCTTCATGTGCGGATGGCACTCGATGTATTCGTGTGCCTCAGACGTCACACTACGATCAATGTTTTTACGATCCTGATTGCTACGATCAATAAAGGCACCATATTCACGAGCCACTTCGTCATCGCGAGCCACCATCAGCGACACGGCTGAATGGCCGCCTGACGGCGCTGCATTCTCATCATCCGAATCGACCTCCATACGACCGGCGGCATTGATCCGCGGGCCGATCTTGAAGACAATATCATCAATGGTAATGGCATGTTTTTCCAAGCCACAGATCTTGATGATCGACTGAAGCCCTTTACCGGGCTTTTCGTTGAGGCGTTTGAGGCCATAATAGGCCAGAATACGGTTTTCGCCCACCAACGGGACAATATCCGAGGCGATGCTGACCACCACCAAATCCAACAGGCACTCCACTTCAGAGAAGGGCAGTCCTTTGTAAAGGCAATACCCCTGCAACATCTTGAAACCGACTCCACAACCCGAAAGCTCCTTGAATGGATACTGACATTCAGGCTGTTTGGGATCGAGGACCGCCACCGCATCGGGAATCTGCTCCCCGGGCAAATGGTGGTCACAGACGATCATATCGATTCCCAGCTCCTTGGCGTAGGCCACCTTTTCGGTTGCCTTGATTCCACAATCCAGCGTGATGATCAGGCCAACCCCTTTGCGCAGAGCATATTCGATCGCCTTACGCGACACGCCATACCCTTCGGTATAACGATCCGGGATGTAGAACATCAGCTGTCGGTGTCCCAACTTGCGAAGAAACAGATAGACCAGTGCGACTGCTGTCGTACCGTCCACATCATAGTCTCCATAGACCATGATGGTCTCTCCACGGGTGAGTGCCAGATCGATCCGTTCGACCGCCTTGCGCAGATCCTTCATCAGGAACGGATCATGCAGGTTTTCGAGCTTCGGATTGAAGAACCGATTCGCTTTCTCCTCTGTGTCTATGCCACGCTGAACAAGCAGGTTGGCAAGGACCGGAGGAATATCCAGCGCGGTGGCCAACCGAGTCACCGTAGCCGGGTCTCCCTGCTCCTTGAGAACCCATCTTTTTTCTGCTGACATAACTGTTTTATTTTAATTCGATTTTCAAAATCTTGCTGAAATGAGTTGCAAAACGCTCCTCTACCTCCTCAAGGGTCGGACGCAATCCGGTCTCCTTTTCAATCGAGGTCACCCCTTTGTCGGTAAATCCGCAGGGGTTGATGTGGGAAAAATAGCTCAAATCAGTGGTGACATTCAGCGCGAAACCGTGCATAGTCACAAAATGCGAAGCCTTCACACCAATGGCGCAAATCTTGCGGGCGCGGGGAGAGTGAGGATCAAGCCAAACTCCGGTAGCGCCTTCGAGTCGATCAGCCGTAATCCCGTATTCAGCCACGGTACGAATAATACTCTCTTCGATCGACCATATATAATCTCGCAGGCTCACACCGATATGCTCCAGGTCGAGAATCGGATAGCCCACAAGTTGTCCCAGACCGTGGTAGGTGACATCACCGCCCCGATCCGTATGAAAATAGGTAGCACCGATCTGCTTCAAGAACTGTTCGTTAACCAGCAGATTCGATTCGTGGCCGCTTTTCCCTAACGTGTAAACGTGCGGATGCTCCACAAACAATACATACTGCTCTTCGGGAGCACCTTCACGTTTCTGACGAAGCAACTCCTCGAAAAGCCGTTTTTGAATCTCCCACGCTTCGGAGTACTCCGTGCGGCCCAAATGTTTTATGCTAACGTACTCCATAAGCGCTATTATTGTTTAGTTAGAGTCTCTCCTGCCGGAGAGCTATCCACTACATCATGGGCAGGATCTGTTGTTGAATGATGTCGCTGTTGGACGGTCGTCGTTTCGTCTGTTTCACGACAACGCTGCATGGCTCGTTCCGCCATATAGGACGAACGGACCATCGGACCACTTTCGACATAGGTAAACCCTCGCCGAAGCGCCTCCTCTTTGTACCAGGCGAATTTTTCGGGTGTGACATACTCTGCCACCGGCAGATGTTTCAGGGTAGGGCGCAGATACTGCCCAATCGTCAGAATCTTACATCCGCAAGCCAATAGATCGTCCATCGTGGCCAGTACCTTTTCTTCACTCTCACCCAATCCCAGCATTAAACCGCTTTTAGCAGTCGCACCGGAATCGGCAATATGCTTGAGGGTAGCCAGACTCACCCGGTATCGGGCACGTGAACGCACCTGCGGTGTAAGTCGCTCAACGGTCTCTATATTATGGCCCACGATGTCGGGAGCCGATGCAAGAACCACATCAATCAGCTCACCCTTGCCATCGAAATCGGGAATAAGAACCTCTATGGTAGTATCAGGATTGGCTTCGCGTACGGCACGTACCGAAGCAGCCCAATGAGACGCACCACCATCGGGCAGGTCGTCCCTGTCCACGGAGGTGATGACACAATGCTTCAGTCCCATCAGAGAGACTGAGCGGGCGAGCTTTTGCGGCTCGTCGCGGTCCGGTGGTAACGGTTTACCGGTAGCTGTTGCACAGAACTTACACGAACGGGTACAAATATCCCCTAAGATCATGAAAGTAGCCGTACGACGACTCCAACACTCTGCCTGATTGGGGCAGCGGCCGCTGCTGCAAATCGTATGGAGCCCATGCTCCTCGACAATGCGGGCGACCTGGCTAAATCCTTCATTGTTATGGAGTCTGATTTTCAGCCAGTCAGGTTTTCTATGTTTCGTTACCTCATCATGCAGTATGGGCATTTTAATTTTATTTACTTTCCAACTGGTACAAATGTAACGATTTTTTTCATATTGTTTTATCGATCGATCCAAATCCACCGGAAATCACCAAATAAAAATTATCATCAAATCAACAAAATATTGTTATTTTTCAATTATATTTAACCACGGAGAACCGTTGACTTTTAAGATCAACGGACTGCTCAACGAGTTCAACTGATTTCAGAGGTGACACCTCCACTGACGGTGTTATGTAAAAAGAGCACAAAATCAAATACCATCTTGTAATACAATACATTTTGAACAACAATTCACTATAGATCACGTTATACAACAGAAACTTAATCTCAGCTTTATGAAGAGCATTTTGACCAGAATATCCATGGTTTTGGCCTGCGCGATAACCATGATTCACACAGCTTGGGCCTATGACAAGGGAGAAGCTTTCACCCCAAAACATGAGGACAGCTACTATTTGGCAGGAGCGGTTCCAGTAGAAAATGGCAAAGTCGTTTTCCGTTACACACTTCAATTACCAGGCCTGACCCGTGCTCAGATTTATGAAAAGGTAAAAGAGTGGTTGGCACGTTCAGAGCGGGCTGACCGCAACATAATTATAGAACGTTCTGTAATCAAAGATGATCCAACCACCGGTGAAATCTACATACAGAATCAAGAGGAGTTGATTTTTGCCGAACGCGGCCTTTCGATTGATAAAGCGGATTTTGCTTTTCTGCAACACTACACTTGTTCGGATGGGAAATGTGAATTAGAGATTTCCCATTTGCGTTACGTTTACGAAGATGACAATAAAGTTCCGGAAGGCTGGATTACAGACGATTATGCATTGGACAAAAAGAAAACCAAGATTATTCCAGGCGTATTGCGTCCCCGTGTAAAAACAGTTGATCGTATGGATGATTTGTACACAGGTCTGAACAATTCATTCCTGGTGTCTATTGCCCAAGTACAGACTACACCTGCTGCGACACAACCAGCACAGCCTCTTGCTCCAGCATCCCCTGCAACCGAAACGAACAAACAAGTTACAACTCCAGTTTCTACTACTATTGCCAGCGTTACGCCTATTCAACAACCTGCAAGCAACCCTCCGGTAAAATCTACCACCATCAACGAACAGTCTGTAGCAGAGACTCCTGCTCCATTAGAGCCCTCAGTCGCTGAAACTCCAGCTCCGACCCCGGGACTGTTTGCCGGTTACACACACTATTCAGCCGATCAAATCCCCGGTAATATCATTCACCTGTTGGAAGAGTCTGGCGTCCTTCTCACCATCGGCACCGGTGCAGCTCTCGACATGGCCGTTGTTGAGTGGGGAGGTTTGGGTACACTGTTTGACAAACCGGTAACCTACTGCTTTGTCACTCCCTCGACCGCAGCAGACCAGGCTCTCAATCAAGGAGGATTCTATACGATCTCCTTCTTTGCCAACTCATATAAAGACGTGCTGCACCAGTGCGAAGCCCTCTCAGGCAGCGATACGACCAAAGTCAAAACAGCCGGACTTACCCCTGTCATGACACCGACAGCTACACCAACTTTCGGAGAGGCTTCGATCATCATTGAATGCCACAAACTGCTTCAACAACCGCTCACATACGACAAAATCACAGATGCTTCTGAGAGTCGCAAATGGGTTGCACAACCGGTTCCCTCTCTTTACATTGGAGAGATTTTAAATGTATGGATCAAATAGCCTGTCTCATTAACAGGTTAACGGACCGATTTTTCACACCATTGTTTAGTTTGCTTTTCAGGTAGCACTTTCATTAACAACATTTACCTGAATACACCACCCCCCTTCGATGAAATATCGAAGGGGGTTTTTATTTATACTGAGACCAAAGTTGTAAAGTCTCAATTGAACATTTGTGACGATAGGGTCTGTTCAGATCCTAATAACAAAGCTCTGTCGAATCTCAACCAATCTTATCAATCCTGAATTTGCGACCATAATCGGTATTGATTCCGAAACAAGATGCTGACAGTTCAGCTTACACATATCAGGCCCATAAACGGCCGTTCAATTTCAAGCCACCAACACAACACACTGATTTTAACATCTGTACACCAGATGCACAGGGACAATTTTGTTCGTCTTATCATCTTCTGATAAAAGACCATCACAAGATGTTTCACCTTTTATATATCTGTACACCACTCAGCAACAGAACCAATTTGCCATGCACTGATGATTGCACATCCTGCTAAATCGCGTCACACTCCTCAACTTTCGGGATGTTGTCAACTCTATCACCTCTGTTACTCTCTTCCCCCCCACAAAATTCAGCGCCAGCTTTTCCTTGATGAACAGACTTGACTGCACACAATCGTAAAAAATCAATAAACCACTCTACCAACACCACTCCCCTGATACGACAGTATCCAAACTTAAAAAACAGATAAAATTTATGGCACCCCCTGAATTTAATAGGGTCATTCCAATAAAAATATGTTTTTATCAAACATAACCCCATAATTTTATAACACATTTAAATAAAAACATATATTTTTGCAGCACACCCCATACAAAACAAGGGGGTCCATATCATCAAAAACATATTTTTTAGATGTTTAACCGATAAATTGAACGACCATGATCAAAAAACGCTGGATTTTCTTTTTTGTAGCCCTGCTGATTCTTTGCGGTCTGGGACTAATAGATTCGGAAATCGGAGCTGGCGGATTCTGGGGACTTGACCCCAAAGTTGATACAGCCAATGTCGCCTGGATGATTACAGCCACCATCTTCGTGCTCATGATGACTCCAGGACTATCCTTCTTCTATGGAGGTATGGTCCGTGCGAAAAACGTCATCTCAACCATGCTCCAAAGCTTTATTGCAATGGGTATCGTCAGCGTATTGTGGGTATTCGTAGGCTTCAGCCTCGCTTTCGGAGATGATATCGGCCACCTGATCGGCAACCCGGCAACCTTTTTCATGTTCAATGGGGTGGATGGACATGTCAACGAGATGTTGGCTCCAACATTGCCACTCGCCTTATACGCTCTGTTCCAGATGAAATTCGCCATCATCACCCCATCACTGATCACCGGCTCATTTGCAGAACGTGTACGTTTCTCTGCCTACATGGTTTTCATGGTTCTGTTCTGTCTGTTCGTTTATTGTCCACTGGCCCACTGGACCTGGCATCCGGACGGCTTCCTCAGACAGTTAGGCGTAATCGACTTTGCCGGAGGAATCGTCGTTCACGCCTCATCGGGTGTTGCAGCCCTGGCTGGAGCACTTTTCTTGGGACGCCGCTCCGAAATCCGTCACGAACCGGCTAACGTCCCCTTTGTATTATTGGGTGCAGCTATGCTTTGGTTAGGCTGGTTCGGATTCAACGCCGGCTCCTCGTTGGCTGCCGACTCGATCGCTGTACGTGCTTTCCTCAACACCAACACCGCATCGGCCATGGCCATGATCACCTGGGTTGTATTCGACTGTCTGCGCGGCCGCAAGCCATCGGCTATGGGTGCCGCCATCGGTGCTGTAGTTGGATTGGTGGCTATCACCCCATCGGCCGGTTACGTTTCGGTAGGAGAGAGCATCTTTATTGCCTTCATCACCACCATCATCTGTAACATGGCCGTCACCTGGAAAAACAAAGCCTCAACCTTCGACGATGCATTGGATGTCTTTCCGACGCACGGTGTCGGCGGTATCGTCGGAACTATTCTGACCGGTGTGTTTGTTTACGATGGCGGCAGCATGACCCATTGGGAGAGTTTTCTTGCACACCTCTTGGCTGTAGTGATCGTATTTGTCTACACTTTTGTTGTCACTTATGCCCTGTATTGGCTGACCAACAAGATGATTCCGATGCGCGTCTCCATTGCCAGCGAACGGGTCGGCCTGGATCAGAGTCAGCACGATGAGCATTACGGCAACGAAGTGGCTACGGAACGTGAACTGGCCGAATATACCGAGCCACAGCGTTAATCTCTCTGATGCAAAGTCAGAAAGATTTGAGACCCAATCAAACAATATTCTGTGGGGATGGTTCTTTGGATAGATCCCCACTCTTTTGGAGATAAAGGAATTAAATCTTATTTTTGCACCGGTTAAAGGGGTCCCGTAGCTCAGTTGGATAGAGCAACAGCCTTCTAAGCTGTGGGTCGAGCGTTCGAACCGCTCCGGGATCACCTCAAGGAAGCTCCTAAAAATTAGGAGCTTCCTTTTTTAACATCTACTTATATCTACACTGCCGCAACCATTCCATTATAGTGTACTATTCACCAATCCTCTCCAGTAAACCAGTATAGTAGAATAGAAGCAACCCAACCTCAACTACCCCCATTCCCCCCTCCAATCAATAAAACCCCCTTTTTTACCACATTCGATACACTTCTGGCACACTGTAAAATAGATTCTTAATGTAGCACAAGCGTGTTTTTCACAAAAAAGGCTATCTTTGCAGGGGAAATTCGGAGACAAAAAACGCACTGCTCTTCGACTATCCTAGTGCCGCCTGACGACGAAGTTATGCAATCGCTGTTTGCAGCATGTATAATTCGGACCCGGAGTGGAGCCTTATGGCAAACAATCCGTTAGCCCCGATCAAACGAAAATGACGGCACAAACAACCCCGAACTGAAAACAATGATCCGTACACTGATCTTCATCGGTACGGGCAGCTTCATCGGAGGTATTGCCCGTTACTTACTTACCCGTTGGGTACAGAACAGTACAACCGCTTCTTTCCCTTTCGGCACCTTGGCTGTCAACCTGATCGGATGCTTGTTGATCGGTCTTCTTTTCGGTCTATTCGAACGGTTCGGCTGGTTCAGCGCCAATCTACGTGCTTTCCTGACTATAGGATTTTGTGGCGGATTCACCACTTTCTCCACTTTTGCCCTGGAGAGTGTTGCCATGATGCGCAATGGCTCCGCGATTCCGATGTTTCTTTACTTATGGTGCAGCGTAGGCGTAGGTATCGGGGCGGTTTGGCTGGGTTCAGCCATCGCCCGCAATATTTGACCAACATGGTGAACGTTTGTTATGTCAAACTAATCCAACATATTAACGCAAATACATAACGTTATGATCTACACACATGAAGTGCAGCAGATGTGCTGCGTAAAGAAGGGTGCCAACCACCCATCAGCTCCGATTCCCGAAGAGGGGAAATGGGTGCGTTCAAAAGAGATCAAAGACATCTCAGGTCTGACGCACGGTGTGGGTTGGTGCGCTCCGCAACAGGGTGCCTGCAAACTGACCCTGAACGTAAAAGACGGTATTATTCAGGAGGCAATGGTTGAGACTTTGGGTTGCTCAGGTATGACCCACTCAGCAGCTATGGCATCAGAGATTCTGCCGGGCAAAACTCTGCTTGAGGCTTTGAACACCGACCTCGTATGCGACGCTATCAACACCGCAATGCGTGAACTCTTCCTGCAGATCGTTTACGGTCGTACTCAATCAGCCTTCTCAGAAGGTGGTCTGCCCATCGGTGCCTCTTTGGAGGATTTGGGTAAAGGTCTGCGCAGCCAGGTCGGCACCATGTTCGGAACCGTTGCCAAAGGAACTCGTTACCTGGAGATGGCCGAAGGCTACTGCACCCGCATGGCTCTTGACGAGAACGACGAGGTGATCGGCTATGAGTTCATCCACCTGGGCAAAATGATGGATATGATCAAAAAAGGCATGGACGCCAATGAGGCTATTGCCAAAGCCAAAGGCACTTATGGTCGTTTCGCCGATGCAGTCAAATACATCGACCCGCGCAAAGAGTAACCGATTTCCCGAACTAAAAAAAACGAAAGGATAATGGCTAGTTTATTTGAAAGCTACGAGCGCCGCATCAACCAGATCAATGCCGCGCTTGCAAAATATGGAATCAAAGACCTCGAAGAGGCAAAAGCTATCTGCGAGGCCAAAGGGATCGATCCCTACAAAATGTGCGAGGAGACGCAACCGATCTGCTTCGAGAATGCTAAATGGGCATACGTAACCGGTGCCGCTATCGCCATCAAAAAAGGCTGCAAAACTGCAGCTGAGGCAGCTGAGGCTATCGGCGAGGGTCTGCAGGCTTTCTGCATCCCGGGTTCAGTAGCAGATGACCGTAAAGTAGGTTTGGGTCATGGTAACTTGGCAGCTCGTCTGCTTCGTGAAGAGACTCAGTGCTTCGCCTTCCTGGCTGGTCACGAGTCATTCGCAGCAGCTGAAGGTGCAATCAAGATCGCGGAGATGGCCAACAAGGTTCGTAAAGAGCCACTGCGTGTCATTCTGAACGGTTTGGGTAAAGATGCCGCTATGATCATTTCACGTATCAACGGTTTTACCTATGTACAGACTCAGTTCGACTATGCAACCGGTGAGCTGACCATCGTTAAAGAGAC
>QRFC01003490.1_pt1 | contig 10478 bp, 10 predicted proteins | sample 1861061 | NCBI WGS metagenome assembly QRFC01 (sample SAMN09711282, study PRJNA482702) | Human gut metagenome, whole genome shotgun sequencing project. | reverse complement strand
GCATTCTGCACGGCGTTCAGCACGGCGGCACGGCCTGCGGTAAAGTTCACGCCGCCCTGCAGATAGCAGGTGTAGGGCGCGCGCAGCGGGCCGTCGCAGGAAATTTCAATCGTGCTGCCCTCGGTAAAGCTGCCGGACGCCATGACGACCTTGTCGGTGTAACCCGGCTCGTCGGCAGGCTCGGGGCTGGCAAAGCTGTCCACAGGGCTGTTGTGCTGGATGCCCGCGCAGAAGCCCGTCAGCGCGGCGGCACTGCCCGAGTCAAAGCAGGTCACAATGTCGTTGTGGTCGGCGGTGTAGCGCGGCACAGGATCGACGCCCGCCAGCTCCAGCAGACACTGGGCATAGATGGCGGTTTTCAGCGCCTCGCAGACGACGCCCGGCGCGTAGTAGAAGCCGAGGAAGGTATCCCGCAGGCTGTCCTGCGTGCAGCCCAGGTCCCCGCCGATGCCGGGCGCAGTGAAGCGGTGGCTGCACTTTTCGACAAGGTCCTTACGGCCCGCAATGTAGCCGCCCGTAGGGGTGATGCCGCCGCCGGGGTTCTTGATGAAGCTGCCAGCCATGATGTCCGCGCCGAAGGCGACGGGCTCGGCGGTCTGGGTGAACTCGCCGTAGCAGTTGTCCACGAAAATCACCGCGTTCGGGTTGGCTTTGCGGGCGGTCTCCGCGACCTTTTGAATCGTGGCAAGGTCAAACGCATTGCGCTGGGTGTAGCCGCGGCTGCGCTGGATGTGTACCACCGTGGCGGTCCTGGCCTTCTCGGCGATCAGGTCATAGTCGGGGGTGAAGTCCGGCAGCAGCGGGCACTCGTCGTAGTTCACGCCAAACTCCCGCAGCGTGCCGCAGCCCTTTCCCGCGTCTCCGATGCCGATGACGCCTTCCAGCGTGTCATAAGGGCGGCCCGTGGCGGCCAGCAGGGTGTCGCCGGTGCGCAGCAGACCGAACAGCGCGACGGTCAGCGTGTGGGTGCCGCTCATGAATTGCGGGCGCACCAGTGCGGCCTCGGCCCCCATGCAGCGGGCAAAGACCTCCTCCAGCTTGTTGCGGCTGTCGTCCCAGACGCCGTAGCCGCTGGACCCCCAGAAATGCCGTGCCTCGACGCCGCAGTCGGTGAAGGCACGCAGCATTTTGAGCTGGTTGTAGTCGCGGATCTCCTCCACATGGGCAAACTGCGCACGGCAGAGGTCGAGGGCCTTGCGGTCCAGCGCCAGCACTTCGGGGCGCAGGTCGTAAAATTGTTCGATCATGTAGTATTCCAATCTGTAGTATAATGTTGAATTTTGCCGATTTGTAAAAATCCAAGCTCTGCATAAAAGCCGCACAGCGCCGGGAAGCAGGCGAACCGCACCGCGCGTTCGGCGGTCAGCTCATTCGCCAGCCCGACGATCAAATACCGCGCCAGCCCCCTGCCCTGCCACGCGGGGTCGGTCACGCCCGCGGCCATGTAGCTCTCGGTATCGCTCTGCTCGTAGCAGCCCACCGTGCAGACGGGTCTGCCGTTGTGCAGCAGCACGCGGCAGGTGCCCACCCCGTGGGCCAGCGCCGTGCAGGCCGCAGAGTAGAACTCGTCGGCCTCGGCGTCGCTCTCGGCAAAGACCAGGCGGCTGACCGGCAGCATCGACGGCGCTTTGTCCGGGACAAGCTCCGCCGGGGGCGCGGGCGGCAGCGGCAGGGCACGGCCCTTTGGCAGCTCCCACAGCGTCAGCGGCGCGGCGGGCTGCCAGCCGGGCAGGGCCAGCGGGTGCTCGGTTCGCAGGGTGTCGGCGTGCAGAAAGCGGAGAAAGCCCGTCAATTCCTCGCGGGCGTCCTCCCCCGCTTCCCCGCCGGGCAGCGCACCGCAGAGCACCGCCGACCCGCCGCGCAGCTCCAGCACCGCGGAGCCGGGCAGCAGGTAGAACGCCCACCCGCTGGCAGGGTGGCTGCCGAACAGGTGCAGGTGCGTGCCGAGGGTGGATTCAAAGTAGGGCTTGTGGGCGATGCGGCGGAGGAATTCGGTTTGAAGCTCGGAGGTTGAAGCGGATTGAATCATAGGGGTCCTTTTTCGGGTCAAGTTACGGGTGGCGGGCAGGCGGCAGAGCCCTCAGCCGCTTACTTCAAATTCTTCACGATATTCTTATAATCCCGTCCTCTGACCTCAAAATTCGGGTACAAGTCAAACGACGCGGAGGCGGGCGAGAGACTGACGACATCGCCCGGTTTGGCGGCACTCCGCGCCAGCTCGACGGCGTGCTGCATACTGTCGGCGTGCAGGATGGTCAGGCCGCTCCCGGCAAAGCCATCGCACTCGCGGACGGCCTTCTCGATGCGGGGGCCGGTAGCGCCCATCAGCACCAGCGTCTTGACGTGGGCGAGAACCTCCGGGGCCAGCGGCTCATAGGGGATCTTTTTGTCGTAGCCGCCCGCGATCAGGATGATCTTCTGGTCAAAGCTGCGCAGACCCGCAATCGTGCGCGTGGGGCTGGACGCGATGGAGTCATTGTAGTAGGTCACGCCGTCCAGCGTGCGGACCGGCTCAATGCGGTGCTCGACGCCGGTGAAGGTCGAGCCGACCTGACGCATGGCCTCGATGGGCACGCGGCCCCAGACGGCGGCGCAGGCGGCCAGCAGGTTTTCCACATTGTGGAGGCCGCGCAGTTTAATCTCCTTGCGGGGCAGGATCGGCGTCACAACGCCGTTCTCGGCATAGCAGAGCGTGTCGTCGCTCTCGCGCAGGAACGCGCCCCTGCCGGTCTCGTGCAGGCGGGTGAACCAGACCTGCTCGCCCTTGCAGTCCTTCTCCATGCCGCGGGTGATGTCGTTCTCAAAGCCCAGCACGGCACGGCAGGGCGGGGTCTGCCACAGCAGAATGTTGCGCTTGGCGTCGATGTACTCCTGCATATCCTTGTGGTGGTCGAGGTGGTTGGGGGTCACGTTCGTGACGACAGCCACCTTCGGGCTGCGGCGCATGCTGATGAGCTGGAAGCTGGACAGCTCGACGACGGCCACAGCGTCGGAGGTCACGTCGGCCAGCTGGGGCAGCAGCGCCGCACCGATATTGCCGCCCAAAAAGACCTTGCGGCCCGCAGCCTCGAACATCTTGGAGATCAGCGTCGTCGTCGTGGTCTTGCCATCGGAGCCGGTCACGGCCACGATCTCGCAGGGGCAAAACTCAAAGAAGAGTTCCACCTCGCTCGTGACCATTGCGCCGGCTTTCAGCGCGGCCTGCAGTGCGGGCTTGTAGTACTCATAGCCCGGCGTGCGCATGATGATGTCCTGCCCGGCGAAGCCGTCGGTATAATGCTCGCCCAGACTCAAATTTACCTTCAGGCGGCGCAGCGTGTCGGCGTAGTCACCGAAGTCCTCCAGGCTCTTTTTCTGGTCGCAGAGCGTGACCTGCGCGCCCAGCTCGACAAACTGCTCAATGCAGCGCTTGTGGCTGACGCCCGCACCGATAAAGGCAACCTTTTTGCCCTGAATAAGCTCTTGCAGCTGTTGGATCGGCAGCATAAATATCTCTCCTCTGGCGTAGTTTCTACCTCTATTATATACAAAATGCCGTATTTCTGCAACAAAATTCGGCCCGCCAAGGCGGACCGAAGGAAAATCATGATTACTGCTCGCCGCCCATGGGGATGCCGTGCTTGTCCAGCAGGGTGCGGATCTTGGTCATCGGGTCAATGATGGAGGAAACACTCTTGTCATGGTTGATGGCGGCAATGAAGTAGGCGGTGTACTTGGAGACGTCCACGTCGTAGTACCACTCGCGCTCCAGCAGTTCGGGCTTGCGGTAGGTCAGGTTCGTGCCCAGAACGGCCTTGATGATGCCGTCGTTGTAGGCCTTGTCGAACTTCTCCAGACCGGCGGTGAACAGCGGGAAGGTGCAGCAGGTGAAGATGTTGCGGGCACCGCGCATCTTCAGCTCGTAGGCGATGTCCAGCATGGACTCGCCGGAGGCGATGATGTCGTCGGCGATAAAGACGTCCTTGCCCTCAACGCTCTCGCCCAGATACTCATGGGCGACGATGGGGTTGCGGCCGTTGACGATGCGGCTGTAGTCACGGCGCTTGTAGAACATGCCCAGGTTGCAGCCCAGCACGCTGGAATAGTACATGTTGCGGTTCATGGCGCCCTCGTCGGGAGAGACGATCATGAAGTTATCCTTGTGGAAGGAAACGTCCGGCACATGATGCAGCAGGCACTTGAGCACCTGATAGGTGGGCATGACGTTGTCGAAGCTCATGGTGGGCACGGCGTTCATAACGCGGGGGTCATGGGCGTCAAACGTGATGATGTTCTTGACACCGACGTCGCGCAGCTGCTGCAGCGCAAAGGCGCAGTCCAGGCTCTCACGGCTGACGCGGCGATGCTGGCGGCCGCCGTACAGGCTGGGCATGATGACGCTGATGCGGTGGGCACGGCCGGCAACGGCCTGGATCAGACGCATCAGGTTCTGGAAGTGGTCGTCCGGGGAGAGATGGTTCTCATACCCGAACAATTGATAGGTAACGCTGTAGTTGCCCGGATCGACGAAGATATACAGGTCGTCGCCGCGGGTGGACGCCTTGACGAGACCCTTTGCGTCGCCGGACTGGAAACGCGGGCAGTCGGACGGGATGATGAAGGTGTCGACATCCGTGTTGCCAACCTCGCGCGCCCAGCGGACGAGGTGACTGTCAACGAGTTTGCAAAGCTCCTCTGCGCCGGGACAGGCAATCAGACCGAGATCGGCGATTGCGTCCTCTTTGGCAAAGAAATCACGCGGGCCAAGATTTTGTTCAGCCATTACAGGTACTCCTTACTTCCATCTTGTGTTGTCAATACCACAGGGGCGCGGCGTGCCGCAATGCCCCATTTACTAGTATTGTAGCACAGCGGCGGCATAAAATCAGCCCTGCAAGGCAAGAATTTCTGCATTTTCGACATTTTCCGCGGTTTAAACATTGTAAGCCACGCAAGTAGCAAAAAATTCTGGCGGATTTTACAAAAAATTTGCAAACGGACATTTGGCAGGAGGGTTGCCGGGTCTTTTATGGGGCGGAGGTGCAAAAAACGCGCCCGCCGGGTTTCCCTCGGCGGGCGCAGTGCGGTTTATGGGTATTTACTTTTCGTTCTCGTCCTGGACCTTGCGGGGGGTCAGGCGGACCTCCTGGACGCGGCGGTTCGTGGCGCGGGTGACGGTGCCGTCAAAGTCGCCCCAGATGAACTTATCGCCCACCTTGGGCAGACGGCTCAGCTTCTCCTGGACCAGACCGCCGATGGCGACGGCGTCAATGTCGTCGTCCTCCTTGATACCCAACTCGTCGGCGGTGTCGTCAACACTGGCGCTGCCGGAAATCAGCCAGCTGCCGTCGGACTGCTGGCGGACGTCCTCGACCACGTCGTCGTGTTCGTCCCAAATCTCACCGACCAGCTCCTCGAGAATATCCTCCAGCGTGATGATGCCCGCCGTGCCGCCGTACTCGTCGACGACGACGGCCATGTGGTGCTTGCTCTCGCGCAGGGTGCGCAGCAGCGCGGAAATCTGGGTCACGCTCGTCGTGTAGAGTGTCGGGCCGATCAGGTCCTCCAGCTTGACATTTTTGTCATGCTTCTGCAGGGCCGCAAAGCAGTCCTTCTCATGTACGACACCGATGATATTGTCAATCGTGTCGTGGTAAACCGGCAGACGGGAATAGCCGCTCTCGGCAAAGCGCTCGGTGACCTCGTCCATCGGGGTGTCGTCGGCCACGGCCACAACATCCACACGGGGGGTCAGCACATCCTGGGCCTCGACGTCGTCAAACTCGATGGCGCTGCGGATCAGCTCACTCTCGCGGTTCGTCAGCTCGCCGTCCTTCTCGGCCTCGCTGACCATGGTCACCAGCTCACCCTCGGTGATGGTGTCCTTTTCTCCGGTATCAAACCGTTTGGCAAGGAACTTTTTCCACGCACCGAACAGGGCGTTCAGCGGTGTAAAAATCGTGACCAGCGCACTGAGCACGGGGGCAAAGCCCATGGCCAAAGTTTCGGGCATTTCCTTGGCCATGCTCTTGGGGGTGATCTCGCCAAAGGTCAGGACCAGCAGGGTCATGACAATCGTCGAGACGGTAGGGCCGTAAACGCCGCCGACAAGGCGGGTAAACAGCACGGTGGCAAGAGAGGACGCACCGATATTGACAATGTTATTGCCGATCAGAATGGTGCTGAGCAGGCTGTCGTAGCGCTCAACCAGCGCCAGCGTGTGCGCTGCTTTGGCGTCGCCGTCCTCCGCCTTGCTCCGCAGGCGGATCTCATTCAGCGAGTTATACGCTGTTTCTGCCGCCGAGAAAAATGCAGACAAACCGATCAGGATTATCAGTGCGACGATCATAAATATACTGCCATCGTCCATTGGGGAACTATCAACTCTTTCTGTATGTTATTTATGTGTACAACTACACATTTTACTTATTATAACATAGATATGCACGCAACGCAAAGGGTACGCCGTCAAATTTGTGTAAAAACGTGTTTTTATCTAATAATTTATAATTTCTTCGGTTCCTTCTTTGCAAAGAAGGAACAAAAAAGACCTTGCGGCAGGCATACACTGACGGGACGCCGAGGGTGCCCCCCTCTGCTGCATCATTTTTTGCTCTCCCGCAGGATAAAAAGCCTCCCCACAGCGTGGGGAGGTGGCCCGTAGGGGCGGAGGGAGAGAACATTGCCATTGCTCGAAATATTTCGGGCAGCCGTACAGTTCTCTCCCCCACCGCCTGCGGGCGGAGCCCCCTCCCAGAGGGGGCCAAGGGGAGGACGCGCCTTTTTCTACAGTCTGAGCCTCCCCACAGCGTGGGGAGGTGGCCGAGCAAAGCGATGGCCGGAGGGGCTTTGCACGCTCTCCCCCGGCTTTACAGCTCCACCCTCATGTACACCAACTCCTGATAGTCCCCGTTCCGCTTGCGGAACCCGCGTGGGTTGCGCCCATACTCCACAAAGCCCAGCTTTTTATACAGCGCAATCGCCCGTGCGTTGTCCGCCACCACGTCCAGCTCCAGCTGCAGATACCCGGCCTGCCGGGCGCAGTCGATGCACGCCGCTGTCAGGGCATAGCCGATTCCCTGCCCCCAGTATGCCTGCAAAATGCCGATGCCAAATTCCGCACGGTGCACCAGCTTGCAAGGCTTGCCCACCGCGCTGATGCCCGCCGTCCCGGCCAGCTGGCCGTCCACAAACGCCAGAATTTCGATTTCCCGCGCACTCTTCGTTGCCTGGGCCAGAAACTCCGCTTCCTGCTCGGCAGTCATGCTGCTCTCGTCGGGGTAAGTCAGCAGGTATTCCGTCTCCGCGTGCGTTTTGTTAAACACTGCCAGCGCAGCATCCCCGTCTGGTGCGTCACCATTGCGCAGATAAAGCTCGCTGTCGGTTTTGGTCGTAAGGGTTTTGGTGTATTGCATCGTGTTCCTCCTGTATTTATATGCTGTTATCGGACGGTACAAGCGGGCCGGGCATGCCCGGCCCCTACACTACGGCAAAAAATTTGCCCCTCAGCTACCGCGAAAACAGGCGGGTGGATATGGAATCCGCCCCTACAGTATACCATATCGTCACCAATAAAAAAACACCGCTTACCCTCAACAGGCAAGCGGTGTCTTTTTATCAAGTTATCTGACTAATCAGACCAGCTCGATGATAGCCATCTCGGCGGCGTCGCCGCGACGAGGGCCGGTCTTGTAGATGCGGGTGTAGCCGCCATTGCGGTCAGCGTACTTGGGGCCGATCTCATCAATGACCTTCTTGGCAACGTCCTCCTTGGTGATGTAGGAGAAGACCTGACGCTTTGCGTGCAGATCGTCCTGCTTACCGAGGGTGACCATCTTCTCGGCCATGGAACGAACTTCCTTGGCGCGGGTAACGGTGGTCTCGATCTTGCCGTTCTCAAACAGGTAGGTCACCATAGCGCGCAGCATAGCGTTGCGGCTGTCGGTGGCACGACCGAGTTTACGGGTACCGGGCATTTCGATTCACTCCTTATCAATAGAATCCGCGTGTCGCGGGGGGTTAGTTTTCGTCTTCCTTGGTCAGAGAGAAACCAAGGCTGTCCAGCTTTGCCATGACCTCTTCGAGAGACTTGCGGCCCAGGTTGCGGACCTTCATCATCTCGTCCTCGCTCTTGCCGATGAGGTCACCAACCGTGTTGATGCCGGCACGCTTGAGGCAGTTGAAGGAACGGACGCTCAGGTCCAGCTCCTCAATCGTCATCTCCAGTGCCTTCTCACGGCCCTGGTCGTCGTTGTCCACCATGATCTCGGTCTCGCCGGTCTCATCGCAGAGGTTCACGAACAGGTTCAGGTGCTCGGTCAGCACGCGGGCCGCCAGGCTCAGGGCCTCCTGCGCATTGCAGGTGCCGTCGGTCCAGACTTCCATAATCAGCTTATCGAAGTCGGTGATCTGGCCCACACGGGTACGATCCACCGTGTAGTTGACCTTGAGGACGGGGGTGTAGATGCTGTCCACAGGCAGGGTGCTGATGTCGTTCTTCTCGATCAGCGCCTGCTTGTTCTTCTCAGCAGGAACGTAGCCGCGGCCCTTGTCAAAGGTCAGCTCCATGACCAGCTTAGCGCCCTCGCCCAGGGTGGCGATGTGCCACTCGGGGTTCAGGATCTCGAGGTCGTCGCCGCCCTTGATGGTGCCGGCAGTGACCTCGCAGGGGCCGACGGCCTCCACGCGGACGGTCTTGGGGGCTTCGCCGTAGATCTTGGCAGCGATGCCTTTGAGGTTCAGGACGATTTCGGTGACATCCTCACGCACGCCCTCGATGGTGGTGAACTCATGCACCACACCGTCGATCTTGACGCTGGTGACAGCCACACCGGGCAGAGAGGACAGAAGCACACGACGCAAGCTGTTGCCCAAGGTCGTGCCGAAGCCGCGCTCGAGGGGCTCGACGACGAACTTACCGTAGCGGCCATCCGGGGAAAGGGCAGCCGTTTCGATCTTGGGGCGTTCGATCTCCATCATAAAAACCCTCCTTGTTAAGCCGATGCCCGAAGGCACCGGTTCGGTTGGAAAAATCGTAGAAAACAGTTAAGAGGATTACTTGGAGTACAACTCGACGATGAGGTGCTCTGCGATGGGCACATCGATGTCCTCACGAACGGGCAGCTTGGTGACAGTGCCCTTCAGGGCGTTCTTGTCACGCTCCAGCCAGGAGGGCAGCAGCACGACAGGAGCCTCCTCGCCCAGCAGCTTGCTGAACTTGACGGAGGAACGGCTGGACTCGATGACTTCGATCACATCGCCCGGCTTGACCTGGTAAGAGGGGATGTTGACACGCTTGCCATTGACAGTGAAGTGGTTGTGGGAAACCAGCTGGCGGGCGTCGCGGCGGGTCTTGGCAAAGCCCAGACGGTAGACGACGTTGTCGAGACGGCGCTCGACGAGGACCAGCAGGTTGACACCAGTCTGGCCGGGCATGCGGGAGGCCTTCTCGTAGTAGGTATGGAACTGGTTCTCCAGAATACCATAGACGAACTTGACCTTCTGCTTCTCGTTCAGCTGGGTGGCGTACTCGCTCTTCTTCTTTCTCATCTGGCCGCCGGGGTTACGATTGGTGGTCTTTTTGCCATAACCCATAACAGCAGGAGAAATGCCGAGAGCACGGCAGCGCTTAGCGATAGGTTGGGTATTCTTAGCCATATCTCATGTTCTCCTTTCAATCAAACGCGGCGGCGTTTGGGCGGGCGGCAGCCATTGTGGGGGATGGGGGTCACGTCACGGATCATGGTGACCTCCAGGCCGGTTGCCTGCAGGGCGCGGATGGCGCTCTCACGGCCGGAACCGGGGCCCTTAACGTAGACCTCAACGGTCTTCATGCCATGCTCGATGGCGGCCTTGGCAGCGACCTCAGCAGCGCTCTGCGCAGCGTAAGGAGTGCTCTTACGGGAGCCACGGAAGTTCAGCGCACCAGTGCTGCACCAGGAAACGGTGTTGCCCTGGGTGTCGGTGATGGTCACAATGGTATTGTTAAAGGTGCTCTGGATGTGAGCAGCACCGGCGCTGATATTCTTGCGCTCTTTTTTCTTAGTGCGGGTTTTTGCCGCAGTAGCTTTGTTAGCAGCCATGTCTCAGTTCCTCCTTACTTCTTTTTGTTAGCGACAGTGCGCTTGGGACCTTTGCAGGTACGCGCATTGGTCTTAGTGCGCTGGCCGCGGCAGGGAAGACCCTTGCGATGGCGCACACCACGGTAGCACTGGATCTCGGTCAGACGCTTGATGTCAAGCGCGACGTTACGGCGCAGGTCGCCTTCCACCATGATGTTGTTTTTGTCGATGTAGTCACGGATCTTGGCCTCTTCATCAGCGGTCAGATCCTTGACGCGGGTATCAGGGTTAATTCCGGTACCGGCGAGAATCTCGTCGGCAGTGGACTGGCCAATGCCGTAAACATAAGTCAGACCAACCTCGATCCGCTTCTCGCGAGGCAGATCAACACCAGCAATACGTGCCATAAAGCACCTCCATTAGTAACATCCCATGTCC
>QRFC01003489.1_pt1 | contig 10481 bp, 12 predicted proteins | sample 1861061 | NCBI WGS metagenome assembly QRFC01 (sample SAMN09711282, study PRJNA482702) | Human gut metagenome, whole genome shotgun sequencing project. | reverse complement strand
TGCCGTATTAGTGCGCCCTTTGCGAATTGTGGGCAATCAATGCGGCCTTGCCGGGGGATTGCCCGTATCAGCGCGACCTTTGCGCACTACGAGCAGCATCGCATCCGCTCACTCCTCCTGCAAATACTTTTCCAGCTTGCGTTTGATGCGCTGCAGCGCGTTGTCCACGGTTTTTGTTCCGCGGCCGAGCATCACTGCGATCTGCTGGTAAGAGTAGCCATCCATGAACAGATCGAGCACCTGCTTTTCAAGCGGCGTCAGCAGCTTTTCGATGCTGCTGAGGATCCGCTCCATATTTTCTTTGGAAATAAACGCATCCTCCGGACTTTCGGTGCGCACCGTTGCCATGGTATCAAGCAGCGTGCGTTCTTTTTCCTCCTCAGAATAGGCGCTGCCATAGAAGGAAACATAGGTGTTGAGCGGCGCGTGTTTTTTGCGCGTTGCACTTTTGATGGCCGTGATGAGCTGGCGCACAATGCACATTTCCGCAAACGAACGGAAGCCGGCATTGTGGTCCGGCGTATAATCGCGGATGGCCTTGTAAAGGCCGATCATCCCCTCCTGCACCAGATCCTCCCGGTCCGCGCCGATGAGGAAGTATGGCCGCGCTTTCATGCGAACTACGTTTTTATACCGTTCGTAAAGCGCTTCGTCCGCCCGCGTATCCCCCGCGTGGGAACGCGCGACGAGCGCTTCGTCCGTCATGCTCAAATAATCGACTTCTTCGCGCATGTCGTTTCCTCCGTTTCAAAAAGGGGCGGCTTGCGCCGCCCGACTGTCCTTCATTTTTTTGCAGCCGCCTTGTCCTGACGGCGCTTTTCAAACATCAGCACCGCTGCCGCAACGGAAGCGTTGAGCGAATCAAGCGTGCCGTACATGGGAATGGATACCATGAAATCGCACGATTCGCGAACCAACCGGCTGATGCCCTCGCCTTCGCTGCCGATCACAAGCGCAAGCGCGCCTTCAAGCTTTGCCTCCGCCATGGGCGTTCCGCCCATATCCGCACCCGCGATCCAGAGCCCTTCGTCCTTGAGGCGGGCAATCGCGCCGGAAAGGTTCGCAACGCGCGCCACCTTGCAATATTCCACCGCGCCTGCGGAAGCCTTGCAGGCTGCCGCCGTAACGGAAACCGCGCGCCGCTTGGGCAGGATCACGCCGTGTGCGCCCGCGCAGACGGCGCTGCGGATGATGGAGCCAAGGTTGTGCGGATCTTCAATGCCGTCGAGCAGGATGAGGAAGGGGCGCTCGCCCTTGGCCTTTGCGGCGTCGAGCATATCGGAAATTTCGCAGTATTCCACGCCCGGAACCTGCGCCACAATGCCCTGATGGTTGCCGGTTTTGCCGCCGTGGCCAAAGGGCATACAAAGCTCGTCCAGTTTTTCCCGGCCGACTTCATCCACCCGGAGGTTGCGGTCCCGCGCCAGGGACACGATCTCGCGGAGGGAGCCGTCCGGCTCGCGGGAAACGAGGATGCGGTCAATGCTGCGGCCGCTCTTGATGGCCTCGCGCACGGCGTTGCGCCCCATCACAAGGTAGGGCAGCTCATCCGCACGTGCGTTCGGCGCATCCGCAGGGCTTTCCACGCTTTTGCGCTCTGGCTCTGCCGTCTTCTTTTCATAGGGCTGCTTGCCATATCGCGTGCGCACGCCCGTTTCACCCTGGCTTTTTTTGCTGTAAGGCTGCTTGCCGCAGGTGCGCGGCGCATCGCCTTCCTCGCTGCCGTAGCGCTTTTTGTAGTATGGCTTTTCATCGCCTTCATAGCGCTTCCTGCCGGAATCCTTGTCGCCATCCTCCCGGCGCTTGCTGCCATAAGGCCTGTTTCCCGCATCGCCTTTTTTGTAAGGTTTATCGCCGTAGCTCTTTTTTTCGTAGGAGCTTCCCCTGGAAGTTCCATAGGAGCGTTCCTCTCGGAACACGGGCTGCCCGTCCTTAAAGCGCACCGGCGTTTCACCGTTCTGTTCGCGCCCGCGGCGCTTGTTGTCATATGCCATGCTGATCCTCTTTCCGCCGCAATCCGGCTGTGTCAGTTCTCGTTGTAAATGTTCTGAAGCACCCAGCTAAGGATTGCCTCATCCTCCGCGCCGTCTGATGCAAGCACCGTAAGCGCTTCGGAACGTTTGCGCATTTCCGCCTGTTTGCCGCAGCTCATCTTCCCTTCGGAGCATGCGCCGGATACGCATGCGGGGCCAGCGTGCCCGAACAGCTCCGGCGCCTCCCGGCGCACGAGCCCCAGCATGCACCAGGCAAGGCGGCGAATTTCCCACTGCGCCCGGCTGCAGCAGCGCAGGGAGAAGAAATGCAGAAGCTCCCGCGCGTTCATGGTGAACACCATGCGGGTTTCCGCAGCGTTGGGCAGCACAAAGCGCGCGTCCTCCGCGGGGATGCCCGCTGCAAGCCATTCGCCGTAAAAGTTCCAGATGGCGTCCATCTGCGCTTCAAACCGCGCAACGGCTTCTTCGCCCAGCGCTGCGACGGAAGGCGGCACAAGATAGGCTCCGCCGTTCTGCTTCACATAACGCTGGGATTGCACGGAAAAGCTTGCGACCCTGTGCCGCGTGATCTGCGCAAGGAGCGCACGGGAAACGCCTTCTGCGCCGAAGGTGAACGACGCATGCTCAAACGGCGAAAGGTGGCCCAAGGAGGCGAGCTTTTCCACAAACTGCGGCGCGCGCCCGCGGACGCCTTCCCGGAGGGAGAGGATGTCGCTGTCGCTGTAGCAGAGCCGGCCGGCAAGCGCGATGGCGGTGACGGGGTCCGGCGTGTGGGAAAGCAGGCGGACGTTGAGCTGGGTTTCGGGCATGGGAACCTCCTTTGGAAAACAAACGGTTTACGGGAATTAAAAAGCTAATTTGCAGCAGAAACGCAAAGCGCCGGCAGAGGGAGCTGACGCCGCATCAATTGCCGGCCTCTTCCGCGAGCGCCGCGCGCACGAGCGAAGCAAGGCGTGCATCCTGCCCGGAAAGGTAAAGGTAACCAAGGAGCGCTTCAAGCCCCGTGGCTGCGCGGTAATCCGCGATGCGCGCGTTTTTCGGCACGGTGCCCATGTGCGCGTTGCGGCCGCGCTTGAACACGGCAAGCTCCTCCTCGGTCAGAAGCGGTTCAACGCGGCGGAACGCCTCCGCCTGCGCTGCGGCGCAAACACGCTTCGCGGCCTCAATATGCATGCCGTGGGCGGTTGCATCCGAACGCTCCAAAAGCAGCGTGCGCACAAAAAGATCGTACACCGTATCCCCGATGTACGCGAGCACGAGCGGGCTCATCTGCCGCGGATCACGGCGGCGAAGCTCCGGCAAACCGGCTGACACAAGCGAAAGCAGGCCGCCGGGATTCAAGGTTTCATTTGCATACTCCATCAAGTTTATTATAAGCGCGCTCACCCTATTTTACAAGAAATTCCGCTGACTTCTCCGGATTTCCCGCGATTTGGGCAAGCCCGCCCATGCTGATGCGCTCGAGGAAGGCCGCGATTTCCTCCGGCGCGTCCTGCATGCCGGAAAGCACCCAGCCCCGGATCACTGCGGCGCTCCCCTGTGAGAAAAACGCATACATCCGCTCAAGCTCCCGTTCCCCCGCATGCGGGACGATGCTCCGCCAGAGCGCCACGCTTTCCACACGCGCGATGTTGAGCACCCGCTCAAGGAATTCCCGATCGCCGTATTCGCTGAAGATCACACGGCAAAGCGCTCCGTTTTCGCGGATGGAACTGCAGATATCGGTCAGGATCCGCCGGAGGCTGCCCGAAGAAAGTCCGCCCGCGATGGAACGCCGGATGGATTCAAACAATTCGTTTTCAATGCGCGCAAGCAGATCGTATGGATCGGCATAATGCGCGTAAAAGGTGGCGCGGTTTACCTCCGCCCGCTCGCAGATCTCCGTCACCGTGATGCGGGTGATGGGCCGCTCCAGCATAAGCGAAAGCAATGCCTGCTTTAATACCATGCGCGTATAGCGCACGCGGCGGTCGCTTTTCATGGGCGTGTCCTCCTTGAATTTGCAATATGGCGCGCCTGCTACAAAACGTTCACATTGATAACCGACACCGTGCGGCGGATATGTCGGCTATCTTGCGTTCGCCGCGGATTTGGCGGTTGAGCGCGCGATATACCGTTAGTATAATTATATCAGGAAAGATATTCAACACCATGTTGCATAATTGCATCGCCAAGCGTCATACCGGCATCAAAGCGATTCATTCTATTTTTAAGGCGAGGTGTGCAAGATGGAACGGCTGTATCTTTTGACGGGCGCCGCAGGCAATTTAGGCAACAACGTGGCGCATGAACTGGTTTCCCGGGGCGCGCTGGTACGCGCGCTCGTTCTGCCGGGGGACAAGGCAGCAAAGCTCCTTCCGAAGGAATTGGAGCTGTTTGAGGGCGACGTGCTGGACTGCGCATCCCTGCGCGGGTTCTTTGAAGCGCCTCCGGAAACGGAGCTTTACGTGATCCACTGTGCGGGGATTGTTTCAATCGGCTGGAACTACAACAAGCGCGTGCATGCGGTAAACGTGGAGGGCACACGTAACGTGGTGTCGCAATGCGTTGCGTCGCATGTGAAAAAACTGGTATATGTGAGCTCTGTACACGCTTTGCCCGAGCTGCCGCACGGGCAGGTCATCACCGAGGTGGACGATTTCGACCCGGCGAAGATCAAAGGCTTTTATGGAAAAACAAAAGCGGAGGCTTCGCAGATTGTGCTGCGTGCCGTGCGGGAAGAAGGGCTTGACGCTTCCATCGTGTTCCCGGGCGGGCTTTGCGGCCCGAACGACCTTGCGGGCGGCAACGTTACGCAGCTTCTCATCGACGCATGCCGGGGGAGACTGCCTGCGGGCGTGAACGGCGGGTACGATTTTGTTGATGTGCGCGATGTTGCCGCGGGCATCGCCAACTGCTGCACGATGGGCAAAAAGGGCGAAGGCTACATTCTGGCCAACCGCTATATTTCCGTGCGCGAGCTGCTGCACTGTGTGCATGAGCAGGCCGGCACGCGCGAGGTGCGCCGCATGCTTCCAACATGGGTTGCGTGCATGGCGCTGCCGTTCTTCAGCCTTGGCACGGCCATAACGAAGCGCAAACCGCTGTTTACGCGGTATTCGCTTTATACGCTCCGCAGCAATTCGGCGTTTTCCCACGAGAAGGCGGCAAAGGAACTTGGCTTCCGGACGCGCCCTTTCCGCGAGACCATCGCAGATGCACTTGCATGGCTTCGCAGCGAGGGGAAAGTATAACCCGGCAAAGCGCATATACATTTGCAGAAAACCGTAGGTGGCCGCTTGGCCCGCCTGCGGTTTTTCGCGTTTTTCCGCAAGTGAATATACCGGGTGTATGCGCATATATCCAAATGTGTAAAATCCGTTCCTGCGCCATGTTAATTCTGTGGACAAGAATGGCAAAACGCATACAACACACCAAATTGGGGTGTGGATAACTCTGTGGAAGGTGTGGATATTTCTGCTTTGTCAAGGCGAATATTCAAAAATTCCTGCATGCGGACATGCAATGTCTATGCAGGGCCAAGCAGGAAAAAGGCAGGAAAAAGGCGTGGAAGTGGTGCATGGCTGTGTTATAAGCGGCTCTTTTTTCAAATATAATCACCATGAGGTGATTTTATGGGGAAGCGGAAGGCAAATGCGCGGCTCAGGCACGCGTGCAACACACTGCTGATGGGGATACTTGTGTGTATCGTAGGCGTATTTGGCGCGCGGATGTTGGAAAGCGGTGCTCCGGCGGCGGAGGCACCCGGTGCGGAGGCACCCGGTGTGGAGGCACCTGGTGTGGAGGCGGCAGGCGCGGAGACGCCCGCGCATGCTTACACAGTCGTGGTGGATGCGGGGCATGGGGGCGTTGACGGCGGTGCGGTGGGAAGCAAAACGGGCGTGGTGGAGGCCGGGCTGAACCTGACTGTGGCTTTTGCAGTGCGGGATGCGCTTGAGGCGGAGGGAATCAATGTGCTCATGACGCGCACGGATGAGGATGCGCTTGCGGACACGAAACAGGGCGATATGCAGGCCCGGCGGAAGCTCATGAACACAGAAGGCGTAGATCTTGTCGTGAGCGTGCACATGAACCGCTTTACGGATCCATCCATCTCAGGGCCGATGGCGTTTTATATGAAGGGCTCGGCGGAGGGCCAACGCCTTGCGGAGCGTGTGATCGCATCCGTTTGCGAGGCCGTGGGGCGGCCGGTGCGCAGCGCCAACCCCGGGGATTATTTCGTGATCCGTGAAAGCCCTGCGCCATCGGTGCTCGTGGAATGTGGCTTTCTTTCCAATGCGGAGGATGAGGCGCTCCTGCAAACAGAAGCGCACCAGCAGAAGCTGGCGCGCGGGATTGTGGAAGGGATTCTTGCCTATTTGGCGGAGGGCTCCGGAGCGAGTGCAAGCCCTGGCACGGCGTTGAGCGAAAGCGGGGAACGCTGACCGGCCATGAGCGCATAGTGCCCGGCGCAGGCGATCATTGCGGCATTGTCCGTGCAGAAGCGGAACTCCGGGCAACAGAAGCGCAGCCCCGCAGCTTCCGCGCGCTGCTGCATGGCGCCGCGCAGCGCCCGGTTTGCGGAAACGCCGCCCGCGAGCGCAAGCGTGCCCAAGCCGCTTTCCACGGCGGCGCGTACGGATTTTTCCGCAAGTGTCTCCACCACTGCATGCTGGAAGGAGGCGGCCACGTCCGCCGGGTTGAGCGTTTCACCACGCTGCCCGGCTGTATGCACAAGGTTGATGACAGCCGTCTTCAGGCCGGAAAAGCTGAAATCGAAAGTGGGCTTATCGTTGAAGCCTGCATGCAGGCGGAACGCCTGCGGGTCGCCCTCGCGCGCAAGCGCTTCGAGCGCCGGGCCGCCGGGGTAACCGAGGCCGAGCACGCGGGCGACCTTGTCGAACGCTTCGCCCGCAGCGTCATCCCGCGTGCGGCCGAGAAGCGTGAAGGAACAATAGTCTTCCACGCGCACGATGTGGCTGTGCCCGCCGGAGGCCACGAGGCACACGAACGGCGGCTTTAAATCCGGGTAGGTCAAATAGTTTGCGGCGATGTGGCCGGCGATGTGGTTCACGCCCACAAAGGGCTTTCCCGCAGCAAGCGCGAGCCCTTTGGCATAGCTTACGCCCACGAGCAGCGCACCCACAAGCCCGGGGCCGCAGGTGACGGCGATGGCGTCGATCTCATGGATGGACACGCCTGCTTCGTGCAGCGCGGCTTCCGTTACCGCCCCCACCTTTTCCACATGGCTGCGCGAGGCAAGCTCCGGCACGACTCCGCCATATTTCCGGTGCAGCGGGATCTGGGTATACACTGTCATGGCGCGCACATCCCGCGCACCTGCGAGCACGGCTGCAGCTGTTTCGTCGCAGGAGCTTTCGATGGCAAGCAGGAGCGGCGCTTCGCTTTTTTGGTAGGCCAGTGCGCCGGCGCGGGCCAAATCTTCATATTTCATGGGCATCGTTCCTCTGTTGTTGCATTTGGGTTGATGAGATTCGTTGCGCGCAGGGAATCAGGCAATCCTCAGTCGCCTGCGGCGACCGCTCCTTTTGAAAAGGAGCCTTTTGGGGGAGCGGATCTGAGCGAGCGCAGCGCGGGGCATTCCGGCGGCGCGCCAATGCAGAGCGTCAACGCGCCCCGCGCTTCCTGTTCCGACTGCCCACAATCGCCGCCGCAAGCAGCGCGCCGAACGCGGCCAGGAAAATGAGGCCGAACTTTACCACAATGTCGTAGAAAAGCTGCTGCGGGCAGATGCGGATCATGCGATCCGTGCGGTAGGAAAGAATCCAGAGGTCGTTATCAAAAAACAGGTAATGGAAATTGATCCAGAAACTGTTGAAATCCACCGCTACCCAAATGCCCAGCGCCGCCACAATTGCGCCGAAGAAAACGCTTGCGCGGAGGTATCCTTTGGAAAGTGTACGCAGGCGCGCCCCTTTCGGCAGCAGCGCGCACGCGCCGAGGAGCAGCAGCGCCGCCGCAGGCACGCCGAAATCGCGTACGCTGCGCCAGGCCTGATAAAGCTCCCGCACATCGATCATGTGCAGCGTTTCGCGCTCGTTGTACATCGAGACGGGGATGCCGTTTTCCATAACGGTGAGGTCGATGGAAGAAACATCGCCTTCCATGTAATCAATAAGCTGCATCAGTGCGGCGGTAATATCCTTTGTGGGGATGCCGATCTCCCCTGCCGTGCCATATGCTTCATAGCGGGCGGCGAACCACGTTTCGTCGTGCATCACGAGCTGGAGCGCCGTGAACAGCAGCGATACGATCAGCAGCAGTGACGCGAGAAACGCGAGCGCCGCAGCCAGCTTCGGCATGGGCTTTGTTTGATTCATAACGTTTATTTCTCATCCTCCGTAAAGCAGCTTATCAGCGCGAATGCAAGCCCGAGCCCGCCGATAATCCAGCTGATCGGGGAACGCGTAAGCACGGCAAGCAGAATCCCGAAAAGAAGGAGCGCAACGCCGCTTATCACGAGGTTCTCTTTTTTCAGCTTCATAAAAAACCTTCCTTTCGTTTTTCAGACTTCTTCATCCTCTGTGGGAATCGCGCCGAGCGCGCGGTCAAGCGCTTCCACCGCATCGTCAAAAAGGTCTGGGCAATCCCGCGTAAGCAGGCGTGCAACGCGTTCGCGCGGGAGCGCTGCAAGCGCCCGGAGCGCGGAAAACAGCACGAGGCCATGGTCGCTTGCAAGGTCCCCTGCCATTTCGCCCGGCACTTGCGCAGCCTGCGCGCCGAGCGGGTCATACCGCAACTGCGCGCGCGCACAGAGGATGCGGCGGCCGAAGAGCGTCATGCGGTAGGTTTCTGCAGAGGCGCTCGCCGCTTCAAGGCTCGTTTCCACAACGAAAAGCGAAGCGTCCGCTGCATCATCCCCCGCGCCGGGCGCGAGGCTGCACATGGGTGCAACGGCAAAAAATCCGGCGGAGATTACGCGGGTACGCGGGTCCCGGTTCACGCCGCCGAACATGCCAAAGGGGCGCAGCGGCACGCCGGTGACGCCGGTTTCCTCCTGAAGCTCGCGCGCGGCCGCGTCAGCAAGCTCTTCCTCCATTTCAACAAAGCCGCCGGGAAGCGCCCATGTGCCGAGGTAGGGATGGTTGCCGCGGCGAATGAGCAGCACGGCAAGATCACACTCGCCCTCCGTGCGGAGCATGGTGAACACCGCCATATCCACCGTAACGGAGGGGTGGCGGTATTTGTCAGGATCGTACTTGGCGAGGAATTCTTCCAGCGTGAGGCCGTTTTTGTCTCTGAGCTGTTTCATTCAAGTCCTCCTTTGAGGCGGTTTACGGCGGCTTCGCATATACCGCCGTTTATAAGTATAACATACCATGCGGCACGCGTCATATACATGATTTAGAAGAAAGAAGGGGGATTGCGGCATGAACGCGAAGGAAACAGAGCGCATCATTGCTTTTCACGGCATGCGGAGGGGAGCGGCGCATGTGCGGACCGGTGCAGACGGAACGCATGTTGCACTCACGCTGCGCCCCGGCACGCGTGCGGGAGCGCCCATGCCAACGGCAGCCTGCCTTGCCGGGGTGGACGGAAAAACGGTGCGCATTGCGCTTACAAACGGCGTGGGGCAGACGCCGCTTAGCATCGACCCCGCGGTGATTCTCCTCATCGCGGATGCGCCGCAAGGCGAGGCATTTTGCGCGGAAGGCGCGCGCGGCACGCTGGACCGCCGCGCTGTTGAGATGCTGAAGCGGCCTATGCGCGCGCTCCGGCAAGCCGGGCAGCAGAGTTCCGAAGCGCCGCAGGAAGAGGAAAAGCTGAAGGAAATGCCAGACATGGTAAAACAAAAGCCGGAGCACATGGAAGCATCCGTTCCGGCAGCGAGCCATGCTCCCGGCGCACAGGCCGTCGTTTCGGAAGCAGAACCAGAGGGGAACCACGGCAATTTCAAAGCTCAGCCCGCACGGCCCCGGCCGGCGGCGGACAGGCGGACCGGCGGAAAAAAACAGCCGCCATCCTCAGGGCAAAATAAATCTGCTCCACCGTTCCTCTGCTCAGCCGGTATGCCGGAATCCGCCTCGTTCCGTCCCATACAGAAATTTCCAGTCTGTCACTGATATTGACTCCCGGATATTTTCCCTCCGTAATTTCGGAAAAAATCTCAGACACTCTCCGGTTCAGTCCTGCTGCTGTCCGCTCTCCAAGATGCTCTGCCGCCTTTTTCATCGTCTCTTCTGCCAGTTCCAGTGCCTCTCTCCTCTCATAGAGTCTTTCCTCTGCTTCATCCGGCTGCAGTTCTCTTTGCTGCTCTTTCAAATTCTCGTACCGGAGCTTCTTTTCTTTCCACTCTTCCCTGATCTGTTCCTGCTGCCACTGAAGCTTCTGTTCCTCAGGATCGTTCTGCTTCCGCCAGACTTTCTCACCATTCTGCTCCGGCTGTCCGGTCTGAACCTTCTCTTTTTCCTGCACTGTGCGGATTCCGCTGGATTTTTCTGTTTCTTTTATTATTTTTTTCTGTCCTGCCCGGTTACGGATTCCCAC
>QRFC01003486.1_pt1 | contig 10489 bp, 8 predicted proteins | sample 1861061 | NCBI WGS metagenome assembly QRFC01 (sample SAMN09711282, study PRJNA482702) | Human gut metagenome, whole genome shotgun sequencing project. | reverse complement strand
GTTATGAATCACCAAATCAATATGAGAATAATTATTATTCAAAACATTAGAATTTAAAATTTATCTATTTTATGAGTCCTTTTTCTTGACGTAGTACCACCTAGTTCCTTCAAGCTTTCAACAGACATAGGCAACTCAAGCTGAGTTCCTCCTCCGCTGCAAACACTTCCGCAATATCTCCATAATATGTTTTACCTGGCTCATGTGTATATTCTTCCGCTGGCCAATTATTTCTGTCATATTCTTTCTGGAATTCTCCACGCATGAAATCATTTTCCTCAGCTGTTAACTCCGGATTATTGTACTCATTTATAGCATCTTGCAACTTGGAATGTTAAGCAATCTCATTTTAATAACCTCGCATTTTTTTAATACAAGTAGTATATGTCAGAAAATTGACACTTACCAAGCTCTTAGGATTCACGATTCTGATATCAACATTCTTCATTTCCTCAATATGCATAAAAATAGACCTCTAGAATTTCCTGGGTATTCAAAGTTTTTTAGGGTCTTTCGTTTGGGTTCTTCATTAGTACTCGCTATGGTGCGTTTACATTGTATTGAATTCATCAATTATTTATAATCGCTTATTTATTTGACGCTTACGAAAAAAAATCCACCAGAATCATAAAAACTCTGATGGATTTTATCTTTTATTATTAAAGTCAAAATAAAAATGGTATGTTTTTCAGTGCCCTTCCGAGCTCCTCGGGGGGGTGAAGAGAACTATTTCTTTGGAAGTCCTTTTTTTAAATCTTTTAAAGCTTCTTCTGGTTCTTCCAATAAATACACAAGGTAATTATATGCACCTAATGCTGTTAAATTATTTTCGTTCATTAACTTTTCTGCAGTATAACCGCCTATGGATACTTGTGTACCGTCTTTTTTGCATAACTTGCTTACTCTAATATAATTAAAGAATTCTTCAAATATCTCTTTGTGTTTAGCAATTTGAGCAACCATTCTTATTGACTGTTTTTCTGAATACTTATATTTTTGCTGAACAAATCTGACAGCCATTTCTTCTTTTGAATTACTATCCCTAGATGCGTTTGCTATAATAGTAAATCGATTACAAATATACTGTTCCAGCGATTCGTTATTCTCAAACTCTTTTACAACAGAGATATAACCTCTTTCTTGATCCGTTTCAAGATAAACATATCTATCATTTTTTCGAATCACTCCACATCCGTACAAATAATTTGTCCATATTCCATTAATTTTTAACTGTGACTCATTATAATCTTCAGCTTCAAATATACATGGAAGATTTATATCTGGAAAATCGCTTTTTAATTTGTTAAAATATTTTTCTAAATTCATATAATTCCTCCTAATAGCTTCCTCTAGAAACTTCACTTATCATTCCAACGTTTTCTAGTTCATCCATGCTTAATGGCATATCATATTGGTATCCTCCACCAGTAGAACCCGTTGTATCTTCAAACATTGGAGCAATCTCACCATAAGCCAGACCGTCACCATCTCCATATTTAGCATGCGAACGATCATAATAATCATCAACCTTTTGATGCATTTCTACTTTCTGTGCATCTGTATAGAATGAATTATCAATCGCATTATCTAGATTTTCTTTTGTAAAATCTTGTTCTGCCTCATATCTATGATAAGATGGTTCATCTGTAATATTTGCCTCGTTTAAATGATAAGGAATTGATCTCTGTTCGCGTGTTGCACAAGTACCATCGCTATTGACTTCTCCAACACATTTACCTGAAGGTGGTCCAACTCTATCGAATTGATCCCCTACTTGCATTACTTTCATTTCACGAGACTCTGGTACTGTATCTTCCTTCCAATTATATCCAATATCATACTTCTGTGTATTTCCGTCATAATATATGCACGATACATCTTTTTCATTTTCAGGAACTCGTACATCGCCTCTGTCTTCTTTTGACGTAGCATCATAATTGGTTTTTAGTTCGTCGGTTAATGCAGATTTCTGTTCATCTGTTAGTTTTCCGTCACCTTGCTTATAGTAATCCTCTAATTTTTTTTGATTATCATAATCATATTTTGAATCATATTGTTCTGGTTCTCTAACTTTCGATTCAAATGATGTTTCTTTGTTGTTTATATCCTTTGGCAAACTACTCTTGCCAAAAACTGCACCTTTTTCTTGTGCGTCTTTGCGAATATGATCCGCAGTTTTGTTATCTGATAAGTTCTCTATATTACTTCCTTCAGATTTATCTCCACGAGGAATATTGCTGGTTATATCCTTTGCATAATCACGCGCATCTTGCTCAACAGGTTGATTTTTATAACCACGATAATCATCCTCTGGACGAATATAGTCCTCAAAATTTTCTTTAAATTCATTATCTCTTTCATTTTGTTCAAATGGTTTCAAGGACTCTTTTAATTCATCTGATATCTCTGATCTTGAACCTTCGGCATTATCAGTACCATCATTAATATCTTTTGCTTCAAAATCATCAGGCTTACCTTCTGGGTCCTCGTCTTCTGACTTATCCTCTGGATTTTCGGTATCTGACTCCGTGTCTGACTCGTATTTGCGATAGGATTCCTGAACGTTATCTGGAAGTTCTGAAAGTTTAACTTCTTGAATGTTTGTTTCATCTACTGTTGATACATCCGAAAGCGAATCATCTATCTCGTCATTACTTAGAGTTTCTTCTGTAGACCTTTCCATATCAACAGCATTCTGTTCTGGTTCATTTAATCGAGAACGATCGTCTGTTTCTTTATTCGATACATCTCCTTGATGTAAGTCATTACCTAATACCGATGGCTCTGTCATATTCGGCTCACTACCGTTTTCCTCAACACGCTGGTCGAGTTCCTTCTGGTCATGATATTCATCCTGATTCATATCACGAATTTCTGCTTCATATGCCTCTTTAGCATCAACAGCCTGATTTACATCGTTAATACTGAAACCATTGTTTTCTGCCTCATTATAAACCGGGTTGTTTATAGTTTCAAGCTGTTCAGAAGGCTCGTCTTCAATTTTATCATTTTTATCCAGTTGTGATGCTGTATCATCCTGTTCACTTATGTCTTCATTTCCGCTTATTTCATCAAGCTCCGCCTCATTATCCAGTGTGTCTAATCCATCTAAAACTTTGCCAAGCTCTTCGTGTTCCTGGTTTGCCTGTTCTATCTGTTCTCTATTGGCACGCTGGAGTTCCTGGTTTTGTACTTCTATCTCACGCGTATTATTTTCTATTCCCATGTCATATTCCTCGTATAATTACTTGTTTCCATCATTTTCTATCGGCATACCACATTTTATACAGAATTTGCTTCCTTCCATGATTTCAGCGCCACAATTAGTGCAGAATCTTTGTTTCGGCTTCTGAGAAGATTCCTTTGCTTCATTTTCTTCGCGTAAGTCTTCTCCGAAGTTTTGATTAATTACTTCAGTAGTTTCTGTAACTTTATCAGATGCAACTTTGCTTGCATTTGATAATGGTTCAAACTGAGCAAAATCTACAGATGCAATCTTTTTACATTCCTTGACTAAAAGCACGGCAGCAATAACCATTATCAACATCGAGAAGAAATAGATTGTCATATAAGAACTTTGTTGTATGATCAATCCTATAAATTCAGATGATAATAAAGTTAAATAAATAGCAGACAACAACACATTAAGGTTTAGCAAGTGCATGTTTGGACGTTGTTTCCGAGTGTTGTGGTAATGAATTATTAAAATCGCAATAAGAATAACCAATAGGAAAAACACAATTGGAATCCCAAATAGGCTCGCTGTCCTTTCTGTAGTTTCAAAAAGGCCTTCATAACGAAGGGTATATTTAAACCCTTTAGCTAATTTAAGTAAAGATATGTTAGTTTTAGCATATTCTGGCGGACCAGATATACTAAAAAACGAGTCGCTTACCTTTCCCTCAGAACTACATACAGGCAAAACAATAAATGCAACTATTAAAAAAAGAGATAAGATAATAACTGGTTTTTTGCCTTTTTCATATAAATCAATATCTGCTTTTTTCGTTTTGCTGTTCCATATGATAACACCGTTTTTTTCTGCAATAGAAAAGTTTAAAATAGTACAATAAATCAAAATAGTTATTACAACAACAGTAATAATAGTTGTATTTTTCTGTACCGCAAGAATATATTGATAAAAGCCCATGTAAACAAGACAAATAATCGCGTTGTTTTTTGCATATTGGCCTGAATTTTCTTGCTTTTCTAATACGTGATTTATGTACAATAAGAGTGGAGAAACAAAAACAAAAAGATACAAAATCAACAAAACAAAAAATAATACCCATTTCAAAATTCCTGGCAAAGGATAATTGGAAGGCAAGATACCGCCCATTGCAGTTACATGCATATGGAAAGCTTTCCCATTATCTACATAAACTGGAAGAAACCACGAAATCCCTACTATTAGATAAAGAATAGTCTGTTTATCAATGTTTTTTCGTGGGTCAAACATTTTTCGATTGTTACTTATAAATTTAGCAGTTTCTTTTGCTTTCTCTATAATTCTACTAATCATATTCTCATTTTCCTTTCATTTTATCAGTCAGATATTTGCGCTAAATTTCTATAGCAGCATATCTTCCATGATATTCATTTAATTTATAAACAGCTTATTATAATCTAAAACGGTTTATTTATTTTTTCTATGAGCTTGCGTTCCACAGCTACATAATCAATCCCGTTCTGCTCCACATTCTGAGCATGAACCAGATATGGAAGAATTGAATTATTGTATGCCGGAGGAAGTGAAATATATTTTTCAAGTTCTTTTCTAAAGCTGTTCTTCCACTCTCTTATCTCATACTCATCAGGCTGATCATTTTTCTTTATTTTTGATTCCAGAGTTTTTATTAGATTTTTCGTGCAGGAAATGTTTAAAAGAGAAGTTGTAAAAAATTCAATATCTCTCCCTTTTTCGAGACGGGATAGCGTATATTTCATACAGCACTTCATTTCTTTTTTCTTCAATGAACCAATCTTAGTATTTTCAATTACGTCATACATATGCTCAAGGCTGATTTCTTTATCTCTAATGTACTGGTTCATCAGTTCTTCAATTACGTTTCCTCGAAGTATCCTTAATTCATCAAATAATACCGGATTTATCTTTTTCTCGTATTTGTTTGAGTATGCATCAATATGAGTAAGAACTGCTTCAAGCCAGTTGTTCTGCATTACAACTGCAATTCCTGTTGAAAGTTTGGACATTTCAGCAATCTGCTTATCGTTAAGACCGACAGCATTCCCGGCTGTCTGGCAGTCTGTCTTTTCTGGAAGACGCATAATAATCTTTGTATTTGTATTTTTTATTGCAGCAATATCTACTGCTGTTGGAGACTGGTCAACAATTACAAATCCTTCCCCATACGTACGCATTTCTGCAATACTGTTGCAGATCATTTCAACAGATTTCTTCACAACATTTCCACCTGCTGTAGAGGAATCGACTTTTTTCAGAAGGTTATGGGCTTCTTCAAGCACGGTAATGTGTCTAAGTTTTGAATTCGACTCATTTGCATTTGCCATTCGATATTCTGAAAGCTTCAGGACAAGAATTCCCATGATCAATGACTTTGTTTCCGTAGAACCAACACGGCTTAAATCTACTATTGTATTTTCATCAAAAAATGTGCTGTCCGGAATATCATAGGAATCACAGAAAATCTGGCCTGATATACCATTAGTCAGTGATGTTACTCTGGTTACCAGAGCGCCAGTATAATCCCCCTTGGTATCAGCAGAATAACTGGATTCATTGATTACTTTAGGTAAAACCTGCATTAAATCACTGAATGTTGGATATACAGGATCTCCTTCCCCTAAATAAATGGAATTTAAAAGATCCCAACCTTTTTCGATGTAGCTTTTTTCTACCGCGTCTTTTAAAATAGCAGGCATAGCAGCATACATTTCCCAGCACGCATTAAAAATTTCTATCAGTCTGTCCAGGTGTTCAAGAATATGAATCCCAGGATCAAAACGGAAAGGGTTTAATTTAAGCATCTGTCCTATCAGAGAGTTTGTTGTAAAAATGTTGATGTTTTCGACTGCACCAAAAACGTCTTTATATTCACCTTTTGCCGGTTCAACAATTAAAAATGGAATATCGTTTTCCATGAATTTTTCCAGCAGTCCATAAACCGTATTCGATTTACCTGACCCCGTAGAACCGGTAATAAAGCAGTGAGATGAAAAACTGTCCAAGTCTAATTTGACCTCTGTTTTTTCTGTCTCTCCCATATGGTGTATGCTTCCAATTCTGATTTTCTTTGATTCTTTCGTTCTGCTTTGTACAATAACATTTCTTCCAAACGAAGCTACAGAACTAATTGCAAGTCCTGATATTGACTTGTGTGGAACTCCCAAAAATAAAGGCAGTTCTTTACCACTGATATAATTCCCAGGAGTCACATACTGTTTGGTATACAGATTTTCCATTTCCTGTGGCGGTTCTATTTCTATGACCGGATGTCTGCCGCATGTTAAGTATTCCAGCACCTTCTTTGTATTACCTGATTTATTTTCCGAGCTCCAGATATTAAAGTATGAGTTTTCCACATCCGTATCATCTCCAATCATCAGCGCCTTGAACGTACTTGCTGCCATTGCAGATGTTTCTATGCTTTCTGCCACGAAATATCCAGCACATTCCCAGATTCCGAATGCTTCACAGGATTTGATTCTCTCCAACTGCTCATCGATCTTGTCAAGCATATTAGTTATTGCTTTATTTTCCTGCTCGATTGTCATTGTGTTTGAAGAACCGGTTGAAGCTGTATCAGCATAAGAGGATCCATGCCCTACAGTATCCGTAATTCCTTTGGAAGTTGTTTTCGAAAATGATGGTCCACCACTCAATCCAAGACTGGATCCACTTGAACTGCCGCCATTAAGACCAAAACCAAAAAGGTTTAGTCCTCCACTTGTGTTGGAACCACTATTCATACCAAAATTACCATTGGATGAGAACCCAATGGTTTTTGAGACACTTTCATTGACTGATGTTGAAAAATTATCAAACACGCTTTTTGAAACAGAAGAATTCTCATTTTCTCCATATGCAAGTGATACCTTAGCAAGTGGCGAAAGACTGGAATATAGTTCTTCAAGCCCTTTTTTACGTTCTTCCAGCTGTTCCTTATTTACCGGTTCTGCGATAAATAACGCATTATATATCTGCCCCTGCATGGTATCAATATACTTTTCAAGGCCCTGGACAAATTTTTCCTTGTCTTCATCTCTTGGAGCTGGCACGACTGTTATGCTGGAAACATTCTTGCACAGATCGTTATTTTCCGTACGACCGATATTGTCTACTATTCTTCGTATTTCAGATGCTTTGTTGATTCGAGTAAGTGTACTTCCCGGAAAGTTGCCAATAAAACTTTTTTCAAGAACCTTATCGGCTATAGTTATATTATTTTTCTCTTTTACTCCAATGTAAAAGGACGTTGAATTAGCTGTTCCTTCAACAAGCAGAAAAACTGTGCTGTTGATTTCCTGCAGAGCACTATACACAGATATCAGCTTATCATTGATATTTTCGTTTTCATCATAGATAAGCTTGTCCAGTCTAAAAAGTCGAATCAGACGTTTTTCTTCTTCATAATCGGGAAGTTCCATCACTTCTGAATCGGACAAATCGATTAGATATTTTTTGTTTATAAACTTGTCTGCTATGGAAAGTCCGGTTCTTAACATAAGATCTCGTTCTTCTTTAATAGCGACTAAATCAATTTTATTATCCATATCTTTCCCTCTTACTAAATAGTCATACTTACAATCACGAAAAGAACCGCAAGTATGGCCAGTACAGTATATGTATTTTTGCATTTATTTTCTTCCAGGTGTTTTAATGCTAATGCCTTTAACATGTTATAGGCGCAAATACCAGCTGCTATAAAAAACACGTATTTAAAAGGATTCATTAAAACTGTAATAAATCCTGATATTACAGATACCACAAATGCTAAAAGCCCTTTTCTGTAATATTCCATGCTGTCAGAAGTCCTTTTTGAAAATGTACTGGCAACTTCAACTATGCATTTGCCGACAACTCCTGTTTTTACAGCCTTAAATTCAAATGTGCAGGAACCAACTTTATTTGCAGTTATTACAAAAGTACCGTCGCTTTTTGCTTCTAGTGATGCGACATCGGAATCTGAACACGTATATGTGATTCGGGAATCAGATACATTGCGTGGAGAAATTGTGATGCTGATCGATTTCTTTTCATTTACATCCAATTCAAGCCTATGCGGCTTTATAGTTATGCTTTCTATGCAGATATCCGATATATGTACCGGTTTACTATCAAATATCGTTTTTTCACCATTTATCACTGTATAAAAAATAACATTCGCTGTACCCGCGCTCTTTGGAGTCAATACATTATTTCTGATTTCTAGTATAGCTGTATTGTCTGAATCCATTTGAAATGGGACATCTGCAGTTTTATCTGGATACAAATAGACTTCTGGTTTGTATGTATCACGTATTTTAAGTTCTGGGATATCTGCTGCATAATAAACTGGTTCAACTGAAATGCATGATGTAAATAAAAGCTGATCCTGTTTATCAAGTATCGAGTAAGCTGAACTAATTTTATCTGCAATTGTTCTAATTTGTTTGATGACACTGAAGTAATCAACAATGCTGTTAAATATTTCAGTTTTTCGTATTGCTGGCACCTTCCAGACATATTGCTTTTTACCGTCAGCATTTTTCCCGATACATTCAGCCTTATTGCCTTCCGACGCACTGAGAATAATACGCGCAGTGCTTTTTCTGTATGCAGCCAGAGCAGAAATATCATCGTCAACAATACAAAAAGCTTTTTCAGGAGTATCGACCGCTACATACGCAGCATTACTTTCGACAAAGTCCTTGTTTTTGCAGAACACTGGCAGCTTATAAAACTGTTCTGTACTGATATTATATTTTTCTGCTAAGCCCTGAAGAGATCTTAACCTATCATTAGCATCTATATGATTATTATGGTTTTCTTTCCTTAATGAAAGGCATTTATAAGCGGCATCTTCGGATGCATAAACAGATATTATGCCTTCCAAAAATTCCTTTTCAAAATATTCCCCACAAACTGACAGATTGAAATCATCATATATTGCTGTCCCTATTTTTTCAGATATCTCATCCGCCCAATCCAAGAGCGATGAATTTTCATAATCCTGAAAATCTGTCTTTCCCGTCATCTTACTTCCATTACAGAAGAATGTAAATTTCTCCTTGAATGGATCTGATTGTATTTTTGCCTGTTCCATCACTTAACGCTTCCTCCTTCTATCTGTTCTATTTTTTATTCGATTCTATTGCCACAATATGGGCAAAATTTCGCCCCGGCAGGAATTACTTTATTACAAGATGCACAAGTCTTTTTTGCATCCTGTGTTTTAAGAGACTCATTCACTATTGCAGTAACAGGTTCTTCTTTGTTGTCGGCTGTATCATCATAGCTGTCTTCTGTTGCATTTGTCACATTAATAAAAACTGGCGTTTGTTCGTTGTTTTCTTCATCTTCTGAATCAGATGAATTATCATTTTCATCCATGCTCTTCATTTTATAATCGCATCCCATTTTCTGTAGATTGCCAATTCGAGCGTCAATTTCTTTTCTTGGTCCCAAAAGTGTATCCAGGTATTCACATAGCTCATTTCCATACCCAATATTAAAGCAGAATTCATCGGATAAAGATTCGTTTTTAAATACTTTTCCATTTAGAAAGTATACAAGTTTTCCAAAACCAATTCCCAGAACGGCTTTTTGAGCATTTACAGGAAGTGTAAAGAATGTATCTGTTATTCCCAGCGTATTTTCATTTAACGCCCTGATAATATCTACGGGTTTTTTATTGCTCAGGTTAACCTTCTTTTCGATATTCTGAGTATCGGTATATTTAACATAAACCCGAACACTTTCCGGAATCGTTGAATCGACTCTTCTTGCTGCTTCTTCAACTTCTTTTAACAGCGGTTTTAATACGCGAAGATGCTCTTCTCTTGTTATTTCCTGATATCCAAATGTCATACGCTGACCAAGATTGGATATCGTTTCTGTTATTCCACTCAAATTGACTTGTTCAAGCCTTGATAATCCAATAGTTTTCAGTTTTTCATAGTCTACTTCTTTTAATTTGCCAAGGCTTGCTTCTTTTATCTTGTTTAAATCAACATCCTTCAACTTACCCAGGTTTACCTCTTTCACTTTATTAATATTAACTTCCTTCAATCTGCTTAAGTCTATATTATTGTCTTTTGCTTTTGCGTCAATTTTTTCTCCTGCTTCTTTAACTACGTCCGATATGTCGTCTAATAAATTTTTCCAGTCCATTTGCATATTCTCCTAATATTAAAAAGTTATAACTATTTATAAATGTCAACTTAAAAATGTACAGTTTTGATCATTTAAGAATGTACAATATTGACCACATCAATACCTTTTGTAGTAGACGGTAAAGATGTGGTC
>QRFC01003477.1_pt1 | contig 10515 bp, 10 predicted proteins | sample 1861061 | NCBI WGS metagenome assembly QRFC01 (sample SAMN09711282, study PRJNA482702) | Human gut metagenome, whole genome shotgun sequencing project. | reverse complement strand
CCTCGGTCTCGACACGCTGTTTTCAAACAACCAGTATGTTACGATAGCAATACCGATCTCGATAATTATAGCGATACTTGTATACATCGTTATGGAAAAAACCAAATTCGGCTATGAGCTTAAGGCGACCGGCTTTAACAAAAATGCCGCAAAATACTGCGGCATGGCCGAAAAGCGCAACACCATCCTGACCCTGCTCATCGGCGGCGGCCTTGCCGGACTCGGTGCAGGCCTTTTCTACCTGACGGGTTTTGAGCAGTGGTCATGCGGACAGTCGTCCGTTCCCGGAATGGGCTTTAACGGCATAGCCGCGGCATTCCTCGGCGGCCTGAACCCGATCGGCTCGATATTCTCGTCCTACTTTATTCAGCATATAACGGTCGGCGGTGCGTATCTCGATAAGAGCATGTACTGCACGCAGATATCCGACCTTATATCCTCGATTATCATCTACCTGTGCGGCTTTGTTCTGTTCATGAAATTCGTTATGAACAACATCGCCGCAAAGCGTGAGGAAAAGGCAAAGGCGGCAGCCAAGGCTGTCGAACAGGAAGGAGGCAACGAATAATGTCATTACTTATCCAGTACACTATTCTTTATGCTTCCGTGCTTATCCTCGTCGCTCTCGGCGGCTGCTTTTCCGAGCACTCGGGCGTAATAAACCTCGGCCTTGAGGGCATAATGGTCATGGGCGCTCTCGGCGGCGCGCTTACTATGAAATACATGATCGGGTATCCTCCGGCGGTCATCGTCATCCTCACGATCCTTGCCGCAGCTGTAACCGGCCTTGTGTTCTCGGCTCTGCTTGCGGTCGCGTGTATAAACTTCAAAGCCGATCAGACGATCGTCGGCACGGCGCTCAACATGCTCGGCCTTGCGGCGGCAACGGTCATCGTAAAGGCGATAAACATCGCCGAAAACCCCGACAACGTTTCGGCCACCGTGCAGTACATCGCGCAGAAGAAGTCCTTCCTCGTCAATATCGGCGGCTTTGAGTTCAACTGGATGATGCTCGTTGCGCTCGTTATCCTCATCGCGGCATACATCGTCCTGTACAAGACCAAATTCGGCCTGCGCCTGATGGCCTGCGGCGAGCACCCCCAGGCGGCGGACTCGGTCGGCATAAACGTTTACAAGATGCGCTGGTCGGGCGTTCTGATATCCGGCGTTCTCGGCGGCCTCGGCGGCATTATGTACATCATTGCCGGCGCGAGCGAGTGGCAGTTTGAAGCAGGCGTTGCCGGCTTCGGCTTCCTTGCTCTTGCGGTCATGATCTTCGGCCAGTGGAAGCCTCACCGCATTGCGCTTGCCGCGCTGCTGTTCGGCCTGTTCCGCGCCCTTGCGAGCGTGTATTCCGGCTTCGACTTCCTGCTGAGCCTGCAAATTTCCGGCTCGGTATACAAGATGCTGCCGTATATAATCTCGCTGATAGTCCTTGCCCTGACCTCCAAGCGTTCGCGCGCTCCGAAGGCGGAGGGCATCCCCTACGAAAAGGGACAAAGATAATTGTATATTCAATAAAAATGCACCGTCGACCGACGGTGCATTTTGCTATTCTTCAAATTCGTTTTCCGGCGGATATTTCTGCACTCCCCATATGCCGATGAGCACAACGACCATCGCGCCGAGAGAGACCGCGGTGAGCTTCTCGCCGAGGATGAATATTCCGGCGGCCACCGAAACGATCGTTGCAAGATTGTGAAAGACCGCGACGTTTGCCATAGGCGCGTGCGACACGGCGTAGTTAAACAGCGAATATCCTGCCACCGATGCGCCGAGGGCGAGAAACAGCGCCGCGAGGATAAACCGGGGATTTGCCGCCGGCGCGATCAGCGCTGCCGCGCTGCCGCCGTTTTCGATGAGCGCAAGCGTTGTAAAGAACACGGCGCCCATTGCCTGCATGAAATACGTCCTCTCGAAAACCGAGAATCTGCCGGATACACCGCAGGATATGACGCTGAACGCAGAGCCGGTTACAACGGCAAGGCATAAAAGCGCAAAACCCTTGAAGGTGATCGAGCCGCCGCTGTTTTCGGCAAGGGTTATGACGATTATCCCGGCTATCGACAGTGCGCTGAACAGCCATTGCTTTTTGCTCGGCCGCTCCTTCAGAAAAATTGCGGCAAAGATAATGGTCACTATCGGGATGACGGCGATCATGATGCCCGAGAACGCGGAGCTTGAGTATTTAAGCCCGTATTGCTCGCCGACAAAGTAAATGCACGGCTCCATTGCACCGAGAAGCAGCAGCGGCTTTACGCTTTTTCCGCGAAGATCGAGCTTCTGCTTGCCCAAAAGCACGGGAACGGTGAGCGCGAGCAGAGCGATATCAAAGCGATAGCTCATCAAAACAAAGGGCGAGGCGCTCTCCTGCCCGATGGAGGACGCAAGGAAGCTCAGACCCCAGAAAATCTGCGTGACGATTGCGGCAGCGATCGCCTTTGAATAGCTTTTGTCCTTCACGCCGCCCTCCTTTCGACCTTCATGCCGTCGCTGAATATGACGATGCTGCCCTCGAGGTCTGTTCTGTAAACGGTAACGCCGGCGTCGTTTAAGCGGCTGAGCGTCTCCTCGTGCGGATGGCCGTAGTCATTGTCCCTGCCGCAGGATATAACGCCTATTTTCGGCTCGGCCTCGTACAAGAACTGATAGCAGCTCGAGCCGGACGAGCCGTGGTGCCCGACCTTGAGCACGTCGCATTTTACATCCGCGCCGTCCTCGATAAGCTCCTTTTCGGCTTTTGCGGTCATGTCGCCTGTGAAGAGAAAACTAGTGTCGCCGTAATCAAGGCGCAGCACCAGACTGTCATCATTTACGTTTTTGTGATCCGAGAGCGGGCCGATGAACTCAAACTGAGCTTCGCCCAGCCGGTATTTTACGCCCTGATCGGGAACCTCGAGCGTAAGCTGAGCGCTCTCGACTGTATCGACAAAGTGCAGATACGCCGCCGCGTCGCCCGCGTAGGGCGAGGTGAACACGGTGTCAACATCGAAGCTTTCAACGACCGCGTCAAGACCGCCGCAGTGGTCTGCGTGCCCGTGGGTACACACAACGTAGTCAAGCTTTTTTATGCCGAGATCGCGGATGTATTCAACGACCGTGTCTCCGGCCGAGGGAACGCCGGCGTCGATCAGCATGTACTGCCCGTTGCAGCACAGAAGCTCCGAGTCGCCCTGACCGACGTCGATGTAGTGGACATACAGGCCGTCCATCGGCACGGTGACGGTCGGATTGTTATCCGACATGCGCTGAAAAAGCAGTACCGCGACTGCGATAACTACGAGAGCTATCGCGGCAAGGGGATATTTTTTCGCAAACCGGGCGAATTTATTAACATCACTTTTTCTGACTTTTCTGCTCATGAGCGGCCCTCCCATTGCGCGGCTGTGCGCCGCAATGTCAGATATTTTCTCACAAAGACGCGAAAAAAGCAATATTGTGCTTTTCAAAACGGCCATGATATTTTATAATATTTCATATTCCAAAGCAAGGAGCGATATAAAATGAAATACATTCTTATAATTGGAGACGGCATGGCTGATAACCCCGTTCCCGAGCTTGGCGGCCTGACGCCGCTTGAATATGCAAAAAAGCCTTTTGTCGACGAGCTTGCCGCACGCGGCGAGGTCGGCAGCGTGCTGAATGTTCCGCGCGGGCTGCCTGCCGGAAGCGACACGGCGATAATGTCCATTTTCGGCTGCGACCCGAACCTTTACTACACGGGACGCGCGCCGCTCGAGGCCGCGGCGACCGGCATAAAGCTCAACGCAGGCGACGTTGCCTATCGCTGCAACATGGTCACCTATGAGGAGGGCGACATGCCCTTTGAGGAAAAGCGCATCCTCTCTCACTCGGCAGGCTCCATTGACGGCGAGGTGTCCGACGAGATAGTCACCGCGCTGTTTAACGATCCCGAGTTTGCGCCTCTTGCCGAGAAAGCCGGCATGAAGGTGAACCTCGGCCACTCCTTCCGCCATATCGCCGTGCAGTCGCAGGCCGATATAAAAGGCATCCGCCTTGCTCCACCGCACGATCACCTCGGCGAGAAGATCGGCGCAATACTGCCCACAGGCTGCGAGAATGCAAAGGTCCTGCGCGAGCTTATGGAGGCGGCAAACCGCATCCTCGAGCACCATCCGCTCAATGAAAAGCTGCGCGCAGAGGGTAAAATGCCGGCAAACGGTGTTTGGTTCTGGGCCGAGGGCACGGCTGTGAAGCTGCCCAACTTCAAGCAGAAAACGGGTCACGACGGAGTCGTTGTGTCTGCTGTTCCTCTGTGCCACGGTATTGCCGCGCTTACGGGACTGAGCTTTGTCTGCCCCGAGGGCGCAACCGGCGAAAAGGACACAAACTATGAAAACAAGCTTGCCGCCGCGCTGAAAATACTTGAGGATCACGATTTTGCCGCCGTTCACGTTGAAGCTCCCGACGAGTGCACGCACAACGGCGACCTTGAGGGCAAGCTCGAGGCCATCGGCTGGCTCGATACGCGCCTTATCCGTCCGCTGGACGCGGCCATGCGCGAGCGCGGCTGGGATTATCGCCTGCTGTTTTTGTCCGACCACAAAACGCTGACCTCCACGCGCGGCCACGACGGCGATCCCGTTCCGTACATGCTCTATGACAGCCGCGTCGATACCAAGGCCGGCCTGCCGTACACCGAAAAAAGCGGCGAGAAAGGCCCGTATGTCAATTCCGGAGTTTCGCTGATGTCAATTCTTTTTGAAAAATGACGAGTGTAAACGAAAAAGCCTATGCAAAAATAAATATTTCGCTCGACGTGACCGGAAAGCGCCACGACGGATACCACGACATGCTCATGGTCATGCAGACCATCACCCTGTGTGACGATATCACCGTTGCGCTCACTCCCGGTGAGGCCAGCCGCGCCGAGTGCAATCTGCGCTTTGTTCCGTGCGATGAGCGCAACCTCGCCGTGCGCGCGGCAAACGCGTTCTTTGCCCACTGCGGCATTGAAAACATGGGTGCGCACATAAAAATGCAAAAGCGCATACCCGTCGGAGCCGGTATGGCCGGCGGCTCGAGCGACGCGGCCGCTGTTCTGCGTGCGTTGAATGTGCTGTGCAAAACCGGGCTTAACGGGGCAGCGCTTGAAAAAATAGCGGCGGAGATCGGCTCGGATGTTGCGTTCTGCGTGTGCGGCGGAACTCAGCTTGCCTCGGGGCGCGGCGAGATACTTTCCGTCCTGCCGCCGATGCCCGACTGCGAGGTCGTCGTCTGCAAGCCCGATTTTTCCGTGTCAACGCCGGAGCTGTTCAGGCGGCTTGACGCTGTTAAGCTGCGCTGCCACCCCGACACGCAGGGGATCATTGAGCTTCTCAAAGACGGTGATCTGCCGAAGATAGCGCGGAGAATGTACAACGTGTTTGAGGATGTGCCCGACCGGCGGCATAACGAGATCGCCGGGATAAAAAGCGCAATGCTCGACGGCGGCGCGCTCGGAGCCGTCATGACCGGCACCGGCTCTGCGGTGTTCGGTCTGTATGACGATGCCGACGCCGCGCGCAAAACCTTTGACGCTCTGCGCCGCGAATGGCGCAGCACGGCTATGGCTAAAATTATGCCGCGCATAGAGGTTTAAAACAAAATATTACCGCCGATACTATGAGTGCAATACATAGTAAAGGCGGTTTTTTCATGAAGGAATATAAGCTTAAGATTTGGGAAACTGCGGCGCTGTGCGCGCTGTGCGTAACGCTGGGCGTCTGCGCGTGGGCGCAGGGGCGGCAGCAGGATATAAGCTCGTCGCTCGTGCGGCTGCACGTTATCGCGGCCTCGGATGAAGCCGCGGAGCAGGAGCTGAAAATGCGCGTGCGCGACGGCGTGCTGGAGTATCTCACGCCGGTGCTGGACAGCGCCGAAAGCCCGGCACAGGCAAAAAGCATCATAAATGCCGAGCTTCCTAATATCCGTGCTGCGGCGGAAAAATGCGCCGAGGGGCGCACGGTGCGTGTAACACTCGGCAGCGAATATTATCCCACGCGCGAGTACGAGAGCTTTTCGCTTCCGGCAGGGCAGTACAGCTCGCTGCGCGTTATCATCGGCCAGGGGCAGGGGCACAACTGGTGGTGCGTTGTGTTTCCGCCGCTGTGCGTTTCGGCCGCCGAGCAGAACAGGGCGCTGGACGCGATGAGCGAGCCTGAGCGCGCGCTTATCACCGAAGCTGACGGCTACGAGCTGCGCTTTCGCATCGTTGAGCTTTGGGGCGAGCTTATTGAGCTTATAGGTAAAAACGCAGACGCTTGAGCGTCTGCGTTAAGTTTATTTGTCGCTGACAAGGTGAACATTAAGATGGTCATAGCACATCTCGACGCCGTGCTTTTCAAAGCATGTGCGCAGGTTTTCGTTCAGCGCGAAATACACATCCCAGTAGTCCTCGGTTTTGCACCATGTGCGCACGGTGTACTCTATCGAGCTGCTGCCGTAGCTTGAAATGGCGGCAAACGGGGGAGGATCGCTGAGCGCCTTGTCGATCATGCCTATCGCGTCGAGACAGGCTGCGCGAACGTCTTCGGTCGCGCTGTCGTAGGATGCCGTGACGGATATGATAACGCGCCTGAGATCCTCGGCGGAAAAGTTTACTATCTGTCCCGAGGTCACGCTGCCGTTGGGGGCGTAGATCATGCGGTTATCGACCGTGGCAAGGCCGGTGTAAAACAGGCCGATGCTTTTGACGGTGCCGCTCTGGCCGCTTATCTCAACATAGTCGCCGACCTTGAACGGATGCGTGGTCAGCAGCGTTATGCCGGAAAAGAGGTTAGATAAAAGTCCCTGCAATGCAAGCGAAAGCGCAACGCCGGCTACCGACAGCACGGCAACAAGGCTCGTCACCGGGATGCCAAGCGTTCCGGCAATGATTATGACTGCGATCGTCCACAGCACGGCCTTTATCGCGCTGCGGAAAAACGACTTGAGGCTCGCGTCGATGTGGCGGCTTGAGTCAAGGATCTTCTCAAACGCCTTGCACAGAATTTTTATCGCAATATAGCAGAGAACATAGACTATCAGCGCCGAGAAAACGGAGCTGAGCGACACATCGCCGAGCTTTATCGATGAAAGAGAGTCGAAGAAATTCATGCCTTAACCCAGCTTCAGCGCACGGCAGGAGCCGAGGCCGAAGGCCGCCTCCATTTCGGATTTGTATTTCGTAAAGTATTCCGAGGGCATGAGCGCCTGCACGCAGCCGGCAAAGCCGCCGCCGTGGACGCGCCATGCGCCGATGCCGTCGAGCAGCTTGCTGCTCAGATACAGGCCGGTTTCAAGCTTGCGGTCGTCGGTCGCGCTCGTGACGATGTTGGTCAGCAGCGTTTCCGATGAGCGGCCGGACTCGTTCATAAGGCGCATGTACTCCGCCGCATTGCCTGCGATGAGCGCGTCGCGCATTTTGGGAACGCGAGCGTTTTCGTCGAAAAAGTGCTTTGCGCGGCGCACCGGCCGGTCGGATGTGTTCCACTGCTTGGCATAGAACTCGGCAGGATCGACCTCGCCCAGAAGCTCCTTGCCGAAGAAGCTTGCAATATAGCGCATGTCGGCCGGGATGCGCGCATAGCTCGTGTCAAGTCCGGCGTGGCTGCCGCCGGTGTCCGTAAGGCACAGCGTCAGACCCATGCGCGAAAAGTCTGCGTTCACGGGGATGATCTCGCCGGTGAGGAAATCAATATACACCGCCTTGCCAAGCGAGCAGGCAAGCTGATCCATAAGTCCGCAGGGCTTGCCGAAATGCAGGTTTTCCGCCTGTTGGGCAACACGCGCCACGGCATACGGCTCAAGCTCGGAGTTGTTGTACAGGCCGTTGAAGATCCTGCACATAAGCACGGCAAACGCTGCCGACGAGCTGAGACCCGAGCCTGCGCTCAGCTCGCTTTCGAGCGTCGCGTCAAAGCCGCCGAAGCTTGCGCCGATATCGTACATTGCCGATGCAACGCCGCGAACCAGAGCCGCCGACGATCCAAATTCCTCGGGATGCACGTCAAGGTCCAGCAGGTTTATGTCCATATCCGGGAAGCCTGCCGACCTTATGCGCGCGACATTGTCGAAATTCGGCTCGACAAATGCGTGTATGCCTTTATCGACCGCCGATGCGAGCACGCGGCCTTTCTGATGATCTGTGTGGTTTCCGGCAAGCTCAGTTCTTCCGGGAGCAAAAAAGCTGTTCATAATACGCCTTCTCTGACCGGCCAAAGCCGGTACATTTTATTTTCTGTCCAAAACCTTTTCTATACCTTCGATAACGCCGTCGGCGTCAAGGCCGTATTTGGCGAGAAGCTCCTTGTAGGGAGCGGACTCCGTGAACGTGTCCTGAATGCCGACAAACTCGGTCGGAACGCCGCAGCCTTCGTACGCAAGCACTTCGGAAACCGCAGAGCCGAGGCCGCCGTGGATGTTGTGCTCCTCGGCGCAGACGATAGCGCCGGTCTCTTCCGCGCACTTTACGATAAGCTCGCGGTCGATGGGCTTTATCGAGTACATATCGACAACGCGAACGGAGATAAGGCGCTCTTCAAGGATCTTTGCTGCCTCGAGAGCCTTATGCACCATTATGCCGCAGGCGATAACGGTGACGTCCGAGCCGTCGCGGACTATCGCGCCCTTGCCAAGCTCAAACCTGGTGCCCTCGGTGTACAGATCGGGATACACCTCGCGGCTCAGGCGCAGATACATCGGACCGTAGTTTTCAACGGCGTATTTGGTCGCCCAGCGCGCGGCGGCCGCGTCGGCAGGGGCGATGACCTTCATATTCGGCAATGCGCGCATGAAAGCAATATCCTCGGTCGCATGGTGGCTTGCGCCGTCCAGCGCGTCGGACATGCCGCAGTATGCGCCGCCGAACTTGACGTTCAGGTTTGCGTAGCATATCTGGTCGCGAGCCGAGAGCAGACCCAGCGAGGTGAGGAAAACCGTAAAGGTGTTCACGAACGGGATCTTGCCGCAGGCAGCCATGCCGGCGGCGGTCGCTACCATATTCTGCTCGGCTATGCCCATGTTGAAAAAGCGCTCGGGGTGAGCCTTGCCGAATATTGCGCTCTTGGTCGAGCCCGAGAGGTCTGCGTCGAGCACGACTATGTTTTCGTTCGTTTCGCCCAGCTCGGCAAGCACCGAACCGTAAACTTCTCTTATCTGCTTAGGCATTGACCGCACCTCCCAGTTCTTCCATCGCTTTTGCGAAGCTCTCGTCGTCTATCGCCTTGCCGTGCCATGCGCTTTTGCCTTCCATGAAGGAAACGCCCTTGCCCTTGACGGTGTTGGCAATGATAACGGTGGGGGCGCCGACCGCGCCGTCGGCGACGCTTATGCAGAAGTCGAGTGCCTCAAGGTCGTGACCGTCGCACTCGAGCACCGTCCAGCCGAAGGCCTCCCACTTAGCGGAAAGATCGCCCAGGGGCATGACCTCGTCGGTCGTGCCGTCGAGCTGTACCTTGTTGTAGTCAACTATCGCGATCAGGTTATCAAGCTTGAACTTCGGAGCGCTCATTGCGGTTTCCCAGATAACGCCCTCGTCCAGCTCGCCGTCGCCGAGAACGGCATAGACCTTGGCAGGAGATCCGTTGAGCTTGAGCGCCATCGCCATGCCCTGAGCGGCAGGGAAGCCCTGACCGAGCGGGCCTCCGGGCATCTCAACGCCGGGAGTGTGCATGCTCGGATGGCCTGCAAGACCGCCCATGCGGCGCAGAGTCATCATTTCCTCAACGGGGAAGAAGCCCTTTTCCGCGAGGTTGCGGTAAAGCATCGGCGCTGCGTGACCCTTCGAGAGCACGAGCCTGTCGCGGTCGGGATCGGTGGGCTTGGATGCGTCAAGGTTCATGTGCTCCTGATAAAGATACGTCAGTATCTCGCACACGGAAAGTGAGCCGCCGGGGTGACCGGATTGCGCTGCGTGTATAGCAGTCAAAACGTCGATTCTGAAGCGTCTGCAAAGCTCGGTAAGCTCGGCATAACGCTCGGCAGTTAAAGCCATTATTTTGTCCTCCGTTTGATTAGTTTTTCTCTTTTTCGTCTCTTAACTACATTCTTTATCATTATATAATATAGAACAACGCCACTTTAAAGTCAATTGTTTTTAGAGGCGCTTTTTTAGAGGCGAATTGACGCACCTACGGATACATATATCTCTGGTTGCCCGGTGTCGAGGGTGCAGAGGAAACCGTGATTGCCTCGCACTTTTTCAGAGGCGCTTTGGCGCAGCTACGGATACATTTATCTCTGGTTGCCCGGTTCGAGGCAATGGAATAAACCGTGATTGCCACGCGTAACGTTAGTGCGCTGCTGTGTTTTGCGCAGCACTCCATTGGTTCCCCTGTCAAGGGGAGCAGGCAGCTTTGCTGCCGAGGGGTTGAAAAAAACTATTCGCTATCAGCTCTCCGCTGCGGCCAACGGTCGCTTGTAGGGAACGGATTCATCCGTTCCGCGTGCCATGGTTTAGTCGGCAACTCCCGGTCGGGATACCGCAATAAACGTATCGGCACAATGTAAATGCGCTATTAAAAAAGTGCCGCA
>QRFC01003476.1_pt1 | contig 10515 bp, 8 predicted proteins | sample 1861061 | NCBI WGS metagenome assembly QRFC01 (sample SAMN09711282, study PRJNA482702) | Human gut metagenome, whole genome shotgun sequencing project. | reverse complement strand
CAGTTTACGCCATCACTATAATCTTCTTCTCCTGTCAGCCACTGAATTTCATTATCTGAAATCTTCAGTATCTGACAATGACCAAGACCATATAATACCTGCTTTCTCGCCTCTTCCATAGACTCCCAGAGCGGTGGACGTAAGTTGGGATCAAATGAAATAATAGCGCCAGCTTCTTCTGCAATATGAATTGCTTCTTTCGTTGCCTCCCGCACCCCTTCATGTGTCATAGACAATGTACCAAAATGAAAAATTTTCGTATTTTTGAGAATATCTTCACAAATTTCAGCTTTATTCAGCATCATGTCTGCACCCGGATTACGGTAAAAAGAGAAATCCCTGTCTCCATCGGGATATGTATGTACCATAGCAAGGGTTGTATGGATCTTTTCGTCTGTACATAATCCAGTGTCATCAATTCCAACTTCTTTTATTGCAGCCCTCAACTGTTCTCCGAAGAAATCATTTCCTACCTTTCCGATAAATGCCGTGTTATGCCCTAACTTTGCTAACATTGCAAGCACATTACAAGGTGCTCCTCCGGGATTTGCTTCAAAAAGTGGATTTCCCTGATTGCTTTTTCCGTTTTCAGTAAAATCAATCAATAATTCTCCCAGTGCCGTTACATCATATTTCTTCATACGTTGCTCCCAATTCTTGTATTTTTACTTTACTCATTCATGACAAGCATCTGGAGCTTTCATACCAAATCATATTTCACTACATCGATCTTAGCCGCACCGTCAACAAAGAAAGAAATTCCCTTTGCATTCTGTTCTGTAAGAATCACAGCAGACATAACCTGTTCTCCGTCATTGATAAATATTTCCGCGCTGAATCTGTCCAGAATTACTCGTAATTTCAATTCATTACAGTCACCATTTACCAGACATTCTCTCTGATGAACCACTGCACGTTCGCTTCCGGAGAAGCTTCTGTCGATTTTCAAAACTGATTCATCTGGACGGAATCGTAAAGTGGAATGATATTTTTCATTCTCTGCATATCGCTTCTGAATGTCTCTGGACAGCATTCGATAATATGTATATAAAAGCACCAAAAGCCCTATCGTGTCAAATAACGCGCCAATTCTGTTTCCACCCGGGAAAAAGATAGAAATAATGATTGCTACAAGTGCAACTCCCATTGTGAAACGTGCAAATGCGTCCACTCCATAACGTCCCTGCATAAATTTATTAAATTTGTCTCTCATTTAAGTCCTTCTTTCTGTCTGTTCATCCGACTATTTCTCATCGCATACCTGGAAGATATAGAATTTCAGATAATAAGATTCATCAGATGCCCAGAGAATCGGGTGATCCGGTGCCTGTGTTCTGTATTCCACCTGTCGCAGTCTCTTATGTGCACTTCTGGCAGCCTGACCGATCGTTTTGGTAAACAGTTCATATTCCATAAAATGGGAACAGGAACAGGTCGCAAGGAATCCTCCGTCCTTTACCAGTTTCAGTCCGCGAAGATTGATTTCCCGGTATCCCTTGACTGCATTTTTGACAGAACTGCGTGATTTGGTAAATGCCGGTGGATCCAGAATCACTACGTCATATTTTTCTCCCTCTTCTTCCAGTTTCGGGAGCAGTTCAAATACATCTTCGCAAATAAATTTTACTTTGTCATCCAGCCCGTTTAATTTTGCATTTTCTGTTGCCTGATTCACGGCAAGCTGCGATGCATCCACACCTGTAACTTCTTTCGCTCCGGCTATTCCCGCATTCAGGGCAAAAGAACCTGTATGTGTGAAACAGTCCAGCACTCTTGCATCTTTGCAGAGTTTCTGGATTGCAAGACGATTGTATTTCTGATCAAGGAAAAATCCTGTTTTCTGTCCGTCTTTGACATCTACCTGATATTTTACACCATTTTCCACAATTTCAACCAGTGTAGGAAATTCCGGTCCGATAAAGCCTTTATACAGTTCCATTCCTTCCTGTTTGCGGACCTTTGCATCACTTCTTTCATAAATACCGCGAATCTGGATTCCGTCTTCTGCCAGAACTTTTTTGAGCAGTTCCAGAATCGTATTCTTCAGACGGTCAATTCCCAGTGCCAGTGACTGTACGACCAGAACATCTTCAAATTTGTCTACAACAAGTCCCGGCAAAAAATCTGCCTCTCCGAAGATCAGGCGGCAGCTGGATGTATCTGTTACTTTTTTTCTGTACTCCCATGCATCGCGCACTCGTTTCTCAAGAAATTCTTCATCAATTTTCTGATTTTCATCTCTTGTCAGCAATCTGACTGTAATCTTAGAATTCGTATTGATAAATCCTTTTCCCAGCGGATATCCGTCAAAGTCATGAATCAATACAATATCTCCATTTACAAAACTGCCCATGATCGTTGCAATTTCATTATCAAATATCCACATTCCGCCTGATTTCAGAAGACGGCCCTCTCCCTTTTTCAGTGTAACCACTGCAAGACTCATAGTTTTTCTCCTTTCGGATCCTTCTCTTTTGGTTTTCAAAGTTATATCTGAGATAAAAAACTCTTTTTATTTTAGCACAGAAAGATATGGATTTCCAGCTTTTCACAATCTCTTCACAGCACAGTTTCCTCTAAAGGAACAAAAAGGATGCCTCCCCAAAGGAGACATCCTCATCTTGCATCGCTGTTTTTTATCTTTAGTAAGTTTCTTCTGTAGTTCCATCTTCAGAATATGCTTCTGTATTTTCGTCAGTTCCGGCTTCTGCGGTATCTGTGGAAGAATCTTCAGATGTAGTTTCTCCATAAAGGTTTGCAAAGAACTTCATTGTATCATCATACAGTTTCTGTCTTACTTCAGCATCTACATTTACAAGCAGATCATCATCTGCAATTTCTGTATCAATACTGAAGACTGTCTTCATCTCTTTATCCAGTACGTTCAGCTCAGCTGAGAAGTATTTGTCTGTGTCTGCCGGTACATAAGAAGCCCCTGCATCATTTAATACTTTGATATAGGTTTCCAGAACTTTTTTGCTGAGTTTGGAAGCCACATCCTGATCAAGTGTTACCGGAAGTTCTGTCACATTCGATACAACGCTCTGAAGTACAGCAAGATCTCCCTCATATTCTCCCTTACAGAACTGCTGTGCCTGCTCAAATTTTGCTTTGCCTTCTTCTGTCAGTGTTTCTGTATTCAGAGTATCTTCTGTAGAAGCATCTGTGTTTTCGTCTGTTCCTTCTGTGGAACCATCTGCATTTTCTGTTGTTCCATCTGCAGAAGTATCTGTATTTTCAGTGCTTCCATCCTCTGTTGCTGCTGGGATTTCTTCACTGCTGCTGTTATCTGTACTGCTGTCTGTGCTTTCCTGAGGTGTGTCTTCTGTAGTTCCATCTGAACTTCCATCTGTATTTACGGTTCCGTCTTCTGTCGCATCCGGAATTCCTGTGGAACTGTCACTGCTCTCACCTGCATTGTTTGTATCTGCACCTGTCTGCTCTGCAAGTCCCGGATCCTCTGTAGATGTCTCTTTGACATTTCCGCCAAGCGCACCACTGTCTACATTCGTTGTAATATCTTCACCGGTACCTTCATCAGCAACGTCGCTCTCGATCGGAGTTGGTGTAGGCTGCCCTTCTGCTTCTGCTTTGCTCTGTTCCAGATTCTGCTGAATATTTGCAAGAGTCTTTTTCATTTCCTGAATATCATAATTCTGCTGTGCGATCTGCTGAAGCAGTGATACGATCGTGTCGATCTCATCCTGACTTAAGCTTACACCATTCTGCTCAGCGATATTATATACAATATTGTAGATTTCATCTGCATTCTGAATATTGTCACCAATGATCTGCATCTTTGCCTGGTTGATGATATTGGTTGCATTATCCTGTCCAACCTGCTGAGCCACATCACCTGTAACTACAACTTCTTTGGCTGCAAGGTCTTTCTTGGTAGAATCCAGTTCCTGTCCACTTGCAGACTCGTATGCTTTCATGACACCGGTAAGTGCACCAGTACCGGATACTTCATACGGGCATGCGGCAACAACTTCACAGTTCGTTACTCCTGCTGTAGAAAGTGCTGTTGCGATCATATTACATGTTACATAATTCAGATTGGCTGTACGCACCTTGATGCCGCCGGACTGTGTAGGTTTTACATAGGCACAGCTCAGTGTTCTCGTTCCAATCTGTTCACTTGGGATATATTTGCCAAGCAGATCATGCTCATCCTGGTTGGTAACACTGATAACCTGCACCTGGCTCGCATCTGCCTTGAAATAATTCATCATTGTATTTTTCTGTTCGTCAGTAAGATCCGCTCCAAGTGTAACTACCTTTGACGCATCTGCCATTGCAGGAATCGGTGTGCTGACTGCCAGACACATACTGCAGAGCATTGCAACGATAACGCTTCTTTTCTTCATATCTTCATCCTCCATTGTTCACGCCGACAGAAAATCCGAGTATCTTCCGACCGGCAATTACCTCTTCTTTTTAATATCCAGTATTATAACATACATTCTGCCATAATTGTATTTTTTATTTTCTGATACCAGACAGAATCATGGGCATGTACAGCACGAAACAATTTTCAGATATCATATTACTTCCATAAATACCTGGATCGTACCGCCACATACGAGTCCTTCCTCTTCTGCCTGTGAAGCAGTCATATCTACTGTAAAGATCTGCCCCTGTGCCCTCTCTTCATGAAGCATTCGCAAACAGAGATGCTGTACTTCACTTTCCATGCATCCGCCTCCGATCGTTCCTATGATTCTTCCATCTTCAAGGACCAGCATCTTTGTTCCAATGCCTCTGGGTGCTGAACCTCTTCTTGCAACGATCGTCGCAAGTGCCTTCTTTGTGTCCGGCTCCTTCTCACCAGTCAGATAGTCCAGCAGTTCTGCGTCATAACCACTCGTCTTACGCACACTGTTTTTCTCTTTGATCAGTTCTGAAACAATGGAGACTGCAATTTCCTCCGGTGTTTCTGCATGGATATCAAGTCCTACCGGTGTATGTATCTCATCCAGAACCTTTCTGTCAAAACCATCTTCCTCCATCTGTTTTTTCAGAAGAGCCGATCTTCCTCTGCTTGCCATCATTCCGACATAAGCATAGGGTTTCTTCAAAATTGCCTCCAGACATACCCGATCATAACGATGCCCTCTAGTCACTACCAGAAAATACGTATCTTCACTTCCCGGAATCTGCTTCAGTGCATTTTCAAAACTGTCACAGATCACCTGATCCGCTCCTGCACGTAGTGCTTCTCCTGCAAAACTCACACGGTCCTCCAGAACAGTCACCGTAAATCCAATTTTTCCTGCCAGAAGGATCACCTGCTGTGCCACATGTCCCGCTCCACAGATCACCAGATGTGCCGGCTGTTTCAGTGATTCCACAAATAATCTTCTCCCATCTGCTTCTGCAATACCACTCTCCCCCGGCTGCACCAGTTCCCGCAGCCGTTCTGTCTCTATGTCTCCGCTGCCGCATTGTGCTTTCACTTCTCCGTCCGCCAGGAAATATCTGCTTCCAGTCCCATTTCCCTGTATCACGGTCACCAGAAAATTATCTCTTCCCTTCTGTCCGTCTTTCAGTACATTATATAATTCAAAAAGCTTCATCTTATCCCTCCTGTGGATCTTCGGCTGTTTTATCTGCTCCAAAGTATAGCATGTCACAGGACAGTTGTATAGCAATTCTCTGTAAATAAAAGAAGACATACCGATGTTTCCACATATGGACTACATCTGTACGTCTTACTTTTACAAAACGTTTATCTTCGGCATATTTATCTTTTATAATGCCTTGTAATACAGCGCAACAATATCCTGTTTTCGCGAAGAACGTGGGTTTACAGCAATATTTCCACTCTTCATGGCATCATCTGCCATCGCATCGATTTTACTTTCAATCTCATCCTCTGATACTTCTTTTCCTTTGGCCGCCTGGCGGATAGCTGTTGTCAGATCTGTCGGAATTCCGATATCTTCATTCAGTTCACGTATTGCGTCAACCAGCATCAATGGCTCGAACTCATCTTCAAATGCCGGAATCGGACTGATGTAATTATAGATTGTCAGATATCTTCCATGGTCTGCCAGGGCATTATATTCAGCAATCACCGGGAGCAGCACTGCATTTGCTACTCCATGTGCTACATCAAAAAATGCACTCACCGGATGACTCATCGCATGCACATTTCCAAGTCTTGCAAAAGAAAAGGCAATTCCTGCAAAAAGTGACCCTGTCAGCATGGCCTCTGCTGCTTCCAGATCTGTACGTCTTGCAACAAATCTGCGAATATTTTTTCCAATCAGTTCCATGGCTTTTTCTGCCATGGCATCGGAGAATGGTGATGCAGCGGTAGAAACATATGCCTCTTCCGCATGGATAAATGCATCAATTCCACATGCCGCTGCCACAGAAGCCGGTGCAGATGTCAGAAGCTCCGGATCAAGGATTGCATATGATGGAAGAAGTTCATAACTGAATACTGTCAGCTTATAATCCCTGCTATGATCCGTAATAACAGAAAATGCAGTCACCTCTGATCCGGTACCTGCGGTAGTCGGAATCGCGATCAGCGGAATGATCTTGCCCGGTACTTTATGTGCCCCTTCATACTCTGTGATACTGCCGCCAAATTTTGCTGTCACACCAACTGCTTTGGCAACATCCATCGGAGATCCTCCACCAAGTGCCACGATAAAATCTGCTCCGGCTTCTTTAAATGCCTCTGTAGCCTTTTCAACAGTCGTCACGGACGGGTTGGCCTCTACATCCGTAAAGATATCCACTTTCATACCAGCTTCTTTCAGATAATCAGCCGCTTTGTCCACAATTCCCATTTTTCGCAGTGTAGGGCCGGAAATCAGCATGGCATGGGAACCACCCAGTTTTTTTGCACATTCCGGAAGTTTTGCCATCGTTCCTGCACCTACCATAATATTCTGTGGAATAAAAAATTCAAATGCTTCCATAACTAATCAGCCTCTTTTCTTCTATATAACTATATCATATCATTCAAAACTCCATATTTCCGATCTTATGCCGTCATTCTGGAAAGTACACGGTCAATTGCCGCATCAATAACCAGATCCAGTTCTTTATCATCAGCCTCCGGCATAAGAGATGCTGCATCTTCATCCGAAATGATCTCAATAAGGCTGCCGAATTTTTCTTTGTATTTCACTTTGCAGACTGCATAAAATACAACGCCAAGGAGACTCCATGCACCTACCATCATCCATTCCTGCATGATCAGTGTTCCGCCGGAACCCGGGATACAATACACCAAAACCATACAGCCGGAAAGGATCACTGCCATTGTACCTACAAATTTGTAAGCCGGTACACGATAAGGTCTTGACATATCCGGTTCCTTTTTGCGAAGGATCAGGAAAGAGAGTGAAACCATACAATATGCAAGACAGCAGCCAAAGTTACCTGCATCGCAGATCCATACCATCATGACACGTCCTGCGAAAGGAGCGATCATCGTAAGGATACCGATCAGGATCAGTGCATTGACCGGTGTTTTGTGCTTTGGATGGAGTTTTGCAAATACTTTCGGAACCATGTAAGATTCTGCCATAGAATACAATGCACGGGAACCACCGATCATAAAGGAGTTCCAGGATGTAACAATACCGCACATACCACCTACGATGATAACCTTTGCCATCACCGAGGTTCCAAAGGCTTTTGCCATCGCATCTGCAGTTACCAGTCCTGTTGTACTCTGCGAAAGTGCAATCTCTTCCGGATTCAGAACATAACCAACTGCGAGGATTACAAAAGAATAAAATACAACTGCAAGTACAACTGACAGAATCATCATTTTACCAATCTTTTTGAGTGGTACATTGATTTCCTCTGCTGCCTGCGGGATAACGTCAAAACCAATAAAGAAAAATGGTGTGATAACTGCGACTTTCAGTACATTTTTTGCCATGGTACCAGTTGTCTCACCCATAAACATCTGTCCCTGAAGATTATCCACATTACCATTTATAACAGAAGCTACGATCAAAAGAATTCCTGCACCACCGATTATACATGTAAGAACTGTCTGAAGAACAGCAGCTGTTTTTGCTCCCATAATGTTGATCATCATGATTAAGAAGGCAACAATAATTGCAGCGATCAGCCAGGAAGCATAGATATCAAATCCGGCAACTGTATAAAGATAGCCTTTCAGAAATCCCGGCCACAGATAAGTGATGATCGTTGGAAACGCACAGGCTTCAAAACAGGTAACTCCTACATATCCAAGAATGATCGCCCAGGTACAGATAAAGGAACCGGTAGGTCCCATTGCCTTATAGCTGAATACGTGCTCACCACCACACTGTGGCATGGCTGCGGTAAGTTCTGCATAGGTAAGACCAACAAAGAAGATCATGACACCACCGATTGCAAAGGCAAGTGCTGCTCCGACAACACCACCGGCATCGATCCATGTTCCGGAAGATACAACCCAGCCCCAGCCGATCATTGCGCCAAAAGCGATTACAAGAATGTCCCATGCACTGAATACTTTATCAAATTCTGATTTTTTCTGTCCCATAGTCTTATTCCTCCTCGCTTCCAAATTTTCTTCTGATCAGTTCTTCCAGGTATTCTGCAGTTCCTTCTATTCCAAGGTATGAGCTGTTCATAAGAATATCCCGGTTATGACGGTCGCCTCGGTTGCTGCCTGTCAGCGCCAGATGACGTTTATGGTATCTTTTATCTTTTTCCAGTAATAAGATCTTTGCATCTTTTTCAGAAAGGTTGTGACTCTCCATAATATTATGGATACGTACCTCATCCGGAGCATAAATAAATGCTCTTAAAAGATCAATATCTTTTGTATCCTTCAGGATATAATCTGCGGAACGGCCAATGATCACGCAGGATTCTTTCTCTGCAAGTTTTCGTATGATCTGCTTCTGCACATGGATCGCACGGTCAGTCAGATCCGCATACTTGGAAAACGAGCCACGTACATCGCCTTCTGCACCTTTACCGGCAATCGTTCCGCCCTCCTCTACTTTTTCCATGATCTCTTTCGGAATTCCGACCTCTTCAATGATCTCATCGACAAGATCACGATTGTAAAATTTGATATTGAGGTCTTCCGCTATTTTTCTGCCAATGGCATTTCCTTTGGCTCCATATTCACAGCCAATCGTTATAACCAGATGTCTCATATCGATTTCCTCTCACACGAATTTTTGTTACCGTTTTTTCTTAATCACACTTTTATTCTGTAACAAAAAAGGCGTGCGAACCATACCCTGATGATCCGCGACGCCCTTGTCACTTTTGTCTGTATTTATTTTTCCAGAGATTTGATCGTATCTTCAATGATAGCAACTGCTTTATCGCACTCTTCTTCTGTTACGATAAGCGGTGGGATCATACGGATAATGTGTGCTCCGATCGCAGTGATCAGAAGCTTTCGATCCAGACAGCCATGTTTCACATCTACCCCGCCAATGGTATCATCAAATTCCACACCTACCAGAAGGCCCTGATGTCTTACTTCTTTTACATGCGGAAGTTTTTCCAGTTTGGATGCGAAGTAATCGCCGACTTTCTTTGCATTTCCTGCAAGATCTCTGTCAAGAAGTTCATTCACTTCTGCAAGTGCTGCTGCACAGCTTACCGGATGTCCACCAAAGGTTGTTCCGTGAGAACCTGCTGTAAATGCTTTGGCAACTTCTGCTGTTGCACAGATTGCACCGATCGGCATTCCGCCGCCAAGTGCTTTAGCCATGGAAACAATATCCGGTTTGATGCCATAATTCATATAAGACATTACAGCACCTGTTCTGCACCATCCTGTCTGTACTTCATCGATCAGAAGGAGCATATCGTTTTCATCACAGAATTTACGAAGTCCCTGCATAAATTCCATTGTTGCAGGATGTACACCACCTTCGCCCTGTACCGGTTCGACCATGATCGCGATCGTATTTTCGGTACATGCATCTTTGAATGCCTGCAGATCGTTGTACGGTGCATAGGAGAATCCATAAGTCATTGGTCCGAATCCAACCTGACATCCGTTAGCCGGCTGACCTGTTGCTGACATGGCACCGAAAGTTCTTCCATGGAATCCCATCTTTGCAGTTACGATATGATAACGGTTCGGTCCGTATTTTTCAATACCATATTTACGTGCCATTTTGATCATTGCTTCGTTTGCTTCTGTACCGGAGTTCTGATAGAAGATCTTGTCCATTCCGATCGTTTCACAGACTTTTTCAGCAAGCAGTGCCTGTGGAATGGTATATGGATAGTTAAAGGTATGCATGATGTCTTCTACCTGGTCTTTGACAGCAGCTACAACTTTCGGGTTACAGTTTCCTGCACTGTTTACTGCAATACCAGCATAAAAATCAAGATATGGTGTTCCGTTTTCATCGTATATATACATGCCGTCTGCTGTCTCAGCAAGAAAATCAAAACGTTCATAAGTCTCGATCATGTACTTGTTTACTTTGTCTTTGATGTCCTGAAAAGTTAATCCTGTGTCTTTTAATTTCATTGCTGTGTCCTCCCATATCT
>QRFC01003474.1_pt1 | contig 10525 bp, 13 predicted proteins | sample 1861061 | NCBI WGS metagenome assembly QRFC01 (sample SAMN09711282, study PRJNA482702) | Human gut metagenome, whole genome shotgun sequencing project. | reverse complement strand
GCATTTTCACTACTTCTTATATGCTTGTAAGTACATAATTTTTGCAGTCATGACACAAGAAAAGCTCCTTCCTGTGAGGGAGCTTTGTCTACAGTCTGAGAGTCTTATTTATAAAATGAGACTCTTTTATTTATAATCATATAGATTTTCTGATTTGATTTTTCTTTAGCTACCGTATTAAATGTGGTAGGTATATTTGTATTCTCAGAGTCCACAAAAAGAGTCTCTTCGGAGGCTCTTTTTGTGTAGATTTCCGTTCTTTCAATCTTTCTGTCATATTAATTAAAAAAAGATTTAAAAAGAAAGGAGAATCGGTATGGGAAAACTTAAGACCAAATTGCTTTTTCCGTTACTGGCTACATGTATTTTAATGAGCGGAATGACTGTTTCTGCTAATACTGGAATTGAAAGATCTTCAACAGGAGAAGCATTTACCCTGGATCGGTATAATCAAAATATCTATGATGGCAAAATGAAAGAAGAGGTGTATTTTTGCCCTGTTACTCTGACAAAGACAGAAAAAGGACAGCATTTATATGCGGCTGAATATACAGGTAATATATTAAATTCCAAATGGACATTAGAATATTCTGAACATTATTGTATTCATTCTTCTTATCCAGATGGAAATAATTGGATGGGTTTTTCCTTTGGAAGGCAATCTTGCAAAACAACAAAATGCCAACCCGGCTGGATAGCTACATGCGCAAAATGCGGTAGAGAAATAACTATTTTATTTTATTCTACGAAAGACACAATTAGTCAGATAAAATCATTAACAAATGGTGATTGCTTTATATCTAATTGTGTAGATCCCAATTGTAATAATTTGGAAAACGGTGCAGGTATTAATCACAAATGTGATGAAATATCATGGAATAGATATACAATTCAATATAATGGGAGCGGCGCTAACGGCGGATACATTACTAACAGCTATCATTATTATAATAATAATACAGTCTTTGAAGGAAAAACAGTTTCACCACAAACAAAATTATCAACCAATGTATTTTATAGAACAGGTTATGTGTTTGATTGTTGGAATACCAAACGTGATGGAAGCGGGCAAAAATTTGAAAATGAAGATGATTTTCTTAATATTCAAAATAAGCTGAATTTAGGAAATAGCGATAATGGAAAAGTAGTTATTTTGTATGCCCAATGGAAGCCAGCTTATTCTACTCTTGTGATTAATCCTAATGGTGGTTCCTATAATGGTGAAACCACCATTACTCAACGTTTCCGCACGGTTTATTCTCTGGACTCGGATAAATTAACACCTCCCACCGATGCAACAGTTAGTTATGATACCCAAGGTGGATACGAAATTGAATCAACTCATACTACAACTCATTTTTCTGGTTGGACATTTGCAAATCCATTACGCGGAATGTTTAGTGAAAAATATAAGCAATATTTATTTGGAGCATATGATACTAATAATATCTTTGCTTCTACGAAATCTGACTGGTATGATGGTTGTGTAGATACTGTTACGGCCAATTATACTGGAGATAGTTTTAAATTACCAGAAGCAACCTATCCGAATGGAGATAATCCAGAAGACCAAAAACGTTTCGGCGGATGGTATGCCGATCCTGATTGTACTATATTCGTTGGTGGCCCCGGAGATGATTTTTCAACGGATCATGACACGACGCTTTATGCGAAGTGGTCTACTTTACATCTCGATAGTGAGGAAAACTGGACGGCAAACAAAGGAAAAGGAGCCGTAGACCTTTCCTGGATCCAGACAGACTCCGCTGATAAGGTATTTAAGATTTATCAGAAGAAAGAAAACGGAAACTGGACCGAAGTAAAAAGTGCAACAAGCATTACGGACGATCTTGGAGAAGTAAAAGCTTCTTTTGTAAGAAACACTGATGACGAAAACACAGAACAAATATATACAGTTCCTTACAGTGGGATTTATGAGTTTATTCTTAATGGGGCGCAAGGCGGAAACCATGGAAATCTTATTGGAGGAAATGGCGGTAAAGTCACCGGACGTATCTATTTGTATGAGGGCGAAACTTTAGTTGTCGGCGTAGGGTCTCAGGATGGAAAAGGAACCCGTTATAAAGGAGGCACAGCATTTAGGCAAAAGTTGGATCAGACAGGAGCAGCAGGCGTTGGTAGAGAAACGAACCAAATCTACTATTACCAGGGTGAAGAACATTAGCACATAAGAGCCACGGAAATGCGTGTTTGTGTTTGAAAAAGAAAATAAAATAAATCAATATATTGTGCCGTTTTTGCTCCGCCATGCGGCATCTTTTTAAAACGAAATTCCATTTTATGCGGCTTTACGGTGTATTGGGCTCACAATGTGAGCCTATATTTTATATCAATGTTTTGCGTCCTTTTTCAATGCTATATATAGTCCATGTCTTTCAGTAACTGTAGCCTCATTTGGACTAATCTCAATGTTAGATTACTGCACTGAAAGGTGTGTTACTTGTTAAGTTGATTAAACCGCCGTGTACCGGACGGTACGCACGGTGGTGTAAGAGGGCGAAAATATCGGAGAAGTAAAAGTAACTTTTACGAGGAACAGGCGGCGGAGATGGGAAAATGAACCAGAGGTTAAATGACAGAGAAATAATTTCGTGATAATATGAAAAAGTCGTAAGGCAAATGAAATAGGCATCAGACAAAAGATAAAAGGGTATCATGAGAAGACAAGGCTATAAGTGCGTCTTCCCATGATGCCCTTTTATAATTTCATATTTGAAATGGAGTAACACAGAATGAAGAATCTACAGCTAGCGTTTTTCTGTGCAGAAATTTCTACAAATAAAAATATGATTTATAATATAGATAGAGGAACAAATAATCGTCGTGTGATAAGGAGGATTAACAAATGAATGAACTGAATTATGTACCGATTAGCGAAAACGACAGAGATGCACTGAGAGAAGCCTTGAAAAAGGAAATCGTAAAATGCGCAACAGGAAGGAGTGTTCTTGAAAAAAAGGAGTACCACATTGAATTAAAAGATGAAAAATTCAAGACACTGGTTTCCGACGGTGAACTGGATCTGGCAGCGGAAATTGCCATTGAAATGTTGGAAGAAATTAAAAATATTAATAAAACAATGCGAAAACCGGAATTTGAGGAATTGGCAGCAAAAGTACGTAGCGAAGAAAGTACAATTAAAAAAACAGTGTTAATGCATGGCATGTTTTCCGAACGTATGAAAGATTTAATTGGACTTGCTGCAGAGTGCATGCGGGTCGGAGGAGCTTACTATACATTCTTATCAGGTCCGTTTATTACCAGTGCAATTTTTAGCGCATACGCCGTAATAGTGGATCAGGGCGAAAATGAAGATTTGTATATTACTTGTGCGTTTTTCTTAATTAGAGCAATCCTGAAGATGCACAGTATTCCGGATTGATGTTTAGACAACAGACAGTCTGAAAAGGTATATCTTTTCAGACTGCCTTATGATAAGGATAATGTTAGAAGTTTTACATCGCAAAAGGTTATATGGAGAGATTTGCGATATCGCAATAGTAGGGAGTACCTTTACAGACAATACGCAATTTACATAGGAGAGTAGCTATATGGACTTTGGATATGTGAGAGTGTCTACTAAGGAACAGAACCCGGAACGACAGATTAAAAAGTTGCAGGAAATGGGAATTGAGAAACGGAATATCTATGTGGAAAAGAAATCGGGGCATTCCTTTTGCAGAGAAGTATACGATATGCTTGTTAATCATGTTATGCGGGAAGGGGATAGACTGACTGTCACAGAACTTAAGCGGTTTGGTAGAAATTATATGGAGATTTATCGTGAATGGCAGCACATCACGAAGGAATTACAGATGGATATTAGGGTGGCTGATATGCCAATCCTTGATACGTCCAAGGATAAGAATTTAATGGGTCAGGTGATATCGGATGTAGTGCTGGCGTTATTATCGTACGTGGCAGAAAGTGACTGGGAGGAACGGCGAGAACTACAACGGCAGGGAATCGAGGTAGCAAAAGAATGCGGCAGGCATTTAGGAAGGCCTCGAATAGAATACCCGGTTGAGTGGCAGATATGGTACGGAGAGTGGCAGAGAGGATCAATTACGGCGGTAGAAGCAATGGACAGATTGAAATTAAAAAAAGATACGTTTTACAGATTGGCGAAACAATGTCGAGATAGTAATAACCAACAGCTTATTAAGTGATGAGTTACCGACAGACACCATATTTATAAGTTTGCATTATTTCGAATTCAAAATGCGATATGTCACTTATAAAGAACAAATGATTAGATGAAACAGGAGAACAAAAATCATGGGAAAAAACCAAGATATTGAAAAAATTCTATATACTGTAAAAGAGGCTGGAGCAGCCCTGGGAGTAAACGCTGGAACAATTCGCCAATTGATTAGCAAGGGATTGCTACCGGGATTGAAATTAGGCTGCATGAAAGTGCGTAAGAAAAGTTTAGAGAATTTTTGTAAAAAATATGATGGTAAAGATTTATCAGACCTTGACAATATTGTCGATTTATATAAGGAATAAAAGAAAGTATCGATAGTTGATACTATTCAAATAATGTAGATCATTCCTCCGAAAATTCAGAGAAATTTAATTGCAGTAGAAAGTGCAACATGATAATATGAACTTAGAAAGAGGGGAAACTATGGCAGAAGATAAAAACAGCAAGGTTACGCAGAATCAGGACAGGATCAACAAGCTGATTGATGAACTTACTTTATTTGATGATGATCTGATGAGCCGCGTATTCGATAAGAATATAGAAGCAACGGAGTTATTGCTTAGAATCATTCTGGAAAGAAAGATCAAGGTTATCAGCGTAAACGGACAGGAAGAAATGAAAAGCGCTGCCGTCGGGGGACGTAATATCACACTTGATGTACATGCACTGGACGAAAACGGAGAGAAAATGGACATTGAGGTACAGGGAAACTCCGAAGGTGCTCACGTAAGGAGAGCAAGATATCATAGCAGTGTCCTTGATTCCAGAATGTTAAAAGAAGGTCAGGAGTTCAAAGAGATTAAGGATTCTTATGTAATCTTTATTTATAAGCATGATAAATTTCAAAAGGGGTTGCCTTTGTACCATATCGACCGATATGTAAGAGAGACAAACGAACTTTTTAAGGACGGATCACATATAATTTATGTAAACGGTAACTATAAGGGCGATGATGAAATCGGACATCTTATGCAGGACTTTCATCAGACAGACCCTGATAATATGCATTACAAAGAACTGTCACAGGGAGTAAGACATTTCAAAGAAGCAGAGGAAGGACGTGATACCATGTGTGAAGCAGTACAGGAATATGCAAAGGAATATGCCAGTGAATGTTTAAAAACGGAAAAGGCAGAATTAGTAGAAAATTTTATGAAGAATATGAATTTAACGTTGGAACAAGCACTCGATGCCGCTGGTATCCACGGTGAAGAAAGAGAAGCTATTATTCAGTTGTTGCAGAAGCAGTAATAAGATAAAGCTTAAATGTATTGTTGAAGGCCATTCCTAATATTGAATAAGTTACTGTTAGATAATTTGCTAAACAATGAAAAGTGGCAGAAACAAAGCTGCCGCTTTTTTGTTTATGTGGATATATGCTCAGGTGTAAAGCAAGTATTGGTGTTTTGAGTAAATGACAGAAAAGATCCCATGATAATATGTAAAATAGTAGAAAGTTAAGGGGAGATGTGAAATGATCTATATTACCGGAGACTGCCATGGAAACTTTGAAAGATTCAATACTGATATTTTCCCTGAACAACTGGAGATGAATAAAGAAGACTATGTAATTATATGTGGAGATTTTGGTGGAATCTGGAATAAAAGCGGTGATAGCAGAAAAGAAGCAATGATATTGAATCAGCTCGAATGTAAGTCCTATACAACATTATTTGTTGATGGTAATCATGAAAAATTTGACAGACTGTCTGATTATCCGGTAGACACTTGGAATCGAGGTAAAGTACATAAAATCAGACCTTCTGTGATACATCTTATGAGAGGACAGATTTTTGAAATTGATGGTAAAAGTATATTTACCTTCGGCGGTGCAAGCAGTCATGACATAACCGGTGGAATTTTGGATCCGATGGATCGATTCGGAGTATGGCAAAAAGAAAAAGCAATTAAATCGAGATAAAGTGCCTTATCGCATAAACCATGTGAGCTGGTGGGAGGAAGAACTTCCTTCAGAAGAAGAGATGATGGAAGGCTGTAGGAACCTTGAAGAACATGATAATACAGTGGATTATATCGTGACGCATTGCTGTGCATCCAGCACACAGTTATTACTTGGTGGTACAGCCTTCAAACCTGACAGAGAAACAGACTACTTTGAAAAGATTCTTCATAAAGTAAAATTTAAGAAATGGTTTTTCGGACATTATCATAACAATAGAAATGTGAGTGACAGAGAAATCCTATTATATGAGCAGATAATAAGAATTTTGTAGAAGGTAAGTTTTTAGCTAAACGGAACAATTTTATGAGCATATCCACGGAATACCGACAGGGTTCCAAACAGAGAATTTGTATGCAAAATGTATGCAAATATGATCAGAGATTGCTCAAAGCTCCTTTCTATGCGGGTTTCAGAATTGCGTAAAGGTTCAAGTCCGGCCACCAGCATCAATTTAAGAGTAGGAGAAACGTTGATTTTACAGCGTTTCTCCTATTTTTGAATTTATCCTCTATAAACAAACAAGAATGTCGGCATTGCTGACATCCTTGTACAATGTTGGGCTAGTTCCATTTTAATTCCAATTCTCTGTTTTGCTCTTTGCAATCTGACAAATACAGATTAATTAGTGTTTGATAGGGAATACCACATTTTTCTGATTTTGCCTTGAAGAAATCAATGGTATCACCATCAATGTTAATAGTAATCTGCTTTTTTACACGCTTTGCATAGGGATTTTTTCTGGGATTTAATTTTTCGATATCGTATTCCTTTTCCATTGACTTACCACCTTTCGTTAATTTTGTAGTATTGAGTTGTTTCATTCTTGGTTGCTTTTCTGGCGGAGATAATACGAATAACATCATCCATACCGCGATAACAATGACATACAATTAACATTTTTGCGTGATCGCTTAGCCCCAACATCATAAACCTTTCTTCCTCTTGTGAATGATTGGGATCGTCAAACAAAATGGCATTTTCATCCGCAAATACAGTGCTGGCTTCTGAAAATGTGATGTGATGTTTTGCCTCGTTGATGGCTGCTTTATTATCATCCCATTCAAAACTAATACCTTTCATAATTAAATTATAATTATAATATAATTATATGTCAAGATATTGAATTTTATTCAATAATTTTAATGATGTTCAATGTGAATTGTGTTTCTATTTTTTTATTGTGAATAATAAAAGGCAGAGATATAATTATGTATAAATAACAGTAGTGCATCCTCTATTGGAAATGATGGATAATATTATTAAAATTATATTGTATGGATCCGTTGCCAGAAATGAGAATACCGATGAGAGCGATATTGATATTCAGGAGAAAAACATGGAAAACTCAAAAGATACTTATGATATAGAACAAGCATTAGACGAGGCAGATTTGCTGGCAGAAAATAGTAACGAAAGAATGACACATGAAGAAGTATTTCACGCGCTGAAGAGCAGAGTAACAATTCCTTTTACACTTCATGGCATAGAAGAAATGCTTACAGTAGAATACAAACAAGGCACAGATTCCAGGGAAATTGGCTATGATGCCCTTCAGGGATTTCCGATAGATAAAATATGTTGCATAGGTTATCCAGTAATGCATGGTTACTTTGAACATATGAATGCAACCGGTTATCGGAGATCCTGTGGATTTATTCAATTCGTGGAAAGAATTGAAAATTATGGGGAAAACAGAGAGCTTTCCATAGATGTCAGTGATGATAATCTGGAAAAAGGGAATCCATATTTTGCGTATGGTTATCCGGCAGAAATATTTGATGCTCCCTGTTGTAATTTGGCTGGGTGTAGACATTTGAAATGGACAGCTTATACCTATCTAGTAGATCTGCCCTCCCGCATGAATAGCAATAAACTGAAATTCCTGGGCGGATACTCCTGGGGATATGAAGAGGATGAAAACGGTCCACAGAGATTATTACCGCTAGAGATATTGACAGAAAATGACTGGGAAAAGCATGCAACGGAAAAAGGAATATTAAAGATATCCCAAATAACAGGAGGCTGTACTGCTAAGTTATGAAGAATAGATATAAACAAAAACTGATCTTCGTTATTGCAATTTTATGTTTGAGCTTAGTAAGCTGTAAAAGTAAAACAGAGCCAATTAATAATATTGCATCATGGACACCGGATGATGGTTGGACAATAAATGGAATTGATATTAGAGATGATTATGCCAATTTCATACTATTATATCAAGACAGGGAAATAGCAAATGTGGAAATTTCAAAATTTGCAGAATCATCATGGATTGATCGGGAAACAACAGCAGATAAATTTGTGCAAGTATATTTAGGTCAGCATGCAGAACTAAAGAGTAGTAGTGAGCTACAATTAGGTAGGAAAGAAGAAAAAATCCAAAAACTTGTGGTTGCATGGGAATTAAGTGCTGCAGAGGTCGAAAATGGAGCAACTCCTCCAAAGGATGAAATATGGTATTTTGGATTTTCTAAGAATGAAGTTTTGTTTTGCGCACAACTGTTGGATGAAAATGAGGAATTAGAATTTGAAACCATAATGAGAACGCTCAAATATTGAGATGTTGAGTGATAAGATTGAAAATGGGAACTATAGGGGATTTATTATCTCGATTGTAACCCCCAATGCTCTTTTCCTTTAATTAATAGTTTCCTGTATATGACAAATAAATACTTTATTTGTTAGAGAAAAATACTATATAAATCCCTGTTTCCTATTAAGGAGACAGGGATTTATATAATTTAGATAATACTGGGATCAAAGCGGTAAGATTGTAAACGCTATGGAGCGTTTACGTAAGAGAGATTCGATAAGGCTCTCAAATATTTTGTTTCACGATTCTTGAAATCAGCCCAACCGCTACATTTCGTTCCGAATCAATCCGGGTGACTACAAAGCTTACTTCGTCTTTCTTTCCGGGAAGCCTGGAATCATAGCAGCTATGAGCGACAGCATTGACTCCGATACTTAAACGGATAAAGACAGTACCTTTGTGAATATCCGTAACTGTACCGATATATTTTCCCTGGACTTTACATTTCTTAAGATTCTCAGCACTGGCATTTCCGATAACGCTCTTTACATCTGCTTTTACAGTAATGTCTGATACGGAAGTAACAGAAACATGTGTGATGCGGACAAGGATCTGGTCCCCTACATGGTAGCTATCCGTGGCGTCTCCCATCCAGTCGTAGGAGAGGTCTCTTGCAGGAATCGAATATTCGACACCGAAGATCTCCACACGCGCGGTCTTTTCTGCGACCGCAAGGACTCTTGCTTGCACGATACGGCCTTCGCAGACCCGGGATACTCCGTTGGCATCAGGAAGATAGAAGATCTGCCGTTTCTTAAGCATGGCATCTTTTCTGCTGGCAGCAACGGACCTGGTTTTATTGTCAATTCCTTTAATGAGAAAATCAATTTCGGATCCAAGCATATTGCCGAGAATCTTATTCTGGCGGTTAATGATGTCACCGTAGTCTGAAGAGGCATCTTCTTTTAGGTTTATCATCATTTCCGACAAGGGAATCACAATGCGCTGCTCTTTATAATAGACAATCGCAATCGTTCCGCCGGTTTCTAGTTTTTCAATACCGCCAAGAGTTCCGGTAAGGATTTTTTTGTCCGGAAAGCATTCTGCAGCTCATGCCAGTTGGTATCTTCAATGGACGCAGGCGTTTCAATTTCTGCATCTGCAGAGAGCGTGAGGATCGAGGAAGGCGGCAGGGGCTTTTCCGGTACTTTGAGTGCAGAAACCTTTTCGGTATCCGCTTGTGATCTGCTGCTGCATCCCCGGAGATAATGCTCATGTACGGTAAAGAAGCAAGCAACCGAAAACAAGAGATAGACCGCCAGCACCACACTATTCCGAACCAAAGAAAACAAAGACCAAAAGACAAGCATTGTGGAAATGTGCATAACAGGCTATGGAATCATGGATAACTCTATAAGACAGCCAGTTATACACATTCCCACAATGCCGACTACTACGGAATCCCTCTCATACCTATCTACAAAAACACGATAAGGATTCAATACCTTAATTTGGAAATATTTGTTGGCAGAAAAAATACTTGCGTGCGCACGCATATTGACGCATAATACGTTCTGATTGGAGGTATATATCTATGCAACTATTAAAATGGCTTTCAGTAACAGACCGATTTTACAAAATCTATTTGGATAAACAGCTTGCCCCCTTTGGAATCAACAACAGCCAATATATGTTTTTGGTTAAAATCTGTCGTTCGCCTGGCATTTTACAGGATTCTTTAATGGATATGTTCTATGTTCATCCAAGCAATATTGTACGGACGGTTGCGACATTGGAAAAG
>QRFC01003472.1_pt1 | contig 10526 bp, 9 predicted proteins | sample 1861061 | NCBI WGS metagenome assembly QRFC01 (sample SAMN09711282, study PRJNA482702) | Human gut metagenome, whole genome shotgun sequencing project. | reverse complement strand
ATAAAGAATCCCCGGATTTTGACAATCAGGGAATCCCGATACAGGAATTCCCGAAACTGTTCCACATTTCCGGGGATCTCTTTATTTGATCATTTTTTTGCGGTCTGTGCGGCCGACGAGATAATCGATGCTGGTGTCGTAATAATTTGCCAGCCGGATAAGCATTTCGATAGGAATATTACGGGATCCCGTTTCATAATGGGAATAAGAACGCTGACTGATATGAAGAATTTCACCAATTTTCTTCTGAGAGAGATCGGAATCTATACGCAGATCCTGAATTCGTTGAAATTTCATTCTTATACCTCCTTCATTTTCTGTAATTATAAAACAGTCCGAAATGTGCTATTGCAATACGGAGCAAAATGGACTATAATAAAAATCATTTCTTTTTTTATTCCCATAATACAATTATAAATCAAAAATATAGCAGTGCAGATCGAGGTGCATGTGCATACAGGAGGTTGTTATGTTTGCAAGTGTACTATCAGCAGCGATTTTAGGCATGGATGTTCATCCAATCCAGGTGGAGGCAGACGTCAGTGATGGTCTGCCGACATTTACGATGGTTGGATTTCCTTCGGCACAGGTAAAGGAAGCACAGGATCGTGTCAGAACGGCATTGAAGAATAACGGTATTGCACTTCCACCGAAGAGAATTACCGTGAATTTTGCTCCGGCTGATATCAAGAAAGAAGGAGCTGGATTTGATCTTCCGTTAGCAGCAGCTGTTTTGGCGGCGTCAGATATTCTGAAATCGGAACAGCTGGATAGGGTGATGATGGCCGGAGAAATAAGCCTTAATGGAGAAATTCATGCAATATCAGGGATTTTGCCTATAATCATCAGGGCGAGGGAGGAAAAGTGCCGGTTTTGTGTTGTTCCATATGAGAATCTCCGGGAAGCGACACTGATACCGGATATGAAGGTGATTGGAGTTCGCAATCTGCAGGAAATGATACGCTATGTGCAAAGTCCTGATTCTTATAGAAAAGAAGTGGGAAAAACAATAGAATCTCCGGGTAAAGAAAAACTGGATTTCAGTGATATTCGAGGACAGGAAAGTCTGAAACGAGCCGTGGAGATTGCAGTCAGCGGTTTTCACAATCTGCTTATGATCGGGCCTCCGGGGGCAGGAAAAACGATGGTTGCGAGAAGAATTCCGGGAATTATGCCGGCACTTACATTTGATGAAGGGCTGGAATTGACAAAAATCTACAGTATTGCCGGATTGCTCTCGAGAGGAGATCCTCTGATCAGAGAAAGACCTTTTCGCAGTCCGCATCATACATGTTCAGCACAGGCTCTGGCTGGTGGTGGCCGAAATCCCAGACCAGGGGAGATCACACTGGCACACAGAGGTGTATTGTTTCTGGATGAGATGCCAGAGTTTTCCAGAAGAAGCCTGGAGATTCTCAGACAGCCACTGGAGGACAAGGTGATACGTATCTCCAGAGTATATGGGACGTATGATTTTCCGGCAGATTTTATGTTGTGTGCGGCAATGAACCCATGTCCCTGTGGTCATTATCCGGATATGAACAGATGTCGGTGTACACCGGCACAGGTAATGCAGTATCTGGGAAGAATAAGTCAGCCGCTTCTGGACAGACTGGATCTTTGTGCTGAAGTGTCCCCGGTAGATTTTGAAGGACTGAGCAGTGGACGAAAAGGGGAGAGTACACAAACGATCAGAGAGCGGGTTATCTGCGCACAGGATATTCAGAGAGAACGATATAAAATAGAAGGAATTCAGTTTAACGGAGAATTAAGTGGTGCTCAGATTGAGAAATATTGCAAGATGGAAAAAGACGCCCGGCAGCTTTTGAAGATGGCATTTCAGAATATGCCGTTCAGTGCCCGTGCCTATCACAGGATTCTAAAGGTGGCACGGACAATCGCAGATATGGAAGCGACAGAAAGTATTCACAGACATCACATAGCAGAAGCGTTATCCTATCGGGCATTTGACAAAAAATACTGGAATTAATCAGGGTATAAAATCTGAAGAGGAGTGATAATTTATATGGAAGGAACTCTTAACATCAGAAAAAGTGACACGGAAATGTTTGTGCGTGAGATTTCGAAAGAAAGTCCGGAATATCCGCAGAAACTTCTGCATTATGAGGGAATGCCGGAGATTTTATATGTCAGGGGAACATTACCGGATCCACGACGACCGGCAGTTGCAATCGTCGGAGCCAGGGCAGCCAGTCCATACGGGCGTATGCAGGCGTTTCGTTATGCCAGGAGACTCAGTGAAGAAGGAGTGCAAATATTAAGTGGGATGGCATATGGGATTGATACTGAGGCACACAGAGGTGCACTGGAAGGAGAAGGAGGCACATGGGCGGTACTTGGAAATGGCGTTGATATCTGTTATCCTTCGGGTAACAGAGCACTTTATCAGCGAATTCTGCGAGAAAAATGTGGTATACTCAGTGAACAGCCGACGGGGACGCGGGCAAGAAATTATTTTTTTCCGGCAAGAAACAGAATTATCAGCGGACTGGCGGATCTTGTTGTGATTGTTGAAGCAAGAGAAAAAAGTGGTTCATTGATCACTGCACAGTGGGCACTTGATCAGGGAAAAAGTGTTTTTGCCATACCGGGACCGGTAACAGAGGAACTCAGTATGGGGTGTAATAAATTGATCTATGACGGGGCAGGTATCGCATATACACCGGAAATACTGCTTCGGGAACTCGGAATAGATTGTGAAAAAATTGTTAAAGTAAAGACAAAAAATGAGTTAGGACTTGCAACTGATTTAAAATTGGTGTATAGTTGTCTCGATTTGCAACCAAAATCTGTGGAATTTTTGATCCAGAAGACAGGACTTTCGCCGGAAAAAGTCGGCGGTCTTCTGTTGGAGTTGAAAATATCGGGGTTAGCCCGGGAAATAGGCAGGCATTATTATGTAAAGACAACATAAGACACGGATCAGCCTCCCGGGAAGTTTAAGAAGTGTTGCTGTAACGGAGTGAACAGTAACGGAGAAGTAGGAGAGATAGCATGGCGAAATATCTGGTGATAGTGGAATCACCTGCAAAAGTAAAAACCATTAAGAAATTTCTTGGGAGTAACTATGATGTACAGGCATCAAACGGACATGTGCGTGACTTCCCGAAGAGTCAGTTTGGTATTGATGTAGAGAATGATTTTGAACCAAAATATATTACGATCAGAGGAAAGGGAGAATTGCTTTCAAATCTTCGCAAAGCGGCCAAAAAAGCAGATAAGATATATCTTGCAACTGACCCTGACCGCGAGGGAGAGGCAATCTCCTGGCACCTGATGCAGGCGCTAAAAGAAGATCCGTCTAAGATGCGCAGAATTTCTTTTAACGAAATCACAAAGACTGCTGTAAAGAATTCCATCAAACAGCCGCGGGATCTGGATATGAACCTGGTAGATGCACAGCAGGCACGAAGAATGCTTGACCGTATGGTAGGATATACGATCAGTCCGCTCCTTTGGGTAAAAGTGAAAAGAGGCTTGAGTGCAGGACGAGTACAGTCTGTAGCACTGCGTATTATCTGTGACAGAGAAGATGAGATCAATTCTTTTATTCCGGAAGAATACTGGAGTCTTGAAGGTGAGTTTCGTGTAAAAGGAGAGAAGAAACCTCTTCAGGCAAAATTCTATGGCACGGATAAGAAACTTCCAATCCATAATAAGGCCGAGATGGATGAACTTCTTGGAAAACTGGAAAATGCAGAGTATGAAATTACAGAGGTAAAAAAAGGCGAACGTATCAAGAATGCACCCCTGCCGTTTACAACCAGTACTTTGCAGCAGGAGGCAGCCAAAACACTGAATTTTTCTACACAGAAAACAATGCGTCTTGCCCAGCAGTTATATGAAGGTATTGATATTAAGGGAAGCGGCACGGTTGGTCTGATCAGTTATCTGCGTACGGATTCCACTCGAATCTCACAGGAAGCAGATGAAGCAGCGCGAACCTATATTGGTGAACAGTATGGAGAAAACTATGTTTCTACAAGTGGAAAGATGGTAAAAAAAGACCAGAAGATTCAGGATGCGCATGAAGCAATCCGTCCGACTGATATTACCAGAACGCCAGTCATGGTCAAAGAATCTCTTTCCAGAGATCAGTTCCGTCTGTATCAGCTGATCTGGAAACGCTTTACAGCAAGCCGTATGTCTGCAGCAAAATATGAAACAACATCAGTAAAAATCAGTGCAGGAGAGTATACTTTTACGGTTGCTGCCTCCAAGATCATATTTGACGGATTTATGTCTGTGTATATGCAGGAAGAAGATAATCAAAAAGGCAATGTACTCAGTCAGAGTCTTGAGAAGGGAATGAAGCTGCAGCTTACTGAACTGAAACCGGAACAGCATTTCACACAGCCACCGGCACATTATACAGAAGCATCTCTTGTAAAGGCACTGGAAGAACAGGGAATTGGACGTCCGAGTACTTATGCTCCGACGATCACCACGATCATCAGCCGCCGTTATGTATCTAAAGAACAGAAAAACCTCTATGTGACGGAACTTGGAGAAGTTGTTAATAATATTATGAAACAGGCATTTCCAAGCATTGTAGATGTTCGTTTTACTGCAATGATGGAAGGCCTTTTGGACTGCGTTGAAGAGGGTACTGTGCAGTGGAAAACGGTTGTCAGAAACTTTTATCCGGATCTTAAGAGAGATGTGGATGCTGCTGAGAAAGAACTGGAAAAAGTTGAAATTCAGGATGAAGTTACAGATGAAATCTGTGATGTCTGTGGACGCAATATGGTCATCAAATACGGACCACATGGAAGATTCCTTGCATGTCCTGGATTTCCGGAATGCAGAAATACCAAACCGTATTATGAAAAAATCGGTGTGGCATGTCCGAAATGTGGAAAGGATGTTGTGTTGAAGAAAACCCAGAAGGGTCGTAAATATTATGGTTGTATCGACAACCCGGAATGTGATTTTATGTCATGGCAGAAGCCATCAGCAAAAAAATGCCCGGTTTGTGGAAGCTATATGGTCGAAAAAGGAAACAAGATTGTCTGCAGTGAGACAACTTGCGGTTATGTAGAGCAGAAGTCTAAAGAAGATTAAATATATAAATTTTCTGAAAATGCGGACAAAATCGAAAAAAATATAAAAATATCTTGTATTTTCGTTGCAAAACGTGTACTATTATACCATAAGATTGAAAACATCGAAAAAACAGGAGAAGGAGGCCGTAATGAGCGTTCAGTTGTTGGATAAAACCAGAAAAATCAATAAGCTTTTGCACAACAGCAGTTCCAGTAAAGTTGTATTTAATGATATCTGTCAGGTGCTGATGGACACATTAAGTTCCAATATCCTGGTACTGAGCAAAAAGGGTAAAGTACTTGGAATTAGTTTATGTCCGGGCGTTGAAGAAATTACCGAGCTGATTGAAGATAACGTAGGCGGACATGTAGATTCTCTGTTAAATGAGCGTTTCCTTGGCGTTTTGTCTACAAAGGAAAATGTGAATCTTCAGACACTTGGATTTGAACATGTAAACAGCAACTGTCAGGGTATTATCAATCCAATCGATATTGCCGGCGAAAGACTGGGGACTGTTTTTATGTATCGTAACGATAAGCCTTATGATATTGAAGACATTATCGTCAGTGAATATGGCACAACAGTGGTTGGTCTGGAAATGATGAGAGCGGTTCATGAAGAAAATGCAGAAGAGGACCGTAAACAACAAGTTGTAAAATCTGCATTCAATACACTGTCCTTCTCAGAACTAGAAGCGATCATTCATATATTTGATGAACTTGATGGAGAAGAGGGTATTCTGGTTGCAAGCAAGATTGCAGACCGTGTAGGAATCACCAGATCTGTTATTGTAAATGCACTTCGCAAATTTGAAAGTGCCGGGGTAATCGAATCTCGTTCATCAGGTATGAAGGGAACTTATATCAAAGTACTTAACGAAGTAATTTTTGATGAGCTTGAAGAAATTAAAGCTCAGCGAAGCAAAAAATCATAAGGACAGCAGAAGCTGTTTATAAAGAGAGGTCTTTTCCTATGAAGGAAAGGGCCTTTTCTTTTATAAAATACTTAAAAATCAGAAAATGAGAAAACAGGAGAAAATAAGAGAAAATAAAAGATAAATAAAAAAATAATACTAATTTACAGCTTTGAAAAGAGTTGCAGAAAATCATGATTTTAAATAATATAGGGACAGTGATTAGCACTCAAACGAAATGAGTGCTAGTAATTCGAAAAAGGCAACAATAAAGGAGGAAATAGATCATGAAATTAGTACCTTTAGGCGACAGAGTTGTATTAAAACAGTTAGAAGCAGAAGAAACAACAAAATCTGGTATCGTACTTCCGGGACAGGCACAGGAAAAACCGCAGCAGGCAGAAGTTATTGCAGTAGGTCCTGGCGGAGTTGTTGACGGTAAAGAAGTTAAGATGGAAGTTGCTACAGGTAATAAAGTTATTTATTCCAAATATGCAGGAACTGAAGTAAAACTTGACGGCGAAGAATATATCATCGTAAAACAGAGCGATATTCTCGCAATCGTTGAATAATCGTAACAGAATAAAAAACGTTACAGATCATTAAGCATTTCAGGAGGACAGTCATCATGGCAAAAGAAATTAAATTTGGTGCAGAAGCAAGAGCTGCACTTGAAACTGGTGTAAACAAACTTGCAGATACAGTAAGAGTAACAATCGGACCAAAAGGAAGAAACGTTGTACTTGACAAACAGTTTGGTGCTCCGCTTATCACAAACGACGGTGTTACTATTGCAAAAGAAATTGAATTGGAAGACAGATTCGAAAACATGGGTGCCCAGCTGATCAAAGAAGTTGCATCCAAGACAAATGATGTAGCTGGTGATGGTACTACTACAGCAACTGTTCTGGCACAGGCAATGGTTCATGAAGGAATGAAAAACCTGGCAGCAGGTGCAAACCCGATCATCCTGAGAAAAGGTATGAGAAAAGCTACAGATGCAGCTGTAGAGGCTATCAAAGAAATGAGCCAGAAAATCAGTGGCAAAGCACAGATCGCAAATGTTGCATCTATTTCTGCAAGTGATGAAGAAGTAGGTCAGCTGGTTGCTGATGCAATGGAAAAAGTTTCCAATGATGGTGTTATCACAGTAGAAGAATCCAAAACAATGCATACAGAACTTGATCTGGTAGAAGGTATGCAGTTTGACCGTGGATATATTTCTGCATATATGTCTACAGATATGGAAAAAATGGAAGCAAATCTTGAAGACCCATATATCCTGATCACAGACAAGAAGATCAGCAATATTCAGGAAGTTCTTCCGTTACTGGAGCAGGTTGTTCAGGCTGGAGCAAAACTTCTGATTATCGCAGAAGATGTAGAAGGTGAGGCACTGACAACTCTGATCGTAAATAAATTAAGAGGAACATTCCAGGTAGTTGCTGTTAAAGCTCCTGGATATGGAGACAGAAGAAAAGAAATGCTGCAGGATATCGCTATTCTGACAGGTGGACAGGTAATTTCCGAAGAACTTGGACTTGATCTTAAAGAAACTACAATGGCTCAGCTTGGACGTGCAAAATCTGTCAAAGTTGCAAAAGAGAATACAGTTATCGTAGATGGTCTGGGTGATAAGAAAGAAATTGCTGACCGTGTTGCTCAGATCCGTAAACAGATTGCAGAGACAAAATCTGAATTTGATAAAGAAAAATTACAGGAAAGACTTGCAAAACTGGCTGGCGGCGTAGCTGTTATCCGTGTTGGTGCTGCAACTGAAACTGAAATGAAAGAAGCAAAACTTCGTCTGGAAGATGCTCTTGCAGCTACAAGAGCAGCAGTAGAAGAAGGAATCATTGCAGGTGGCGGATCTGCATATATTCATGCATCCAAGAAGGTTGCAGAACTGGTTGCAACTCTGGAAGGTGATGAAAAGACAGGTGCAAACGTTATCCTCAAAGCTCTGGAAGCTCCGCTGTTCCATATTTCTGCAAACGCTGGTCTGGAAGGCTCTGTTATTATCAATAAAGTAAGAGAATCCGAGCCAGGTGTTGGATTTGATGCTCTGAACGAGAAATATGTAGACATGGTAGGTGCCGGAATCCTTGATCCGGTTAAAGTTACAAGAAGTGCTCTGCAGAATGCGACAAGTGTTGCTTCTACACTCCTGACTACAGAGTCTGTAGTTGCCACAATCAAAGAAGATACTCCGGCTATGCCGGCAGGTGCTCCGGGAATGGGCGGCATGATGTAAATAAAGTACAAAAATTAAGGGATTGGCGTCATAGACGCTGATCCCTTTTTGTGATAAAATTTAATAAATATTATATATATTAAGGAGAATGTACATATGAGCGATCTTTATTCAGAATTACTGGTTAAAAAAGAACCAACAGCAAAAGATTCCATAGTCAAATATGGAATGATCGTACTGACAGTCCTGGCAGTGGGTGCAGGCCTTTTTATCAGTCCGATCCTTCTTCTCGTTGCAGTTGCGTTAGGTGTTGCATCGTATTTTGTGATTCCGCGGACAGATCTGGAGTATGAGTACCTTTTTGTAAATGGAGAATTTGACATTGATATGGTCATGTCAAAATCCAAACGGAAAAAAGTTATGTCCATGAACTTGCGTGAGGCAGATTTGGTCGCGCCTCTTGATTCACACAGAATGGATTATTACAATGGTAACAGCCGATTGAAAACACTGGATTATTCTTCCGGAAATCAGCAGCACAGACGATTTGCCGTTATTATAAAAAGCGGTGGAGAAAACTGTAAGATTATTATTGAACCAGATGAACAGATGGCACAGGCTATCAAAAATTCAGCTCCAAGCAAAGTTTTTTTGGATTGACACTGTAAGTTATTTTTGTTACACTTTGAATCAAAATCAAACTAACATAAATACAAGGGAGGAAATGCAATGGGTACTATCATTGGTGAAGGCATTACATTTGATGACGTTCTGTTAGTTCCGGCATATTCAAAAGTAATTCCGAATCAGGTAGATGTTACAACGCACTTAACGAAAAAAATCAAGCTGAACATTCCTATGATGAGCGCAGGAATGGACACCGTTACTGAGCACAGAATGGCAATTGCCATGGCGAGACAGGGTGGTATTGGAATCATTCATAAAAATATGTCCATCGAAGCACAGGCTGAGGAAGTAGATAAGGTAAAACGTTCTGAGAACGGTGTTATTACAGATCCATTCTTTTTATCCGCAGACCATACACTGGAAGATGCCAATAATCTGATGGCAAAATTCCGTATCTCTGGTGTTCCAATTACAGAAGGTAAGAAACTTGTTGGCATCATTACCAACCGTGACCTGAAGTTTGAAACTGATTTTACAAAGAAGATCAGAGAATGCATGACTTCTGAGGGACTGATTACAGCCAAAGAAGGAATCACACTTGAAGAGGCAAAGAAGATTCTTGCCAAATCCCGAAAAGAGAAATTACCCATTGTAGATGATGATTTTAATTTAAAAGGTCTGATCACAATCAAAGATATTGAGAAACAGATCAAATATCCTCTGGCAGCCAAAGATGCACAGGGACGTCTTCTCTGTGGTGCTGCAGTAGGTATCACATCAAATGTTCTTGCACGTGTTGAAGCACTTGTAAAAGCAAACGTAGATGTTATTGTTATTGATTCAGCACATGGACATTCAGAGAACATTCTCCGTGCAGTACGTCAGATTAAAGACGCATATCCGGATCTGCAGGTTATCGCAGGTAACGTTGCAACAGGAGCTGCTACAAAGGCTCTGATCGATGCTGGTGTTGATGCAGTTAAGGTTGGTATCGGACCTGGATCTATCTGTACAACACGTGTTGTAGCTGGTATTGGTGTTCCACAGATCACTGCTGTTATGGATTGTTATGAAGTAGCAAACCGCTACGGAATTCCGATTATTGCAGATGGTGGTATCAAATATTCCGGAGATATTACCAAGGCCATTGCAGCCGGTGCAAATGTCTGCATGATGGGAAGCATCTTCGCCGGATGTGATGAAAGCCCGGGAACATTCGAACTGTATCAGGGACGTAAATACAAAGTATACCGTGGCATGGGATCCATTGCAGCTATGGAGAATGGAAGCAAAGACCGTTACTTCCAGCAGGATGCGAAGAAACTTGTTCCGGAAGGTGTTGAAGGACGTGTTGCATACAAAGGACATGTGGAAGACACTGTATTCCAGTTGATGGGCGGCCTTCGTTCCGGTATGGGATATTGTGGCGCAGAAACAATTGAGAAGCTTAAGACAACAGGACGATTTATTAAGATTTCTGCTGCTTCTCTGAAAGAGTCTCATCCGCATGATATCCATATCACAAAAGAAGCACCGAACTATAGCGTAGACGAATAAAGTAACTGAATAAAAAATATTTAGCTGATGTATTTATTTTTGTTCTTGCTAAATGAAATAAGATAGTATATTATGATTACAACGACTGCATGACTGGCGGAAGTAGGATGGACTACAGGGAGTGCAGTAAGTGAACGTGCCGACCGCCTGGGCAGCCTGGAAACAGAC
>QRFC01003470.1_pt1 | contig 10529 bp, 6 predicted proteins | sample 1861061 | NCBI WGS metagenome assembly QRFC01 (sample SAMN09711282, study PRJNA482702) | Human gut metagenome, whole genome shotgun sequencing project. | reverse complement strand
TGCCTGACTCGCCAGAAGCGTGTTCATCTGCTTGAGTTTCATAAACTCCTGCAGCAGTTCACGATTGGTCGGATTCTTGGCAAACTCCTGCTGTACCTCAATAATACGCTGAGCAATATAATGAGTACGGAAGCTCAAGATGTCTTTAAAGACAAACTGACGGAGCTTATCGGCGCTCATCTTCATCTGCAGACTAGCCGTAGATACCTCCTGGTCACCTGTAGGCAAACCTGCCAACCTGCTGATTTCCGGATTCGGATGATTGGCAAAATAAGTTTCGGCGACAAAATCATCTTCTTTTTCGAGATGCTCCACAGCCTCCTGCATAATCTGATTATATAAATCATTATGAAACTTAAAGCCATCTCCACCCAAATCAAGACTGATATACTGAGCCACAGCTACCTCCACATCATTTCCGTCTACATCCTGTACTGTGATGAGCTGGTCGCCATGATGAATAATCAACTGTACCAGAAGTCCTTCTACCTCCAGGAGTTTATCCAGTGGGGTAACCGCTCTCATCGCTGATTGCACCTGCTGCGCTGCCGCTACAGTCGAATCTTTCAATCCCGCTGCACGTCGCTCTGCCTTTACCTGCTCACTCATACCGTTGCGCACAAAATTGTTCAAGGCATTCACGATAATTGCCTCGTTCACGCCCAAACGGTGAGAACAGTCGGTGATATAAGAAGCGCGCGTTATCTGATTCTTGATTTTAGAGATGCTCTCTACAATCGAATTGATAGCCTGGCTTCTCTTTACAGGGTCTGTCACGCCGCGTAGCAGAATATCGGTCTTAAACTGTATGAAGTCGGTCTGATTCTCCTGAATATATCTTCTGAATTCCTCTGCCGAATGACTGCGGGCGAAACTGTCAGGGTCATTACCATCAGGGAGAAAGAGCACCTTTACGTTCATCTCTTCTTCGAGCAACATATCGGTACCTCTCAGCGCAGCATGAATACCCGCATTATCGCCGTCATAGAGAAGAACGATATTACTGGTAAAGCGGTGCAGCAGTCTGATCTGATGCACGCTCAGCGCCGTACCCGAGTTGGCCACTACATTTTCGATGCCACACTGATGCATCGAGATAACATCGGTGTATCCTTCCACCATAAAGACACAATCCTCCTTGGCTATCGCCTTCTTGGCCTGATAGAGTCCATAGAGTTCGCGCTCCTTATGATAGATAACGCTATCAGGCGAGTTGACATATTTCTGGCTGATACCCTTGGTTCTGCTGTCGAGCACTCGTCCGCCAAAAGCTACCACCTTGCCGCTCACGCTGAACCAGGGGAAGATGGCTCTGCCCGAGAAACGGTCAAGAATTTTATCCTCACCCGACTTATTGCCGGCTTCATCCTTATCCACCTTGAAACAGAGTCCCGTATCAACCAGATATTTCGGATTATAGCCAGCCGCCTTAGCCGCTTCAGCAAGAGCTGTACGCTTAGGGAGCGCAAAACCCAACTGGAATTTTCTGATGATATCATCCCTGAAACCTCTTCCTCGGAAATAAGCCATACCGATAGCGATGCCATCCACATCATGCAAGAGAATATCCTGGAAATATTTCGCCGCCCAATCGTTGACGATAAACATGGATTCTCTTTCGCTCTCGCGCTGTTTTTCTTCGTTGGTCAGTTCCCGCTCCTGAATTTCTATTTTATATTTCTTGGCAAGCCAGCGAAGAGCATCGGGATAGGTCATCTGTTCCAGTTCCATCAGAAAGTTGATTGCATTGCCTCCCTTTCCGCAGGTAAAGCAATGACAGATACCTCTTGTTGGAGATACGGAGAAAGATGGATTGGAATCGTTATGAAAAGGACACAAGCCGACATAATTGATGCCACGCTTCTTGAGCGTAACAAATTCAGATACCACCTCTTCTATCTTGGTGGCATCCATAATTTTTGCTATCGTCGGTCTGTCTATCATTATATATATTCTTTTTTCTGTTTTTACTATGCAAAATTACTATTTTTCTTTGAAAACACAAAGAGAAACAGACAGAAAAGTAAAAATGAAACATATTAAAAACTAAAGATTACATAAAATAAAGTATATCCGGATAGTTTTGGCTACCTTTGCAACCGGCAAAAACACATTGCTGACAATCGGAAAATAACAACAAAATAAATAAATATGAAACTAAACAACATCAAGCGAACATTCCTGGCTGGCGCTGCCCTGCTCTCAACAATCAGCATGAGCGCAGCCGACAGATTTGTAGATTTCAAGCAAGGAGACTTGCTGCTGAATGCCAATAACCGGGTAGAAATCTACATGGACACCAACGACTGCAAGGGAGTGAGCTATGCTGCTCATGCCCTGCTGAAAGATATAAAAAGTGTGAGTGGAGCCACAGCCACCCTCACCTCGGATGCCGGTTTTCTGAAAAAAAACGACACAGCCCGACCAGCTATCCTCGTAGGCACCATCGGCCATTCAGCAGCCATCGACCAACTGGTGAAACAGAAGCGCATCAACGGAAATCTGCTGAAGGGCAAACGTGAAAAGTTTATCATCACGCTCATAGATGGTCAGCTCGTCATTGCAGGCAGCGACCGCCGAGGTACCATCTATGGCATCTACGAACTCTCGCAGCAGATGGGCGTATCGCCTTGGTATGACTGGGCAGACGTGCCTGTAGAGCACCACGATTCTATTTTCGTACACAAGGGTATCTATACAGATGGCGAACCAGCCGTACGTTATCGCGGCATCTTCCTCAACGATGAGGCACCTTGCCTAACGTCATGGGTAAAGAACACCTACGGCACCGGATATGGCGACCACCGTTTCTATCAGCGCGTCTTCGAACTGGTATTGCGACTGAGAGGTAACATGATGTGGCCTGCCATGTGGGGCTGGGCTTTCTATGCCGATGACCCGGAAAACGAGAAGACGGCAGATGAGATGGGCGTAGTGATGAGTACTTCCCATCATGAGCCGATGGCCCGCAACCACCAGGAATACGCCCGCAACCGAAAGGGATGGGGACCATGGAACTATCAGAAGAACAAGGCTAACCTGCAGAAATTCTTCCGTGAAGGCATTGAGCGAATGAAAGGAACAGAACAGATTGTAACCATCTATGATTACTTACATAAATTAGGCGGACCAAAGGGTAAAATTCGTCAGAGCGAGTTCTTCTTATATAGCAAGAAGGATCGTGATGCCGTATATAAATGCTTAGAGCGTGGTTATAAATTCCCGGAAGTCACCAGCTGGATCCGTGCCAGCAAACAGGATTTCCAGCTGGTAAAAGATTTGGGACTGCGTGAAACCGGTATTTTGGTAAGCTGCTCCGATTATCATATTTTCTATAAAATGAAAATGACCAGAAGCGAAGTTATGAATCTTTACTTAAGTGTGATTCGTGAATGCTTAGAGACTGGAATCAGTCCAAGATGTCATTTGGAGGATATTACACGTTCTGATATTTACGGATTTGTAATTCCGTTCTGCTTAGAGCTGATGAAGTTAATGAAAGAATACAATATTCCGATTAAGATTCGTGCCTGCGATACCATGGGATATGGTGTAAACTTCCCGGGAGCAGTAATTCCGCGAAGTGTACCTGGTATTATTTACGGACTTACCACACATGCAGGAGTTCCTTCTGAATTGATTGAATGGCATGGACACAACGATTTCTATAAAGCAGTCAATAACTCGACCACAGCATGGCTTTACGGTGCATCCGGCGTAAACTGTTCCTTATTTGGTATTGGTGAGAGAACCGGTAACACACCTCTGGAAGCAATGGTATTTGAATATGCGCAGTTAAAGGGTACCCTGGATGGAATGGATACCAGAGTTATCACAGAACTGGCAGAATATTATGAGAAGGAATTGAATTATAAGGTTCCAAGCCGTACACCATTTGTCGGAAGTAATTTTAACGTTACAAGAGCAGGTATCCATGCAGACGGACTTTTGAAAAATGAAGAAATTTATAACATTTTTGATACCGAAAAATTCTTAAATCGTCCGGCACTGGTATCTGTTTCCAATACATCAGGACTTGCTGGAATTGCACACTGGATTAATACCTATTACCGTCTCAGTGATGACCGTAAAGTAGATAAGAATTCGGAACTGGTAAAGACCATCAAACAGTGGGTAGACGAGCAGTATGATGAGGGACGTGTAACTGTAATTACAGATAACGAACTTGTAGTACAGATAACTGACTGTTGTAAAAAACTCGGAATTGTATTATAAATTAAGGAGGCTTTATCGTGGGCGAAGAAGGATATTCTTTAAGCGGAAGAGTATTTCATACGATTCGTGAAAATATCTTATCCGGAAAATACAAGTGCGATGAAGAATTGAAAGAAAAAACCCTGGGTGATGAACTGGGTGTCAGCCGTACTCCGGTAAGAGAAGCCTTAAGGCAGCTTGAACTGGAAGGCCTTGTCAGAATCATTCCAAACCGCGGAGCATTCGTAGAGGGAATTACGAAAGAAGACGTAAAAGATATCTATGAAATCCGTGCACGGCTGGAGGGACTTTGCACAAAGTGGGCGGCAGACAGAATTACCAAGGAGCAGATAGCGGAACTGGAAGAAAACATTTTTCTGGTGGAATTTCATGCTAAGAAGGAAAATTATGCACAGATATTGGAGCTGGATAATAAGTTTCATGAGGTGCTTTATGAAGCTTCCGGAAGCAAAATGTTAAAGCATGAATTGTCTGCATTTCATCATTATGTGGAAAGAGTTCGAAAAATCACTTTGTCAATGCCGGATCGTGTGGTAAAATCAAATGATGAACATAAAAAGATTGTAGAAGCATTGAAGCAGCACAATGCAAAAGAAGCAGAACTGCTTGCGACAAGTCATATGTTAAATACTATTGAAAATATGGATAATTATGGCTGGGACAATCTGCTGAAATAGTAAATGGAGGATAGAAAGATGGACAAAATTAAAATGACTACCCCTTTGGTTGAAATGGACGGAGACGAAATGACAAGAATCCTTTGGAAAATGATTAAGGATGAACTGTTATTACCATTTATTGATTTGAACACAGAATATTATGACCTGGGTCTTGAACATCGTAATGAAACGGATGACCAGGTAACTGTAGATTCTGCAAATGCAACAAAGAAATACGGTGTTGCAGTAAAATGTGCTACCATTACACCAAATGCAGCACGTATGACGGAGTACAACTTAAAGGAAATGTGGAAGAGTCCGAATGGAACTATCCGTGCAATGTTAGATGGAACGGTATTCCGTGCACCAATCGTTGTAAAGGGAATTGAGCCATGTGTTAAGAACTGGAAGAAACCGATTACCATTGCAAGACATGCTTACGGTGATGTATACAAGGCTTCTGAAATGAAGATTCCGGGACCGGGAAAATGTGAACTGGTTTATACAGCAGAGGACGGAACGGAAACAAGAGAGCTGATTCATAACTTTACCGGAGCAGGTGTTGTCCAGGGACAGCATAACTTAAATGATTCTATCGAAAGCTTTGCAAGAAGCTGCTTTAGCTATGCACTTTCTACCAGACAGGATTTATGGTTTGCAACCAAGGATACCATTTCCAAAAAATATGACCATACTTTCAAAGATATTTTCCAGGAAATCTTTGATGCGGAATATAAAGAAAAATTCGAAGAAGCAGGAATTACCTACTTCTATACCTTAATCGATGATGCGGTAGCCCGTGTGATGAAAGCAGAGGGCGGCTTTATCTGGGCATGTAAGAACTATGATGGAGATGTTATGAGTGATATGGTATCATCTGCATTTGGTTCCCTTGCCATGATGACTTCCGTACTGGTATCACCGGCAGGATATTATGAATATGAAGCTGCACACGGAACAGTTCAGCGTCACTATTATAAACACCTCAAGGGAGAAGAAACATCCACCAACTCCGTAGCAACTATTTTTGCATGGACCGGAGCACTTCGTAAGAGAGGTGAATTAGATGGCAACCAGGAGTTAAGCACATTTGCCGACAAACTGGAAAAAGCCTGTGTAGATACGATTGAATCCGGAAAGATGACCAAAGACCTTGCACTGATTACTACAATTGAAAATCCGACTGTATTAAACAGTGAAGACTTTATCAAGGCAATCCGTGCTACATTAGAGAAAATGTTATAAATTTTATACTCCGGGAGGGCAGAATAGTGTGCCGTCCCGGAATTTTCAGCTATAAAAAGCCCCTTGTAAAGAATGCTTTACTTATGGGGCGAAGAGAAAAAGTGAGGAGACTTCCATGATTTTAGCCTGTCAGAATATCAGTAAATCCTTTGGGACAGACACCATAATACAGAATGTTTCTTTTCATGTAGAAGATAATGAGAAAACAGCAATTGTCGGCATCAATGGTGCCGGCAAATCTACGTTATTGAAAATTATAGTGGGAGAGCTGGCACCGGACAGTGGCGAGGTAACCGTTGCAAAAGGAAAAACCATCGGTTATCTTGCCCAGTATCAGGATAAAGACAGCAACGAGACCATTTATAATGAAGTGCTTCATGCCTGCGATGCATTAATCGAAAAAGAAGAAAAGCTTCGTAAAATGGAAGAAGACATGCAGCATGTAAGCGCAGATGAATTAGAGAAATATATGGAGCAGTATAACCGTTTCAGCCATGCCTTTGAATTAGAGGGCGGACTGACTTTTCGCAGTGAGATAAACGGTGTGTTAAAGGGACTTGGTTTTTCGGAAAATGATTTCGGAAAGAAAATGTCAGAGTTATCCGGAGGACAGAAGACCAGAGTGGCATTAGGCAGACTTCTGGTAACCAAGCCTGACATTATCATGCTCGACGAGCCCACCAACCACCTTGATATGGCATCGATTGCATGGCTGGAAAACTATCTTTTGAATTATAAAGGAGCCGTAATTATCGTAGCCCATGACCGTTATTTCTTAGACCGGATTGTTACGAAGGTAGTGGAAATATCCCGCCATACGGCAACGGTATTTCCGGGAAATTATACCGCATATGCGAGGCAGAAGGAAATACAGCGGGAAAGTCTTTTGCGACAGTATTATAACCAGCAGCGGGAAATCAAGCACCAGGAAGAAGTAATATCCAAGTTAAAATCCTTTAACCGGGAAAAGTCCATTAAGCGTGCGGAAAGCCGTGAGAAGGCATTGGATAAAATAGAACGTATTGAGAAGCCAATCGATGAAAAAACAGATATGCATATTACATTGGAGCCGGAAATTACCAGTGGAAATGATGTACTTTCGGTGAAAGGTCTTTCAAAATCTTACGAGCATAAACTGTTTTCAAACATTGATTTTCAGATTAAGCGAGGGGAAAAAGTTGCTTTAATCGGAAATAACGGTACCGGGAAAACCACCATTTTAAAGATAATCAATGGAATTGTAGACGCAGATGCCGGGGAGATAAAGCTTGGAAGCAATGTGGAAATCGGATATTACGATCAGGAGCATCAGAACTTAGACCCGGATAAGACGTTATTTGATGAAATTGCAGATGCTTATCCGAATCTGAAGGCAACGAAGATTCGAAATGTGTTAGCAGCATTTTTATTTACGGATGATGATGTGTTTAAGCGGATTCGTGATATCAGTGGTGGAGAAAGAGGCCGTGTTTCACTGGCAAAACTAATGTTATCCAATGCTAACTTCTTAATTTTAGACGAGCCGACCAACCACCTTGATATTATGTCGAAGGAAATTTTAGAGTCAGCCATCAATTCCTATACCGGAACGGTGCTTTATGTATCCCATGACCGTTATTTTATTAATAAAACTGCCAGCAGAATTCTTGATTTAAAGAATGAAACAATTTTAAATTATATTGGAAATTATGATTATTATCTGGAGAAAAAGGAAGTTCAGGAGTTGGCGGCATTTGGCACAGCTACACAGGAACGTGCAGAAAATTCAGCAGCAAAAGGAAATGTCATTGTTTCCGATGGAACTGGAGAAAATAATGGAACAGAGCAGATATCCGGCGGAGGAAAACAGAAGTTAAGCTGGGAAGAAATGAAGAAACAGCAGGCAGCAAAACGTAAGCTGGAAAACGAATTAAAGCGTACAGAAGATGAAATTGCTAAGAGAGAGGCAAAGATAGAAGCATTAAATGATGAACTGTCAAAGCCGGGGGTAGCATCAAATTCCTATGAATTAAACAAAATCCATGAGGAGCAGATGCAGGAAGAGGCAGCGCTGGAAGAACTCTATGCAAAATGGGAAGAATTAAGTTTACAGAAAGATTGTTAAAGTTGTAACACATTGACATCCTTTCGGCAAGAAACTATAATTATTGTAGGGTATTGAGAGCAGGAGGAACTGGCAGAATGAGCAAAGAAATATCACAGGCAGTAATTCGTAGAATGCCAAGATATTACCGATATCTGGGGGAACTTTTAGATGAAGGGGTAGAACGTATTTCATCGAATGAACTGAGTGCAAGAATGAAAGTGACCGCATCGCAGATCAGACAAGATTTAAATAATTTTGGTGGTTTTGGACAGCAGGGATATGGTTACAATGTACAATTTCTGTATGAAGAAATCGGAAAGATTATGGGATTAAATGAACAGCATAATATTATTATTATTGGAGCTGGTAACTTAGGACAGGCACTTGCCAATTATGTGAAGTTTGAAAAACTCGGCTTCGTCATAGTAGGATTGTTTGACGTGAATCCGGAGTTATGCGGAAAATCCATTCGTGGCAATAAAATCGAAATGATTGATAAACTGGAAGAATTTGTAAAGACACATAAGGTAGATATTGCTACACTGACTATGCCGAAAGAAAAGGCAGATGCTGTGGCAAACCAGCTGGTAAGCCTTGGTGTACATGCAATCTGGAATTTTGCCCATGTGGATCTGGAAGTGTTGGATGAAAATGTTGTAGTGGAAAATGTACATTTATCAGACAGCCTGATGCAGTTATCCTATAACATGACAAAGAACAAAAGGAAAAAGGAAACGCTGGAATAGAGGTGTTTTGCATGAAAGATGACAAGGAATTTCTGGAAGCATTAGAAAGCAGAAAAGTACCAATACTTGTATTGGATCAGAAATGGCACAGGCTTTTTGCTTTAAGCGGAAAAACCAGTGAAATCAAGCAGCTGGAAGAAAAGTTAAATCAGTTGTTAGAACAGCAGGGAAAGCTTAATAATGATTTGAAAGAACTGAAAAAGACAAAGAATCGGTTGATGAAAAGCATTGTTGTCAACATGGAAGGAACTCATGAGGAAAATGAGGGGGATATTTCTTCCAGAAAATTAGATGAAGACAAGAGACTGATTGATGAAGTCAATGTCAAAATGGAAGAAATTGAGGATGAATTAATTGAACTTCCACGAAATATAAACAGTGCAAATCAGGAACTTATGTTAGAAAGCATGCGTTACTGCTATGAGAGACTAAGACAGAACAGCAAAGAAGCAGATGAAATTACGGCCTGGATTGATAAGGTAAGGGTAGAACTTAAGAAAAATATCATCAAAAAACAGAACCGTGAAATCAACAACCGGCAGATTTATTCTTATATGCATGATATTTTTGGTGTGGATATTTTAAATATATTTGATCTGCGGCAGGAAGATGAAGACCGTCTGCAGGGAAAAAAAGCGGTGGAAAATGCGGACGAAAGGAATTAATTTATGGAATATCTTGTAAATTCCCGGGAAATGAAAACATGTGATACCAATACAATCGAACATTTTAAAGTGCCATCCATGGTTCTGATGGAGCGGGCAGCGCTTTCTGCGATAGAAGTAATACAGGAAAAAGAAATTTCATGTAACCGCGTGCTGGTAGTGTGTGGAACCGGAAATAACGGCGGCGATGGTATGGCAATTGCAAGGTTGTTATACTTATCCCACATTCCGGTTGAAGTATATCTCTATGGAAATAAAACACATTTTTCAAAGCAGGCAAAAGAACAGTATGAAATCTTGACATCATATGGTGTACCATTTATTGATGAAATGGAGGATGCAAATTCCTACAGCCTGATTATTGATGCGTTATTTGGTATAGGATTATCACGAAAATTAGATGATGAACTGGTGCACTTGATGGAACGGCTAAACCAGAGCAGTGCCCACCGGCTGGCGGTGGATATACCATCCGGTGTCTCGGCAGATAATGGAGCTGTATTAGGTGGTGCATTCAAAGCAGATGATACCGTAACCTTTGCTTACTGCAAGACCGGAATGGTGTTATTTCCTGGTGCAGAATACTGCGGAAATATTACGGTTAAGGATATCGGAATTGGAGAAGAAAGCTGGTTAGATAAAAGACCTGCAGCTTATGCAATCACAAAGGAAGATTTAAATTTTTTAAATAATCGTGCTGCTGATTCGAACAAGGGAACCTTTGGAAAAGTCCTTCTGGTTGCCGGAAGCGTGAATATGGCAGGTGCGGCGGTTCTTGCAGCAAAGGCAGCTTATCGCAGTGGCTGTGGTCTGGTGAGAATATATACACCGGAAGAAAACCGTATTATCTTACAGACAGCAGTGCCGGAGGCAATTCTTACTACCTATTCTG
>QRFC01003468.1_pt1 | contig 10532 bp, 9 predicted proteins | sample 1861061 | NCBI WGS metagenome assembly QRFC01 (sample SAMN09711282, study PRJNA482702) | Human gut metagenome, whole genome shotgun sequencing project. | reverse complement strand
AGCCGTCGCTACAACAAAGGCGTTTTCGGCTCAGCTCGCCGCAGTCTATCTGCTTGCCCTGCGCCTTTCAAGGGCAGTCGGCAGGCTCGATGAATCGGAGGAAAAGCGGCATTGCGAAGCACTTTTACGCCTGCCCGAGCAGATTGAACAGATACTCGAAAATGAAGAGCTGTTCAAGCCCGTCGCCGAGCGGTTCTCAAAGGCTTCGAGCATATTTTTCATCGGGCGCGGGCTCGATTATTCAATTTCGCTCGAGGGCTCATTGAAGCTCAAGGAAATCTCCTATATCAAGTCCGAGGCATACGCCGCCGGCGAACTCAAGCACGGCACGATATCGCTTATCGAGCCGGGAACTCCCGTGTTTGCCGTCGCAACCCAGCCCGACCTCTTTGAAAAGACCCTCGGTAATATCCGCGAGGTCAAGAGCCGGGGCGCATATGTCGCCGCACTCGTCGGCGAGGACTGCGAGAACGCAGGCGAGTTTTCGGATGTCGCCATAAAGGTGCCGAGTACTCTGCCTGAATATATGCCCTCGCTCAATGTCGTTCCGCTTCAGCTTATAGCCTATTTCACGGCGGTCGAGCGCGGATGCGATGTCGATAAACCGCGAAATCTTGCGAAGAGCGTAACAGTCGAATAAATATAAAAATCCGCAGCGAAGAAAAATTTGCTGCGGATTTTTTGTCTGATAAGTTTACTTCGCGCGAAGTTTATGTTATCTTTATATACATCATATATCATATATCCGAAAGGAAAGCAGATATGAAGAAGAATGACGATTACATAAAGCGCGCGGCGGCGGTCGTGCCGAGCGAGCGCCAGCTCAAGTGGCATGAGCTCGAGTTCTATGCCTTTATTCACTTCGGCATGAACACATTCACGAACTCCGAGTGGGGCAACGGTAACGACGACCCGGTGCTCTTCAATCCCGAGAAGCTCAACGCGAACCAGTGGGCGGCGGCAGTCCGCGCGGCGGGCATGAAAGCGATTATCCTGACCTGCAAGCACCATGACGGCTTCTGCCTGTGGCCGAGCGAATATACGGACTACAGCGTCAAAAAAAGCAAATGGAAAGACGGACAGGGCGATGTCGTGCGCGAATGCGCCGAAGCGTGCAAAAAATTCGGCCTCAAGTTCGGCGTCTATCTTTCACCGTGGGACAGGCACGATCCCCGCTACGGCGAGGGCGAGGCGTATAATAAATATTTCAAGAATCAGCTGCGCGAGCTGCTGACGAACTACGGCGATATATTCTGCGTCTGGTTTGACGGCGCGTGCGGCGAGGGCAAGAACGGCCGCAAGCAGGAATATGACTGGCAGGGCTACTATGACCTTATACGCGAGTGTCAGCCAGAGGCGGTCATTTCCGTCACGGGTCCGGATGTCCGCTGGTGCGGAAACGAGGCGGGAGTCTGCCGCAAGAGCGAGTGGAATGTCGTGCCGTATTATTACAGCAATCAGGAGCTGATAGCTGCCGCGTCTCAGCAGACCGCAGAGAAGCCGCCGAAGAGGATAAGCGCTACCACGCTCGACCTCGGCAGCCGCAAGGCGATAAAGAACGTCTCGAAGCTTATTTGGTATCCCGCAGAGGTCGATGTCTCGATAAGAAAAGGCTGGTTCTATCATCTCAACGAGGACTATGAGGTGAAGCCGCTGTCGAAGCTTATGGAGATCTATTATAACTCCGTCGGCGCGAATGCGAGCCTGCTGCTCAATATCCCGCCGAACAAGGACGGCCTGTTCGCTCAGCGCGATGTCGAAACGCTGCTCGCCATGGGCGCGCAGCTTCAGATTGATTTCAACGAGGATCTGGCGGACGATTCGATAATGACCGACTCCTGCCATCTCGATGAGGAGCATCGCGGTCAGATGGCTCTGACCCACACCACCGACGAGTATTGGCACTCGGGCTTCGATCCCGACCACGCGACCCTGACGCTCGACCTTGGCGACGATTACGATATCGACAAGATCGTGCTCTCCGAGCATATTGCGACAGGTCAGCAGATAGAAAAATTCTCGCTCTACGGTCAGATAAACGGCAAGTGGAAAAAGATATTTGCCGGCACCGTCATCGGCTCTAAGCGCATCTGCCGCTTTGAAGAGGCGAGAATGCAGTATATAAAACTCGTTATCGAGGAGACCCGCTGCTTTGCGACTATCGCAAGATTCGAGGCATATTAAAAGACATAACAAAACCGTCCCGTGGCAAAAGCTTCGGGACGGTCGATTTTTTATCTTACTTTTTGTTTGATTCAATCAGCTCTTTTATGAGCTTGTATGTGTTCTCGCCGAGTCTGATTATGCTCGGTCTTGTGTCGGCTTCGGGGAGCGCTCCCGCGGGGACAAGAACTTTGTGCCCGTCGCAAGCCATGAACTGCGGGAACGCCGCGTTCGATGTGACTGTCGGCTGCCCGTCGGCAGTCAGCAGATAATATACGAAGTCGTTGTAGGCGTCGCAGAAATCGTTGTGATCCTGATATCTGACGAACCATGTCGAATCCGGGAAAGCGCAGGTGGAAGCGTCAACGAGCAGATCGCTTGAAAGATATTTGTTCGTGCTGTCCGCCTTGAGCGTCTCGCCTATGGGAGCACAAGTAGCACCGAGCGAGCCGAACTTCGTGTCGATGAGCATATCGGTCTGGTCAACGCAGTTGTCATATACCGGGATGGGTGCTATCGCGTATCCCATGCTCACGCAGACTGCAAGACCGTTCTTCTGCTCCGCTTTGAGCCTGTCGCCGAGACCGACCTGAACATTGTAGTGGTAGTTGTCGGTGAGCTTTGTCAGAGCCGAATATTTGTCTCCGGTGTCGGAATAGAGAGCTTTCTTCGCATTTTCATAGTATGCGTCGGGCACGAAGCTCCAGACGCCGGGCATCGTGGTTATTATCTCTGTCAGGCAGTCGTCATAGAGCGCGTCAAGATCCTCTTCGAGAATGTTATTGACGAGGCACAGCAGCATATCGACTATGAATGCATCCTTGAGCACGGAGAAGAGACTGCTGACGAAATCGCCCGTCGTGTCTCCGCCGAGGAAGGTTTCTATGAACAGCTCAAATGCGTCTGCCTTGCCTTTGACGTCGAGATTCTTCGTGAAAAGATTGCCTACGAGCGTTATTCCCTGGAACGCGCCGCTGAGGAAAACTACCTTTTCAACATCCTCGGAGCCGTAGAGCGAAATGTACGAAGCCGCGACGCAGGTACCCTCGCTGTGTGCGCAGAGCACGACTTTGTCGTGGTGGGTGACTGCCTTTACTTCTTCGATATATTTTTCAAGTTCGCGTGCGCTTTCAACGGGGTCAAGTCTCCAGTCGTAGCCGAAGATGTAGCGCCCGCCGTCATTTTCGCCCTGATACTGTCCGTGGGTGTCTTTTTTGTGTATGTCCGTGTCGGTCGGCGTCTGATATGACTTTGCCGATATCTTTGCCGTACCGTCCGCGGTGCACATCATGTTTCCCATGAGATGGAACAGAGCCTTTGAGAGCAGCGTGCGGAACAGCTCGTGTTCGCCTGCGGCGAGAGCCGCGAATGCGCCGGCAAGGCTCGGAATGGCGCTGACTATCTCAACGGCGCCCATCGGGAAAACAGCGCTCTGTGTGCCGTCGCCGTTGTCGTGATAGAGCTCAGTGCCGAAGCCGTTGACCATAACGACGGGCGGCGTGTCGCAGCTGCACTGTGCGCTGTCCGCAAATGCGCCTGCGGGCAGCATGATGAGCATAATTGCCGCAAGAATGAATGATACCGCTTTTTTCATGTTTGCTCCTCCTTATATGCCGAACATTAAAATCCGAAGAAAGAGGGCACAAGGTAGGTGATGACGGACATGATTATTCCCGCAATAAGAATGCCCAGGGCGATTATCGGGAAGGATTTCTTTATCCTCATGTCGGTCAGGGCAGCTATCAGTGCTCCGGTCCAACCGCCCGTTCCGGGCAGGGGAATGGCAACGAATAAAAGCAGACCCCAGTCGCGCCAGCGTTTGACCTTTTCGCTGTTTCGCATTGAGCGTATCTCAAGCTTTTTGATGATCTTTGAAAAGACCGGCTTGTCGCGCAGAAATTGGAATATCTTGCGTATGAAAAGCAGGATGAACGGGATCGGCAGAATGTTGCCGAGATAGCATATGGCGAACGCACGCCAAAAATCAACGTGCAGCAGCTTCGCCGCTATCATGCCGCCGCGCAGCTCGAGAACCGGCAGCAGCGATACGAGAAAGATTATCAGTTCGTTAGGGATCTTGTTCTGAAAAAAGTCAACGAGACCCTGAGCGAATTCTTCAGTCATGTTCTTTTCCTTTCCTTTTCGGCGTTTTTGCGCCGTCAGTCATCGGTTTCAAAAATTCCGTGCTTGTCCATAAAACGACGCGCGCTCTTCAAAATCGCCTTGTCGTTTTCAAATTTCAGCGTTTCGAGCGCTTTGTCGAAGCCGAGCCAGATGTAGTCATCTATCTCTTCGCGCTGAATTATCGTCTCTGTGTCTTCGGTTTTTGCCAAAAAGATGGTTACGCTCTTTTCGACCTTGCCCTGAATCGTGTAGTCGGATTTTGCGGTGAAGTCCGGAATGATGTCGATGTGTATCCCGGTCTCTTCAAGAACCTCGCGCCGTGCAGTCTGCTCGGGCGTTTCGCCGCGCTCCATGTGACCTTTGGGGAATCCCCAGTGGGCGCTGCGGCTGTTCTTGATGAGAAGAAGTCTGATCTCGCTGTTTATTCTGCGGCATACGACGGCACCGCACGAGCGCTCGTAGAGACACTCGAGGCGGTATGTGCCCTCGGGCTCCGCAAAGGCGAGCGCATCGGCTATCTGATAGCCGATAAAACGCATATTTTTCGGCGCAACGACAAGTATGCCCTTGCGCTCTCCCTCTCTGTATAAAACGGCAATTGCGCGCCCATCAAAGTGTCTGACGGGATGATGAATGCCCATGATATAGGCGCCTGCGAAGCGGTTGTCAAACTGCCGCCTGCCTTCAAGAGAGCCGAAATTGAGAGAATATCTGTATCCGTACTGACGGTTCAGGGAGCCGACCGGGTTTGTTATTCTGACTCTGACGAATTTACCTAACAAAGGTCATGCCCTCCCTATATTCGGCGAGATTTGCTTTGTTCGCAAACTCCCCAATTTTGAATTTATGTTATCTATTATACTTATTTTGCCTCCCGATTGCAATAGCGCCGATATAATTTTGGAAAATAGCGCTTCCCACTGTACTGACACCTTGTTAAATTTGTCGATATGTGATAAAATCAGTAATAATTGATTTTTTATCCCGGGCGCACAGAGATGCACGACCCGGAAGGAGGGTAACTTTTGCAGAAGATACTTATCGCGGACGATGAGGCGAAGATACGCCGCATTATCAGGGATTTCCTCACCGCCAAGGGCTTTGAAACTGTCGAGGCGGAGGACGGTGCGCAGGCTCTGCGCGTTTTCTCGGAAAACAGCGATATAGCCCTGGCTGTGCTCGATATAATGATGCCGGAGATGAACGGCTGGGAGGTCTGCCGCAAGATTCGCGAAACCTCCGATGTCCCGGTCATCTTCCTGACTGCGCGCGGCGAGGAGTTCGATGAGCTCGAGTGCTTCGAGTGCGGCGCGGACGATTTCATAACAAAGCCGTTCAGCCCCACTGTGCTCGTCAAGCGTATCGAAGCGCGATTAAAGCGCACCGCGGACAACCCAACCGATAAGATAGTTATAGACGGTCTCGTTATTGATGTTGTGGCTCATTCCGTCGTCTGCGACGGGCACGAAATCGAGCTGACTCATAAAGAATACGGCATTCTTCATAAGCTCGCTTCAAACCGCGAGCGGGTGTTCTCGCGCGAGCAGCTGCTCGACGATATCTGGGGCTTTGACTTCCTCGGCGATTCGAGAACGGTCGACTCCCATGTTGCGCGCCTTCGCACGAAGCTCGGCGATTGGGGCAGCTGCCACCTGCGCACGGTCTACGGCGCGGGATATAAGATAGAGGTGAACTGAGTTTGAGCCGTCGGTCGGCAAGAAAAAATGACAGAATCAGAAAATCGGGACGGCGCATGGCTTTCGAGCTCATCACCGTCCTGATAGTACTTGCCGCAATACTTGTCGCACTGCGCCCCGGCGTGCTGCTCAACTCTGTCTATGCCTTTGCGGAGATAATGAATATGCAGAGCATCCGCGAGTCGCTCGACAACGAGGATCCGGCGTCTTACGAATATTATCAGCAGTTAGCCTCTGTCTCCGACAACAACTATTATATGATCGAGGTCTTTGACCCCGACGGCAACACGGTCTATTCAAATCGCGAAAAGTTCTTGTATTCCGGCGACGGTGACAGCGTCTATTACCGAACCGCCGAGAGCATGTACACTACCGGACGCAGCGTGCGCGTGTTCGATCTTTTTGACGACAGCGCAAGCTTTGACGAATATGAATATCAGGACAGCGAGACGGGCGGATATTATAGATACCGCGTCGAGCTCAAAACGGCGATACCCTGCGCCTGTGGCTGCCATATTATCAGGTCGAGCGAAACGCCCATACGGCGTCATTCCTTCTGACCGCCTTTGCGCTGATATCAGCCGCCGTGGCGTGCGCGATTATACTTTATTCGAATCTGCGTTTCTCGCGCCCCGTTGCGGCGATGGCGGAGATAACGGAGTCCATGGCAAAGCTTGATTTCTCCAAGAAATGCGTCAGCTATCCGCAGACGGATGTTCAGAATCTCGGGCAGAATATCAATATACTCTCCGAATCACTGAGCGAAACGCTCGACGAATTGCAGGATAAAAACGAAAAACTGACCGAAGAGCTTGAGCACAGCGCGCTTGTCGACGAGTCGCGAAAGAGCTTCATCGCCAATGTCTCGCATGAGCTCAAGACTCCTATAGCCATTATTCAGGGCTACGCCGAGGGACTCAAACTCGGCATAAACAGCGACCCCGAGGGCAGCGAGGAATATTGCGACATAATCCTCGAGGAGACCGGCAAGATGAACCGCATAGTCATGGAACTGCTGAACCTCGAAAAGCTCGAGAGCGGCTCATATGTCCCGACGTGCGAAAAGCTCGATCTGAGCGCGATGATAAAAGGTCAGCTTGCGGCGTTCTCGATGATGTTCAACGATAACGGAATAAAGCTCATCGACCGCATCCCGGACGGGTTGACCGTCCACAGCGACGAGCGGACTATATTGCTCGTGCTCCAGAACTTTCTGTCAAACGCCGTGTCGAATATCGGCGGCAAGAAGATAGTTCAGCTGACGGTTGAAGACAATCTGAACACATACAGGGTCAGCGTCTATAACTCCGGCGATCCGATAGCTGAGGACGAGCTTGACAAAATATGGTACAGCTTCTACAAATCCTCAAAGAAGCGCAAGAACGAGGATTTCCATTTCGGACTCGGTCTGCCGATAGTCAAAGCCATCCAGAAGCGGCTCGGCAGGGAGTGCGGCGTTGTCAACGAACACGGCGGTGTGCGCTTCTGGTTCGATGTGGATAAGTGAGCGAGGTTGAATAAACGGCTCAAAGATGATATAATCAAATGAAGAGTTCAACGCAAAGCGGCGATTTTATAAATATGGGAGATCTTGTTATGGCTATTAAAAACAGGAAAAAAAGAATAACGGCGAGGATATCGGCTCTGCTGCTTTCGGCGGCAATGCTCTGCTCCCTGAGCGCGTGCTCCGACCCCGTCGCCGTGACGAAAATAAAAGGCACGCCCACCGAGGCGGGTGCTGCGGAATCGACTCTGCTCCATTCCGTCGGCGATAAAGCCAATCTTCAACAGGTCGGCAAATCCGGACTTATCGAGCTGCTCTTTGACGAGAGCACATATTCCGTCTGCGTCGCCGATCTTTCCCATGACGACAGCGAAAAGCTCTGGTCTGCGCTCCCGACTCAGGAGAATTCGGGCGCCGCAACGGCGACCCTTGAAATAGTCAGCGGAGACACACTCTATAAGCTCAATACTCAGGATAACAGCGTGTCGTTCCAGAATGCCCAGTGCAGCTTTGCCGACGATGCTCTGAGTGTCACTTATATTCTCGCTCCCGACACTGCAACTGCACACAAAGAAAAATATGAAAAAGGCGATATAGCTTTCAAGCTTGTCGTCAATTATCAGATAAAAGACGGCAGCGTCTATGTCAGCGCAAAATATGAAAATCTCGTTGCGGATTCCGACGCAAGGCTCACGAAGCTCAGCCTTCTCAATTTCTTCGGTGCTTATTCCGAACCCCAGCAGGGCGACTATATCTTCGTCCCCGACGGCAGCGGCGCGCTCATAAAGACCGACACGAGAGACGATTCGTTTGACAGCGAACTGAGCTTCCCGATTTACGGCGGCGATGCGGCATCCGGTCACGCAAACAGCGGCACCGCAAACGCGCTTATTCCTGCATACGGCATGAAGCAGGGGAACAACGCCTTTGTCACAATAATAGACAGCGGCGATGCAATAGCCACCGTCAGCGCGGACAGAGTCAGAGGCGGCAACGATTTTTACGAAGCGGGCGTGTCGTTCGATATCACGCCCTGCACCGAATCAAAAGGAAAGTTCTATATGAGCTCTGAGTCGTATGACGGCGATATCGGACTTTGCATACGCTTCCTTGGCGGCTCGAACGCGGACTATACAGGCATGGCGGCTGCGGCTCGCGAACAGCTGATAAGGGAGAGAATACTCTCGACAAGAACGGTCGAGGAGCAGGAGTATCTGCCGCTTGATTTGACCGTTATCGGCGTCTCGGACGATACTCTGTTCTCGTTCAAGCGCCTGAATCTCAAAAAAGAAAAGACCTTCACCGACTTCGAGCAGGCTCTCGATATGCTCACGCGAATGAAGTCGAAAGGCATAAATTCAATAAAACTGCGCTACAAAGGCGCGCTGAGCGGCGGAACGGATCAGTCGAGCATAATGACTGCGTCTCTGCTCGCCCGCCTCGGCACTCGCTCCGACCTCAAAGATCTTGTCGAATATGTCAACGCGCAGAACATGGAGATGTATCTCGATGTCAATCTGCTCTCTGCGGCAAAGGGAGACTCGTTCTCTTCCGGCAGGACTGCGGGCAGCATCTTCGGCAAAAAGGCGGAATACAATGCAATAAATAACAGTCCACTCGGAAAAGATAAATACGCAAAGCGCCTGCTCGGCATGAAGTATGTTGAAAAATCGATAATCGAGATACTCAAAGACACAAGATTTTCTCAGTTTACGGGCTTCTGCCTCAACGATGTCGGCAGTCTGCTCTATTCCGATTATAAGAATGGCTTTAACCGCCAGGAGAGCGCGGAAATGATATCCGAACAGCTTCCGTCGCTGACTGCGAATATGAAGCTAATGACCGACACGGGCAACTTCCGCGTCATAAAGAACGTCAGCTTCATTTCGCATCTGCCGACCTCCGCGTCGCAGAGCCGCTCGGCATATGTCAGCGTGCCGTTTTTGCAGCTCGTTCTCCACGGAATAGTCGGCTATTCCGGCGAGCCGCTCAACTTCAGCGAGAATGCCAAAACCTCGTTCCTGCGCTGTGTCGAATACGGTGCGAGCCCCGCTTATGAGTGGACGTATTCGGACACCTATGCAGATAAAAAGAATAAGTCCGACGAGGACAGCACGGATACAGTCGGAGTCTATTACGAAAACTGGATAGCCTCGGCTTCCGAGCTCTATGAACGCGCCGATGCGGCGCTCAAGGATCTTCAGGCTGCTCGCATGACTTCGCACAGCGAGATAATGAGCGGTGTGTTCTGCACGGAATACGACACGGGTGCAAAGATTTATGTCAACTATACGGAATCCGATGTGACCGTCAGCGGTATAACCGTCCCGGCAGGGGACTTCATCAGAATCAACTGATAACAGAAAAGGAGTGTAAATATGCCCTATATCAGCACTAAAACAAACATTGAACTTGCAAAAGAAAAGCAGGATGCACTTGCCGCAGAATACGGCAGGATAATCTCTCTCGTCCCCGGAAAGACAGAGCGCTGGCTCATGCTCTCGTTTGACGATAAAATCTCGATGTATTTCGGCGGCAAGGGCGATGAGCCCATGGCTTATATAGAGCTGAGCCTTTTCGGCGGCGCGTCGGATGCAGTCTATGATAAGCTGACTGCGGCTATCTGCGACGCAGTCTCCGCGGAGACGGGGATAGCTCCCGCCAATATCTATGTCAAATACGAAGAGGCTGAGCACTGGGGCTGGAACGGCTCAAACTTCTGATATTACAAAAAAACAAGGCGCGAATCGAACGATTTTTCGGTTCGTGCTTTTTGTTTTTGCGTGAAATTTATTGCCCGGCAAATTGACTGTGTAAGTATACAAAAATACCAAATTTATGCACGAATTATATTTCAAGTTCTGTATTGACAGTTCGAATATATCAACATATAATTAAACCAATAATAAGAAGATGGGAAACGGAGGGGCAACTTTGAAAAAGCGCGATTTGATAGTGACGCTTTTGTATTTTCTTGATATGGCTGTGCTGATACTTTCGGTCATGTTTTCCATATGGATGCGAAACGAATTTCGGGTTGAAGC
>QRFC01003466.1_pt1 | contig 10535 bp, 8 predicted proteins | sample 1861061 | NCBI WGS metagenome assembly QRFC01 (sample SAMN09711282, study PRJNA482702) | Human gut metagenome, whole genome shotgun sequencing project. | reverse complement strand
CTTCAAAACCGGTCAGGTAAATCGGACGGAACAGGAGAAAATGTTCCCGGGAGGAAAGGGAATCAACGTATCCATCGTACTGAATCATCTGGGATTAAAGAGTACCGCCTGGGGCTTTTTAGCTGGCTTTACCGGAGAAGAAATCAGTAAGCGTCTGGATGAAGAGGGTGTAAATACCGATTTCATTCAGGTAGAGGAAGGAATATCAAGAATTAATGTGAAGCTTCGGTCCACTGAAGAAACAGAAATCAATGGCCAGGGACCGATGATTCGCAGCACAGATATCGAGAAACTTTATGCTAAATTAGATGCTTTAAAAGCCGGTGATGTGCTGGTATTGGCAGGAAGTATACCGGATGTTATGCCGCAGTCCATATATATGGATATCATGAAATACCTGGAAGGAAAGGATGTCATGATTGCTGTAGATGCAACCAGAGAACTTCTGGCAAATGTACTTCCGCTTCATCCATTCCTGATTAAACCGAATAATCATGAATTAGGACAGTTATTTGGTGTGACAATCAGCAGCAAAGAGGATGTAAAGAAATACGCAGCGAAGCTGCAGGAGCAGGGTGCAAGAAATGTACTTGTTTCCATGGCAGGTGACGGGGCTGTGCTTTTGACAGAAGAGGGAAAAGCTTTTGAGAGCGAAGCTCCGAAGGGTAAAGTAAAGAATTCCGTAGGAGCAGGAGACTCCATGGTGGCAGGTTTCCTGGCAGGATATTTAAAGAATAAGGATTATGCGCAGGCGTTTAAGATGGGAGTCTGTACCGGAAGCGCCAGTGCATTTTCAGAAGAACTTGCAACGAAAGAAGAAGTAGAACAATTATTAAAGAATCATGCATTTCCATTTTAAGAAAAAGGAGGAAGGTATATGAGAATCAGAGATTTGCTGGCACCGGAAAGCATTCAGTTGAATGGTTCAGCAACCGGAAAGGAAGATGTATTAAACCAGATGGTTTCCCTGATGGTAAAGAGTGGAAAAATTACAGATGAAGAGACTTACCGGAAAGGAGTCTTTGCAAGAGAGGAAGAGAGTACCACAGGAATTGGAGAGGGCATTGCAATTCCTCATTGCAAATCAGCAGCCGTAAAGAAACCGGGATTAAGTGCAATGGTATTAAAGGATGGGGTAGATTTTGATGCCTTAGATGGAGAGAAAGTTCATTTAATCTTCTTAATTGCAGCACCGGATACAGAAGATAATGTACATCTTGATGTATTAAGCCGTCTGTCTGTTCTTCTGATGGATGAGAATTTCACCAACGGATTAAAACAGGCAGCTTCGGTAGAGGAATTCTTAAAAGTCATTGATGAAGCAGAGTCTGAGAAGGAAGAAAAGGAAGAACAGAAGGAAGCAGAAATAAAGGAACCGGAAGAAAATCAGAAAAAGATTCTTGCAGTAACCGGATGTCCGACTGGAATTGCCCATACATACATGGCAGCAGAAAGTCTGGAAAAGAAGGCAGCAGAATTAGGCTGCTTTATTAAGGTGGAAACAAGAGGCTCCGGCGGAGCAAAAAATGTGCTTACTGCAAAAGAAATTGAAGAAGCAGACTGCATTATTGTTGCAGCCGATACCAAAGTCCCGATGGATCGTTTTGCGGGAAAACCGGTTATCATCTGTCAGGTTTCCGATGGAATCAGTAAAGCAGATAAATTAATACAGCGCGCTATGGCAAAGGATGCACCAATTTATAAAGGCAGCGGCGAAGCATCAGAAAGTGAAAGCATGGGCGGAGAAAGTTTTGGACACAAAGTTTACAAGCATCTGATGAATGGTGTTTCCCATATGCTTCCGTTTGTTGTCGGTGGTGGTATTATGATTGCCATTGCATTTTTAATCGACAGCTTTGGTGTAGACCTTGCATCACTTCCTACGGATGAGCGTGCTAATTTTGGTACAATTCTTCCGGCAGCAGCATTCTTTAAGTCCATTGGAGGACTGGCATTTGGCTTTATGCTTCCTGTACTGGCTGGCTATATTGCCATGAGTATTGCAGACCGTCCGGGACTGGTAGTAGGTTTCGTTGGAGGAGCAATTGCAGCAAATGGAAAATCAGGTTTCCTTGGAGCCTTAGTAGCCGGATTTGCCGCAGGTCTTATCATCCAGTTATTAAAGAAAATCTTTGACAAACTGCCAAAAGGCCTGGATGGATTGAAACCGGTTCTACTGTATCCGCTGCTTGGTGTATTGTTAATAGGTGCATTGATGACCTTTATCATCGAACCACCGGTCGGAGCTTTGAATATTGCAATTAATACAGGACTGGCACATATGAATGGTGTAAGCTCGGTATTACTGGGAGCATTGGTAGCTGGAATGATGGCTGTGGATATGGGTGGTCCTTTAAATAAGGCAGCATATGTATTTGGAACTGCATCCATTGCCGCTGGAAACTATAATATTATGGCAGCCGTTATGATTGGAGGTATGGTACCACCAATTGCCATTGCACTTGGAACCTTATTTTTCAAAAATAAATTTACAGCAGAAGAAAGAAAAGCCGGACCGACAAACTTTATTATGGGATTATCCTTTATTACAGAAGGTGCAATACCGTTTGCAGCAGCGGATCCGCTGCGCGTGATTCCAGCCTGTGTGGTAGGTTCTGCAATTGCAGGAGCAATGTCTATGGCATTTAACTGTACACTGATGGCACCACATGGTGGAATCTTCGTATTCTTAGTAATGGGTAATGCAATCTGGTATCTTTTATCATTGATTGTAGGTTCAGCAGTATCTTGTCTGCTTTTGGGATTGTTAAAAAAGAAGATTGTATGATATAATAAATGATGTACTCACGAATAGTGAGCATAAGCGAGTCAAAATACTTGCAAATTAAAACTATGGTATAAAAAACGGGAAAAAATATAACTTTTTAGGAGGAAGAACATGAAGGAATTTACTTACACAATCACAGATGAGCAGGGAATCCATGCAAGACCGGCAGGATTACTGGTAAAGGAAGCTGCAGGATTTGCAAGTGCAATTACCATTGAAAAGGATGGTAAGAAAGTAGATGCAAAGAGAATCCTTGGCGTTATGGGGCTGGGTGCTAAGAAAGGTGCAGAAATCACACTTCGTGCTGAAGGTGAAGATGAAGATGCAGCAATTGAAAAATTAAGTGCATTCTTACAGGAGAATCTGTAAAGCCAGGAAGAATATTTAAGCTGAAGTGCATTTCGGAAAAGGTGTTCACAGCGATGAAAAGGGACCTGTCACTTATGATAAGTGGCAGGTCCTTTTATGATGATTTGTATTATTTTAAAATTCCTTAGTTATTTGAGATAAATGTTAATTCATCAGAGGAATAGAATGTCTCATAAGAATCATAATCACGTACTTCAAATTTAATAGAAGCATTGGTTACATCATCAATAGATGTAATATCATCATTTGCTTCAATTGGCATAAAGGTACCGGTTCCAGGAAGAAGATATCCATATCCGTAATCATCCTGCATAAAGTCATTGATTGAGAAATCATCGGATTCAGCAACACAGGTTTTATCTGTAGTGTTCTCAATATAGAATACAAATACAAGTGTATCATCCCAACCGGTTGTTGTGCCGACATAATATGCATTGATGCCATTAGAGGAATCTAATGCAACTGCACCCGGAACAGAGGAAATAGAGAATGGGGTATAGGAATCGGAAAGATTGATATCCTGTACAACACCATCATCAATCAAAGTATCATAAGTATCAGAATCATAGAAGCTTACCTGAAGTTTAATATTATCGATGCTGTCAAAACCGGTTAAAGTGAAATCATCAGAAGAAATGCTAAGTTCTTCGTTGCTTTTTTTGCCGGCAGCGACGTCACCTGAAATATAACCATACATGGTTACACCATTGATTGCACAATAATCAACATTGATTCCAAGGTCGTTAGAAGTATTGTTTTCAACAGTAACTTTAATTTCCGGAATTACAGAATCATCATAGTAGCTGTATACAATACTGGTAGCTGTAATGGTAACATCATTAGCTGAGTATAATACAACATTATCTAAAGGAACTTCTTTGTCATCGCCATAGCTGTAATCACTGTAATCACTGTCATCATAGTCATCACTATCATCTGAATCGGAATCAAAATCAAAGTCATCAAGATCAGATGTGATACCACTGTTGTCAAAAAGTTCTTTTCCAGCATTGCTTAAGGTTTTAGAAACATTGATAACTGCATATACAATAACACCGATAGAAAAGATGGTTGCCAGAATGGAAATGATTAATCCGGCAATTGCTGCACCACGAAGGTCACGGTTCTTACCCATTCCAAGAATGGAAAGAATGATAGCAGCGATACCAAGAATGATTCCGATAATTGGAACAAACCATCCGAAAGGTAAAGCTGCGATACCAAGAATCAGACCAAGGACACCAAAAACACAGGATTTTTTCGGCGCATCACCGTTGATATTGTAGGAAGGTGCTGCATTGTAGCTGTTTCCATTATAGGTGTTTCCATTGTTAAATGCCTGCTGTCCGTAATCTGGCTGATTGTAAGCCGACTGATTATAAGCGTTCTGATTAAAGCTGTTTGGATTATAATCGGTCTGGTTGAATGCCTGCTGCTGATTTGCATTTGGTGCATCATAGGTCTGAGGACCATTTTCCGGCTGGTTGTACGTCTGCTGCTCAGGAGCCGGCTGACCATAGTTCATCTGAGCATTGTTGTCTGGGTTTGGAGTTCCGGCAGGTTCATTTCCGGAAAAACCATTTGGATTGTCGTTTACATTTTCTCCATTTAAATTATACATAACTTTCTCCTTTTCATATATTATGTGAATGGTTACACTCTACTAAGGTATCATATTAAAGTCAGCTTGACAATGTTTTTCTTTTTTTTGCGTTTTTTTACAGAAAAAAATCAAAAATTTATAAAAATACATTGACATCATCACTTTACAGTGATAAACTATGCTCAATTAATGAACTGAATAAATAAAATCAGTGAGCAAAAGTAGTACGGTAAATGATTTCTTTACAGAGAGCCGGCGTTGGTGGAAGCCGGTAAGATAGTTTATTCGGAATGGATTTGTCAGATGCAAAGTGAACAATAGTAGCGGATGCCGTTTTCCCACGTTACAGGGACGAGGATATCGAAGGAGACTTCTGTATCCAAGAGGTTATGTTTGAATTAGTGGCGGATATTTTCTGATTGAAAATATCCGCTTTTTTAGTTACTTACAGGTAAAAAGCAGACATAGCGAAGATGGGTGGCACCACGCGATAAGCGTCCCTGACTGGAAAAGAACATTTTCCGGTCAGGGACTTTTTCTTTGCACGAGCAGCATTTATAAAGCCGGTTTATAGGAGGATGATTATGGTAAGAAACAGAAAAGTATTCAAAAAAACAGTGAGCATTGTCAATGAAAAATCAACAGACATGTACGAAAGTCTGGTAGGAGATAAAAAAGGCTTCCTGTTAGAAAGTTACGATAAGAATTATGACCGCTATACTTTCTTTGGCATGGAGCCGGAAGAAATTGTAACATCAAGAGGAAATGCACTGGTGATTACAAAAGCAGATGGCACAGAGAAAGTAAGAGAAGGAAATCCGCTGGAGCGTCTGAAAGAATATTACAGTGAATTTCATATCGAAAAAGAAGATGAAGAGCTGTCCTTCTCCGGTGGACTGGTTGGAAATCTTGGATATGATTTCGTAAGATATTCTGAAGTGCTTCCGGACAATAACCCGGATGAAATCGGAATCGAAACCATACAGATGATGTTGATGACTTCTTTCCTTATGGTAGACCATGTAGCAGAAACACTGACTGCTGTAGTATTAGAAGAGCCTTCGGAAGAAGGAAGAGAGCAGGCAATGGAAAAGGCAGGACAGATGATAAAGAAAGCCATGGAGAAGAAGGAATGCAAACGGAACTTCTACCACGATGGAAAAATTATTAAGAAGTCAGACAGTATCGAAGAATATGGCGAAAAGGTAGAGAAAATCAAACATTATATCAGAGAAGGCCATGTGTTCCAGACCGTATTGTCACAGCGCTGGACGATTGAAACCAGACAGACCGGTTTTGAATTATATAAGGAATTAAGAGAATTAAATCCTTCTCCATATCTTTATTATTTTAATTACGGAACCTTTGAAGTAATCGGAAGTTCACCGGAAATGATTGTAAAGAAGCAGGGAAATAAAGTGTTCACCTGTCCGATTGCAGGAACCCGGAAGAGAGGAAAAGATGAAGCAGAAGACAAACGGCTACGGGATGAACTACTTTCCGATGAAAAAGAGCGGGCAGAACATGTTATGTTAGTAGACCTTGCAAGAAATGATATGGGAAGAATCAGTGAATTTGGAACCGTAAAGGTAACACAGTTTATGGAAGTACAGAATTATTCCCATGTAATGCATATTGTTTCCCAGGTAGAGGGACGCAAGAAAGGAGAATCCCATCCATTAGATTTGGTGGCATCCTTCCTTCCGGCAGGAACCTTAAGCGGAGCACCAAAGATTCGAGCCATGGAAATCATTGATGAATTAGAAAGTGTACGAAGAGGCTTATATGGTGGAGCAACCGGATATATTGATTTCGGTGGAGACATGGATTTCTGTATTACAATCCGGACCATGGTAAAGAAAGGAAATGAGGTATACCTTCAGGCAGGAGCCGGAATCGTAGCAGATTCCGTACCGGAAAATGAATATTATGAATGCTGCAATAAAGTAATGGCATTGGCAAAGACTTTGGTTGAGGAGGAGAACTTATGATACTGCTGATTGATAACTACGATTCATTTACCTATAACCTGTATCAGTATATAGGAACTTTTACGAAGGACATTATCGTAAAACGGAATGACAAGATTACAATAGAAGAAATCCGCACCATAAACCCGGAACGCATCATTCTTTCTCCGGGACCAAAAGCACCGAAGGATGCCGGCATCTGTATGGATGTGGTGAAGGAATTTTATAAGACAATTCCAATCCTTGGCATCTGCTTAGGACATCAGTGTATCGGGGAAGCCTTTGGCGGCGTAGTGAGCTATGCAAAGGAATTATATCATGGAAAACAGTCCCTGATTGCCCATGACGGCACAGGAATCTTTCAGGGAATTGAAAGCCCGATTCAGGTGGCAAGATATCATTCCCTGGCTGTTCAGAAAGATAGTCTTCCGGAGTGCCTTGTGGTAACGGCGGAGACAGAGGATGGAGAAATCATGGCAATGCGCCATAAAGATTATCCGGTAGCTGGATTACAGTTCCATCCGGAATCCATTTATACACAGCATGGAAAGCGTATGATAGAGAATTTCTTGAATGGGAGGATATAGAACATGATATTAGATGAAATTGTTGCAGATAAAAGAGAGCAGCTATTTCGTGATAAGCAGAAAACAGATCTGACCGTGATGCGGACATTAGCGGAAGAGAAGTTAAGAGAAGAGGCGGCAAAGAAAGAAAAGATAAGAAGCTTTTATCAGAATCTTGCCAAAGATGGACTTTCCATTATCGGAGAATTTAAAAATGCATCCCCAAGCCTTGGAAAGATAGAAAGCAGGATTACATTGGAAGAGCGGATGGAAGATTATACCGCTTCTGTGGATGCGGTATCCTGCCTGACAGAAGAGAAGCATTTTCTTGGAAATACTGATTATTTCCGGAAAGTAAGAAATCTGACTCCGCTTCCAATGTTACGGAAAGATTTTATGATTGAAGAATATCAGTTTTATGAAGCAAAAGCCATTGATGCAGATGCGGTATTACTGATAGCAGCAATCTTAGATGACAAGGAAATGTATGACTTTTATCAGCTTGCAAAGGAATTAAAGTTAGATGTACTGGTGGAAACCCATGATGAATGGGAAATGGAACGGGCATTGAAGCTGGATGCAGACATCATTGGAATCAACAACCGTAATCTTAAAGATTTTACCATTTCGCTGGAACGAACCAAAACACTTTCTAAGATGGTGCCAAAGGATAAACTCTTAATCGCAGAAAGCGGAATTGTAAGAGATGATGATGTGGCATATCTTGCAGATTGCGGTGTCAGCGGATTCTTAATCGGAAGAGCATTTATGGAACATGAAAATCCCAAGGCACTGGCAGCCCACTGGAAACAGGTTTATAAGGAAGCCGCAAAGTAAGGAGAAATGGCATGACAAAGATTAAGATTTGTGGCATCACAAGAGAATCTGAGACAGAAGTGCTGAACCGGATGCAGGTAGATTATGCAGGCTTTGTATTCTTTGAAAAAAGCAAACGAAACGTTTCGATAGAGCAGGCAAAAGAAATTAAGAAACATTTGAAGCCTTCTATTAAAACTGTGGCAGTTACTGTAAATCCGGCACTGGATTTGATAGATGAAATCATAGAAGCAGGTTTTGATATTCTGCAGATTCATAAGATGCAGGAATTCCCTGAAAATCTTAAAATTCCGGTCTGGGTAGCATATCAGGTGCGAAACAGGGAAGAAGCGGAAGAAATAAATGTTCCGGATGGTATTTCCGGCATTTTATTAGACGCACCGGAATATGGCAGTGGAAAGACTTTTTCCTGGCAGGATTTTCCGATGAAAAAAAGAAGGGAATGGCAGGAAAGAAGGATACCATTTATTTTAGCCGGCGGCTTAAGCAGTGAAAATGTAGAAGAAGGTATCCGGTTATTTGAACCTGATGTAGTAGATGTCAGTTCTTCGGTAGAAGGAGAACATGGAAAAGATTATAAAAAAGTAGAAGCATTTGTAAGAAAGGTGAGAGAACATGAATAAGAAGAGTTATTATGGAGCATTTGGTGGACAGTATGTAGCAGAATCATTGATGAATACTTTAAAAGAGTTGGATGATGCTTTTGAAAAGTATACAAAGGATGAAGAATTTTTAAAGGAAGTGGACTATTATCTGAAACAATATGTAGGAAGAGAGACACCACTTTATTTTGCCAGCCGTCTGAGTGAGGCATATGGAACAAAGATTTATTTAAAAAGAGAGGATTTAAACCATACCGGAGCCCATAAGATTAACAACGTAATCGGTCAGATTCTTCTGGCAAAGAGAATGGGAAAAACCAAGGTAATCGCAGAAACCGGAGCCGGTCAGCATGGTGTGGCAACTGCAACCGGAGCAGCTCTTTTTAATATGGAATGTACCGTATATATGGGAGCGGAGGATATGAAACGTCAGTCGCTGAATGTAATGCGTATGGAAATGCTGGGAGCTAAAGTAGTGCCGGTTACATCCGGAAGTAATACCTTAAAGGATGCTACCAATGAGGCAATTCGTACCTGGGCAAAAACCGCAGAGGATACCTTTTATGTAATCGGTTCCGCTGTTGGACCGTATCCTTATCCGAAGATGGTAAAATATTTCCAGAGCGTCATCAGCAAAGAAGCAAAGAAACAGATTTTAGAGCAGGAAGGAAGACTGCCGGATGTGGTTATGGCATGTGTTGGCGGAGGTTCTAATTCTATCGGAATGTTTGCAGATTTTATTGAAGAAAAGGATGTAAAACTGATTGGTGTAGAAGCTGCCGGAAAGGGAATTGAGACAGGGGAGCATGCCAGTGCCATGGCATTGGGCGAGCCTGGCGTATTACATGGTATGCGTTCCTATTTATTACAGGATGAGGATGGAAATGTGCAGCTTGCCCATTCCATTTCCGCAGGACTGGATTATCCGGGGGTTGGACCGGAGCATGCCTATCTTAAGGACAGCGGCAGAGCAGAATATGTTGCAATCAAGGATGATGAAGCTATGGATGCATTAATGGAGCTTTGTAAATTAGAGGGTATCATACCGGCAATCGAAAGTGCCCATGCAGTGGCATATGCAAAGAAGCAGGCGAAGAAAATGAAGCCGGATGATATTATGGTGGTTTGCCTTTCCGGAAGAGGCGACAAGGATGTAAATACAATTGCAGATTATCTTGCAGGAAAGGGTTATTTAAACTAGGAGGTGCAGCATGAACAGAATCGAAGAAAAATTAGCACAGTTAAAAGAACAGAACAAAAAAGCATTTATTACATATATGACAGCAGGAATGCCGGACTTTGATAAAATGCAGGAGATTATCCGCACACAGGAGCAGGCGGGGACAGACATCATCGAGCTTGGAATTCCATTTTCAGACCCGGTAGCAGACGGTCCGGTTATTCAGGATGCTTCCTATCATGCCATCTTAGAAGGTGTGAATTTAAAGAAAGTATTAGAAGCCATGAAAAAGCTTCGCAGTGCAAAAATTGAGATTCCAATCGTATTTATGATGTATTACAATACCATACTTCACTATGGTGTGGAAGCCTTTGTGGATGCTTGCATCGAAAGTGGAGTAGACGGACTGATTATTCCGGATCTGCCATTAGAGGAACAGGATGAGATAAAGGAATTTTTACAGAGGGAAAATGCACCGATTCTTATCCAGCTGGTATCTCCGGTTTCGAAAGACAGAATTACTGAGATTTTAAAGGATGCAAGAGGATTTGTTTACTGCGTATCTTCCATGGGTGTAACCGGACAGGAAGCAACCTTCCATAAGAGTGTAATTGATTATC
>QRFC01003437.1_pt1 | contig 10587 bp, 10 predicted proteins | sample 1861061 | NCBI WGS metagenome assembly QRFC01 (sample SAMN09711282, study PRJNA482702) | Human gut metagenome, whole genome shotgun sequencing project. | reverse complement strand
CGGGCGCCGTCGTGAATAGCAAAATATTTTGCCTTTTCATTCGCCGCCTTAATGCCGTTGCGCACGCTTGCGGAGCGTGAGGAACCGCCGAGCACAACTTTGCTGACCTTTGTAAATCCGTTTTGATTTACAAGTTCGTTAATGCGGTCAACATCCTGCTCACGGCAAACTATAACAATTTCTTTTATAAGGTAGCATTTCTGAAATGCTTTTAAAGTATATTCAATAGCCGGCTTGTCAAGAAGCGGAATAAACTGTTTGCTGTCTGCAATTCCCATTCTTACAGAGCCGCCCGCCGCAACTATTACAGCAGAAACATAAGCTGACATAAAATCAACTCCCGAGTATAATTTTTAAATTTTTTCAAAATTGCGTCTTGAATGACAAAATCTGTCCTTGCGGACGGGTATAATATAATTAAAGGGGGCGTATGTCCGATGTGATACGGTCTTTAAACTTTAACCAAATCAAAATTTCATACATAGGAGGAAAATGAAGTTATGAAAGTAAAAAGATTATTGGCGGCGGCAATAACGGCTTTTGTTGCCCTGACATCCGTTCTGCCCGTTTCGGCAATCGATTACGGAAAAGAATACGAGAACAAACCAAGCGGCACATACGATGTAAAATTCAAAGACGTACCGAGAAACAACTGGGCATTTGAATACATCGGCGAAATGCAAAAGCGCGGTATAATAAACGGTTATCCCGACGGCAAGTATTATCCCGATAACTATGTTGAACGCTGTGAATTTGCAAAAATTATGGTCGGCGCGGCAGGATTGCGCACAGGTGACGCAAGCGGCGAGTATTTTGCGGACGTAAAATACAATGACTGGTTCTATGAGTATGTAGAGACGGCAAAAGAATACCTTACCGGTTACAAATCGTTCGGACAGAACTATTTCAGACCGAACAATTACGCCCTGCGCGAGGACATCGCGGTTGCTTTGGTAAAATTAAAAGGCTATGACACAAAGAACACCAACCAAAACATATTACAGACAATGTTTTCGGATTATGACAGCATTTCCGAATCGGCAAAGCCATATGTGGCAACAGCGGTTGACCGCGGCTTGGTTTCGGGTTATGACGATGGAACATTCAAGGGTCAGGACTCAATCACGCGTGCCGAGGCGGCAGCAATGCTATGGCGTGCATATCAATACGGCAATGATAACAAAACAACCGAGGTTTCGGACAACAGCAACAACAGCCAAACCCTCGGCGATGCCGACAATAATAAAACCGATGACACAAAAAACGATAAAAAGACCGACACAAACACAGACAAAAAGACCGACACAAAAAAGAATGATAACAATACCCTAACCGAGAGCAAGGATGACGGCAAGTCATACGCCGTAACCACCCTTGCAAAGGCGACAATAAACGATTCGCTCACCGATATGACTATCGATGACAATGATACCGTCTATTACATCAATCGTAAGGATAATTCCCTTTATAAAGTCGCAGCAAAAAGCGGTGCAGACGCAAAGAAATTGACAAGCCTGTCAAAGCTCACATACACCGAAACGGAAACAAGACAAGAAACGCGCACGGTAAAGAAAAAGGTTGAAAAAGTATCATCTCAAAGCACGGACGAGGGTGCGGCAATAGCCCTTGCGGCGGTTGAAGATGAGGATAAAAGCAATGATACAACCGTGACGAACAATAACGAATCCGACAAAGACAAAGATGACGTTACGCTTGACAATGGGGAAATGGCGGACGATGACAAAAAAGATGAGAACCTTGGGGAGGAAGACAAGGATAATCAAAACGGAACGGATGACAAAAAGGAATCGGATTCAAAAGATTCAACCGATTCGGACAAATCGGACAGCAAAGACGAAAATACCAATAAAGACACGAACAAAGACGCCGATAAGGATAAAGACAGTGAAAAGCCGAAAGAACCCGAGTATGAGTATATAGATGTCGAAGAAACGGTTGAAGTCGAAGTTCCGATTGCAAAATATTCGGATTATTATGCACAACAGGTATATTATGAACCGACATCGGACAAGGTATGGCTTATCGGATATTTCAAAAACAAGACCAACGAACAGGGTCAAGAGGGCAGCGACAAGTTCTGGATGACGCTCAACGCCAATGATTTAAAAGAAGTGATTGTAAAAGGTAATTTTTATCCCTATTCCGGCACATCTGGCGAATTTGTTATAGGCTCACTTCCCAACGGACAAATAGTTACAATAACTGATTATTCTTCCGATACATATTTAATCAATCAAACTACATGGGAATACAGCAGAATTTATACTAAATACGCATATGACAGTTTGTCAGCTATACAGAGCGAAAATAATTTATTTATGTTGAACAGATACAAAAGATTATACACTTATAACTTTACTTCTAAAAGTTTTGATGAGTACAAAACCGAGTTTGAACTAACCGCCGATAAACTGGCATCGGGAAACAACTGCTTTTATTTTTGGGATATAAAAGGCGGAAAGATAGTAGCGTTTAATGTTAAAAACGAAAGATTTAAGAATTTTAAAATAGACGCGGAAAAGGACATACAATTAAGAGACAACGGATATATAACGGCAAACGGTTTGGCAATGATGAGAGTTACATCAAACGAAAACTTTGTTTTCGCTGACAAAGACTCAGCCGCAATCCGACTTTTATACAAAAAATAATGATAAAAGGTGATAAGGAATGACCCGCGCGGTCATTCCTTACGCTAAAGTTAAGGAGGCGTTTTAAAATATGAAGATAAAAAAATTATTATGCGCGGCGCTTGCCGCCATGTCGGTAGTACCGACCGTTTCGGCGTTTGCCGCAACGGAAGACCCCGTCCAATTTTCAACAGTTGACGAAATGAACGGACAAGTTTATGTAGCACCGTTTTCTGATACTTGGCAAGATCTTTACTTTAAAGGCGGAAATATAAAACTCAACTTGATTCCGCAAATAATGTTAAAGTATATTTACCCCTATTTCTGCTCATATAATGATAGATTCTATTATATGGATGGAGACAGCGAAATTACAAAAATTTATTCATGTGACAGGAACGGAAATAATGATTTCTTAATAGCGGATAAAGTTTTAGGCAAAGAAAGTGTCTATATTGTTGACAACATTCTTTATTATACTGCCTATTCGTCAAAATGGGATTATGACAACAAATATTCACGACAATACTATGGCGGTATATATAAAGTCAATCTAATAACAGGGGAATGGCAGAGAGTTGTGACTGACGACAATGCAATAATGTCATATTGTGACGGAGATTATATATATTATTCCGTTGAAAACTCATACTATCAAATAGATACAAACGGAAATTACTGTCATTACGCGAGTCAATATACTGATGAGTTCAGATACTGTATGACAGATTCATACAGACAAGTCGGCGATGATTACATAGGCTGGTATAGTTACAGACTAATGGGAAACAAAGGATATTATATTGATGAAAATAATCGACTTTATTGCAAATGGAGAAACACCAATGAAAAAACATTTCTTTCCACTCTTGAAAAAGGATATGATTTATCTATTCAGAGAATAACAAAAAATTATATTTATTATTCCGTTCAATGGTTAGAGGACTCATTCGTGTGGCTCTATCGCATAGACAGATATTAAAAGGGAGTTTTAACATATGAAGATAAAAAAATTATTATGCGCGGCACTTGCCGCCGTGGCGGCAATGCCGACCGTTTCGGCATTTGCAATGTCAACCGCCGAATTTGACAACGGAATGCGAAACGGCATAAACTATTTTAACCGCGGTTTATACTATGAGGCACGTGACGAATTTCAGTGGTTCTGTGACTATAACTGGGGCAATATGAATTCGGGTCAGCAAAAATATGCCCTTGATTATCTCGGCGCGGCAAAACAAAAGGTTGCAAAATGGGAGAGCGGAATCGTCACCAACTCCGATTTCACCAGTCTTGTCGGAATGACGTGTGAAGATATTACAAAAAAATACGGGTATATGTATAAAGCCTATGGCTTTGAGGGCGGAAGCTATTATAAACACGGAAATTGTCCGTATGCGTTTGTTTACGGTTTTAATTATGATTATCCCCAAAAGTGGGATACCTGTAAATTGGTCAGCGGAAGGCTGTCAGACCTTATTCCGAATGCAAAGTGGAGTTATACAAAATCAGAACTTGAAAATCTGTTTGGTGTAAATCTCGATGGTCAGCCGTGGTACAGTGCATATGATGATTCAACAGGATACAGCTTTGATTATAAAGGCTTGCATATAGATATATATACATATGCGGAAAATATTCAATCTTTTAACGCAAATGGTTATACGATTTATAGAGCAATCTGGAACGGCACCGTGTATGCGGATTTTGATGTTGAAGTATCACATTATGACGGTCAAGGTCAAGGACATGTTGGCTAACCCCACCCCAACACAAAAAGGCTCTTGACAACTATAGCGTAAAGGTGTAAAATTGATTATATAAAAATGTTTTATATATCAAACAGGGATGTTCTTTTAATGAAAATCAAAAAGATGGTGTGTATAGCACTTACTGCTGCCACGTTACTGTCGACCGTTTCGGCATTTGCAATGTCAACTTACAGCTTTGATTCGGGTATGCGCAAGGGCATTAATTATTTTAATCAAGGTTTGTACTATGAGGCACGGGATGAATTTCAATGGTTCGCTGATTATAACTGGGGGTCACTTAACTCAAGTCAACAAAAATATCTGCTTGATTACCTTGATGGCGCAAAGGCGAAAATCAAAGAAGTAGAATATGCCAACAATCATTTAACACAAGAACAATTCGATGACGGCATGAGAGCCGGTATTAATTATTTTAACAAAGGTATGTTCTATGAAGCCTGTGATGAATTTCAGTGGTTTTGTGATTATAATTGGGGCAAAATGAATGCCGGTCAAAGACAATATGCTTTAAACTATCTTGACGGTGCAAAAGCAAAATTTCCCGAATATGTAACGGTATACGCTCTCGGAGACGGATATGTTAAAACCGAGTGGATACATAAAAGTCGTGTCAAAGAATATGAAAGAGCCGGTTGGAGTCTTACAAAACCAAAAGCTCAGTATAATACAACTGATACTATTTTAACCAATAAGGCAGTCGCTTACTTTAAAAATTGGTTATACTGGCCAAACAGTGCAACAATATATCAAACAAGAGTTTATAATATGGAGGATGATTGGGATAGAGAAAATGGATATGTACCTTGCAAAGTATATATTGATGCCTCTGTATTAAATACATATGGATATTATATTCGTAAAACATTTTATGTTTCCATAGAATTTAACAGATACAACGGCAATTACGAAATTTACGGTGTATATGAATGATTATAATATTCATGCCCAACACAAAAATGACGGTCGTCCGACCGTCATTTTTGTGTTATAAGAATTATTCCGTTTTGTCCGTGTCAATATTGACATTGATGTCTGCATCAACGGTTTTAACAGCCTCATCGGCATCGTCGGTCTTGTCGGACTTTTTAAAAAGCTCGGAAACCTTATCGATTGCGGTCGGTGCAATATCCAAAAGGCGGTCATAAATGCCGCTTTTTTCATTAACCGAAATCATTCTGATTTTGCCGTTGCCGACAACCAAAAATCCCTCGGGCGAAAGCGATATTCCGCCGCCCGTTGCGCCGCCGAACATACTTTTCGGTTCGTCAACCGATGATTTTTTTGCGTTATAACGCTCAAACTCTGAACCGCCGACAGCAAAGCCGATTGCCACCTTTGAAATGGGTATGATAACCGAACCGTCGGGCGTTGCTATTGCGTCACCTACGATTGTGTTCACGTCAATCATATCTTTGAGACCCTGCAAAGCTGTGTACATAATTCCTTCTATCGGATGTTTTTCTGCCATTTTCTCACTTCCTTAAATTAATTTTTATCATTTTTATTTTGCTTTGACGATGTTTTAAGATATTCTTTTAAATATGTCAAAAGCGGCGGCACGGCGGCATTTATAATATGCACCGGACGCACCTTTATTATACTTTTCATCTTTATGTCAAAACGCTTGCCGTAAAAATCGGGCGTTATGTCAAGCATTGGATACACAACATACGCATATCTCGCCAAAAGCGGATATATCGTGCCGACCGCCCCCCATACCGAACCGTATAGCATTCCCGTCGCGGCGGCGTTGTCCGTTCCGAAATCAAGCGTTATCCGCCAGACCGGAATCTTTATTTTATATCGCATTGCCGCAAAAAATCTGCGAAGCAGCGACCATATAAACGAGAACTTTTCCTTTGTCTCGGCAAACACGGACTTAGCCGCATCTGTATCAAAGCCCTTTTCCTCGCTGAAAATCCGCGATTTAAGGTGTTGAATTCTATCTTTTATCGATGAATCTTGTACATCACCGTCATTATTGCCCGTATTGCTATTATCTGCGTTTTCGGTATCTTTATCCGAAATATTTTTATCTGCCGCTTTATCCGATTTGTCCGATTTGTCCGAAAAGTCAGCAACAAATCTTTTTTTGATAAACCACGCATAAACCCAAACCACAAGCGCATCCGATGAATAATCGATGTCAATGGTGACATACGGCACAACAGCCAAACAATAAATCAATATTAAAATGATTAGTATGACTGAAAAAATCATCATATTCATCCGCCTCGCTTTTATTCGGACTTAAAATCACAGCATTGTTTCAATTCGGTTTATTCTTCGCCTTTCGGTGTATCTTGTCCGTTATCCGATTCGACGCTGTTATCGCCTTGTTCGTTATAGGTATTTTCGCTGCCCGATTCATCTGTCGGATTCGATTCGGTGTTTGGGTTCTCATCATCGGTATCTTCCGAACCGGTTATGCCCATCTCGGTTTGGCGATACGCCGTAACCTCCGCCATTTCAATCTGTTCCGTTTCTTCCACGGTCTGTCCGAGAGAATCAAACTCAGGAAGTTCGTCAAGCTCGGATATTCCGAACGCACGCATAAAATGCTGTGTCGTACCGAACAGAATCGGTCTGCCCGGGGCTTCGAGCCTGCCTTTTTCCTCTATAAAATTGCGCTCTATCAGACGATTGACGATATAGTCACAATTTACGCCCCTGATATGCTCAATCGTGCTGCGCGTTACGGGCTGTTTATATGCGACAATCGACAAAACCTCGAGAGCGGCATTGGAAAGATTCTGTTTCCGCGGCGGCTCGGCAAGCCGTCCGATATATTCGGCATAAACGCCGTTTGTACACATCTGATAACTGTCTTGCATACGGATAATGTGTATTCCCCTGCGTTCAAAGTTATACGAATCCATCATCTTTTTTAATATTTCACGCAAGGAGCGTTTATCAACATCGACAATATCCGCAAGCCTTTCAAGCTCAACCGGGTCACCTGCGGCAAACAAAACCGCCTCAATTATCGATTGAATTTCTCTGATTTCCATAAATCAATCTCCTTTATCGTGATTAATCCTCAAACGTGCTGACATCGAGGTTTCCGTCATCGTTGCGATAAACGCCCGGATTCGAAATATCACCGTCTGCGCTGTATTCTACCCGAATTTTATTAAGTTTAATCAATTCCAGAGTCGCCATAAATGACGCAACCGCCTCGGCTCTGGTCTTTACACCCTTGAACAATTCCTTGAACATCGTTGCTGATTTTGTCTTGAGCCGATTCCAGATTATCGATACTCTTGAGCGCATCGAAACCTTTTCACGTCCGACTATACCGACAAACGAGTCTTTCGGCGGCGGCATTTTACGCTCTAATCTCTGATACGCGCGCTTGTATGCCGCAAGCAAATTCTCGGGCGTTAAGGTTGCATAATTTAGCTCTGCCGGCGATCTCTCGATTGCATCGGGAGCTTTAAAAAACATTGACGCACCGATATGCTGTCGTTCGGCGAAAAATCCAATCGATTCCTTAACCTTTTTGTACTCGGTAAGCCGTCTGACAAGCTCTTCGCGAGGGTCAACACCGTCATCTTCTTCGTCCTCAGGCTTTGGCAAAAGCATTTTGGATTTTATCTGCAAGAGAGTTGCGGCAAGCACCAAAAACTCACTCGAAATCTCTAAATCCATCTCTTTCATACTGTTCATAACATCAAGATATTGATCCAATATTTCGGAAATCGGAATATCATATATATTGACCTTATTCTTTCGGATAAGCATAAGCAAGAGGTCAAGAGGTCCTTCAAAGCTGTCAAGTTTAAATTTTAGCTGCTCCATTTCGCGTCAAACATCCTTTGATAAGAGGCATAATGCCTCGTCATTCAGCGTTTCGGTGACAAATTGCATCACCCGAAACTTTATGCCAAACCCCGTCCGCAAACGCGGCGGATGTTCGGGTTTTGTTATATTCATCGGATTTAATGTATAAAAAGTCCGATAATATTCGAGTAAAAGTCTATAACCGCACTTTGGCACATATTCAAAAGGCTGTTAAAAATCGGTGTATTTATCAGAATTATCAGAATGATAAACCCATAGCGCTCATAGTCCATAAGTTTAAAATATGTCCTCTCGGGCAGGATTGCCGTCAGAACCTTTGACCCGTCAAGCGGCGGAATCGGAATAAGGTTAAACAGTCCCAAGCCAAGATTTATCATTATCATATAATACGCAAGCTCATAAAATACCGATGCCAGCGTGAATCCGAACGATGCCGATGAAAATCTCAACCCGCCGAGCAGGGTATATATAACCATTGCTATAAATGCGAGCAAAAAGTTGGAAAACGGCCCTGCGAGAGCAGTCAAAATCATTCCTCCTTTTTTGTTTTTAAAGTTCCACGGATTAACGGGAACGGGTTTTGCCCAGCCGAATCCGAACAGAAACAGGCATATTGCACCGAACGGATCCAAATGCGCAAGCGGATTGAGCGAAAGCCGCCCCGAATATTTCGCTGTTTTGTCACCAACCGCATAAGCCGCAAGTCCGTGCGAAAACTCATGAACAGAAAGCGAAAACAAAACGCAAAACGCCAATATCAGTATATAAGTCAGTTTTTGTCCCATAGACAAAGAACTTTGATTCAGTATTCTAAAAAGCATGATTATCCTCCGCTTTATCCGATATTTTTACATATCACAAATTATCATATCTTCGTATGTTTCGCGGCGAACGGCAACCTTTGCCTTTCCGTCTTTTACCATAATTACGGGAGGACGGGGAATCCTGTTATAGTTGCTCGCCATCGAATAGTTATACGCACCCGTTGAAAGCACAGCAACAATTTCGCCCGTCTTAAATTCGGATGTGTGCATATTCTCACCGATAAGGTCACCCGATTCACAGCACTTACCCGCAAGGGTAATCACTCTGTCACACGGTGCCTCGGGATTCTCAACGGATACAGCCGTATATGCCGATTGATAAAGAATGTATCTCGGGTTATCGCCCATTCCTCCGTCAATCGACACGTAAGTTCTGATGCCCGGAATTTCTTTTATCGTTCCGACCGTATAAAGAGTCAAGCCTGCCTCAGCCACTATCGAACGCCCGGGTTCAACAACAATAAACGGAAGGTCTATACCGCGTTCGTTCGCGACCCTCTTTACAACAACCGATACGGCACGCATATATTCGCCATAGTCAATCGGGGTATCGTCCTCGGTATACTTGATTCCGAAACCGCCGCCGAGGTCAAGCTCGTTCACCTCAACACCGTATTTCTCTTTCATATCGGCGATAAAGTTCATCATTATTTCAGCCGCAAGTTCAAACGGAGCAAGCTCAAAAATCTGTGAACCTATGTGACAGTGAAAGCCGATAACCGAAATATTCTTTTTGGATGCGGCAAGCGCAGTAATCTCATCAGCCTCACCCGTTTCGAGGATTGCGCCGAATTTTGAATCAATCTGACCCGTTTTTATAAATTCGTGGGTATGTGCGTCAACACCAGGGGTTATTCTTATCATTACGTTTGCGACAACGCCGAGCCTTGCCGCCGTTTCATCGATACGTTCGAGTTCCAACGCGTTGTCAACAACTATTCTGCCGACCTTGTTTTTAAGCGCATATTCAATCTCATCGAGGGTTTTGTTATTACCGTGAAAGTACAGCTTGTCCGCCGGGAATCCTGCCGCCAGAGCAGTATAAATCTCACCGCCCGACACGACATCCGCACCCATACCTTCTTCGGCTATAACCCTATACATATACTTACAGGACAGAGCTTTGCTCGCATAAATCGCAAGACCCTTGCCGCCGTAATACTCTTTTATGGAATTAACATACGCACGACAATTTTCTCTAACCGTTTTTTCGTCAATTACATATGCCGGTGTTCCGAATTCCGACGCAATATCGGTCAAATCACAACCGCCCATACTGAGATTGCCTTTCTCATTCACATTTAAGCATTTCATAACCTGCTGCATTCAAATCTCCTCCTGTGCTTATAAAACGTATTTTATCAACAGTACCCGTATGTATATACATACTCATTTAATTCTATCATATTACATCGATTTTGTCAAATCCATTTTCTCAATGTTTCTTTTCTTCTTACCGTGAAAAGTTAAGAAAAAGGGTTAGGACACGACAAATTTAACTTGCCGACAACAAGATAAATCATACATGCGTATCCT
>QRFC01003435.1_pt1 | contig 10589 bp, 3 predicted proteins | sample 1861061 | NCBI WGS metagenome assembly QRFC01 (sample SAMN09711282, study PRJNA482702) | Human gut metagenome, whole genome shotgun sequencing project. | reverse complement strand
TGTATCCGTTTATATGTACCTCAAGGATCGGTCCAATAGCGCGGGAAGCTGCTGGCCGGGGATCAAGACGATTGCGAGAGATATGAATCTCTCCCGCAGCACCGTCAAGCGGGCGCTGGCAGATTTGGAGCAGCACGGCTATCTCGCCAAGCTGCCCCGATACCGTCCCAATGGGAGCAATACCTCCAATCTCTATACGCTGAAATAAATGAAAAGTGGATCGTACAGCGCCCTGGTACGATCCACTTCATTAAGCCAAAAAACAAAAATCTCCACGCCAAGGGGTAACTATACCTGTTTGCTGAACCGAGGAGGGGTTCAATATGAACCCACCAGAACAGCCCACTCTATCGGAGATTAAGGCAGAGAAAGAACAAGTGTATTCTCTTTAAACAAAGGCACTATGCGCATAGGTAGAGGGAGCGCATCCTGAATTGAAAACCATCTTCTACTATGGACGAATTTACATTTTCCGAGGGCCTTGGTATAATAAAACAAAGCGCAATTTAAGATGTTTGATGCTTCTCGAAGCTGTCGCAGAGCACTCTTTTTCAGCACACTCTGCGGCTTTGGGAAGACGGCGCTTTGTGTTGCCCGCATGCGGCATACTGCCCACCTGTCTTATGGTGCATTTTAATACGCGGCATTCTGATTGACGGATGGTTTGGCTAAAAGTTTGACTTTTGCCTAACTAAAGTTTGCTATGCAAGCGATGTAAAATGGATTATAATAAGCATGGTATAGAGTAAACAGATAGGATGAAGACCATGGAAGAAAATGTAACACATCTGCGTTCTCAAAAGGAATTGGTCTGCATCATGGAAAAGGCCAGTAAAGAGGGACACCTGCCGGAAACCATCTTAAAGGAGTTTGCAGGGCGTCCTTTTCCCATGCCCGCGTTGTGGGCCTGTAGGGACTACTTTCACCAGCTTGACATGGAGACATGCAGAAGCCATCCGGCATTACCGCCGATCCTCGCCCTACTTTCGGCCATGGAGGGGGATCTGGATAAGGCAAAGGAATATGTGCTCCTTCTGGGAGAGACCCCAAGGCACTGGAAGCCGCAGGATTTTCATGAAAGAGACTATTATCGGATCAGTGCGGAGCTGGTCATGCCCTACATAAGCGATGGTATGTTTCTGCGGATCATATTCTTCCTGATAAAGGCGGGCATGGTGCCGGTCAAGTCGCTTACGCTGTCTGCCAGCCGTCCCAGCATATTGAACGGATTTCGGGACTTTACAAGATTCGGCCCCTATCTGGAACGGTACAAGGATACGATATCTGAGACGGTGCATCAGCTGTATGGCAGCGTCGGAAAGAACGTATATGAGATCCTGCTGGCGGAATGGTGCTATCAGAATAATGACTGCTTCAAGGCGCTGATTCTCGTGACCGGAACGATCCCCCTGATCGAACAGGAGAGCGACATGCGCTGCCTGTTCGTGGCGCTGGCGTTACAGATGAGGATCCTGCTCATGAACGGACAGGCGGGCACGGCAAAGCCGCTGGTGGAAAAGATTCGAAACCGTATTCATGAGACAGGCTGGGAGGAGCTGACCTCCAGCTTAAATGCCTTAGAATGCCTTGCGGCCTGCTACGACGGACAACAGGAAACGATCATCGAGTGGCTCGAAAAAACCGCGCCGGATGAAAACGGCGACATCTATATGATGGATATGTTTGCCTGGCTGGTAAAGGTGCGATGCTATTTGCAGACAGGCAAAAACATGGCCGCCTATGTGCTGGTCAAGCAGCTCATCAACCTTCTGGAGTTGGGAAAGCGTCCTATGGATCTATGCGAGTGCCATATGCTTCTGGCCATCATTTACCATAAAGCGGGCGATACGGGCCGCATGTGCGATGAGCTTGAGACAGCCCTGGCGCTGGCGAAAAGATACCGGTATATACGGCTCCTTTCGGACGAGGGCAGCTGCATGGTGCAGATGCTGTCTGTTTACCAGCGGGAAAGAGGTCCGGATGCCTTTACCGACCAGATCATTGAGCTTGCGGGGAGCGTAGGCAGATACTTTCCCAATTATCTGAAAGCCCCGGCGGAATGTTACGAGACGCTGACCGCAACGGAGAAAAAGGTGCTGCGGCTAATGGCGCTGGGAATGAGCAACGACGAGATCGCGGAAAAGCTGGGCCGAAAGGTGGGCACAGTGAAGTTTCACAGCAACAGCATTTTCCGAAAGCTCCGGGTGTCAAACCGGCAGCAGGCAGTGAACCGCGGGGAAACGATCGGCCTGCTGTAACACGCGGCGGCCGCGAAAAACAAAACATAAATTGATCAGAGACTTATGATGAGGGGGCGCGCCCCCTCATCCCGTGGGTACCCACGGGATGATACCCTTCTGAAAACCTTGCGACTTTTGCCCGCTGTGGTCAGACGGGCATAAACAAAACCTGACCACTATGCAAAGGAGGATACACACATGAGAAAACGTATCACAAGCCTGCTTCTTGTGCTGGCCCTGTGCCTGACGCTGCTGCCCGCATCGACGCTGGCGGCGGAGGCGCAGGGGCAGGCCGGTCAGGAGCAGACGGCCCTGACGCAGGGAAACGACGGACAGACGCAGGCACCCGGCCAGAATGGTACGGGCGAGGGCGATAAAACGTCCGACGAAGTACCTGATGAAGCGCCTGACGAGGAGCCTGACGAGGCGGTTTCGGCTGTACAGGCGTTGATCGACGCGCTACCGGCAGCGGAGGACATCTCGGACGCCAACGCGGACGAGGTCTCCGGCCAGCTGGACGCCATCGACGAGGCGAAGCAGGCCCTGACGGAGGAGCAGGCGGCCCAGTTGGACTTTGCCAAATATGACGCGGCGGCTGCCGCGGTGCTGGCGCTGGCGGGAGAGCCTGACGCCAATGAGCCCGCGGTGCTGGCCGACACCATCGGCACGCAGCCCAGCGGCAGCGGCACGGCGGAGGATCCCTATCAGATCACCAGCGCGGCGGAGCTCATCTGGCTGCGGGACGCGGTGAACGCCGGTGAGGCAAACACCTGCGCGAAGCTGCAGCGGGATGTGACGCACGTGGATGAGACCTGGACCTCCATCGGCACCAGCGAGCACCCGTATACCGGCACCTTCAACGGCAACGGCCACACGATCCGTGTGTGGCTGCATGGCTGGGGACAGGCCCTGTTCGGCTATGTCGGCGTGGGCGCGAAGCTGACGGATCTCGCCGTGACGAAGCGCCAGAGCGAGAATTATTCCATCAACGCCAGCGCTCCCCTGGCGCGCATCAACAACGGTACCATCACCCGCTGCCGGTACAGCGGCGGTATAACGGCCAAGAGCACCCTGGGCGGTCTGGTCTATACCAACAGCGGCACCATCGAGGCCTGCTATGTGTACGCGGGCCAACTGGACGGCGGCAGCCGCATCGAGATGTACAACGGCGGCTTGGCGGGCGGCATCGCTTATGAGAACACGGGCACCATCGTCAACAGCTATTTCTACGGCGACATAGTGCAGGCCCAGTCCAACGGCACGGTACGCGACATCATCAGCTGGGGCGCCATCGCCTATAAAAACAGCGGCAAGGTCTCCAACTGCTACTACGGCGCGGACGGAGACGACGGCTACGGCGGCAAGACGAAGAACCAGTTCAGCAGCGGCGAGGTCGCGTATCTCCTGAACGGCGGCACGGCCCGGGACGACTGGCGGCAGAACCGCTATGCCGGCGATGATACCCCCGTGCTGGACCGGAGCCATGCCCAGGTCCGGAAGTCCGGCGACTACTATGTCAGCCTGTATCCCCATGTCCACTGCATCTGCGGCGGTGGCACCACGTCCGGCGGCCATCCGCAGCACAGCAACGTGACCTATACCGCGTGGACGGACGACGAGGCGGCCAGCCAGTACGGCGCCAGCAGCTATACCGCGGCCAACTCCCTGCCCAAAAAACCGGGCAAGTACTATCTGACAAGCGATGTGACGTTGCGTGACACCGGCACATGGCGTCCCGCGGACGGCACGGTGCTCTGCCTGAATGGTCAGACCGTCAGGGAGTTTGCTTTTGATACGCCCGCGTATGACGCCATTACCGTTGGCAGCGGCGTGACCTTCTCCCTGACGGAGTGCGCCTCTATCCAGGGGGATATCCATTGCGCCAGCAGTGCGGCGACCCACACCGTGAACAACAGCGGCACGTTCAACTTCTACAACGGACGGCTGCGGGACACCAAAAGCAAGGCCGACGGCGCGGCTGTCTATAACACCGGTACATTCAATATGTACGGCGGCACCATCAACGACAACAATACCACCGCGCGGGGCGGCGGCGTGTATAACGCCGGTGCGTGCAATCTCTACGGCGGCACCATCACCAACAACGGCACCGGGGGCGGCGTGTATAACAACGGCACGCTGACCGTGGGCGGCACCGCGACGGTCACAGGCAACAGCCCCAACGTCTATCTGGCTGGCGGCACGACCATCACGCTGAACAGCGAGCTGGACGAAAGCGCCCGCATCGGCATCACGGCGGAAAAGCAGAGTGACCTTACCGATACGGCGGACATCACCGTGGTCAAAGGCGGTGCGGCAGCCCTGAACTGCTTCTTCCCCGACGATGACGGCACCTATGACCTGTCTGATGCCAGCGGCAGCAGCGATATTATTCTCCATCTGATCCGGGATCATACGCACTGCGCCTGCGCCCACAAGGCGAAGTACGCCAAGGACATCGGCAGCCACACCGAGCATGTGGACCACGAGTTCGTGGCGTGGACGGATGAGCTGGTGAAGGAGCAGTACGGCAACGACACGACGCGCACGGCAGCCACCGCCATGCCCAAGGTGGCGGGCTGCTACTATCTGACAGACGATGTGACGCTGGGCGGCAGCTCTGCGTGGACGCCAGTGAATGGTACTATCATCTGCATGAATGGGCATAAGGTCACCAGCCCCTCCGCTATCGGCAGCACGGTATATATCGAGTCGAATGTCCATGTGGTTCTGACTGACTGCAAGGCCAGCGGTTCCATCTCCAACACCAGATCCAATGGTGCCGCCGGACTGAGCAGCCGAAATAGTTTCAACTATACTAACTCCGAGAACTGTACCATCGACCTTTTCGGTGTCACCGTCTCCGGTACCGGCAGAAGTGTCGCAAACTACACAGGCAGCACCGTTAATCTGTATAACAGCACCGTTTCCGGCACCAAGTATGCCATCTACAACACCGGTACAGTGAACACTGCCGGTACGGTCAAGACCACCAGCGATACCGTCGAAAGCGGATATTACTGTGTGTATAACTTCGGTACGCTGACCGTTGATGGTACGCTGACGGCGAATGGCGGCGACGTAGGAATATACAATGCGGCCAATAAGGACGGCTCGCAGCACGGCACCATGACCGTCAACGGCATTGTCACCAGCACCGGCAGCAGCAACGGTCTGAGCAACGGAGGTGTGCTGGCGGTCACCGGTACGCTGACGGCCATCGGCAAAAATTTGCATGGACTGTATAATAATGAACACGGGACGCTGACCGTGAACGGTACGCTGACCGCCGCCGGAAACGCCAGCAGCAACAAAGCCAACGGCCTGTATAACGCCGGCGGTACGGTCACGGTCAACGGCACGCTCACCGCCTCCGGCGGTCAATACAGCGTATACAACTACGGCACGCTGAACCTGAGCGGCACGGTCAATGCCAGCAAGAATGTGTATCTCGGCAAGGACAGAACCATCACCGTGGTGGGCGAGCTGGACAACGCCACCAGCATCACCGTCCAGACCTCTGCCACACCTGCCGCCGGCAGCCCCGTGACCATCGCCACCACGGAAAACGCCAACTGGATCAAGGCGGGCAGCTTCGTCAGCTGGACCCCCAGCAAGTATGCCGTCAGTCGCACCGACGAGGGCAGGACCGTTGTGCTGAAAGCACATGAGCACGCGTGGGGCTATACGCGCAGCGATGACGGTGCCACCATCACCGCCGCCTGCGCAAATATGGACGGCCTCTGCGGCGGCGCCGACGGCGGCAGTGTCACCATCCAGGCGCCTACTGACCTGACCTACAACGGCACCGCCAAGGCGGCCAGGCTGACCAAGACCGGGTGGACGGCAGCGGATGTGGGCGAGATCGTCTATCAGAAGGACGGCAGCGCCCTGTCCGCAGTGCCTGTTGATGCGGGTACCTACACCGCCAGCATCACGGTGGGCGGCCAGACCGCCAGCGTGACGTATGAAATCGGCAAAGCTACTCCAATGGCGAAGGACTTCGTCTTCGCCGCCCCTGGCAACCTGAACTACGACGGCAATTCCAAGATAGTAACTGTATCTTCCACTAAAATCAGCGTGGACGATGTCACCGTGAAATACTATCAGGGTGACAAGCAAGTGGAGAACCCCACGAACGCGGGCGACTACACCGTCAAGATTGACGTGGCCGAGAGCACGAATTATGCTGCGGTCAACGACCTGATGGCGGATGGCTGGAAGTTTACCATCGCGAAGAACACAACTACGCCGGATGTGACGCTGAGCGGCGACATGGTCTATAAGAAGAATAAAATCGAGCCTACGGTGACTGTGACAGTCGATGGGAAAACACTGACCAAGGATAAGGATTACGAAGTCACCTACGGAGACAATATGAACGCCGGTAAGAACGCGGGCACCGTGACCATCACAGCGAAGGGCAATTATGACTTCGCACAGATTGTTAAGATGTTCGACATCACCGCACAGATCATTCAGGTCACTGCGGAAAACAAATCCTCCCGCGTGGGGCAGGACATTGTTGAACTGACCTATACGCACGCCGATGGACTGCCTTACGAAGGCGACACCTTCTCCGGCAAGCTGGAAACGACTGCGGACAAGGATAAAGCGGGCACCTATGGCATCACGAAGGGCACGCTGACGCTGGGCAGCAACTACAACGTCGTCTTCACGCCTGGCACCTACACCGTGGAGGATAAGCTGCCGCAGGACAGCTTCGCGTTTAAGGATGTTGTGGACGGCAAGGTGACCAAGACCTATGGTGACGCTGACTTCACCGTCGCCGCCACCGACGAGGCAGAGGGCAGCAGCGTGTCCTATGAAAGTACCAATACGAATGTTGCTACTGTGGACAGCACCGGCAAGGTGACGATCCACGCCGCTGGCACCACGACCATCAAAGCCACGGCGCATGAGACGAAGGACTACGCTGAAAAGAAGATTTTCTATACCCTGACAGTGAAGCCGAAAACGCTGACTAAGGACGACCTGACCTACTCCGGCCCGATCGCCAAGGTTTACGACGGCAGCAACAGTGCACCCCGCGGTCTTACCGTTTCCGTAAAGCCAGACTCGCTGGTTGGCGATGATACCCTCGCGGTCAACGGTACGCTGAAATATAACAGCGCCAATGTCAGCGAGGCGGATACGATTACCTTCACGCCCGACGCCATCACTGAGGGCAACTACCGTCTGGCGGCCGCCGAGGTGCTGACCATCACCGGCGCAAGCATCACAAAGGCGACACCGACCTATAAAAAGCCCACTGGCGTGACGGCGAAATACGGTCAAACGCTTGGTGATATTGCGCTGGCAACCCCTGAAGGCACTACACCCGGCACATGGAGCTGGCAAACGCCGCAAACGGTGCTTGACAAAATCGGCAGCTATACGTATGATGCCAATTTTAAGCCGGATGACCCAAACTATAAGGGGGTAGTCGGTGCCGCAATCACTGTAACCGTTGGTAAAGCAGACGGCAATAACCTCAAAACGGTCGAGCTGACGCAGAAGTACACAGACGCCTCCGAGCATACCTACACGCCGGACTGGTCCGGTCTTCCTAATGGACAGACTTGGAGCTACGGCTGCGAAAGCTCGTCCACGCTACTGATCAAAAAGGATGTTTCCGCCGAAAGTGGCAAGCTGACCTACGCAATTTCCGGCGGCAAGGCCGGTGACACCGTCACTATCACCCTGAAAGCCTCCTGCAACAACTACGAGGATTTCACCATCACCCTGACCATCACCCTGACAGAAAAGGATGATCAGCAGGCACTGAAGCTCACCGGCGGCACCACCGTGGTCTATGGTCAGACCTTGCAGCTTGGTACCAGCGGCGGCTCCGGCACCGGTGCTGTGACCTACACAATCACCGATGTCGATGGTCAAGCGACCATCGATGCCGATGGCAAGCTGACTCCTGTCAAGGTCGGCACCGTAAAGGTAAAGGCCACCAAGGCAGAGGATGCAAACTACAATGCCATCACCAGTGCGGAGGTGGAGATCACCATTACCAAGGCCACGCCCACCGGCGAGCCAAAGTACACGGAGATCACCACCAGCGGCAAAACTCTGGCGGACGCGGCGCTAACGCTGGACGGCAGCACTCTGAAGCCCAATACCGGTACGCTGGAATGGGTGGATGATAAGGGCAATGCCCGGCCCGGCGATACCAAGGTGGAGGCCAACACGAGCTACAAGTGGCGCTTTACGCCCGCCGATGCCAACTACACGACGCTGACCGGCTCCATCGAGCTGTATCACAAGTCCAGCAGCGGCGGCGGTTGGTATTACACCTACCACACCATTAAGGCAACGGCCGGCACGAACGGCTCCATCTCTCCCTCCGGATGGACCTCCGTCCGTGACGGCAGAGACCAGACCTTCACCATCACCCCGGATAAGGGCTACGCCGTAGCCAAGGTGCTGGTGGACGGCAAGAGCGTGGGTGCTGTGAAGTCCTACACCTTCAAGAATGTCACGAAGGATCACACCATCGAAGCCATCTTCATGAAGTCCAACGGCAACCCCCAGACCGGCGTATTCGTCGATGTAGCGGAAGGCAGCTACTATGAGGAAGCGATCGATTGGGCAGTGGAGAAGGGCATCACCAATGGCGTGAGCAGTAATATGTTCGCTCCCAACGATCCCTGCACCCGCGCGCAGATCGTCACCTTCCTGTGGCGTGCGGCCGGTTCTCCCGCCCCCAAGAGCATGAGCAGCTTCACGGATGTTCCCGCTGACGCCTTCTATGCCAAGGCTGTTGCCTGGGCTGTCGAAAACGGCATCACCAGCGGCACAGGCGAGAGCAAGTTCAGCCCCAACTCTACCTGCACCCGTGCGCAGGCGGTGACCTTCCTCTATCGTGCCTCCGGCAGCCCCGCAGTCAGCGGTAAAGCTGAGTTCAGCGATGTCTCCACCACGGCCTTCTATGCAGACGCAGTGGCGTGGGCAGCGAAGAAGGGCATCACCACCGGCATCGGCGGCGGACTGTTCGGCTCCGACAACGATTGTACCCGCGGTCAGATCGTGACCTTCCTCTGGAGGGCCATGGCTGAGTAAATCAAGCAACTGCCAGATCATCCATTCGCTGGCATAATTCCACAACAGGCAAAGGACAGCGCGGCGGACGGTCAACAACACCGGCCTCCGCGCTGTTTCCTTTTCGCCACAGGAAACTCTGTACGCCATTCACAACTCATGAGCCATGCCGCCATCCCACGCGGCAGGAGAAAACACTATGAAAAAGATCACTCGATTTCTGTTTTGCACCTTCGTCGCCATTATGCTGATGGGGACGGCGATCAGTGCCACCGCTTGCCATCAGAAAGAGGAATATCCCAGCGTACCCGAAGTGACCGAGCCACAGCCCACCGGCGAGATCATCCCCACCGTGGATCGGCAAAAGGAGCTGAAGGCCGCCAAGAAGAATAACTCCGATACCGTGGCATGGCTGTATATGCCCGGCGCCGAGGTGGACGACCCCGTGGTGCAGGCGAAGGACAACGCTTACTACCTGCAAAAGGACGAGAACGGGAACTACAGCGAATGGGGCTGCTACTACGCCCACTGTGACAACCGTTTGAGCAGCCGGAGCAAGCTGGACAGGAATACCGTCATCTTCGGTCACTCCGCCAGCAACTGTGACCCGGACGGACCAAAGCTCACGAAGCTCCATCGGTATATGGATGCGGACTATGTGAAGGAAAACCCGTATATCTACCTTTCGGTGAAGGGAGAGAATATGGTCTTCCAGATCACGGCCTGCTTCATCACGGATATTGACTTTGATTACATCGCTCCCAATCCCACAGGCGAGGAGCTGACAAACTTCTTTGAGCAGGTGGCAAAGAAGAACTGGCTGGAATTTGACGGTGTAACCTTCGGTGAGGAGGACACTGTGCTGACCCTTTCCACCTGCTGCCGGAAGTACGATGAGTACAATACCGGCAACCAGCGGCTCGTCCTCATGGCGAAGCTTCTGCCGGAGGGTGCTATAGCGCAGGACTTCACCGTGCGCCTTGCTCCAGAACCGGAGATGCCTTAAATAGACCAAAACGGAATACGATACCCCCTGAAAAAGATCCGGCAGGCGTTCGACTGCAGGCGGTGCAGCGGTCATAAGGGCTGACGCACCCCCTGTCCAAGCTAACGGAACAACCATCATGTCGAAAGCGGGAGAGATTGCTGTATCGCAATCTCTCCTTTTTTCTGCCGTGATCTCCCGGCTTATCCGCAGGCGCCTCACTTGCACGGCAATGAAAAAACATTGGCTCAATGCCAGGACAGGCGGTTTTTATGGGGTATCCTCACATCCGCGGTACTGTCGTCGCTGCCAAA
>QRFC01003432.1_pt1 | contig 10591 bp, 10 predicted proteins | sample 1861061 | NCBI WGS metagenome assembly QRFC01 (sample SAMN09711282, study PRJNA482702) | Human gut metagenome, whole genome shotgun sequencing project. | reverse complement strand
CATATACAGCTTGAAAAATCGTCCGTACACCGTCATTATCATAATGAACGACAAGACCGTGATAAACAGTCCGCCGATAAGAGTAACCGCCCACAATGGGATACTTTCAAAAAATCCGCAGCTTTCAATGGTTGTTACCATTTCAGCAGGTAAAGTTGTTTGATTGGGCGTACCGAATCCCGCAGATGTCATAATGGTTGAAATCGTACCTTGTACGATGTCGAACAGGGCAAGCATAAGCTCCAGCCCGTAGGTAATCACACCTTTGGCAATGGCAAAGCGGATAAACAGCTTTAATGCGTGTTCCGGTTTCTTTACATCGGTAAAACTTCCGCAGGTGCGAACCACACCGACAACAAAAAACAGAACAAGCAGGGCAAGACCGATAGCCTGAACTGCTCCGTTGATATTCACCATTACCGACCAAATACTGCCGCCTTTGAACTGTTGCGGCGAAGTGGTTAGCAACTGCCATATTTCCGAAAGCTTGCTGTTCCAAGTTTCAAGGGCATTTTCGAGGTTCTGAACTACCCAGTTATCACTCATCTGTTTGCACCTCCTTTAAGATTAGGGGCATACCTGAAATGCCAGGTATGCCCCGTTTGATAACTGTGTTCTCTTAACCGGTAATAAGGGTAAGGATTTCCTTTGCAAAGGTAATGATGATACCGCCTGCAAGAGTCAGGAAACCGTTGGCTCTCTGAGACGGGTCGTGAGACTTCAAAGAGAGACCGACCTGAACGATACCGAAGCCAAGCAGGATAAGACCGATGGCACGGATAAGACCGAAGATGAAATCGGACAGATTGTTGACTACGGTAATCGGGTCGCTGGCGGCAAAAGCGGTAACGCTCATACCGCAAACAAGAGTTGCTGCTGCGATTACGGCGCAGTAAGCACGGAAGCCTTTCTGAACCTTTCCGGTCATAGGCAGCTTCTGAGTAGTTTTCTTTTCGTTGTTCTTCTTAAAAATGTTCATTGTGTTTTCCTCCGTTAAAATAAGTTTTTATTCACTTCAAAATCCTCATCGGACAGAAGTTCGTAATTGGTTTCTCCGTAGCTTTCCTCCGGAAGTTCTTCCGGGTCAATAGAAAGAACGGAAATTGATGAGTGCTTGATGGTCACTTCGCCGTGTTTATATGCAGAAGCCTTTCCATCGGTTGTAAGTGCCACATTCGGGTGCTTCAAGATGTCGTACTTGAAGTCCATAACGGGGCGTTCTCCACGAATAAACAGAATTGCATATTGGTTATCAAGCATACGAACCTCATCAGGAGTAAGAAGCTCTCGACCGCTAATCTGATAATTTGTGGAGTAGTTGCCGCTTCGACCGGTACTTTTTCCGAAAGTGTTGGTATCAATGGTTTCCTTGCCGAGAAGCTCGGACACATATTTGTGGGTGCTTTGCTCGTTGCCGCCGAGATATAAAAACTCGTCGCAGTTACCTACAATGCTTTCCCATTGCTTTTCAAACAAGGCTTTAAGCTGTGCCAAGTTCTGCAAGATAATACTTACCGATACCCCACGGGAACGCATAACCGAAAGAATTTTGTCGAAGTCATCAGGGAGTGAAACATTCGCAAACTCGTCCATCAAAAAATGAACGGGAACGGGAAGCGAGCCGCCGTGAATATGGTCGGCAGCATAAAACAACTGCTGAAAAAGCTGTGTGTAAAGGATAGATACCAAGAAGTTAAAGCTGGAATCGTTATCCGGTATCAAAGCGAACAGAGCGACCTTTTTCTCTCCGAGTGACGGGAGGTCAAGCTCGTCTGTGGTGGTTAAAGAAGCAAGACTTTCAAGGTTGAACTTTTCCAGTCTTGCCGCAAGGGTTATCTGTATGGACTTTAAGGTTTTCGCCGCACCTGAATGATAGGAACGGTAATACTTCAAAGCAATGTGGTCGGGATTCGACATCTCCAATTCCGCAAACAGTTCATCAAGAGGAGAAGGTCTTGTGTCCTCCTCGTCCTCAATCGCACCGGCTCTGAGCATTTCCATTATCATTGCAAAGTTCTGTTCATCTTCGGGTGCTTCATAATGAAGATAAAATACAAGTGCAAGCAAAAGCATTGAAGCCGAGGTATCCCAAAAGGGGTCTTGTGATTGACTTCCTTTCGGAGTGGTACTCTTAAAAAGGTTCGTCACGAGCTTTTGCACATCGTTGTCATTCTGCAAATAGACAAACGGGTTATAGCAATGGCTTTTCTCCATTGAAATCAAATCGAGAACACGGACTTCATAGCCTTTGCTTTCAAGCAGCTTTCCGGTATCTCGGAGAATTTCGCCCTTTGGGTCAAGAATGACAAATGATGTGTTGCACTGCATAAGATTCGGCTTGCAGTAAAACCTTGTCTTACCGGCTCCCGAACCGCCGCACACAAGGGTGTTTAAGTTTCTTCGGTGTTTCTTCGCATTGAGTCCGATACAGACATTTTGCGTCATCAGCTTATTTGCAGAAGCCGGAGACTGTCTGTATTTTTTGTTTACGGCTCTTGCATTGCCCCATTTTGCAGAACCGTGTTCTTCACGCCTTCGGTAATTCTTCTGTGTTGAGAAGTAAATCCCAATACCCATTGCATAGCAGAGAAGCAAAACGAGGACAGTTTTTAGGCTGTCCTCGCATAGCTCAATATGAAATGGTTCGTTGAACGCTGTTAATAGGCTCGGCAGTATTTCCGGCAATCCTCCTTTTACAGAGGGTGCAATCAGAAGTGCCAGCCATACGACCGGGATAATACCGATGACGGAAAGAATAATAGCAGACTGCCTCTCGTTATCTCGATTCACAGGAGCGTTCCTTTTCGATAACTTTGAACTTTTTCTTTGGGGCAGTTCCGACCTTGATGATAAGGTCGTCCACCGCATCGGTAGATTTGCCCTCGTTCATCAAATCTGTTTTCTCGTCGTTGAGAGAACGGATAATAATGCCGTGTTCATAATCGTCCAATGCGATATGATACATTTCTTCCTTCGCCATAGTCTCACCTTATCTTTCGTAGTCTTTGCTTCGTTCCTGCTTTTTCTTGTAAAGCTCATCGGAAACACGGGAGTGAATATCCGCCATTGCGTTTCTCGTTTTGGAAAGCTCATAGCGAATGTCCTTCGGCTCTTTGCCGGCGAGCTTTTCAGGGATACGGTTGATAGCAAAATTCTGTGTATCGACGCCGTACTTTTTGCAAAGCATATAGCCGATACATACTGCCTGAAAGCCCATATCCGCTCTGCTGTAACTGTCGCTGTTGATAGAGAGCTGTGCGTGGCCAAGCTCCTGTGCTACGCACTGAGCGACCGCTACGCTGTCTCCCACATCACGCTTTACATACAAGGTCTGTTCCTCGTTGTTATAAAACGCCGCCATATTGGGATACGGAAGCTCATTTGTTGCTTCCACTTCAACCGGGGAAGAATCCAGCATAACGGTAATGAGTGCTTTCGGGTCACGGTTGACAGTCGGTGCAGGCGGTCTTTTGCCGTTGGTCTGCGAAACATCAAAGACCTTTTTCACATTGTAGGAAATGCCGGTCGTACCGTCTTTCTTTGCATACTCGACAGGTTCAAGAATGGAAATGCTTTTCGCACCTTTCTGAATTTTCACATTATCTTTGCTCCAGTCATCAAAGTTTTTAAGCTGGCTTGCTTCGGGAAGCTGCTTGAAAATCAGAAGTGCGTTGACCGCAGAGTATCTGTCAAGACGGCTCTGCGTATCAAGGAAGGCTTTGAACTTTTCCGGGTCGGAAACAATCGCCTTTGCGGTGTCGTCCGCCATCTGATATACGGCTTCTTTTTCAGCCTTCATCTTCTCGGCATATTCCTCTTTGGAAAGTCGTTTGCTCTGCTGTCCTGCCTTAGCAGGGGTAAAATTGTTTGTCATTGTGATTACCTCTCTTTCACATTTTTGCTTTTAGGTTTCGGCTGCTGGTGTACGGTCTGTGCCGGGGCGTTCTTGACTTCCGGCTTTGATACCTCCGGCTCTTTGCGTTCTGCTTCTTTCTGCTGCTTGGACTGTGCCTTATATCGGTCAAGCTTTGCTTTTACCGACGGCTTTCTCTGTCTGTCGCTTACAGTACCCTTATCAGTTTGCATATCTACCGGCTCGGAGTCGTGCCTTGACGGAGGGTTTTTGTCCGTTTTGGCGACTGTGGGGTTTGACTGGGAATACCCCTCTTTCTGAATAGGTTTTCTGACGGCTTCCTCAGTGATGATTTCGTTTTTGGTTTTCGTCGGCTTGTCTTTCTCCAAAGCTTCACGCTTTTCGACAGCCTTCTGAGACTCGGTGACAATCGCAGCCTTATCAACTTTACCGAGTTCAAATCTCTCAACGATTCTCTGAATTTTGGAAGCGTCCTCTGCACGGGCAATAATATCAATCGGGACATTATCGCCCTTTGTGTTTTTATCCCTGAGTACGCAGTAGAGAACGCCGTAGCGTTTTGCCTGCTCGGTAAACTTCTTCAAGTCCTTGTTGGGGATAGAAAACACCTTCAGCTCCTTGCCCGACTTAATCATATTAGTAAGTCGAGCCTTGCCTTTTGTTTTCTGTTCCTGTTTGAGAACAGAGACTAAAAGAACGGCAATATTCTTTGCTGCCGCTCCGCTTAATTTTGCGGCTACTTCAAAGCCTTCAAGCGATAGCCTGACGACCTGTTCTGCCGCATCACCTCCGTTTGTCATTACGGTTCTGCTCCTTTCGTTCTTGTTTTTCTTCGTAAACTCTTACCGTTTCAAGGTTGGCTTCAATAACCTTTGACCTTTCGGCTATGTCATCACAAAGACCGACCTCTTTGCGGAGAGTCCACAGCTTGCTCGTGATTGCCGTAATCTGCTCTTTGACATTTGATAGCTCATCGTCACTCAAATTTCTTCTTAACTGTTTTCGCAGGTGCGTTCTATCGTCAGTCAAGGATTTGATTTGCGACAACACGGACTCTTTATATGAGAAAAGCTGCTCGTCGGTAGAAATGTTCTCCCGTCCAAGCAGCCTTGTCTCCTGAGTGATTTTGTCGAGCTTCAGCAAATCTTCTTTCAAAAGATAGTGAAGCCTTGCGGTATTCTGTTTTTTGTACTTCGGCAGATAACCCAGCTTATAGCAGTAATGCAGATACAGCCCATACAGTCCGCCGACCTTTTTGACTTTGTGTTCTCTTGTGGGCATTCGGTACTGCCTGACTCTTACCGTTTCCTTTGCAAAAGGAACGATAAGAACCTTTTGATTTTCCGTCAGCCTACGCTTGATTGCGTCCTCGGTATAATTCTCTCCGAGTGATTTAAGTCGTATCGGCTTCTTGTATCCTTTCGGGACAATCGTCCAATACTTTCGACTGTCGCTGAGACAATGTTCATAGCCCATCTGAGTCAGGATATAATCAAAGGTCTTTAAGTTGGTGCTGTGTGCAATCGCTTCATCAATGGCGTCACGGGTCATTGAATATCGGCTCGGCATACCGGCTTGTTCCTGCTTGTAGTAATAAGAGGATTGCTTACTGCGGTTTGGGTTCGGATTGTAATACAGTCCGTACTTTTCACAAAGGCAGTCGGCAACCAAACGAAACTTGAACCACGCTTTTTCGTCGCCCCATAACCGCTTGCCGTCCACAAAGGAAACGGAGTTTATTACATAATGACAGTGCAGGTGTTTCGTGTTCAGATGAGTAGTAACCACCACCTGAAATCTTTTGCCCCACACTTCGTTTGCAAATTCCATTCCGATTTTCTGTGCAAGCTCCGGGGATATGTCCTGTTCCTTAAAGCTCAGGTATCCGTGATAGGCTTGAATGCCGTCGTCTTTGCCGTATGCTTTTTTTACAGATATAAACTGGTCTCTTGCGGTCGCAGGGTTGCAGTTGATACCCTCTACGAAAAACTCACGCTCGGTTTTTTCTTCGTCCTTTGCATAGCTGAGAACATCACGGAGAGCCTGATACTGTTCCTCGGTGTAAATGTCTGCCGCCGTCTTTTCGGGATTGGCGGCATAGTCGATTACCTGACCGAGCCTTGATGTGACCGACCACAATTTACTTACTGCCATTTCATATCGCTCTTATCGGGTCTTAAAAAAGTACGCTCCACATCAGCCTGAAACTTGTGCCAACGCTCGGCTTCCTTTTTGAGCTGCGGTGCGTCCACAAATCCGAGGGTGTTTGCTTTCGCCGCAAGCTGATTGATGTTGTTGCCGATAGCGGAAAGCTCACGCATAACATCGTAAAATCTTTCATCGGGCTTTTCTCTCGGCTCGTATCCTCTGAGAAGCAAACGGATAAGTCCGCCTTCGGAAAGACACGCCCGCTTTGCTTTTTTCTGCAAATCCTGAGCTTCTGCCTTGTTCATCAGAATGTGCTTTTCAATGTTTCTCTTGCTCATTTTTATCGCTGTCCTTTCTGTAAATATAGTGTCTGTCCCGGTTTATCTGAAACAGGCACATTGTTGTTACTCCGAAAAAGCCGCCGATGAGTAACCCGGCGGCGACCAATACTATCTCCCGCAAAGCTTATGCTCCTTTCTTGCTTGGGGTATTAGGGGCAACCCCTAACGAGTGTACCGTTTTGGACATTCCTGTCCATAAATGGTCTGCTCGCTAAGATTATGCAGACACTCAGGGTTGCCCCATAGATTGACTCTTATCTCTCCATATCCTTTGAGACAGGCTTATACGGCTTTGCTTCAATACCGTCCAAGGACTTATAAAATCTCTCCGGGTATTTGAACTTTTCCTCGTACTTACGAGCCAGTTCTTTCGGCATACTGAGGAACTTTTCCGACTCAATCGGTGCGTATGCAATGAAGAACTTGCCGGCAATAATGTCGAGCATTTCACGGTTGCTGTCGTCTTTCACATAACATTTTTCAATCTTCCAACCATCCTTGCCGCCGTGTTCATCAGCCATATACGCTTCCAGTCGCACACATTTATCCGAGCCGTCAAGGGAAGAAGCATAGATAGAATATCCTCCCATACCCTCAATGAAAGCCTTATTGTTACTGCTGACAACATAGGTTCTTTGTTCCTCTGTGTAAGGCTTGTCAAAGCTGTCATCCGTAAAAACAATATATCCGGTCGTGTGGTTTCTTTCTTTTTCTGCCTGCCGGAAATGAGCTTTCAACTGCGGATAACTCATCTCAACATTCTCAGGCTCGGAATAAACTGCCCTGTTCAACGGCAAGCCGTTCATCTTTCCTTCATCGTTGCAGATGATGGCAACTTCGTCCTCAAAGGGCATATATTCTTCAATATCTCCCTCCACAAGAGACTGCATTGCTTCAAGCGTATCCTCGATTTCAATGAGCTTCGGATACCTGCCCGGCTCAACAAGAATGACGGAAATCTTCTCAGGTGCTTCTACCTTTTCAAAGGTATCCTCGTTAATATTCAAGGCGAGGGAGCTTCCGTTTTCCCAACTCATATGAATCTGTCCGGCGTCGTCAACGAATTTAACCGTTCCTTTCAGACCGTAGGGCATTTGACTTTCGCCAGCCATTTCAGTGAGTACAATCTGCGTTCCCTCCGGGTACATTTCTCTGATTTCTTTTAGTTTCATCGTGCAAAACTCCTTTCGGTTTTATCTTTTATTCCCAAGCGTTTACAAAGAAAGTCGTTGACATCTTTCCCATATTGGGGAGGGTCGTCAACGACTTCATACTTATCTGAAAGAATCGTCTGCAACGCTTTGGTCGCTTTTCTTCCGGCAATATCATTGTCCAAATGAAGAACAATTCGCCTGATTGTTTTGTCCTTTTCAAGCAGCCTGCCGAGTGTAACAGGCACTTTCGAGTCCTCGATTTTCTGCTTTGGGGAATACACTCCCGCAAGAGAAACAAGGTTAAACTGTCGCCAGTCTTTGCCCTCCAGCTTCATCAAAGTTGCATAGGAAAGCAGGTCAATGGCACACTCAAAAAGATGAACCTCTCCGGTGTTCTCGGCAGTCAGGCGGAAAGAATATTGCTTTTTGCTTCCGGTGCAGTCGCCCATAATTCTTGATTGATTTGTTGCTCTGTATGCGGCGTATTTAGGTTCTTTGTTCTCGTCATAGCCGATAAAAACAGCATTATGATATGGGAGCGACTCGATGATTAGCTTCTGTTCCAAGCAGTAGTTGATAATTTCATAATCAATCCCACGCCCGAAAAGATAATCAAATACCACATCGGTAGTGGGGCTTTTTTCAGGCAGAAGCAAAGGCTGGTTCTCATAACATTTGATGTTTTCACAAGTCGGAAAGCTGACTGAACCGTTTCCCATAATGGTCTGAACCGCCTCCACAAAATCCATTCCACGGACTTTGATAAGGTAATCGAGGGCAGATTTGCCCCCGATACCTCTCGACCACCACATCCATTTGCCGTTGGAAATCTTCAAGCTGTCGTGGGTTCTTGTGGTGTAGGTGTTACTTGAAAATTTAACAAGCTCGCCCGGTTCATACTCTCTAAGATAGGTTAATAAATCCATTCGTTTGGCTTCGGTTATGACTTCCGGTGCAATATACGGCATAATTATCACCGCCGTTCTACATCAGCAAATCGGCAACCGCTTTCTGTATCGGTTCGTTGATACTGAGCTTTGCAATGATAATGAGTATCTTATCAACAGGGCAGCCGATGTCATTCCAAACAGTCCAAGCACCTCCCGCAAGGTCGTCGTTTTCATACAAAGCAATGATTTCTTCCGGCGAAAACACCGTTTCAATGCTCTGTCGAACCAACTCTCCGTAGAAAGAAAGCTTTGCATTTCTAAGGGCAAATTCTGCTTCCTTTGCGGGCGGTTTGCTTCTTTTCAATTCGAGATATGCTTTATCAAGTCTCCTGACCACAACCATCATCATTGCGTCAAAAGGGTTAATGATTGCTTTTCTGCAAGGGCAGTTTTCTCTTTCCTTATCGGGTGTCATTTTATCGTTCATAGGTTTTCTCCTTTCGTGTGTTCGGCACTTCGCCCTCATCGGGTTCGCCGCCGACAATTTCGTTTTCTCGCTTATCCATATTGAGCAAGATATTCAGCTCGTCCAAGCGGGCAAGCTTTGTCTTTAGTTCTTCCTCTTGGATAAACGGTTTTTGGACTTCTTTCTTTGCGGTTTCCAACTGATTTGTGGTGTTCTCAAGGTCATTTTCCGCAAGCGACAAGCTCTCGGCAAATCTCTCAATGCCGTTATCAAGACGGATAATATTGCCGTGTGCGTCATCACCGAGAGGAACATTTCTGCTTGTCGCACCTTTCAGTCGAACCTCATAATTTCGCTCTGCGGTATTAAAAAGCAGTTCCGTTTCAAACCCTCGGTACTTGCCGAGAGGAATAGGGTCGGGGCTGTTCATCTGCTTGCAGGCTTCAATGATTGCTTTACCGGCGTCGGCTTTTTCGGAATAAAAAACACCCTTAACCTCCATACCGACAAATCGGTCGTCCGTTGGTTTCGGGTGCTGTTTCGCAGTTTCTACATCTTGCTTCAATCCTTCAATACGGTTTTCCAAAGCTGTAATTCGCTGCGGATAATATTTGATTATCTTATCTTCCAAAGCGTATTTTTCAGATAGAAAGTTGGATTTTAAGAGCTTCAGCTTTTGAACTTGAATGTCCAAATCCATCTTCTCCTTAATATACGGGTTGCCGGTGGCAAGCATTTTAATCTCTGCATAGGAAAGGGCGGTTTCATCAATATCCTCGGCAGAACGCACCGGGGATTTGCTCGTCATAATCTGACTGGCGAACTTTTGCTTTCCCTCTACAAGCTGATAGAGATATGCGTCAAAGGTCTGCTCCGTTACATAGCGGTAAATATCTACATCAGGATTTGAGTTACCCTGACGGATAATTCGACCGGAACGCTGCTCCAAGTCTGACGGTCTCCACGGGCAATCCACATCGTGAAGTGCGATAAGTCTGTCCTGAACATTCGTGCCGGCTCCCATCTTTTGCGTAGAGCCGAGAAGCACTCTGACCTCGCCTTTACGGGTCTTTTGGAACAGTTCTTTTTTCTTCACATCGGTATCTGCTTCGTGGATAAAGCGGACTTCGCTTTCGGGGACACCACGCTCTATGAGCTTCTTTCTGATGTCGTTATATACCGAGAATGTTCCGTCATTCTTTGGAGTTGAGAGGTCGCAGAACACAAGCTGTGCCGATTTTTTATCGGCTGTTTCCTCCCAAATACGGTAGATGTTATCGACGCAGGCGTTGATTTTACTGCCCTCAAAATCAGGCAGCATATCGTTAAGCATACGCTGGTCAAGTGCTAACTTCCTGCCGTCGTTTGTAATTTTAAGCATATTATCTACACTCGAATCTACACCGCCGCCACGGACTTTCTCGGCTCGTTCCGCAAGGGAAGCAACCATCTCTTTCTGCATTTCCGAAGGCTTGACCGCAACATTGTGGAAGTGTGCTTCCGGCACAGGCAGTTCCAGCATATCCGCCGTCTTGATGTCGGCGACCTCCTTAAACATCGCCATAAGCTCCGGTAGGTTGTAGAATTTCGCAAAGCGGGTTTTCGCTCTGTAACCCGTTCCCTCCGGGGTAAGCTCAACGGCTGTTACAGTCTCTCCAAAGGTACTTGCCCACGAGTCGAAGTGCTGCAAGTTGTTTTTGACAAGCGTGTTGTACTGC
>QRFC01003416.1_pt1 | contig 10625 bp, 6 predicted proteins | sample 1861061 | NCBI WGS metagenome assembly QRFC01 (sample SAMN09711282, study PRJNA482702) | Human gut metagenome, whole genome shotgun sequencing project. | reverse complement strand
GGCCTGCCGCTGTGGCAGGTGTACATCATCTCCATCATCGGCAACATGCTCCCGGTGCCGTTCATCTTCTTTCTGGCCCGCAGGGTGCTGGAGTGGGGCGCGGATAAGCCGGTCATCGGCAAGTTCTTCACCTTCTGCCTGGAGAAGGGCCACAAGGGCGGCGAGAAGCTGAAGGCCAAGGCCGGCCGCGGCCTGCCCTGGGCGCTGCTGCTGTTCGTGGGTATCCCCCTGCCGGGCACCGGTGCCTGGACCGGCACACTGGCCGCCAGCCTGCTGGACATGGATTTCAAATCCAGCGTGCGTGCCTGCATGGGCGGCGTGCTGCTGGCCGGGTGCATCATGGGTGTGGTCAGTTTGCTGGGCTTCTCGGCCTTTGGTGCGATTGCCGGGTAATTTTTAAAATAAAAGGATGCAAGGAGTAAGTTCCTTGCATCCTTTTTTATCGTTATTGCGGACCCCTAAAGCCTCCCTTGTGTAAAGGGTGACTCCCCACCGTGTGGGGAGATGTCGCGAAGCGACAGAGGGGCCCGACGCGTAAGCGGGTGGCACGGCGATAGCCGTGACGGAGGGATTGTGATTTTACGGGGGTAGGTCGATGTATGGGTAAGGTCACAATCCCCCGCCGCTTCGCGGAGCCACCTTTACACAAGGGGGCCTTTTAAGGGGTACTTATTCTAATCCCATCACTTCATCTACCGGCAGGGCGGCTGTTACACCATGGGCGGGGGTGTTCAGGCCGCAGGCGGCGGTGACTGCCTGCATGACGGCGGATTTCTGCTCCTGCGGGACGACGATCATAACAAAATCCTGCTCCTCCCGAATGGAAATGCCCAAAAAGCTGCTGGCCTCCTCGGTACTGCAGCGGCTGCCTTTCAGCACTGTGCCGCCGCGGGCCCCTGCTTTGCGGGCAGCGTCCACAGCTTCATCGCCGTGGCCCGCCTTGACGGAAACCCACAGCAGGGCGTAGGGATGGTCCTTCATGGTGTGTTCCTCCTTTTCAGCAGTGGGTCCGGCACAGTCCGCCGGGGCGGTCAACTGCAAAATGCTGTTCTGTACGCCGGTCAGCGGCAGGGTCACGGCGATGCCTGCGCCGCGCTTGTGGTAAGAAAGCGCCTTGTTGATGGCCCCGAACACCGCCGGGACGTTGGCGCGGGGCAGCAGGCCCGCCGTCAGCACGCGGGTGGTGCCGCCCAGGCCGATGGCATCCAGCAGCTCAGACGGAGCTGTGCCCTTGGCGCGGGCTTCAAAACAAAGGGGGATGCCGTTTTTTTGCAGCACTTCCACCACGCGGTGCTCATCCTCGGCCTGCGTGACCGAAAGGAGCAGCCGCAGGCAGGGGGTACGTTTTTGCGTTGCAGCCATATCAGTATTCCTCCAGTTCCACCACGGTGTCGTCCAAAAGGTTGGGGGCGGTCTGCGCCTGGGTGCGGCGGGCATACAGCAGGCCCATGATCTGGATGGCGATGAGCGGAGCCAGGGCGACCAGCGCCACGATACCGAAGGCATCGGTGACGACGTTGCCGCCCACCGCGCTGCATGCGCCCATGGCCAGCGGCAGCAGGAAAGTGGATGTCATCGGACCGCTGGCAACGCCGCCGGAGTCAAACGCGATGCCCACAAACACCGGCGGGACAAAGCGGCTCATGATAAGCGCCGCCGCGTAGCCGGGGATGAGCACCCAGTAGATGCTAAGTCCGGTCAGCACGCGCAGCATGGCCAGCGCCACCGCCACGGCCACACCGGCCTGCAGGGCGCGGTTCATGGCATGGCGGGAGATGGTGCCACCGGTGATCTCCTCGACCTGTTCGTTGAGCACCTGCACCGCTGGCTCGGCCTTGACGATGTAGTAGCCGATGAGCATGCCGATAGGAAGCAGCGCCCAGCGCAGGGGGCCGCTGCCCAGGCCGCTGCCCAGCAGATTGCCTACGGGCGCGAACCCGACGTTGACACCGGTGAGGAACAAAATCAGCCCGATAATGGTATACACAAAACCCAGCACCATACGCACCAACTGGCGCGGCTGGAAGCTGCGGGTCAGCGCCTGGAACAGCACAAACACGCCAACGATGGGCAGCGTGCTTTGCAGCACCTCGGCCGTATAATGGGGCAGGTCCTGCAAAAAGGCCAGTGCCACATCCTGGGTAGTGATGACCGGGGCCAGCTGCACGGCGTCATAAATCGTCTCCGTGGGGTGGTAGAAGATGCCCAGCAGCATGACCATCAGGATGGGGCCAACACTGCACAGAGCGATGAGGCCGAAGCTGTCGTTGGCGCTGTCCTTATCGCTGCGGGCAGCTGAGAAGCCGATGCCCAGCGCCATGATAAAGGGCACCGTCATGGGGCCGGTGGTGACGCCGCCGGCATCAAAGGCGACGGCCAAAAATTCATTGGGGACAAAAAGGGACACCACGAACAGCAGCAAATACAGCCCCAGCAGCATTTTGGACAGCGGCACGCGGTACAAAATGCGCAGCACCGCCACGGCGGTGAACACGCCGACGCCCGCCGCCACCGTCCAGATGAGCACGGCGTTGGGGATGGCCGCCACCTGGTTGGCCAGCACCTGCAGATCAGGTTCTGAGATCGTGATGATAGCGCCCATGGCAAAGCAGATGACAACGGCCAGCCATGTTTTTTTCTGGCGCACGATGCTGCCGCCTATCCCCTGGCCCAGCGGGGTCATGGAGATCTCGGCACCCAGCTGGAAAAAGCCCATGCCCACGATGAGCAGCACCGCCCCCGTTAAAAACAGGGCCAGCGTACCCACCTCCATGGGCACCAGCGTGACGCTGAGCACCAGCACGATGACCGTGATGGGCAGCACGCTGGTCAGGGCTTCGCGGGTCTTTTCTTTGAGTTTTTCGTTCATTCGGCCTCCTTTTGCATGTAAGGGGGTCAGGCGGGCATCAGCGGTTTTCCAGCGGCACGTAGTCCCGCGGGGTCATGATGCTCTGGTAGGCGGGGCGGATGATCTTATCCACGTTGACCAGCTCCTCCATGCGGTGGGCGGACCAGCCCACGATGCGCGCCACAGCGAAGATGGGGGTGTACAGCTCCACGGGGATACCCAGCATGTCATAGACGAAGCCGGAGTAGAAGTCGACGTTGGTAGACACGCCTTTATAAATATGGCGTTTTTCTGCGATGACTTTGGGGGCCAGCCGCTCGATGGTGTTGTAATATTCAAAATCGCGGGCGCGGCCCTTGGCATCGGCCAGCTGGTGCACAAAGTTTTTGAACACCACGGCGCGGGGGTCGCTGAGGGAGTAGACCGCGTGGCCCATGCCGTAGATCAGGCCCTTCTGGTCGAAGGCCTGGCGGTCGACGATGCGGGACAGGTAGTCGTGCATGGCGGCTTCGTCGGTGGGGTCGGTGACGTGGGCGCGGATGTCGTCCATCATCTGCATGACCTTGATGTTGGCACCGCCGTGCTTGGGGCCTTTCAGGCTGGAAAGCGCCGCCGCAATGACCGAGTAGGTATCCGACCCGGAGGAGCTGACCACGCGGGTGGTGAAGGTGGAGTTGTTGCCGCCGCCATGCTCCATATGCAGCAGCAGGGCGATGTCCAGCACGTGGGCTTCCAGCTCGGTGTATTTCTGGTCGGGGCGGAGCATCTGCAGCAGGTTTTCGGCGGTGGAAAGCTCCGGTTTGGGGCGGTGGATGTACATGCTGCCGCCGCACTCATAATAATGGTAGGCGTGGTAGCCGTAGACGGCCAGCATGGGGAAGACGCTGATGAGCTTGATGCACTGCTCCAGCTGGGTCTGCAGGTCGGTCTTGCCGATGTCGTCATCGTAGCTGGCGAGGGTGAGCACACTGCGAGTCAGCGAGTTCATCAGGTCGCGGCTGGGGGCTTTCATGATGACGTCCCGCACAAAGTTGGTGGGCAGGTCGCGGCATTTGACCAGGCTGTCCTTGAAAGCATCCAGCTGGGCCTCGTTGGGCAGGTCACCGATAAGGAGCAGGTAGGCGGCTTCCTCAAAGGCATAGCGCTTGCCGCGCAGGCCCCGGATGAGGTCATACACGTTGTAGCCGCGGTACCAGAGTTTTCCGTCGCAGGGCACTTTTTTACCGTCCTTCTCCTCAAAGGCATCAATGCGGGAGATGTTGGTAATGCCTGCCAGCACGCCTTTGCCGTCCTGGTCGCGCAGGCCGCGCTTGATGTTGTATTGGCCAAAAAGGGACGGGTCGATGCGGTTGTTGGTGACACATTCCTCGGTAAAAACGGCAGCTTCTTTTGCAATAGCAGCGTAATCGCTCATGGGTATGACCTCCTTTTCTTCTGTTCCCCTGTTTCGCGGACGGTTCGGCATCTTGTGCGCGTTTCGTCCAGATTCTTTCCCGGATATGAACTTTTTTTATACGTTGCGTACATTTTAAATTATACAGTACGGCTGTATGGCCTGTCAAACAAAGTTTTTATGAACAAGCTGTATAAAACAGCAAAAATGTCCCACAATGCAAGATTTGCATTGCAGGACATTTTTGCAAGATTAGAAGATTATATGGAAAGAAAAAGAAAGGAGGAAATGTTTATAGAAAACGCGGGGGTAGGGAGAGCCCCCTTTGCACAAAGGGGCCTTTGGGTTGCGGCACTTTTACTGCGCACTATTCCCCAAAGTGACGTTGAGAGTCAGGACCTTGCCGTCGCGCTCGACCTGCAGGGTGACGGTGTCGCCCACCTGCTTGTCGGCCAGATAGCTCTTGACCGTGGAGGTGCTGCTGACAGCCGTGTCATCGATGGCGATGATGCGGTCGCCGCGTTGCACGCCGGCAGCCTCGGCGCCGCTGCCCTTGGTGACATCAGCCACGTAGACGCCCAAAGCGGACACACCGTACTGCTGTGCGGTGGAGGAATCCTGAATGTCCAGGATGCTGACGCCCAGCACCGGGCGGGCCACAGCGCCGTTTTCGATCAACTGCTGGGCAATGTCCATAGCGGTGTTGATGGGGATGGCAAAGCCGATGCCCTCGGCCTCGCTGTAGCTGCTCTTGGCGTTGACCACGCCGATCAGCTCACCGTTTGCGTTGAACAGGCCGCCGCCGGAGTTGCCCGGGCTGATGGATGTATCGGTCTGGATCAAGGTCATATCGTTATCTTCCACGGTAACCTGACGGTTCAGGGCGCTGACGATGCCCTGGGTAACGGTGTTGGACAAGGTGCCCAGCGGGTTGCCCACAGCCACGGTGGTCTCACCGACAGCCAGCTTATCGCTGTCGCCGATGACTGCCGGGGTCAGGCCGGTGGCATCGATCTTCAGCACGGCAATATCGGAAGTAGAGTCGACGCCGACAACGGTGGCGTCATAGCTCTGGTCGCTGCCGTTGAGCTGGACCTTCACGCTGGTAGCGCCGCTGACCACATGGGCGCAGGTGAGGATGTAGCCATCCTGGCTGACGATGATGCCGGAACCGGCACCGCTCTGCACATAGTAGCCGCCAAACCAGGTCTGGCTGCTGCTCATCTGCTCGGTGGTGATGGCCACCACACTGGGGGAGGCCACAGCAGCGATCTGCTGCATGGTCATAGAGGTGCCATCGGTGCTGCCGGTGTTAGAGGCATCGGTGCTGGTGTCGCGCTGGACTTCCTGCACGACCACCTGGTTGCCGGTCAGGCCGGCACGGCTGGCCACCACGGCGCCGCCGATGCCGCTGCCGAAGCCCAGGGCCACCACGCCGACACCGGCGAGGACGCGCAGCAGGACCTTGTTATGCTTTTTTTCTTTCTTGGGGGGCTGCTGCGGGGCACTGGCGTAGCTGTAGCCATTGTAGCCGCCGTTGCTGCCGCCATTGCCGCCGCTGAAACTGCTGGTGTAGCCGTTGTTCTGGCCGTAGGCGTTGTTCGGCTGGTTGTAGGTGTTGGCACCGGTGTTATTGGTGCTGCTGCCTGCCGAGTAATCGGTGCGGGCGGTGTTGGCGGTGTTCATGCCGCTGCTGCCCACGTTGGGGTAGCCGCCCTGCTCGGGCTGGCTGGGCTGATCGGGCCGGGTTGCAGAAGCCTGGTTGGCTTCGTTCTGGGGCTGGTTGTTGTTCTGGCCCTGATTGGGGTCGGGCGTACTGTCGCCCTGGCCGTTATTGTAAAGACCGGAGTAATCGTATTCGTTGCTCATACTGGTCCATCCTTTCGCGTGAGATTTGGGAAGCGTCGGGGCAATGCCCCTGGGGCTTTCGTTCCCTATTTGCTTTCTATGCCTATAGTATACCGGCCAATTGTGAAATAGGTTTCTCGGCCGGGTGAAAAGAATGTGAAAATGCTCCCATTTCGGCGCTTGACAGGCGGTGCTGAGGCCTGTATGCTGGATGTAGTTTGTAAAAGGAAGTGCCTGCTATGAAAATCACCCACGAAGCCGGGAAATACGTATTATACAAAGAAAAGACCGTCATCGGCATGGCTGCGCTGGAGGATGGGCGGCTGTGGGTGGAGATCGACCCGGCCTGGCGGCAGCGGGGGTACGGCAGCTATCTGGTCAAGGAGATCTTGCAGCAAAACGGCGGGTATGACGTCAAACGCGAGACCCGCTTTACCGCCGGCCCTGCCGCTGACGAAGCCGCCGGGGCCTTATTGAAAAAGTTCGACTTTCTGCCCCAGGGCGGCGAGATGGTCCGCCGCCGGGTGCCGGATCTTTCGGCGGTGCAGCTTTGCCATGAATTTTTGACAGCCCATCTCCAGCCGGGCGGACTGTATGTGGACGCCACCTGCGGCAACGGCCACGACACCGAGTTTTTGTGCCGCCTGGCAGGACCCACGGGCAGGGTGCTGGCGCTGGATATTCAGCCTGCCGCCGTGGAAAACACCAACACACGGCTGGGCGCCGCCGGGCTGGGGGCCATCGGGCAGGCATTGGTGCACGACCATGCACGTTTGGCCGAACTGGTCGCCCCCCGCACGGCGGATTGCGTGCTGTTCAATTTTGGCTGGCTGCCCGGCGCCGACCACGAGGTGCACTCCACCGCCGATGGCAGTCTGCCCGCCCTGCAGGCCGCGCTGGATGCCCTGAAGCCGCGCGGTGTGCTGGCGGCGGTGCTGTACAGCGGGCAGGTCATCGGTGACAGTGAAAAGCAGGCGGCGCTGGGATTTTTCCGCGCCCTGCCGCTGACAAAATACACCGTGCTGGTATGCGAGTTTGCCAACTGGGCCAGCACCGCTCCCCTGCCCTGCTTCGTGATAAAAAAGTAACGCTTGCCCCCGCCGCGGCGGCATGGTATGCTTGTAGTATCGAACTTTTCCGCCTATGGGCGGGGCATAGAAAGAGGCTGCCTTTTGCAGAAAGAGACCTTTATCAAGCAATATGCGGCGGGACTGAACCCCCAACAGCTGGCCGCCGTGCAGGCCGTGCATGGGCCGGTGCTGCTGCTGGCCGTGCCGGGCAGCGGCAAAACCACCGTGCTGGTGACCCGTTTGGGCTACATGGTGCTGTGCTGCGATGTGCCCCCGGCGCAGATCTTAACGATGACCTACACGGTGGCCGCCACCCACGAGATGCGCGGCCGCTTTGCCGCCCGTTTTGGGGCGGAGCTGGCCGGGCAGATGACCTTCCGCACCATTAACGGGCTTTCGGCGGTGATTTTGCAGTATTACAGCCGGGTCTACGGCCGCCGCCAGCCTGAACTGCTGACCAACGAGGGCGACATCACCCGGATGCTGACCGACATCTGGCAGCAGGTGAACCGGGAGTTTCCCACCGAGAGTACACTGAAAGAGCTGCGCACGGCCATCACCTACATTAAAAATATGGCGCTGGCCGATGAGGAAATTGAAGGGTTGGAAACGGATTTAGCCAACCTGCCGGAGCTGTACCGCCGCTACCAGGCCGCGCTGAAACGGGCCGGGCAGATGGACTACGACGACCAGATGGTGTTTGCGCTGCAAATTCTGCGGGCCGCGCCGCCGGTGCTGGCGTATTTCCAGCAGCGGTATAAATATTTTTGCGTGGATGAATCGCAGGATACCTCCAAAATTCAGCACGAAATTATACGGCTGCTGGCCGGGCGCAGTCTGAACCTGTTTATGGTAGGCGACGAGGATCAGAGCATCTATGGGTTCCGCGCCGCCTACCCCCAGGCACTGATGGACTTTGAGCAGGTCTACCCCGGCGCACAGGTGCTGCTGATGGAGGAGAATTACCGTTCCAGTGAGGAGATCGTGGCCGCCGCCAACGCCTTTGTGGCCCGCAGCCGCTACCGCCGCCCCAAAACCCTGCGGGCGACCCAGGGGGCGCAGTGCCCCATTGAGATACGGCGCATCACCCGGCGCGAGGAGCAGATCGACTGGCTGTTTGAGGAAGCCCGGCGCGGCGGCGGGGAGACGGCGGTGCTGTTCCGCAACAACGAGAGTGCGCTGCCGCTGGTGGACCTGTGCGAGCGGCGGGGTGTGCCCTACCGCTTTAAAAAGGCCGACCTGACGTTTTTCACCCACAAAATTGTGCTGGATGCCGTGGATTTTTTGCGATTTGCCTACGAGCCGGCCAACGGTGAGCGGTTTTTGCGGCTGTACTACAAGTTTGGGCTGGCGATCTCCCGCCAGAGGGCGCTGGCGGCCTGCGGGGCCAGTGCCCGCACCGGGCGGCCGATTTTGGAGGAGCTGATCCGTGACTCCGAGACAAAGACTCGGATGCGGGAATCGCTGGGGGATATTTACGCGGCGTTTAAGCGCATCCCGCAGCTGAACGCCGCCGATGCGCTGGACGCCGTGCGCCACGGCTGCGGTTACGGCGCGTACCTGAACCAGAAGGGCATGGACACCGGCAAACTGGCTATTTTGGAAATGCTGGCCGAGCAGGAGCCCAACGCCCTGCGCCTGTTGGACCGGCTGGAAGAGCTGCGGATGCTGATTGCCGCGAAGGCCGATGTAAACAGCGATGTTCCGTTTGTTTTGTCGACGATCCATTCCAGCAAGGGTCTGGAGTATGACCGGGTGGTGCTGCTGGATGCCTTTGACGGCGTGCTGCCCGCCAAGCCGGAGATCTGCTGCCGCACCCCCGAGGACACCCGCCAATACGAGGAGGACCGCCGCCTGTTTTACGTGGCAATGACCCGTGCGCGGCACAAGCTGGTGTTGTTCGATTGCAAGACGATGCCCTCGGTTTTTGTGCAGGAAGTAATTTTTAATTTGCCCGAGAGCCGTGCCGAACGGGAGCTGGCCAAGGCCGAAACCAACCGGGTGTTGGGGCGGAATAAGCCTGCGGCTACCGGGCCTGCGTTGCCGCCGGTGGATGTAGCGGCTGTGACCCGCGTTGGGGCCGCCGTGCAGCATGCGGTGTTCGGGCGAGGGGTCGTAACCGAATTTGACGGACGGTTTGTTACTGTGGAGTTCTCGGGGATGCGGGTCAAGAAATTAGATGCTGCGTTGGTGGCGGAAAAGCATTTGTTGTGGGATTTGTGATTGCGGCTGATGGTTGTCCCCCCCATGCGGTGACAACCGTATATAACAGCATCCTGCTGTAAGGTTCTTCTTTTTTTGTGACCAAAAGGGAAGCGAAAAAGTCTCGCTGCTGCAAGGCAGCACGAAAGGTAAAAACACATATGAAAAAGATATTACTTCTCGCCACTGGCGGCACCATCGCCAGCAAACCCACCGCCGCCGGCGGCCTGGCGCCGGCCATTACATCGGAAGAACTCCTTTCTTTCGTGCCGGAGCTGGCCAAACTCTGCGAGATCGACGCGGTGCAGCTGTTCAGTTTGGACTCTACCAACGTAGGCCCGGAACAATGGCAGCAGTTGGTCCATGCCATCCGCCAAAACTACGATGCCTACGATGGTTTCGTCATTGCCCACGGCACCGACACGATGGCCTACACCGCCGCCGCGCTGAGCTATATGATCCAGAACAGCGCCAAGCCGGTGGTGCTGACCGGCAGCCAAAAATCCATCTACAACCGCGATACGGACGCCCGCAACAACCTGTATCGCACCTTTTTGTATGCCAGCAGCGATTTTTCCTGGGGCGTGCAGCTGGTATTTGACAACAAGGTCATCCTGGGCACCCGCGCCCGCAAGACCCGCACCAAAAGCTTCAACGCCTTTTCCAGCATCGACTACCCCGAGACCGCCGTGTTCCGGGATATGCGGCTCATCCCCTTTCTGCGCCGCCCCGACCCGATGCCGCCCGTGCAGTTTTACGAGCAGCTGGACCCCGCCGTCTTCGTACTGCGGCTGGTGCCCGGCATGCGGGCGGACATCATCCCGCTGCTGGCACCCCACTACCGGGCACTGGTGGTGGAAAGCTTCGGCGTAGGCGGCCTGCCCGGCGGCGAGCACGGCGAAATGTACGCCCGCCTGCAGGATTGGTGCACCAGCGGCCGCCTGGCTGTGTTTACCACCCAGGTCCCCCACGAGGGGTGCGACCTGGCGGTGTATGAGGTGGGCCGCTCGGTGAAAGAGCTGCCCGGCGTGCTGGAAGCCAAGGACATGACCCCCGAGGCCGTGGCCGTAAAACTGATGTGGGCGCTGGGCCAGACCACCGACCGCGCCGAGGCCATGCGGCTGTTTACCACACCGGTCGAGTGGGACATTGTATAAAACAACTAAGGCAACACCGCACAATTCCCGCCTGACGGCTTAAGCACCGCTCCGGCGGATCTCCGCGCCAAGAGCCGCCGCAAGCGGCGGTTGCGCTCCGAAGCGCC
>QRFC01003407.1_pt1 | contig 10639 bp, 8 predicted proteins | sample 1861061 | NCBI WGS metagenome assembly QRFC01 (sample SAMN09711282, study PRJNA482702) | Human gut metagenome, whole genome shotgun sequencing project. | reverse complement strand
GTCGATGTCGGTCAGGTCAGCGGCGGCGGGGTCCGAGATGGCGGCGTAGATGACCGGGGTCTTGGTGGACTCGCAGGCGGTGGCCATGCACTGGGCGGCCAGCGTGGCGATGGGAATGACGGCATCGTAGCCATCGGAGACGACCTGGGTGCCGATCTGGTTTAGCGTGGTGGCGTCGTTCTGGCCGTTGAAATCCTTGTACTCAATGGTGATGCCCTTCTCGGCGGCCTTGGCGTCCAGCTCGGCCTCGATGGCGGTGCGGATCTCATCCAGGCTGGCGTGGTCCAGCTGCTGGACGATGGCGACCTTGTAGGTGGTGGCGTCGGCGGCGGATCCCGTGGTGGAATCTGCCGCGGCGGAAGAAGCAGTGCTTTCGGCAGCAGAAGAAGCGGTAGAAGCGGAGGCACCGCAGGCGGACAGAGAAGTGAGCATAGCGGCGGCGGTCATAACAGCAACGAACTTTTTCATGGTAATTACTCCTTGTTTTGTAAATTGGTTTGTTGTTTGGCAGGCTTTACAAAACAGGTTGCCATCGCTCTTTCAAAGTAATGTGTTTCATCGTTCATTTCCCCTCTTGTGCTGTGTAAGGAATAAAAAACTGCCCTTGCACAGAAATCCTCCTGTGCAAGGGCAGATAACAATTTATCTGTGGTGCCACCTTGCTTGCCGCAACTATAAACTGCGGCCACTCTGTAGGGAACCAACATTCCCCTGCCCTATAACGGGAGCTGCCCGTCAGCGGATACTCAAGGCCTTGGCCTTTTTCCCCGTGCCCTCCGCGAACCATTATGCTGTCCCGCTTTGCGCCCCATTCCCAGCAACAGGGGCTCTCTGTGGCTGCGCTGTCAGCTTTACTTTCGCTTCATTGGTTTAAAGCATTTATACCACACTGTTCCCGTTTTGTCAACGGCTTTTTGCAAAAAACTTTTTAAGAATCTGTATCTTCTTCTGCATTTGCCGTTGTATCGTCTACTTTATCGTGCAGGATCAGCAGCTTGGCGGCCCACTCCCCTGCCGGGGTGTCGGTATTTTCCATAAAGGCAGCGCTGGCGGCAAAGGGGCTGTCCTCGCCGTCCAGAGCCAGCAGCAGGTCTTTGCCCGGCACGGCGTATTTGCCCAGCCAATCGGCAAAGCTGTCGGCATCCCACAAAGCAGCATCGCTGGGGGCAAACGTGCCGTCATACTCCCACTCGCCGCACAGGGACACGATGGGGCAAAGCTGCTCGTCGGATTTGGCAAGCACTTCCTGCATGCGGGCGGCCAGGGTGCCGTCCACGGGCAGCAGGTCATCCACGCCGGTAAAGGCCAGGATCTTGGCGTCCGGGTAAGCTTTCAACGCCTGCTGCAGGTCGTAGGCCAGCAGACCCGCGCCCTCGTCGGCGTTGATGCTGCCCATCATGCCCTGATACAGGCGGTAGACCAGTATGTATTGGTCACCGAAATAGCGCTGCATCTGGCGGGGATACTTCTGCATGGCGGTCTTGAACCAGTAGGCGGACTCGCGGGCAGTGCCGGTCTTAATGGCGCTGATGGCCTCGGCAATTTCCGGCTCCGGCGTGTTCCGAATCTGGCTGGCCAGCGTTTCAAGCGCCTGGCCAATGACGGCATCGCTTTTATCAGTGCCCATGCCTACGGCGTGCAGGCGGCCGGGATAGCTGGCGTAGACGGCCTGCCACATGGCTTTGGCATCATCGCGGTCAGCCTTGGGCAGTACGGCCAGGTAGCGGTCCAGGCTGACGGCCGCGCCGGTCTGTAAGTAGTTGTCCAGCAGCGCACCGGCGGCGGGGCCGTAGGGGACGGCCACCACGCTGACGCCCTGGGATTGCAAAGAGGTGATGAGGTTTTGCTGCACCTCGGCCGCGCGGGTATCTTCCAGCCCGGCCAGGAACAGCCGGTAATCGGCGTTGCCAAAGTCGGAGCTGTCCAGCGGGTAGCTCAGATCGACGGTGTGCAGGTTGGATTTGAGATAGTCTGCCGTGGGGTCGGACGCCTTCACAGCGGTCTCACGTGTGGCGGTGTCAGCCAGGCCCTCGGCCTCCTGTGCGGCGGTCTCCGGCGTGGCGGCAATGACCTCCTCGGAGCTCTTATCATTGTACAAAAAGTCTTGCAGGGCGGTGGTATTTACGTACCAGTCCGGGTCGTACATCAGGCGGTCGTCCATACCGGTGCGTACGCCGTAGGTGCCCTGCAGGGGCATGGAAAGCTGCTCTACATCGCAGCCCAAAAAGCCCGGCAGCTGCACCAGCAGCGCGGCAATCTCGGTTTTTGTAAAGTTGGTCTGTACCAGGGGCAGCATGGTGTTCAGCAGGTTATCCAGATCGGTGACGCTGGCGTTCTTGATCTGATCCAGAACGGCCTGGATAACGGTGCGCTGGCGCTCGATACGGTGCCAGTCGTTGTCGATCTTGCGCAGGCGGGCGTACTGCAGGGCGGTGTAGCCGTCGAAGTGGTTGAGGCCCGGGTCCACGTGGTTGACGATGAGCATCGAGTTGGAGGGCACTTCCCAGTTCAGGGCCTTGGCTTCCATCTCAGTGATGTCGATGTCCACGCCGCCCACGGCGTTCACGATCTGCACGAAGGAGTTGAAGTTGATGCGGACATAGTGGTCCACCTGCACGTTGAAGCAATCCTCCACGGTGTCCATGGTCAGCTTGGCACCGCCGTAGCGGAAGGTGTGGGTGATCCAGTCATACTCGCCCTCGTAGCCGTCCAGCAGGATGGGCACGCCGAGGCCGCGCTCGATGGAGACCAGGCGGATGGCGTGGTCCTTGATGTCCAGCGAGACCAGAATCAGGCTGTCGGCGCGGGCGTCCTCACTGAACTCGGTGGTGTCCTTGGTGCCGTCCAGCTGGTTCAGGTGGGTGAAGGCGTCGGCATCGTTGACGGCCTCGGTGCGCTCGTCGGTGCCGATGAGCAGGATGTTCAGCACATCGTCGTCGGCAAAGGGGCTGCCCTCGGGCATGGTCATCTCGTCGTCGCTATGTACCAGACCGGACCCGTCCAGGTCCTGATCCTCGTCCGCATCAATGGTGCCCATCGAGTCAACGCTGCCGTCGTTGTAGTGCAGCAGGTCCAGCTTGCCGTTGACGTACAGCGTTGCCAGCCCAGCCAGCGCCGCCAGCACAATGACAACGACCAGCAGGATCTTGCCCCAGAGGGGCAGCTTCTTTTTGGCGGCCGTGGCGGTCGCGGTGGTTTCGGTTGCTTCATTCTTATTTTCAGTCACGTTCATATACTTCCCTTTTGTAAGCGCCGCCGCGCAGCGCGAAGATCACATGCGTAGTAGAGAAATGCCAGCCCGGCAAAGACGGTAAGCCCCAAAGCACGCCAGGTAAACCAGCCATGCTGGATGCTGTGGGTGCGCAGCAGCACAAACCATGCGGGGGTCATGCAGGTGGTAAGCGCCAACGGTAAGGCACGCACCAGCGCAGTTTTGCTGCGGATGGAGAGGATGAACAGGGCAATCAGCACCGCCAGCACCGCGAGAGCGGGCCAGAAGAGATGATGGCTGTTTAACGTATCGTATAAAAAGATGAAAATATTACGCCATGTCAATTCCATGCCGTGCCAAGTATCGGCGGTGGTGCGCACCTCGGCCTGGTGCAGGGCATCGGCCAGTACGTTATTGTTGGTGACGGCCCCGGCCAGCGCCCATTTGCCGGCCCAGCATAAAGCGTAGCCGGTGCCCCAGCACAGGCTGCCGCCCACGGCCAAGGCGCACTGCGGCACACCGCCCCGCAGGCGCTGCTGGGGTTCCAGCAGCCAGCAGGTCAGCGGCAGACCTAAGGTGATGATGGGCGTGACCAGCAGGTCGCAGAAAGCTGTCGCCGTGCCCAGCACCAGCAGCCCTAAGCACAGCACATCGCTGCGGCGGGGCTTGGCCAGCACCCAGGCGCAGCCTGCGTAGGCAATCATAAAGCAGGTGAAATACTGCACCTGATGGGGCACGAACCATACACTCACCGCCAACTGGCTGACGGCAAACCACACGGCGGCCCGCAGCCCGCAGCGGCGGCGCAGCTGCACCAGCACCACGGCCAGCAGCGCAAACAGCACGATATACTGTACAATGCGCACACCCGTGTAGGGCATAAGCAGCAGCAAAGGCCGCAGCCAGATGAGATACCCGTGCCAGTACCGCGCGTAGGAGAACGGCTCCAGCGCGGGGGCATCGGTACGCTGGGCGCCGGTGGACCAATCCTTTTCTATGTACCAGGCCAGATCGTCGGCCAGGGTCTCGAAGTTATCCACATTGTAGGCCGTGTTGGTCATCATGGCCTGCAGGGGCGGCAGTTCGTCGGCGCTGGCGGCCTCAAACAGCATCAGCGTGTCGGTGTAGTTGTCCATCTGAAAGAGCTTGAAGCCCAGATATTCCGGGTACAGCCCCTCGTTTTGGATCGTCCGGGCGGAGTCGTAGACATGCTGCCGTACCCGTTCCCCCGGCAGGGCGTAGGCAGCCAGCAGCAGCCCAAACAGTATGGCCAGCGTACCGGCAAAGGCGGCCAGTGCCCGCAGGGCAAAGGGACGTTTTTGTTTTTGCGTGCTCACGGCACACCTCCCCATTAAAAAGTACCCTCCTATTATATGCTAAATAGCGACAGCTTTCAACCGGATGAATGTGAAATCCATTTGAATTTTTCCGTGCTATACGGCGTCGGTCTGGCGGGAAACCGACAGTACAATGCCCATTTCCCCCAGCAGCATCATCAGGCTGGTGCCGCCGGAGGAAAAAAACGGTAGGCTGATGCCGGTGTTGGGGATAGTATTGGTGACGACGGCAATGTTTAAGATGGCCTGCAAGACCACCTGCACCACGAACCCCACGGCCAGGAGTGCCCCGAATTTATCCCGCGCACGGATGGCGATGGACATGCCCCGCAGCAGCAGCGCCAGAAAGAGCGCCACGGCCAGCGCCGCGCCGATGAAGCCCAGCTCCTCGCATAGAATCGAGAAGATAAAATCATTCTGCGGCTCGGGCACATAGAGGTACTTTTGGCGGCTGTTGCCCAGCCCCAGCCCGGCCAGCCCGCCGGAGGCAATGGCGTAGAGGCTTTGGATGGTCTGGTGCCCTTCCCCCAGCGGGTCGGCAAAGGGGTCGCGCCAGGAGGCCAGGCGGTCGGCGGCATAGGGCACCAGTTCCGGCAGGGCAAGCACCGCTGCCGCGATGGCCCCTGCCCCCAGGCCGCCAGCCAGCCCAAACCACTGCAGCCCGGTGCCGCCCACAAACATCAGCACCGCGCCGATGGATAAGATCAGCAGCGTACCCGAAAGGTGCGGCTCCAGCAGCATCAGCACCGTCACCACGCCTAAAATCAGCCCGAAGGGCAGCACACCCCCGGCAAAGCTGTGCATGCGGTCGTGATTCAGCGAGATGATGTGGGAAAACACCAGCACCACGGCAAATTTGGCAATCTCACTGGGCTGCAGGGTGCCTAAGCCCGGCAGTACGATCCACCGTTTGCAGCCGTTGTACTCTGGCATAAACAGCACAACGACGAGCAAAATCAGCGACAGCCCCATAACAGGCCAGGCCAGTTTGTGCCACACATGGTAATCCACCAGGCTGGCGGCGTACATGGCCGCTGCGCCCAGCGCCGCAAACAATAGCTGCGGGCGGATGTAGGTGTAGGCGTCGCCGCGGCGATAGAGCGCCACTGCGTACCCGGCCGAGAAGAGCATAATCAGCCCATAGCTCAGCAGCGCCAGCAAAACGACGAGGAACGGTACATCCGGGCTGGGCTGTTCCCGCAGGCGGGTGCGCAGGGCGGCAGGGTCAAAGAAAGAAGCGGTCATACAAAATCCCCCTGCGTCCAGTATACGCAGGGGGAAAACAGGCTATGCAGTTTGTGGTTTACACAAGGCCGAAATGGCGCAGGGCCTTGGCGATGCCCTCCTTATCAATATCCGTCGTCACATAGTCGGCGGCGGCTTTGGCGTCGTCACAGGCATTGCCCATGGCCACGCCGATACCGGCATATTCCAGCATGGCGACGTCGTTTCCGCCGTCGCCAAAGGCGATGGCTTCGTCCTGGGTCCAGCCAAAATGCTTCAGCATCTCGGCCAGGCCGTTGGGCTTGCCGCCGCCCTCGGGCAGGATATCGGCAAAATCGGGGCTCCACCGCACGGCCAGGCAGCCGGGGCAGCGGCGGAGAAACTCTTCCTCGTAGTTATCGGGCAGAAAGGCGCTGAGCTGGTAGATGGGGTTTTGTGCAATGCGGGCAGCAATGTCAGCGGTCCCCTGCCCCAGTTCCTTGGCAAAGTTGGCACTGCGCTCATCGATGAGATTGAAATAGCAGTTGTCCTTCTCCACAAAGCCGATGGACAGCTTTTCTTTTTCAATATAGGGCAGCAGGGTGCGCAGGGCGGCGGGGTCGATGTACTTGCTGTAGATGACCTCGCCATCCGCCATAAAGCAGTACTGGCCGTTCATGGTGACATAGCCGTCCCAGTTCACCTTTTGCAAAGCGGGCAGATGCGGCAGGTGCACCGGCGGACGGCCCGTGGCGATGAAAATTTTCACGCCGTTGGCCTGCAAGGCGTGCAGCGCCTGCACGGTGGAATCCGGCATTTCGTGGCTACCGAACAGCAGCAGCGTGCCGTCGATGTCAAAAAAGGCTGCTCGGATGTGTTTATTCATGTTTCAGATCTCTTTCCATTAGAGCCGCAAGGGCATTGCGGGCTTCAAGCTTACCACGCAGGATAGCGTCCACGCTTTGCACGATGGGCATTTCCGTCTTGTACTTTTTGGCAAGGCGGCAGACGGCGGGCAGGGCGTTGATGCCCTCGACCACCTGGCCCACCTCGGACTTGGCTTCCTCGGCTGTTTTGCCGCGGCCCAGCAGCATACCGGCGTGCAGGTTGCGGCTGTGCATACTGGTGCAGGTCACGATCAAATCGCCCATGCCGGACAGGCCCGCGAAGGTTTCAGGCTTGCAGCCCATGGCCAGACCCAGCCGAGTCAGCTCGGCGTTGCCGCGGGTGATAAGGGCGGCCTTGGCGTTATCGCCGTAGCCCAGGCCCAGTGCGATGCCGACGGCCAGCGCAATGACGTTTTTGACCGCGCCGCCCAGCTCGGTGCCGCGGCGGTCGGTGTTGGTGTAGACGCGGAAGCTGGGCGCGGTGAAGGCTTTCTGCACGGCCTTGGCGGCGGCTTCATCCTCGCTGGCGGCAACAATTAAAGTCGGCATATCGCGGGCCACTTCCTCGGCGTGGGTGGGGCCGGAGAGGGCCACCACGCGGGCGGTGCGCTTGGCCCTGGCAAGCTCATCCTCGATGATCTCGCTCATCGTCATCAGGGTTTTGTCCTCGACCCCCTTAGCCACGTCCACGATCAGCTGGCCATCCGGGATGTACTCGGCTGCCTTTTTGGCGGTGGAGCGCACAAACGGGGATGGCACCGCAAACAGCAGAATATCGCGCCCGGTGCAGGCCTCGGCAATATCGGCGGTGTAGTGCATGGCGGAGGGGAGCTCCATACCCGGCAGGTTGGGGTGGCGGCGGGTGGTGCTGAGGGATTTCAGCTCGGCAGGGATCGCGCTCCAAACGGTTACATCGCGGCCGTTGACCGCCAGCAGGCGGGCCAGTGCAATGCCCCAGGTGCCTGCGCCGAATACGGCAATTTTAGTCATGGGTGGTTCTCCTTACAAATGGTGTCAGGGTCGCTGCAGCAGGCGTGCCAGGAAGCGGTGCCCCGTGCGCTCTTTCAGCACAGGCTCGGCCTCCAGGCTGACACGCTCGTAGCAGTTGACGATGCGGGTGGCCCCATACCGGTGCTCCCGTGGGATGTTGCAGCCGTAGGTCAGATGGATGTGACCATGCAGCATCAGCTGGGGATGGTAGCGGTCCAGCAGCTCGTGAAAGACGGTGAAGCCGCGGTGGGGCAGGTCGTTCAAGTCGCCGTAGCCGTGCATCGGCGCGTGGGTGACAAGGATGTCAAACCCGCCGTGGCGGTCGATCTTGCCCCGCAGGCGGTTGATGCGCTTGCGCATCTCGGCCTCGGTAAACTGCCAGGCACCGGTGCGGTAGCGGCAGGATCCGCCCAGCCCCACAATGCGCAGCCCGTGGTAGACGAACAGGTTGTCATCCAGGCAGATGGCACCCTCGGGCGGGTGGTGGTCATAGTTTTCGTCATGATTGCCGTGCACGTACAAAACCGGCACGGGGACCATGGTGGTAAGATACTCAAGATACTGGCGGTTCAGATCGCCACAGGCTATAATGAGGTCTACGCCCTCGATCTTATCGGGAGTATAGTAATCCCAAAGCGCCTTGCACTCCTCATCGGCAATGCACAGCAGCTTCATAGCGTGGCCTCCTTCTCGGCAGGCAGCTGGTCACGGTGGATACCCTGCATGCGGTACATCGGGCGGGCCTGCTCGGTCAGGTCGTCGTACTCGGGGATGGTGCCGTCCACGGCGTCGCACAGATAGTCCATGTGGACGATCTGCTCCACATCCAGCCCGTGGCGGCCGCTGTTGCGCACCGTACCGTTCTGGTCGGTGATGCGGCAGGCAAACGGGTCGATCATACCGGCGGTGACGCCTGTCCGCAGGATGTGGGCCAGATGCGCCACGTCCGAGGGAAGCTCGCGGCTGAGCAGCACGTCCATGACGCCGCTGTTCATGCCCCACCAGTAGTTGACGGCGCGGCCGTCGGTGCCGGATTTATCCCGCACCCAGCCGCCGTCCAGCACGCTGTGCACCACATTCTCGTAGAACTGGCCCCAGTGCCAGAAGGGCGTAGCCAGATCTTGCAATACGCCGCCTGGACGGATGAGGAAGGTGCCGAACTCCTGCTGGGGGCGGCCCGGCACCGGTGCGTCGCGGCCCGAAACCACCGTGATGCCCTTGCGGGTAAAGACGGCCAGCGGGTCCTCCTGGTCGGGCAGGCAGGTCCAGCGCAGCTCAATGCGGGCGCGGGGGTTGACCATGCGGGCACCCAGCGCAAAGGCATTGATGTTGGCGGGCACGCCGAAGCTGGGATAATCCGCCACATAGCCGATGCGGTCGGTGCCGGCCATGGCCCCGGCGATGGCGCCGGTGATGAACTTGGCCTCGTATACGCGGGTGTAATAGGTGCGGATGCTGGCGTAGGGCATCTCCATGGAGCAGTTGAGGATGCGCACCGTGGGGTGCTTGACTGCCGAGCGCAGGCTGGCGCCCACCAGCTTGGGGCTGGTGGTGAATACGATGTCTGCGCCGTGGGAGATGGCGGCTTCGATCAGCAGGTCGGCGTTCCGGCCGGGCACAGCGTTGAAGTAGGCAAAGGTCTCCACCTTGCCCTCAAACACACTGTCCAGCTGGGTGCGGCCAAACTCGTGCTGGCTGGTCCAGGAACTGGTCTCCGGGGTGCGCTCATGGATGAAGGCAACTTTTAAGTGGGTGGGGGCTGCCGGGTGGATGGGCAAAATGCGTTCCAGCAGTTTTGTCTGGGCAGGCTCGGCCGGCTTTTCGCTGACGGTGACGGGGTCATCGTTCTGCAGGGCCAGCACGTCATCCCACAGGGCGTCGATCTTTTGCTGCAGCTCGTTGGGGCTGGCTTTGGTCAGTTCTTCCATCGAGTACAGGCGCAGAAGCAGCAGCAGTACGTCCCCCACAGTGGCGCGCAGCTTGTCGCCGCCCAGGGCGGTGTAGGCCTTCTCGACCCAGTTGTACAGGGACAGGATGGCGGCGCGGTCCTCGGCGGTCCACTTTTCCTCGGGACCTTTGCCCATGGCCTTTTGCAGGCGGCCGTAGCTGCCGGGCTTGGTAAAGGTCAACAGATAGGTCTGGATGAGCGGATAGTAGTGCATGAACTCATAGTACAGGCGCACTTCCGGGGTATCGTTGTATTTGGGCACCACGCGGGTGACGTTGCCGGTCACGCTGCCGGCCTCGAAGTATTTCAGCACGCTGACGCGCTTGTTGCCCTCCTGCACATAGAAGCGGCCCATGTACTCAAAGCAGCGGATGGGGTCACGTATGCCCTCGTCCACATGGGCCATGCAAAGGGAGACCCACTTGGAGCCGAACTCGCTCTTTAAATCCAGCAGGGGCATAAAATTGCTGGCAAAAGCGGCGGTGCGGCCTGCCGTTTTGGTGCCGACCACCAGCTTTATCGGGATTTCGACCAGGCCCAGGGGCAGCTGGTTTTCCACCTGTACGTTTTGCAGGATGTCATCCAGCACCGGCAAAAACGGGGACTGCCCGTGGAGCATCTTCTCACGGTAATCTTTCTGGCCCAGCTTTTGGGCCTTGCCGTATTCTTCCAGTGCTTCATTGCGCAGCATGGGCAGTTCCTCCTTCAAATTTTCGTGCGGCTATCAGTATAGCACACTTCGGGAAAAGATACAAACTCAAAAAAAGCCTCTATCCGGCAGGGAGAGAGTTTCAGGCAAGGCTCTCTCCCCCGCTTTCTACATGCACGGCTTTGGGGTAGACCTTGGCCATGCGGGCGTCGTCGAAATGCTCGTCGAGGCAGGCGGCCAGGCTGGTCCGGACATGAGCAACATGGGCGGAGCAGGAAACACAAATGCAGGAAGCAGCAACGATGATGTTGTAGATGCTGACTACAAAGAAGTTTAATATAGAGCATAGGAATAAATAAATCATGGCTGATAAGAGAGATTATTATGAAGTCTTAGGCGTGGACAAAAGCGCCG
>QRFC01003404.1_pt1 | contig 10651 bp, 11 predicted proteins | sample 1861061 | NCBI WGS metagenome assembly QRFC01 (sample SAMN09711282, study PRJNA482702) | Human gut metagenome, whole genome shotgun sequencing project. | reverse complement strand
AGATTTTAGGATTGAACAGACAAGCGGGGGCTACGCCGTAACCGATGCACGCATTGTTGTAATTCACTTCGCCCGAGGAGTTGACAAGTCGCGCGTAGCTCGCGAGGGACGGGGTGCAAGTCCAGGGCGTAAGCGTCCACCACCAATTATTAAAGCGCGGCACGGACTCTCTGTATTTGCGGTAAAGGTCGCACGAGAGGAGGAAAACGTAATCCTCGGCGGTGCCGTAGTTTTTCATACCGTCGTCGGAGGTCAAGTCTGATACAAACGGGTGGAGGTCGCCGCGGTTGAATTGTTCGAGGTATTCTCCGTTAAGGTATTTACGGAGCGAGGAGGTGCGCCAGTCGTTTTTATTGCTTTCGTCGAGCGGCATTTCCTCCTCGAGCAGTTCCGAAACAATGGCAAGCACGCCGCCCTGCTCCTCTCCGAGAGCGGTAAACTTAACGCCGTTATACTCGAATTGCTCGCCAGGTTTCGGGAATTTGATTTTATCTTTTTCCGCTCCCGCTACGGAGTCGTCCTCGGTGTAGTCCTCCTCGATTTCCTCGGGCGTGAATATCCCGCTGAAAGCAAGAACTAAAATTGCATTTGCTCTCTTTTGGTTGTCCTCTGCGTTTGTGTTGGTGGCTATATCGTCGCAAAGCGACTCAATAGCGCGTAAAATATTGTCGTTCATAACTTTTACTCCTTATCGTTATTAAAATCGGGGCTGCAATAGCCGAAATATTTACACCGTAAGCAACAACGCTTACAGCTTTTGCCTCTCGTAGTCCATAGCTTAAAGCGGGAGCGAAAGTCCCGCAGTTTTTCGGCGGCTGCTTGTTTGATTATGTAGCAGCATTGCCGCCCTGCCGATATACGCGAGTAGCCGAGGCGCTCCCTCTCGCGTAATTCTTTATGCCTGTATTCTCGCACGGCTTGCCTCCTAAAACTTGTAAGCATTAACGAGCCGCTCGAGTTCCTCAAACAGAGGGGCGATAACTCGCTTGTTTTGCCTTGCGTTTATAAGCTGCTTACCGAGAGCGTAAAAGGCGGCGAGTTCCCGCTCGGTGTCTTTTGCCTGTTCTACAAGTTTTCGGGCTGTCTTTACTTCCTGGCGCGCCGCTCTCATTTCGTCAAACTCCTTTGCCGTGAGTTGAACGCTTGCGGTTACGCCTTTCGGCTTGCCTCCGCCTCGGAGAATAAACAAGCGGTTGCGGGTTGCGTCCTGGGAGCGGGAGAGCTTGTCCGAAAGCTCGGCAATGGTTTTCCGCTCCTTTTGGTAGCCGTTCAGTAACAACTCGTCCTCCTCGACAGTCCAGGCTCCCGACTTAATAGCCCGCTCGGGCGTAAATTCGTGTCCGCATTGCGGGCACTTAATCGGTTTGCACATCTGCTATACCTCCTTTTAGAGTCCAATTATCATTACGGAGAGCGAAAGCGTCCCCGTGTTGAATAATGTCGGGGTAATTGCTGTTAGCTATTTTCATAGCTGCCTCGTCTATTTCGTAGGCGTGGTACTCTATGTTTGTAAAGCCCATTTTTTCAAGGCAATAACGCCCTGTGCCTATACCGTCATACATAGAGAGGACTACTATTTTTTCGTTTCTGTCAACATTCCTCAAAATTCCGTTAAGTATGTGTATAATAACCTCCGCCGTCCAACCGTTCCCGAGCCCTTTATAAGCCTGTGTTTTTGATACACTATTGCAATAGTTGTCGGGTATGGTTTGTAGACGGCAGCACTCCGTTACGGTGAGTTTGCGAATAATATAAAATCCGTTTTGTAGTTCAATCGGGTATGTATTTCCTTTAATATAAATAAAGCCGTCCTTAACCTCATATACTGGCTGATTTTTCATATACTCCGACGGAATGGCAACGGCGGACGCTGGATAATGGTTTGCGTCTACAAAGTTAGTAGTTCCCGACTTACCATACGAGGCTTTTAGGGTGTGAGCCTTTCCGTCAACGGTTGTATTTATAGGAATAGCTACACAAGTACGCCTATCAACATTATTTGCTACAAGGTTTCGTATTCCGTCCTTATAGCAAGTCGCCCGTAAGCACTGTGCTTTCCCGTCTGCTGTAATATTTAGCGGGATAGCATATAACCCCGTATTGCTCCCAAGCCCGCCACTTGTGGCGGTTTGTGTAACCGCCTTGCCCTCTACGGAGTAAAGCCTGTTTCCTTGCCCGCCGTTTCCAATATCCGCTAACTTAACGGGGACGGCGTATAAACCCGTTTTAGCTCCAATTCCGCCGCCGTTTCCGCACAAAGCGGGGGCTTTTCCCTCTGTACTATAAACTCGATATTGCTTACTGCCTTTTCCGCCGTTCTTTGCGTGGTTTTCAACGCAACCGAGCATTGCAATTTCTCCCGTGCGGTACGGCGTTTCTTTGATAGTGTCGGCTGCTAACTTATAGCAAATATCGGGCGGAATGTCCTCTATAATGTCTTTTAGCAATATCCCTCTGTCGAGTGGTTGCTCGACGCCCCAATTAAAAACATAAAACCTCTGTCTATTCTGTGCCGATACAAGGGCAGAATTTATATACATAAGTTCCGTTCCGAGTTCGTGGGCGATTTGGTCTTTTATCGCCTGGGCAGCCGATTTGTTGTTTTCATACAAGAAGTAGTCGGGTAAAAACTTTTCTTTTGCTATAAGATAGTTTTTGAATAATTCCCAACCGAGCCCGCTTGCTGTTACTTCTCGCCCTTGTTTTTGAGCTATGCTCCAATAGGTACACGGCGAGCCACCTATTAAAAGTTTAATCATAATAAAATCACTCCGTTTTATTAAAATTTATGCGGTGCGCTTACGCCCGCGCTTTTTGCGGTTTTCAATGGTTGCCCGCTGCGCAACCTCGGCGGAGTAGCCCTCTCGTCCGTTCTCGTCAATATTGCCCGTGGTGCCTCTTGCGAGTTCTCGGTAAATAGTGGCGAGGTGTACGCCGAGGGTGCTTGCAATCTCTGTAAGCTCCGTTCCCGCTGAATAGAGTCGCTCAATGCTCCGCCTGTCGTCAAGCGTTAAATTATGATAATTCACACGGTAGCTCCTTTCTTTCCTTAATAAATGAGAATAGAGCGGAGGGCTCGCCCTCCGCTCTTATTCCCTTATGCTAAAATCCTATAACGCGCTCGAGTCGCACCTCTGCGTTGCTCTATCCTCGTTATAGGCAAAAGCCATAAAAAAATAAGTGCGGTAAGGTCTTAAAAACCTTTCGCACTTATTGTAAAACTTTTTAATGGATGTAATTTTTCAAAATAACTATTGAAATTTCCGTATCTTTATGATACAATTAGAATGATAACATAAACGGAGGTGTTTTTATGAAGCACATTAAGACTGTTAACAAGGCTAACCTCAAGGAAACAGCTGCTAAGGGCGGTTGCGGCAGATGCCAGACATCATGCCAGTCTGCTTGCAAGACAAGCTGCACAGTAGCTAACCAGAAGTGCGAGGCTTTAAACAAGTAAGCCACGGGTAAGAGAAAAGCTTTGAAAGCTCCCGAACAAATACGGGAGCTTTTGGCTTGTTCTGTTCTGTTTTACGGCAAGGGTCAGCCCTCCCCCTGCCCCCTCCCTTAAGGGAGGGGAGAAAATATCGGGGGCTGCCGCCCCCCTTTGCCCCTGCTTTTTTTCACGCAGATAAGGCAACGGTTTTTCGTAAAACGGGTCAACGCAGAACATGCAGAACTCCCGAACTAATACGGGAGCTTTTGGCTTGTTTGAATATTTCGGCGGAAAACCGCCTTATATAACTCAGAAAAGGATTTGACCAATGAAAGAAATGATACATAAGTATGTACAGAACGGTCAGTACATTGTACTTGACGTATGCAGCGGCGGCGTTCACGTTGTGGACGAGCTGACATATAAGCTCCTTGACTATGTCGCTCCCCCCTTTGCCGATGTATGTCCCGATGAGATAATCGCTAAGATGGACGGCTTCGACAAGGAAGATGTAAAGGAATGCTACGCAGAGCTTAAAGAGCTTTACGACGCAAAGATGCTCTTCACCGAGCACTATTACGAGCAGTACGCCGCAATGGCTATGAAGGCTCCTATCAAGGCTATGTGCCTGCACGTTTCGCACGACTGTAACTTAAGATGCAAATACTGCTTTGCCCAGACAGGCGACTTCGGCGGCGACAGAATGCTGATGAAGCCCGAAACAGGTAAAAGAGCTATGGACTTCCTTATAAAGCACAGCGCCAACAGAGAGAACCTTGAGGTCGACTTCTTCGGCGGCGAGCCTCTGATGGCTTGGGATACCGTAGTCGAAACCGTAAAGTACGCAAGAAGCATAGAAAAACAGCACGGCAAGAACTTCCGCTTCACCATTACAACAAACGGTATGCTCCTTGACGATGAAAAGATAGATTATATAAACAAGGAAATGTCAAACTGCGTATTATCGCTTGACGGCAGAAAAGAAGTTAACGATAATATCCGTCCTACTCCGAACGGCAAGGGAAGCTATGACATAATCGTTCCGAAATATCAGAAGCTGGTAGCCGGCAGAGGCACAAAGGACTATTATGTAAGAGGTACGTTCACAAAGTACAACCTCGATTTTGCAAACGATGTTCTGCATATAAGCGATCTCGGCTTTGAACAGCTCTCCGTAGAGCCTGTTGTGACCGATCCCGAAATGCCCTACGCTATCACTGAGAGCGACCTCCCCACTATATTTGCCGAGTATGACAGACTTGAAAAGCTGATGGAGGAGCAGAAGCTCGCTAATAAGCGCAAGTTCAACTTCTTCCACTTTATGATAGACTTGAATCAGGGTCCCTGCGCCGTAAAGCGTCTGCGTGGATGCGGATGCGGCAACGAATATGTTGCCGTTACTCCCGACGGCGATATTTACCCCTGCCACCAGTTCGTAGGTATAGAAGAATGGAAGATGGGCGACATTTTTTCAGACAAGATTGATCAGAAGATAAAGGATTACTTTGCCGGTATACATATCTACAGCAAGGAAAACTGCGGTAACTGCTGGGCAAGATTCTACTGCTCAGGCGGCTGTAACGCAAACAGCTTTATCTATGAGGGCGATGTAAAGAAGCCTCATAAGCTGTCCTGCGAGCTTCAGAAAAAGCGTATCGAATGCGCCATAGCACTTGCGGCGGCAGGTAAAGACGCCGAATAACCGAATATAAGACAAGGACGTGACCGATAAAGTCACGTCCTTTATTTTATATATCTATCTTTAACAGCTTCGCCGCATTTTTATAAAATATCTTATCCTTTGCGCTGTCGCTTATCGGCATTTTGTCGATCATTCTTATCTCATCGTGCGGATCGCTCCACGGAAGGTCGCTTCCGAACAATATCCTGTCCTCGCCGTATGCCCTGTACATTTCCATAAACATCTCGTCCGACATATACTCTGCACAGTACGCTGTGTCAAAATAGATATTCCTTGCGTCCCTGATATAATACAGCACACGCTCCCAGTTCGCCATTCCGCCCATATGCGCCCCGATAAATGTGCAATCGTGATACTTCTTCGCCATTTCGGCAAGGTCTGCCGGCATTGCGTGGAATGTCATAGATGATATAGGATCATATCCCATGTGAAGAATAACAGGCAGTCCGAGTTCACCGCATTTTTTGTATATCCTCTGCATACACGGCTCAAACATAAAATGCCCCTGATAATCCGGATGTAATTTAACGCCGTGAAGCCCCAAGGACGATATGCGTTCAAGCTCACTGTCAAGCTCTTCACTGTCAGGATGCACCGTGCCGAACGATATTATGTTGCCGTGATTTTGCTCATTTGCCCAGTTGTTTATAGTCGTCTGCTGTGTCGGCTTTGTTGCGACCGGCAGTAAAACGCCGTAATCAATGCCCCACGCTTTCAGCTTCTGCCTTGTATCGTCTATTCTTCCGTTAGTATAAACGTTGCAGTTTGCCGTATCCTTCAGCTTCTGCACCGCCCTGTCCGCTATTTCGTCCGCATAAGCGTGTATATGAAAATCAATGTACATCTTCTGTTCCTTCGTTCTTATTCGTCATATAATTTGTCTGTCTGCTTTCCGTCAAGACCCGAAAACACAGGAAATCTTCCCGTTCTCTCTATAGTCTGACCGTTTATCATCCCTATATGCGAGGAAATATGCCGAAACTGCCCTAAGATAAGCTCAAGCCTTGTATATTCACACCCGTCGGGCTTTTCGTTAAGCCCTTCGTCGCTCAGATTATCAAGATAGTTTTCTGTTTTTATCTGCACTTTATGCAGATAATCGAGCAACTCTGTATCGCTCAGAACAACATTGCAAGGATTATCGGGATTATCCATTCCGTTATCGTGAAAATCCGGTTCTGTGAATTTTGACGGATTGAAAAACCACTTGTCCGCCGAGTGAATAGCGTGATACGCATACCGCCACGCAGGTGTACCGCAGACTGACGCATTTCTGTCGTATGTCTTTATCGCCGTTTCCATATTACTAAAGTTCGTTATCGTTTGCTTTTTTATCATCCGGCATACATCGTTCATGTTTTACTCCTTTGAAAAGTTACCTCTTTTTGTTCTGTAGTTGAACAGCATATCAATATAGCTTTTATAGTACGCTATAAATGCGCCGCTGTCGATAAGCGAATATATTTCATCTCTGTCCGCCCACTTCGCCGCCTGCACTTCCTCAGCCTGTAATTTTAGCTCGGACACTGCTATATCCTTGTGTATTACATAAACATCGTCAAACCCGCGCTCAAAATGTACCGTCAGCATAGGGCGGTCGTGTGAAAAATCGTGGCTTATGCCGAGCTCCTCGTACAGCTCACGGCTTGCCGCCTGCCTGCTGTTTTCACCTGCGACCGCACTTCCTCCAACCGAAATATCCCATTTGTCGGGAAATCCTTTTTTGAACGGCTGGCGCTGTTGTATCAGCATTTTGCCGTCACTGCCAAAAATGCATATATGTATAACAAGATGATAACGGTTTTCGGAAAGCGGCTTTCCGCGCTCTATTGTTTCGCCTGTAAAATTGCGTTCATCGTCGTATAAATCAAACAGTTCCATATTGCACCTCCGGGTGTTACTATTATAGCACTTTGTGCACGTCTTTGCAAACGCGGCATACCGTCGACCTCCAATTCCGCCTGCGGCAAGCTGCCTCACTCAATTCCGCCTTTCCGAGCAATACATATTTACTAAAGTTTGATTAACGGCGGGTTTAACCGATAATACTCGCATATAAAAAGAGGAGCATCTTCCGATACTCCTGCGGCAAGTTGCCGCACCCAATTCCGCCTTTCCGAACGATACATATTTACTACAGTTTGCCGAACGGCGGGTTTAACCGATAATACTCGCATATAAAAAGAGGAGCATCTTCCGATACTCCTCTTGATATTTGTTTATCACTATCGTTCAAACCGCCGTCAGCGTAACCTGCAAATATCGCCATTCTTTCAAAAGGCAAATTTGCAATGGCTCACAGCCATTTAGTTGGCAAGACCTGAACGTTCGATACCTTCAACGAACTGCTTCTGTAAGAAGATGTACATAATAAGTATCGGCATAAGTGACATAAGGCATCCTGCTTCTATCCATACGAGATAGTCGCTTGCCATACCGTTTTGCTCTCCTGTGAAATAAACCATCATCGTTGTTCCAAGACGGTCGATTTCCATCGCTATCGTATACGGGTCAGTGAAGAACATACCCGTTACATAAGAGTCGTTCCAGTACCATACTATTGAGAAGATGAATACTGTTAAGAACGAAGTCTTAGCGTTCGGCACCATAACACGGATAAATGTCATGAAAGGTCCACAGCCGTCGAGATAAGCGGCATCTTCGAGGTCCTTCGGCAGTCCTCTGAAGAACTGTCTGAACAGAAGAATAAATACGCCTGCTCTGATACCGTTGCAGAAGAACGCCTGTAAGTAAAGTGCCATAGGCGTACTTACAAGGTTAACCGCATTGCCTGTAAACAGCTTTATCAGACCGAATATATCGAAGAATCTGAACTGCATATACAGAGGAATAAGGATTACCTGTACGGGTACGATGATCTGTAAGATAACGATACCGAACATAAGTCCCTTGCCCTTGAACTTGAATCGTGCAAATCCGTAGCCCGTAACGCCGCAGGTAACGACCTGTATCATCGAGCATACTACGTTTACAAGTATTGTCTGCAAAAGTACCTTTGGGAACTTCATTGCAATCCATACGTCAACGAAGTTGGAGAATATAACTTCCTTTGGTATCCACATTACCGAAGGGTCGCTCATTTCTGTCTGGGGTCTGATTGCCGTAGACAGCATATAAAGCATAGGATAGAGAATTACGAATCCCAGACCGAACAGGATAAGGAAACGGAAAACAGGCCATACCTTTTCGGTAATTCTTCTTCTGAAGATGTACTTGTAGTGCTTTCTTTCCTGCTGGTTGTAATTACGGTAATTCTTGATTATCTGCCAGTTGCTTACATGGTAGATATTCTTAAGCTCTTTAGCCTTTTTCTTTTCAGCCTTCTTCAAAGCTCTCTTTGATTCGGGCTTTCCTGTTGCGATAGGCTTGATAACACCTACCTGAAGCTCGTCATCAGCCTTTTCGGGAGCGGCAGAAGCGTCAGCCTCGCCGTTAATCTCCTTTATAGCCTCGCCGATTGCTTCCGGAGAAGCGTTATCGACAGGTGCAGCTGTGGCTGCTTCGTTTTCCTGAACATCTGCATTGAACTGTTCTAAATCTTTTTCGCTCACAACTACACCTCCTTAATCATTTTCATAGAATACGAACTTAGATACAATAGCAACGATAATTGCAAGTGCAACTGCAACTATCAGGAAGTAGATCCATGCCATAGCCGCCGAAAGACCGTATCTTAAGCTTCTTGACTGTGCAAGAACTATTGACATAACCGGGTTTTCCGAATCGATGAACGTATCGATAACCGTATAAATCAGGTTTGCCAATATCATCGGGCTTATCATCGGGAACGTTATCTTCCAGAAGAATTCCCATCCCGTAGCGCCCTCCATAGATGCCGCTTCCTTTGCCGAAGTCGGTATCTGCTGTAACGCCGCAAGGAATATCAGTATCTGAATACCGGCACTCCATAATAGGTTGAAAATATCACTTGTTATCGTCTGTATCGTCGTGGTCAGCTGTTCGTTCAGATTATATATACCTAAGAACTGCAACAACTCATCAACAAGATCGGTCTGGAACAGTGCGCTGAACTGCTCACCGCTCGAAATACCGTTGGTCGATATATCACCCTTGATTACCGCCAGTACAGGACCTGTTGCAACAAGTACCGGTAAGAAGAATACCGCTCTTGCGAATGTTCTGCCTCTGAACTTCTGGTTAAGAAGAAGTGCGATAAACAGCGAGAATATCATTACTACGATAACCTGCGGTACCATTGCACCAAGTGACTCGGTCAGCTTGGGGAGGTAATCCTGGTTCTTGAAAAGAGCCTCCTCATAGTTTCCGAAGTTGTTCCACTCGGTATAGATACCTGCTGAGGTCATTCCTCTCTGTGCGGCCTGCTCTGCTGTTGAAACAAGCTCTGTATAGCACATTGAGTACCACGCCGACTTGAATATCGGCACAATGAACATATAGATTACACCGACGATCCATATTGCTATGAATCCGTAACCGTAAAGTCCTTTTTTCTTCTCGTATGAAATACGGGATTTCTTGATTTCCTTCTGAACTCTGGGTTGTCTGCGGCGGATGTCCACCTCTTCACCCTCAACGTTCAGTGCCGCAGCTGCTGCGGTCATATGTGCCGACTTGTAAACGGCGGAAGCCGGTGCCTCGTCAGCATCGTCTGCGTTATCGGCAGGCTCTGAAGCTGTTTCCTCGACCGTTTCCTGCTTTACATCAGGCTCTGAAGCTGTTGCTTCTGTTGCCGTTTCGGCAGCCACAGCCTTGTCGGCTGCGGGTGTGTCATCAACGGGAGTCTCGGCGGCGTCGGTCGTCTTCATTGCTTCAATTTCTTCATTCGGGTTGAAATTCGAATTATTCATCTGTTTCTCCCTTCAGTCCATATTGTGCAAGATCGATTTCCTTGCCGTTGACGGTGAGAGTCATCTCTCTGGTATTTACCCTGATTGTCTTTCCGCCGTCAAACTCGGTTTCCATCTCATCGCCGGAAATTCTGTTGTATCCTGTGATGTGGAGATTTGCAAAGTCCTTCAGTTCGTCCTGATAGAGCTTGTAAACCTTAGCCGAGGGTTCGAGCCAGCCCTTGTAGTTTGAATAGAAGAGCGTCTCGTAATCACTGTCTGTGAAATCGTTAGGATCAGCATACATCATATCATAGTGAACAGGTGTTGCTGTAAGAAGTGCCAGCATGATAGTATCGTTTGCGTTTGCACTTGCGTTTACCGCCTTTGTTGTGTAAGGCAGATAACCGTGGATAACGATCTCATAGAACGGAATGTCATAGTCAAACAGATCGTAGTTACTTGATGTAACAGGTACGTCTGTCAGATAATCAACATAGGGAAGCGCATAAGCGTTTGCGCCGCTTGCAAGAAGCGTGAAGCCTGCGTCCTTGAACTGCTTGTAGCCGTCTACCAGCTTGTTCATTGTATCTGTTCTGGAATAATTCTCACGGCTGAAGTCGCTGTAAAGCAACGTTGTAGCATTATCAAGGCTTATCGTTGTTATTCCTTCGCTTGTAAACG
>QRFC01003402.1_pt1 | contig 10655 bp, 9 predicted proteins | sample 1861061 | NCBI WGS metagenome assembly QRFC01 (sample SAMN09711282, study PRJNA482702) | Human gut metagenome, whole genome shotgun sequencing project. | reverse complement strand
ATATTACTAATAATGAATTAGGTTTCGATTATCTTCGTGACAACATGGTTATTTACAAGAAGGATCTTGTACAGAGAGAACTGAATTATGCCATTGTCGATGAGGTCGATTCCGTATTGATTGATGAGGCAAGAACCCCGCTTATCATTTCCGGTCAGAGTGGTAAGTCCACAGACCTTTACAAAGCATGTGACGTACTTGCAAGACAGATGCAGCGTGGTACTTCTGATGGTGAACTTTCTAAGATTGATGCCATCATGGGTATTGATATCGAAGAAGATGGAGACTTCCTCGTTAACGAAAAAGATAAGCAGGTTATGCTTACGACAGAAGGTGTGAAGAAAGTAGAACAGTTCTTCCACATTAAGAACCTTGCAGATGCAGAGAACTTAGAGATTCAGCATAACATTATCCTTGCTCTTCGTGCACATAATCTTATGTTCCGCGACAGAGATTACGTAGTAAAAGATAACGAAGTGCTTATCGTTGATGAGTTTACCGGACGTATCATGCCAGGCCGTCGTTATTCCGATGGTTTACATCAGGCAATCGAGGCAAAGGAACATGTAAAGGTTAACAGAGAGTCTAAGACACTTGCTACGATCACATTCCAGAACTTCTTTAATAAGTATAAGAAGAAAGCCGGTATGACTGGTACAGCCATGACAGAGGACAAGGAGTTCATGGATATTTATGGAATGGACGTAGTTGAGATTCCTACAAATAAGCCAATGATTCGTGTGGATCATGAAGATGCCATCTACATGACAAAGAAAGAAAAGTTAAATGCTGTTATCAATGATATTGTAGAATCCCACAAGAAGGGGCAGCCAGTCTTGGTTGGTACCATTAATATCGATACATCTGAAGAAGTAAGCGAACTCTTAAGCAAGAGGGGAATCAAGCATAATGTACTGAATGCGAAGTTCCATGAATTAGAGGCGGAGATTGTTTCCCATGCCGGTGAAAGAGGAGCTGTTACAATCGCAACAAACATGGCTGGCCGTGGTACCGACATCAAGCTTGAAGATGGTGTTGCAGAACTTGGCGGTTTAAAGATTATCGGTACAGAAAGACATGAGAGTAGACGAATTGATAACCAGTTACGTGGTCGTGCCGGTCGTCAGGGTGACCCAGGTGAATCTAAGTTCTACTTATCTCTTGAAGATGATTTAATGCGTCTGTTCGGTTCTGAGAGAATGATGGGTGTCTATAAGGCATTAAAGATTCCGGAAGGTGAAGAGATTCAGCATAAGACAATCACAAAACAGATTGAAAAGGCACAGAAGAAGATTGAGAACAACAACTTCGGTATCCGTCGTAATCTTCTCGATTATGACCAGGTGAACAATGATCAGAGAGAGGTTATTTACGCAGAAAGACGCCGTGTATTGAATGGTGAGAGCATGCGTGATGTTGTTTACAAGATGATTAAAGACGTTGTTGCTGACGATGTGAACATGGTCGCAGGCGAGCAGCCATTAAAAGAGTTAAATCTTGTAGAACTGAACGAGTCTTTAAGAAGAAAGATTCCATTAGAGCCAATCACTCTTACAGATGAAGAAAAAGAGAAGAACGACAAAGAAGCTCTGATCTCTCGTCTGCAGGATGAAGCAATGAAGGTTTACCATAAGAAAGAAAAAGACTTCAACGAATTTGCCAAAGTTAATGTGCCAGAGGAAGGTGTAGAACTTGGCGAAGAAGATGCAGCAATCTTTAACGATGGTATCCGTGAGGTAGAGAGGGTTATCCTTCTTAAAGTTATTGACAGTAAGTGGATGAACCACATTGATGATATGGATCAGCTCCGTGAGAGTATCGGACTTCAGTCCTACGCACAGAAAGACCCAGTTGTTCAGTATAAATTCCTTGGATACGATATGTTTGAGGAGATGACAAAGAACATTCGTCACGATACTGTTGGTGCATTAATGCACGTTCAGATTGAGCAGAAGGTTGAGAGAAAACAGGTTGCAAGAGCAACAGGTACAAACAAGGATGAGCTTGTGGAAAGAGGACCTTACCGCAGAAAAGAAGCAAAAATCGGACGTAATGCACCATGTCCATGCGGCAGCGGAAAGAAATATAAAAACTGCTGCGGAAGATTTGCAAATTAGTGTGTGCTTGGAAAGACATTTTTAAAACGCGCTCCGCGCAGGAAAAGTTTTGCACAGTGAATATTTTGCAGCAGATGCAGAGAATGCACCTGCGAAGGAATAGGCACTGTGCCTTTCTTTATCATATACATGGAACTATTCAAATATACAGATAACTACAGGTAATCGTTCTAAAAGATTTCAGGATGAATAAACGTCCTTGAGAAGTTATACTGAATGATTGCAGGTTTTTATATTTTGTCTACATTTTATATAATAGAGAGGGTTTTATAATTGGTTGAATTAGAACAATACAAATTTACGGTAAATCAATATAAAGAGCCGATGAAAGAGCTTGGCGTTTCTCTGGCACTTTCTCATAAGCATGAGCAGATTAAAGAATTAGAAAGTGAGATGCGGGAAGAGGGGTTCTGGAATGACCCGGACAAGGCACAGGAAGTTACCAGAAAAGTTAAAAATCTCAAAGATACCGTTTCTGCCTATCATGCATTAGAATTAACGCTGGATGATGTTTCTACCATGATTGAACTTGGTAATGAAGAAAATGATGCCAGTGTGATTCCAGATATTGAAGAATTACTTGGAGAATTTGAGATAGAATTTGATAATTTAAAGATTCAGACACTTTTATCTGGTGAGTATGATAAAAATAATGCGATTGTTACCCTTCATGCAGGTGCAGGAGGAACGGAATCCTGTGACTGGGCAGGAATGCTTTACCGAATGTATAGCAAATGGGCGGATAGTCACGGCTTTAAGACAGAAGTTCTTGATTATCTCGATGGAGATGAGGCAGGAATCAAATCCATTACATTTGAAGTAAATGGGGAGAATGCTTACGGATACTTAAAGTCTGAAAGAGGAGTACACCGTCTTGTGAGAATTTCCCCATTTAATGCGGCAGGAAAGAGACAGACTTCTTTTGCATCCTGTGATGTTATGCCGGATATTGAAGAAGATTTATCAGTAGAGATTGCTGATGAAGATATCCGTATTGATACCTACCGTGCCAGTGGAGCAGGTGGACAGCACATTAACAAGACAGATTCGGCTATCCGTATTACCCATATTCCTACTGGTGTTGTCGTACAGTGCCAGAATGAGCGTTCCCAGCACAAGAACAAGGATAAGGCGATGCAGATGTTAAAGGCAAAGCTGTATCTGATTAAGGAGCAGGAAAACCGGGAAAAATTATCAGATATCCGTGGTGAAGTGTCCGATAATGGCTGGGGTAACCAGATTCGTTCCTACGTTATGCAGCCATATACTATGGTAAAAGACCACAGAACCGGAGAAGAGACCGGTAATGTGCAGAGCGTGATGGACGGCAACCTGGATGCATTTATGAATGCATACCTTCGCTGGATCACAACCCCAAAGAAGGCTTAAAATGAAAATTACAGACATAAGGAGCAGACAGAATAATGGATATTATAAAAAAACTGGCGCAGGAACTTGCGATTAAAGAAGAACAGGCGAAAGCAGCAGTACAGCTTATTGACGAGGGCAATACGATTCCGTTTATTGCCAGATACCGTAAAGAAATGACAGGAGCTCTTAATGACGAGACACTCCGTAATTTACATGAACGCCTTCTCTATCTTCGCAACTTAGAGGAGAAAAAAGAGCAGGTAATCAATGCGATTACAGATCAGGGTAAGATGACAGAAGATTTAAAGAAAAAGATTCTCTCAGCAGAAACTCTGGTAGCAGTAGATGACTTATACCGCCCATATCGCCCGAAAAAGCAGACAAGAGCGACAAAAGCGAAGGAAAAGGGCTTAGAGCCATTGGCTAATATTCTTCTTTTACAGAAGACAACAAAAAGCATGGAAGAAGAAGCAGCAGCCTTTGTGAACGCAGAAAAAGGTGTGGCAAACGCAAAAGAAGCGATTGCCGGAGCCAAGGATATCATTGCGGAAATGATTGCAGATATGGCAGATTATCGTAAAAGCATCCGTAACTGTACGATGAAACAGGGAAGTCTTGTTGTAAAAGCAAAAGATGAGAAAGCAGAATCTGTATACGAAATGTATTACGATTTCAGAGAGCCACTTTCTAAAGTTACGGGATATCGGGTTCTTGCGATTAACCGTGGAGAAAAAGAAAAGTTCCTTACTGTTAAGGTAGAGGCACCAGATGTGCAGATTGTCAATGCATTAAATAAAACAATGGTGAAGGATAATCTAAATACAAAAGCACTCATGGAAGAAGCGATACTTGATGCATACAATCGACTCATTGCCCCATCCATCGAAAGAGATATTCGAAGTGAAATTACAGAAAAAGCACAGGAAGGTGCCATTACTGTCTTTGGAAAGAATTTAACACAGCTTCTCATGCAGCCGCCAATGGAAGGAAGAACAGTTTTAGGATGGGACCCTGCATTCCGTACTGGATGTAAACTTGCTGTGGTAGATCCTACGGGTAAGGTGTTAGATACCGTTGTTGTATACCCAACTGCACCACAGTGTAAGGTAGAACAGGCCAAGAAAACGGTACATGATATGATTAAGAAATACAATGTTTCTGTAATCAGTGTGGGAAATGGTACTGCCTGCCGTGAATCAGAACAGGTTATCACAGAACTGATCAGGGAAATACCAGAACAGGTTGCTTACGTTATTGTAAATGAAGCAGGCGCATCTGTTTATTCTGCAAGTAAGCTCGCAACCGAAGAGTTCCCGGAATTTGATGTAGGACAAAGAAGTGCGGCCTCTATCGCCCGAAGATTGCAGGACCCGCTGGCAGAGCTTGTAAAGATTGAGCCAAAAGCAATTGGTGTTGGACAGTATCAGCATGATATGAACCAGAAGCGATTAGAAGAAGCGTTAAATGGTGTTGTTGAGGACTGTGTAAATAAAGTCGGTGTTGACTTAAATACTGCTTCCGCCCCATTGCTTTCTTACATTGCCGGGATCAGCAAGGCAGTTGCGAAAAATATTGTTGCTTACCGTGAGGAAAATGGGCGTTTCCATACCAGAAAAGAACTCTTAAAAGTGCCAAAGCTTGGACCAAAAGCATTTTTACAGTGTGCAGGTTTCTTAAGAATCCCTGGTGGAGAAGAACCACTTGATAATACAAGCGTACATCCAGAGTCCTACGAGGCAGCGACAAAGTTATTAAATGATTTGGGCTACACATCAGAAAGCATCCGTGGCGGTGGTCTTAGCTCTCTTAATTCTCAGATTAAAGATGAAAAAGGATTGGCAGAAAATCTTGGCATTGGTGAGATGACACTTCACGATATTATAGAAGAATTAGAAAAGCCAGGAAGAGATCCACGTAGTGAAATGCCAAAGCCGGTACTTAGAACAGATGTCCTTGAGATGAAAGACTTAAAAGAAGGCATGGTCTTAAAAGGAACGGTCCGCAATGTTATTGATTTCGGTGCCTTTGTAGATATTGGCGTGCATCAGGATGGTTTAGTACACATTTCCCAGATGACAGATCGTTACATTAAGCATCCGCTTGAAGTAGTCAGTGTGGGAGATATTATAGATGTGCAGGTAATGAGCGTGGATTTAAACAAAAAGAGAATCCAGCTTACGATGAAGATTGACCACAACAAGTAAGGCTGTGGTCACAATAGGAGGGGCAAAACGTGAAGAGTTTTGAAGAAATAAGCAAGATGAATCTTGCAGAACTCGACAGACCAGCTGGGGCCGGAGAGGAAGAATTAGAAACAGAAACTACCGGAGCGGCTGGAAATCACAGTGTCAGTGATGCGGAAAAGGCAGGAACACCCGGTGCAGATGACTTAGAAACTTCTATAAATATGTCAGCGGCAGTTTCCGATAATGAAGAAGAAAAGCAGCCAGAGGAATTAGAAAAAAAAGTGATGATGGAGCCACAGGGGAAGCATTATCGCATTGATGCAGACATTACACAGTCGGCACTGAATACCTTCCTTTTTGGGCATACGTATCGTCAGCCTTTGATGATTCTTGTCACTGTTTTAGCAATTGCATGGCCGATTGCCGTTATCGTTAAAAAACAGGGTAATATTGCTATGCCATTAATCTGTTCCTTATTTATTCTGATATGGATTCCATTTACGACATATCTTCGTGCCAAGAATGCAAGGAAGTTAAATCCGATCTATGAGCAGACATTCCATTACATGCTTGACGAGTGGGGCTTACATCTGGAATTATCAGAAAATGCGATTGATGTGGAGTGGAAGAAAGTAACAAAGATAATTTTCTATAAATCCGTTGCGGTTATTTATACAGGAAAGAATAATGCTTTCCTGATTCCTACAGAGGCAATGGGAGCACAGCGGGCAGATATTTTAAACTTCATTGAAGAAATGAAAAACAGATAAGAGACAAATAAAATAGATAAGCAAAAAAGTCAAAGACAAATAAAGAATCATGTCCTTTCGAAGGCTTTCTGTGATTGGTTTTATGAGATGATGAAAGAACAATTGCAAATATGAGAGAAAGAAAACTCTGTGAGGACAAGATAGATAAAAAGAGGTAAACATGAAAATAGAAAGTAACAGCGCAGAAGAGACATTTGCACTGGGAAAACAATGCGGAGAAAAGGCAGCAGCAGGTCAGGTTTACTGCCTTTACGGTGATTTGGGAGTCGGAAAAACCGTATTTACAAAAGGATTTGCGGCAGGACTTGGAATCAAAGAACCAGTCAGTAGTCCGACCTTTACTATTTTACAGGTATACGATGAGGGAAGACTTCCATTTTATCACTTTGATGTGTACCGCATCAGTGACCCGGAAGAAATGTACGAAATTGGTTTTGAAGAATATATCGAGGGAGAAGGCGTCTGCTTTATCGAGTGGGCGAACCTGATAGAGGAACTTCTCCCGGCACAGTATACAGAAATTCATATCGATAAAGACTTATCCAAGGGATTTGACTATCGTCTGATTACCGTTGAGGAGGTGCAAAGATAGATGAAACTTCTTGCATTAGACAGCTCTGGATTAGTGGCCTCTGTTGCCATTTTAGACGGGGAGACTCTTGTTGCAGAGTATACATTAAATTATAAAAAAACACATTCACAGACACTTTTACCGATGCTTGATGAGATTGTGAAAATGACACAGACAGAACTTTCTGAGATGGATGCCATTGCGGTAGCGGCAGGACCAGGTTCTTTTACAGGGCTTCGTATTGGTTCTGCAACAGCAAAGGGACTTGGACTGGCACTGAATAAGCCAATCATTTCCGTTCCAACTTTAGAAGGAATCGCCTGCAACTTTTATGGTACAGATGCCATTATCTGTCCGATGATGGATGCGAGAAGACAGCAGGTATATACCGGAATCTATCATTTTGCAGGTGGAACAGAGTTTGAAGAACTTGTCGCACAGGAGGCAGGCCCGGTTGAAGATATTATTAAAAAGTGCAACGAGCTTGGACAAAAACTTGGTAAGCCAGTTATTTTTTTAGGAGATGGCGTTCCAGTATATAAAGATATTATTGAGGAACTTTGTAACGCAGAGTATTCTTACGCACCGGCACATTTAAGTCGCCAGAGAGCCGGAGCGGTTGCCATTCGTGCCATGAAGTTATACGAAGAAGGCAAAGCAGAGCCAGCGAGCGACCATGCGCCGATTTATTTAAGAAAGTCACAGGCAGAACGGGAGCTTGAAGCAAAGGGAAAGAAGTTAGAAGAATGAAAATTTGCCCAATGACCGAAGCAGACTGTGAAAAGACAGGACTTCTGATGAAAGAATGTTTTTCTGTTCCGTGGTCTGTAGAAGGTTTAAAAGAGATGTTTCATACCGAAGGCTATTGTTCTTTCCTTGCAAAAGAAGAAGAAGAGGTAATCGGCTATGTTGGTATGAAAATGGTGCTTGATGAAGCAGACATTACAAATGTGGCGGTACTGCCTTCTCACCGAAAAAAGGGAATTGCCGGAAAGCTGTTAAAACAGTTATTAGAAGAGGCAAAAAAGCAGAACCTGCACAGCATTTATCTCGAAGTCCGTGCTTCCAATATAGCGGCGGTTACCTTGTATGAACACGCCGGATTTAAAGAAGTCGGACAGAGAAAGAATTATTACGATAATCCGCGGGAAGATGCAAGACTTATGCTCTGGGAGGCATAAGGATGCCAGTAGTTACCAGTACTTTTTGTCGTATTTTTTTGTATAATGGTATCGGAAGAATTACAAAAATAGTTTTATTTTAAGAACGATTCTTTCTATAGTTAAATGGCCTATGAGATTTATGGTGAGATACGATATTAAAATTAGAAGAAAAGTTTTTGAAACATTTTTGAAAATGGAGGATACAATGGATAAAAAAGTACATGAAATTTACTGTAATTCCTGTGGAAAAAAGATAGAGACAACAGACAATATTAAGAGAGAAGATTACCTTTCCATCAAAAAGGAATGGGGATACTTCTCAAAAAAAGACGGGGAAATACACAGTATTTTTCTGTGTGAATCCTGTTATGATATATGGACGAAGCAGTTTAAACTTCCTGTAAAAGTGGAGGAACAGACAGAACTGCTATAGAAAAGTGAGGGATGTTATGCTGGAATTGTGTTTGCTTGGCTGTGGAGGAATGATGCCGCTGCCATACCGCAAACTGACATCATTGATGGCAAGATACAATGGAAACAGTATTTTAATAGATTGTGGCGAGGGAACACAGGTGGCGATCAAGGAAAAAGGCTGGAGTTTTAAGCCGATTGAAGTCATCTGTTTTACCCATTATCACGCCGATCATATCAGCGGTCTGCCAGGGCTTCTTTTAACACTGGGAAATGCACAGAGAACCGAGCCGCTGTTAATGGTAGGACCAAGAGGATTAGAGCGTGTAGTAAACTCATTAAGAGTCATCGCACCAGACTTACCGTTTCCGATTGTTTTTCATGAATTAAAGGAAAAAGAGGAAGTGCTTGATGTATGCGGCTGCCGTATTACTGCATTTCGTGTGAATCACAATATCACCTGCTACGGCTATACGATTGAGATTGACCGTGCCGGAAAGTTTGATGTGAACAAGGCAAAAGAAAATAACGTAGAGATGCAGTACTGGAATCGCCTGCAAAAGGGAGAGACAATCGAGCTGCCTGACAGAACACTTACAAGCGATCTGGTTCTCGGACCGTCAAGAAAAGGTATCAAATGCACCTATACAACCGATACCAGACCAACGGATTCCATTGTGGAACATGCAAAAGATGCCGATTTATTTATCTGCGAAGGAATGTATGGCGAGCCGGAAAAGAAGGCGAAAGCAGTCGAATATAAACATATGACATTTTATGAGGCAGCAGAAATGGCAAAGAAAGCTTGTGTGAAGGAAATGTGGCTTACGCATTACAGCCCGTCTTTAGTAAGACCGGAGCCATATATGGAAGAAGTAAGAAAGATATTTGCCGTTGCCAGTGCCGGAAAAGACGGAAAAAGTACGACTCTGTTATTTGAGGAGGAATAGGAAACATGGAAGAACAGAAAAAAGATGTATTGATTCTGGCAATTGAAACTTCCTGTGATGAGACAGCAGCAGCCGTTGTAAAAAACGGCAGGGAAGTTTTATCAAATACGATTTACACACAGATTAAACTGCATACGATGTTTGGTGGTGTTGTGCCGGAAATTGCATCAAGAAAACATATAGAAAAAATAAATATTGTAATTGAGACGGCATTAAAAGAAGCAGATGTCACATTAGAAGACATTGATGCTATCGCGGTCACTTATGGTCCGGGATTAGTTGGTGCCTTACTTGTCGGCGTTGCAGAAGCCAAAGCACTTGCTTATGCAGCGAAGAAGCCGTTAGTTGGTGTGCATCATATCGAGGGACATATCAGTGCGAACTACATTGAACATAAAGAATTAGAGCCGCCATTTTTATGTATGGTTGCTTCCGGCGGGCATTCTCACCTTGTACTTGTAAAAGGCTACGGGGAATATGAGATTATCGGAAGAACAAGAGACGATGCGGCAGGAGAGGCATTTGATAAGGTCGCAAGAGCAATCGGGCTTGGTTATCCAGGTGGTCCAAAGATTGATAAGCTTGCCAAAGAGGGCAATAAAAAAGCAATTGCATTCCCAAGAGCAAAGATTACTGATGCACCGGATGATTTCAGTTTCAGTGGCTTAAAGTCCGCCGTATTAAATTACTTAAATCAGTGCCAGATGAAAGGTGAGGAAGTCAATCGTGCCGATGTGGCAGCTTCTTTCCAGCAGTCCGTTACCGATGTGCTTACTGAACATACAGTAGGAGCGGCAAAGCGTCTTGGCATTAATAAGGTAGCAATCGCAGGCGGCGTTGCTTCAAACTCTTCTCTTCGCGCGCAGATGGAAGAAGCCTGCCGTAAAAATGGAATAGAATTCTATCATCCATCACCAATTTTTTGTACAGATAATGCGGCGATGATCGGTGTGGCAGGATATTATGAGTATATCAAAGGTATTCGTGATGGCTGGGACTTAAATGCAAAGCCGAATTTAAAAATTGGAGAACGGTAACGGTAAAGATTTGAAAAACAGGAGGGAGTACATGAAAGAAAAAGTAACAGCGATTGTTCTTGCGGCAGGAAAAGGAAGC
>QRFC01003400.1_pt1 | contig 10656 bp, 6 predicted proteins | sample 1861061 | NCBI WGS metagenome assembly QRFC01 (sample SAMN09711282, study PRJNA482702) | Human gut metagenome, whole genome shotgun sequencing project. | reverse complement strand
AGGTTGAAAAACGGGTCGATGCTGCCGAGCGTCAGAATAAACACAAAACTCATCTCCGAAAATCTGTTGCCCTTTATAATATCATTTCGCGGGAAGAAAATCAATAAAAAGCGCGAACGAAACGCAAAAAGAGCCGCCCTGCGAGTTTTGCAGAGCGGCTCGTCTGTGTTATTTAAACAGCTTCTTTATAAAATTAATTATAGATGACGTGATTTTAAGAATCGGCTTGAAGATTGCCTGGAAAGCCTTGACAACGAGCGATTTGTCCGTGCCGTTGTCGTTCTCTATTTCGGCATAGAAAGCGTCATAGTCGCCGTTTTCGTATCTTTCAAGCATTTCGCCGAAGGTGACGTCCTTTTCCTCGCCGTCCTTCATAACGCTTATCTTCACATAGATATCCTTGAAGGTGAGGTACTCGGAGTCGGGATCGACGCACTCGAATCTCTTGCCGTCCGTAGAGTCTGCCGTCTTGATTCCGTCGAAGGTCAGAACGTCGAAGTGGAGATACATGGCGTCGGGGTATCTCGATGCGTAGTAGGCAAGGTATCTTCCGGCAACGCTCTCAAAAACGGTGAGCGTGCCCTTGAAGTTTATAACCTTCTTCTCCTCGTCGTAGCTTACTGTCACAAGCGGCATCTCATTATCAAGGGCGAAAGCCTGCGCGGCGGTGTTTTTCTCGTCGCATATGAGCAGGAATTTTTCGTTGTGACCGTCAAACGCATCGTACTCTATTTCCGTGTCGCCCTCCGTTGTTATCGCAACGGTCATGAGGTCGCCGCAGTTTGCGAATGCGAGGGAGTTTATATTTTTTACATCGCTTCCGAGCAGTACCTCGTTGAGATGGGGGAAGCCGTTGAACGCATTCTTGCCTACGGAGGTGACGCCGTTGCCGAATACAACTCCCGTGACCAGATCGGCGTTGCTGCTCCAGGTGTAGTCTGCGACATTGTCATAGGAATACATGTCGCCGCTGCCCTCGACCGTTATCTGATAGAGGTCGGGCTGGAAGCTCCATGTGAGGTTATCTCCGCAAACGCCGCTCGTCTGACCGTAGTTGTAGACAATCTTGATGTTCTTGAGCGCAGATGCAACGTCAACAACATTTATCTTTTCCCAGTCGCTTTTGCTGCCGCGGTAGTATATCGTGTCTATCTTGCTCGTGCCGCCGAGCGCACCGGACTCTATTTTCTTTATGCCCTTGCCGAGAACGACCGTCCTGAGATTTTTGCATATCGGGAATATGTTCTTGAAGGTATCTATTTTGTCGTTGAACTCAAAATGTGTCAGCGGTGTGCGCTCAAAAACGCTGTCTCCCAAGTATTCGACAGAGTCGGGGAGATAGAAGTTTGTCATGGCGCAGCCTGAGAATGCCACAGAATCTATCATCCTGACCGTGTCGGGAACGGTGGTTATTTTGAGCGAGCTGCAATTCCTGAACGCGCCGAACGGGATTTTTTTGATTGCAAAGGAGAAGGTCACGTCCGTGAGGTTCGAGCAGCTGGAGAACGCATATTGCTCTATGCCGCAGCTTATGTCGAAAGTAAATGCCTTTTCAAAGTTCGGACAGTGGAGCAGGAGCGACTTGTCTTTGTTATAGAGCACTCCGCGCTCGTCTGCACTGTAGCTCGGGTTGTCTGCGTCTACCGTGACCGCCGCGGGGCATCCTGCGAAGGTATAGCCGGGGACGACGATATTTGTCAGATTCTTAGATATCTTTATCTCCTTGAGTGCACAGCCCGTAAAGGCGCCTCTTTCGATTCTTGTGACGGAATCGGGGATAGTTACGCTTTCGAGTTTTTTGCACGTCAAGAAGCATTCCGAGGGTATAGTCTCGAGTCCTTCGAAAATAACCGCCCTTGTCAGCTTCGCGCAATCCCTAAATGCTCCGAAGCCTATTGTTTTTACGGATGACGGAATTGTTATGTCAATGAGCTTCGAAGCGCCGTCGAAAGCGTATTGACCTATAGTTTCAAGTCCGTTCGGGAGATAGACGTCGGTAACGCCCGCGCTCTTGAACGCATAGGGGGCGATTTCCTTTACGGTTGAGGCCACCGAGCATTCGACAACATCGTAATCCGCCGTTGTGTTCCCGGAGGGGAATCTGATGAGCTTTGTCTTATCCTTGTTATAGAGCACGCCGTTGAGCGAGCTGAGATACGGGTTTAGCGAATCGACCTCGAACGATTTCATATAGTAGAACGGCCATAGCGTGTCGCAGAACACTTTAGCGTCGGTTATGTTGACGTTTTTGCCGATTTTGACTTTGAGTCCGGAGGTGTTTAGATTTGTGTAGTTCCACTTTTTTATGTCATTGAGCGTCAGCACGCCGCTGCCCGCTATTGTCAAGGTGTTGGAGGCTTGGTCGTAGGAGAGAGTTATCTCGTCAGGCTCCTCGGGCTCGCCGTAGTTATAGACGACTGTCGCCGACTTAATAGCGTCGTTTGAGAAGCTATCTATTGTTATGAGCTTCCAGAGTTCCTCTGTGCCGCGGTAATTTACCATATTCAGCGATGAATCGAACGCAGCGCCGTCAACTCTCTGAAGCGTCGCGGGGAGAGTTACGGTATTGAGATTTTTGCAGCCGTTGAAAGCATATGTCGGTATGGCGCGCAGGTTATATGCAATGTCAACGTTTCTGAGATTTTCGCACCCCTTGAATGCATATTTATTGAGATCACATCTGACGGTGTAGTCAAAAGTATACGGAAGATTCGGGCAGTAGTAGAGCAGGGTCTTGTCCTTGTTGTAGAGCACACCGAGATCGTCCGTGCTGAAATACTGATTTTCGGGGTCGACTGTCAGGGCAATATTGAGTCCGCCGAAATTTCTTCCGGGGGAGTCGGTAAATGTCTGAAGATTTTTCGGCAGCTTCAGGGTTTTAAGCTTGGTGCAGCCAAAGAATGCGATGTCGCCTATAGTTGTCAGTGAATCGGGAAGATTTACTGTTTCGAGACTTCTGCATCTGTCAAATGCGTCTTCGGGTATCGCGGTAACGCCCTCTTCAATTGTTACCTTGTTGAGCAGATTGCACTGAGCCAGAACGCCTTTGCCCATCGAGGTCACCGTGCCGGGTATTGTGATATAGAGCAAATTGCCGCAGTTGTCAAACGCAAAGTTTTCTATTGTCTCAAGACCGTCGTTAAGGAATATTGTTTTGAGAGCGGAAGAAAACTCAAAAGCACGGTAAGAAATGGTTTTCACGGTATCGGGAACGGTGTAAAACGAAAATTCTTTGCTCCCAGCTGGGTATTTTATGAGCACAGTCTTATCTTTGTCCATAAGCACGCCGTCGGGGTTGCAGAGATATTTATTGTTCGCGTCTACCTCATATTCATCTACAAAGTCAAAGTTCTCAAAGACGCGACCGGTTGTGATATTTACATCCGCCCCGATCTTTACATGCTCGGCGACCCATGAGCCGTCGAAAAGCCCGAAGTCGGCAACATCTTCGCCGAGTGTGCCGCTGCCGCTCAAAACGAGCGTTTTGTCGGCCGAGGTGTAGACCCAATCGACTCCGTTGACTGTGCCGCTTGCGTCCGAGCCTGCGGCAAAAGCCGCTCCGGCGCAGCCGAACACAGTCAGTGCCGCGAGCACAACGCTCAGAAATTTCCTGAGTGTTGCCTTGATTTTACTGTTCATCGTTTCCTGCACCCTTTCTCGTTATCATCATCACTTCAATAGTGAAATATCCGTTTTTATATCTGAGATTGACTTCGCCGTTGTATTTCCCGGCGGCGTTTCTTATGCTGCCGATTCCGAGCCCGTGGTTAACATCGTCGCCCTTCGTTGTTTTAACGCGGTTGTTTTTTTATTTCAACCGGCTTGTCCGTGGGATTGCTTATTATAAGCGTGAACACCGCTCCGTCATCAATGGCGCGGATGCCTATTGCGGCGTTTTTAACATGCCTGATTCCCTCAATGGCATTGTCGAGCGCGTTTGCGAGAATAGTACACAGGTCGATGTTTTCTATTCTGCCGTTCGGAATAATGCCCTCAAAGTCGATTTTTACGCCGCGTTCCCGTGCGGCTGCGTATTTCTCGGCAAGTATGGCGTCGGCAAGATGGTTGCCCGTTGAAACAACACTCTTTGTCGCGTCGAGCCTGCCGTAAAGCTCATCTATGTATTTTTCCGCTTCGCCGTATTGCCCGCCGTCTATCAGCGCCCTTACGGAGATAAGATTGTTCTTGAAATCGTGGCGGAACACACGCATATCGCGGTTCTTCTGAACCATATTATTGTAGTGGTTGAGCTCGAGCTCAAGCTGCTTCTCCATCGCGCGCTTTCTCTGCGAAGCGATAAGATATTTTGTAACCAGATACGCTATGCACCCGACGATGAGCACGGACGAAAGCATAGTCAGCGCGTTTGCCGTCTCTTTGGAATAATCCGCGTTGAGCGACACAGTGACGCTGTAATATGCGGCGAGAAATGCCGCGTATATCATCAGGCTTGCGACAGGCGGGAATTTGTCGAAGGCTTCCGTGAGGTCTGCCCGTCCGCGCCTTCTGACGATCAGCGCGGTGGCGGCGAATATAATTAGATATATGACAATACGGGTTATCAGCTGACCTATGACGCCGAGCCTCATGGCATAGTTCAATATGAACGCCAGGTAGTCAAGGCTCGATACCATGGCTATTCCTATCCATAAAAAGGCCGTCTTTTTGCGCGACTTGAACATCAGATAGGGATAGACGATGTGGCACAGAGTCGATGTCATGTCAACGGTGTCGGCCACATCGAGGTATTTCGGCAAAAATGCCGGAGCGAAGCTCAGTGCGGCGAGGCCGAGGCAGAAAACGTCGAGCGGGATTTTCCTCGTTTTCGTTTCGTAACCGACCGAATACAGAAATGTGTGCACAAGCAGTATACAGCACACGCAGCTGATGAGGTTCAGCGGCGGGCAAACGGCGTTTAGCACCTTAACATTGTTCATCTTCTGTTACCCCTATACTTTAAAGTGCGTTGCGCTGCCGTGCCAGCTCGCGAAGTTTTCTGGATATCTTGTTTAAGCTTTTCGCTCTGATCGGAATGCTCCCCTCACGGTTCTTTATGTATATACCATCCGTATTAAGGTAATCTATCATCGACAGATTCGTCAGATAGCTGCGGTGCGTGCGGAAAAAGTGAAAAGGCGTAAGCTCCTTTTCAAGGCTGTCGAGAGACCTTTTGCAGACGAACACTTTCTCTTCGCCGCCGCTGTCGTAGTGGATATATGCGTCCTTACGCTCGACTTTTATAAAATATATGCTGTCTATGTCGATGAGCTTTGAATCCCCGCCGTTTCTGACGAGCAGGCGGCGGAATGAATATGCGTCCTTGTCCAGCTCGTTGAGCGCACGGTAGAGCTTCTCTTTCTCAACGGGCTTTGTGAGATAGCGATGCGCATGAACCTCAAAAGCGTCGTAGACGATGTCGTCGTATTGCGAGATGAATATAATAGTCTTCGTTGTCATATATTCTTCTCTGATACGCTTTGCAAGCTCGAACCCGTCTATATCCGGCATTCGGTAATCGAGAAGAAAAACATCGAATTCACCGATTCTCTCCGCCAACTCCTCGGAGTTTGAAAAGGCCGTAGCACTTATTCCGTAGGCTGCCTTTCGCGGATATTCTTCAATGAGCGACATTATCTCCCGAAGTTCCCGCAAATCGTCGTCACATACCGCAATTCTCAATATAATCTACCCCCAAAAAAGAACAAAAAACTTCCTATTGCATTTTAATACTTTAAACAATTTCTGTCAATGAATTTGGATGCTTTGCCCAAAAAAATTTAGTTAATACCGAAAAAAGTCATGTTCGTACCGAGGGGGTAGCCTTTTAATTCTTCTTCCCGTTTTTGCGCTTTTTCGGCAGTCCCTGCGCAATATGCGGAAAAGAATTTTCCGTCTGCGAGGTCGGCTGAATGTTGTAGGTTCCGTATTTGTTCACCATGTCGAATGAGTCCTCGGGTTCGCCCATGACGGGTTCAGAGCTCGGGGTGGGGCAGTGGCTGCCGTCGAATTTTTTGTCGGTTTCTTTATTCATTTTAATTTTATCCTTTCTGATAGAAAAAAGCGCCTTTGCATTTATTATCGTTTCCGCCCGACGCCGAAAAAATTTACTCGTTCACAAAGATTTAAAGAAATTTTTATATTCTCTTTAAACCCTATTGCAATTTTGCGTCTAATTATTGTATAATTATGGCACATTTTCAAAAGGAGTGTCGCTTTTTCATGAAAGAAGAACACAGAAAGTATGCCGAAGAGGTATACGACATAATCAATCATGCCGCGAAGAACATCGGCGCAAGATTGCCGGGTTCGGACGGCGAAAAAAAGTTTGCTGCCTATATGGGCGATAAGCTCAGAGAGATCGGCATCGAGCCCGTTCGCGAAGAGTTTGCGGTTTCCCCGCGTGCGTCCATCGGCGGAATCCCCTATGCAGGCTGGCTCGGTCTCGCGCTGAGCGCCCTTGTCTATATCGCAATGGGCATCCCCGCAGTCTGGTACGGCATGGCGCTCGCATCTGCGGCATGTATCGTCTGGCTCGTCTGCAGCGTTTTCCTTTATAAGACCTGGTTCGATATGTTCTTCAAGCAGGAAGTATCGCAGAACACCTACGGCGAGCTGCTCCCGGAGGACGGCAAGTATGACTACACCATCATCCTCTCCGGCCATACCGACACCAGCTGGAACTGGCGTCATTCCGAGCACGCTTCGAAGTTCGCTAAGACAAACCCCGCACTCGGTCTCGTTGCCACCTTCGCCAAGGTCGGCTTCGGCGCTCTCTGCTTCTTCTTCCTTGCAGGCACTTCGATTGCCGTCGCGACCCTCTACACCGGCTATTATTTCGGCGCAAGCTGGGCAGCGGAAGCTTTCGCTTCTCCCGCGTTCGTGAACTTCATGTTCGCTATGCGCTTCCTGCCCCTCGTCACCGCTATTGGCTGCGCGTTCCTTGTTATGTGGGCTGATCCCGATCCGCGCAACGCATCCCGCGGTGCTATGGATAACGCCTCCGGCTGCGCTATCAGCTATGCTGTTACAAAGTATTTCAAAGAGAATCCCGACAAGATGCCCAAGAACTGCCGCATCATCGACTTCAACTGCGGCTCTGAGGAGGCTGGACTCCGCGGTTCTCTCGCTTTCACCCGCGCTCATAAGGGCGAGGCCATTCTTGAAAACGCGTGGAACATAAATCTGGACTCCGTCGCCGATAAGGACTATTTCGAGGTTGTTATCAAGGACGATTGGCAGTTCTGCCGCTTCGACAAGGATCTTGAGACAATGTTCAAGGATACTTTCTCGGAGCTCGGTATTCAGAGCAAGTCCAACGGCTGCATACATAACCCCGTCGGCGGCTGCGACAGCACCCCGATGACCAAGGCGGGCATGAAGTCCGTTACATTTGCGGCTCAGGATCCGACCCTGACCTATTATTATCACACCTGGCACGATATGCCCGAGCGCTTCAGCGTTGACACCGTCGGCGACGGCTTCGATGTTGTCCTCGGCGTTATCGACAAGATCGACAAGTTCCAGCAGGCGAACGGTTTCACCGGTCCCCGCCAGTAAAAAAGTATTTTTGAGCGGCTGCCGCGACCCGTATTTGCGGTTTCGGGCGGCCGCTTGACTTATATTTAAGGAGGTAATAAAAATGAATCTTCAGTCAATCATTGACAAGAAGAAAGAAGCGGCCGGGTATATGGTGAGCGAGATAACCCACATATGCAAGGACTTCGAAAAACGCGATCCCGGCTCCAAGGGCGAGCAGCAGGCATGTGAGTATATGGCGGACGTACTGAAAAACGAGTGCGGATGCGAGAGAGCCGACGTCGAGTCGTTCAAAGAGAACCCCGGTTCGTTCTTCGGCTGGATATATTTCACAATTACCTTCGTTCTCGCGGCGGTAGCTATTTCGTTCTTCTATCCGCTCGTCTCGATAATTCTTATCGTCGTCGGCCTGCTTATAGTCTTTATGCAGTTCGGACTCTATAAGAAGTTTATCGATCGCTTCTTCCCAGAAAAGACCGGACATAATGTCACCGCAGTCAAGAGCTGCAAGGGCGAGGTCAAGCGCCGCATATTCTTCAACGGCCATCCGGATGCCGCCTGGGAGTGGCCCGTAAACTATAAGCTCGGCGGTGTCGGCTTTGAGGGTCACGCGGTTATCTGCGGCATCGGCGCTGTCTATTATCTTGTCATTTCCATAATGCTCGTAGCAAAGAACGGACTCGAGTATGTCTCATTCGATGCTTCCGAAACCCTCGGACTTCTTCGCCTCATCGGCCTTGTGTTCGTCCCGTTCCTTATCGGCCTTTATTGGATGTGGAACGAGAACCGCATCGTTGACGGCGCGAACGACAACCTTTCCGGCTGCTATATGGGCATAGCCATCCTCAAGGCTCTCAAGGAAGAGGGCATCGAGTTTGAGAACACCGAAGTCGGCGTTATCCTCACCGGCTCCGAGGAAGCGGGTCTGCGCGGCGCAAAGGCGTGGTGCGCGGCTCATAAGGGCGAGTTCGACGATGTCCCGACTTTCATCTTCTCTTATGATACGATTCACGATCCCAAGTATCTTATGACCAACTACCGCGACCTCAACGGCACGGTCAAGGCGGATAAAGATGTCTCCGACCTGTTTATGGAGGCTGCTAAGGAGCTTGATATCTCCTGCAAGAAGGGCTGGGTTCCGCCTCTCGGCGGCGCTACCGATTCCGCAGCGTTCGCGCAGGCGGGCTTCAGAGCGACCGGCGTCACCGGACTCAACCATAAGCTTGAGGACTATTATCACACCAGAAGAGACACCTATGACAACATGAACGAGCAGGGTCTTGCCGATTGCTTCGCAATCAGCGTCAAGGCTCTCGAGATGTTCGATAACGGCGCAAAGCAGTAAATTTTATCTTAAATAAGCTCACCCCGGACTGTATTTTACAGCCCGGGGTTTTGTCTTTTATATATTTTTTTATCCCAAATCCGGCTCGGCGGTTATCTCGACCTCCGCCTTCTCGCAGCCCTCAAGTTCGAGTATGATTATCTCATTCTCGTCCTTGAGCAGGACTCCGGGAATGTACAGCGCGCGCTGGGGACCTATCTACCAGTAGCGGCCGATGTTGAAGCCGTTTATGTACACGCAGCCCTTCTTGAACCCGTCAAGGTGAACGAAGCAGTCATTTTGGCTCTGCGCCTTGAAATGTCCGCGCATGAAGAGGGGATACTTGCCGCCCTCGAGCGAAAAGTCTATCTTCTCGGGGTTGTCGAGCGGAAGTGTGACAACATCGTAGCCCATGAGATTCTGGTTGCCGTAGCGGATGGCATCAATGCCCTTGCGGTCGTAGAGGTGCTCGCCGTAGTTCACTCGTCCCATCGCGTCAACCAATACGCCTATCGTGCAGCCGTCCGTGCAGCCGTCGAATTTGAATGTATCGTAGCCCTTGACTTTGTTCTCGTCGCGGCGGTCAATAGTCGCCTTGTGCTCGCCGTCTATATAGACATACGCAGTGTCGTGGACATTCGCAACGCGCAGCTCGCGCGGGTCATATATCTGTTCGAGCTTTGTCTCGTAATAGATCATGCCGCTGTTCTGACCGAAATATTCCATGCTCTCGGGCAGGGGAACGCGGTGGCGCTCGCCGAGATTGTCGAAGTTGCTCATAAGCGAGGTGCTCTCGTCAAGCTCGACTTTGCCTATTGTCTGGAGCTCCGGCGATGCGGGAAGCTCGGTCTCGGGCAGGTTCTGAGCCTTGAGCAGAAGCTCTCTGACTGCATAATATGCAGGTGTGTAGTCGCCCCATTCGGTCAGCAGCGCGCAGTAGTCATAGCTCGTGACCGTCGGCTGATATTCTTCATAGCAGTTCGCTCCGGCAGTGAAGCCGAAGTTCGTGCCACCGTGGAACATGTAGAAATTGAAGCTCGCGTCAATGTCAAGAAAATCTTTAATCTCGCCTGCAACGCTGTCCGAGCCTCGAGTGTGATGTTCCTCGCCCCAGTGGTCGAACCAGCCGCACCAGAACTCGGTGCACATCTTCGGGGTGTTCTCGTGGAATCTGTCCATGGCGTCGAATATCTCGGACGCGCGCGAACCGAAGTTCAGCGTCTTGAACACATCGGGGAGCGTGCCGCCGGAGAGCATGCTGTTGTCGTCGCCGTCGGAGGTGAAGAGCATAACCTTTGTGCCGCAGTCGAGCATCAGCTTTTCAATATATCTGAGATATTCCTTGTCGTTGCCGTAGCTGCCGTATTCGTTCTCAATCTGCATCGCGATTATGTTGCCGCCCTCGCTCTGCTGAAGATCGCCGATCTCCTCAAACAGCCTGTGATAGAAGTCCGAAACATGCTGCAAATATTCGGGATAGGCGCAGCGCAGACGCATGTTTCTGTCCTTGAGCAACCATGCCGGCAGTCCGCCGAAGTCCCACTCCGCGCAGATATACGGACCGGGTCTGACTATCGCATAGAGCCCGACCTCCTGCGCCGTCTTGATAAAACGCCTGATGTCGAACCTGCCGGTGAAGTCAAATTCGCCCTTCCTCGGCTCATGCATGTTCCAGCAGACATATGTTTCAACCGTGTTGAAACCCGCCGCCTTGAGCTTTCTGAGCCTGTCCTCCCAGTATTCGGGCATGATGCGGAAATAGTGCATCGAGCCGGAATATATGCGGAAGCTCTTGC
>QRFC01003390.1_pt1 | contig 10675 bp, 8 predicted proteins | sample 1861061 | NCBI WGS metagenome assembly QRFC01 (sample SAMN09711282, study PRJNA482702) | Human gut metagenome, whole genome shotgun sequencing project. | reverse complement strand
TAAGGAAGGTTATTTGCACGCAAATATTCAACGGCATCCTTCATCCGCATCATCGTCGTTGTCATAAGCGCAGATAATCCGATGATATCGGCATGCTCTTCCTTCGCTGCCGCAATGATCTTGTCAAGCGGCACATCCTTGCCTAAATCCACAACCTTGTAGCCGTAGTTTTTCAGCATCAGGACAACAAGGTTTTTACCGATATCGTGGATATCACCCTCGACCGTCGCCATAATGACTGTACCCTTCGGCTTGGCATTCTCTTCGATATGAAGCAGCGGCGTGATATATTCGATTGCAAGATCCATCGCTGTCGCACCCGCAATGAGCTGTGGCAGGAAATATTTCTTCTGTTCAAACAACTCGCCAACCTTGTTGACTGCCGGAATCAGATCCTCATCAATGATTGTCTGTGGATCTTTGCCCGACTCTAATTCCTTCTTTACATTCTCCACGATACTGCCTTTGTTGCCCTTTACAACATCGTGATAGACACGGCTTCCTTCTTCGGACACACCTGCCACATTCTTGGCAGCCGTCTGTTCGGTCTGGGATAAAGCGACTACATTTTCCACATAAATATTATCCGAATCCTCCTTGGCAAGCAGCAGATCTGCCGCAAGGCTCGCATTCACAAGCATTGCCTGTCCCGGATTACAGATTGCCATGGTCAAGCCGTTTGCGATCGCCATCGTCAGAAATGCGGTATTGACGTTGATTCGCTCTGGCAGTCCGAAGGAAATATTGGACAGACCACAGATCGTCGGAATCTGCAGTTCATTCTTACAATAGGCAATCGTATCGAGTGTTTCAAGTGCCGCCATCCGGTTTGCACCAACCGTTGCAACCAGACCATCGATGATCAGGGAATCGCGTGATAAGCCTTCCTCGTCCGCGATCTCTAGCAACCGGCGGATAATCTCTTTCTTCTCATCAAGATTCTCCGGCAAGCCCTTGTCCGAAAGCGGAAGGAGTATCGCCATCGCACCATATTTCTTTGCAATCCGCATAAGCGGGCGGCATTTCTTCTCTTCTAATGAAATCGAATTAATAAGCGCACGTCCCGGATAGATACGGAGTGCTGCTTCGATAATCTCGACATGACTCGAATCAATACAGAGCGGAAGATTCGTCACAGAAATCACTTCGTAGACAGCACGCTTCATCATTTCCAGCTCGTCAATGCCGTTCATACCCATATTGATATCGAGAATCTTTGCCCCACGTTCCGTCTGTTCTTCTGCCATCTGTACAACCAGATCCATGTTCCCTGCACGGAGCATCTCCTGCAGTTTTTTCTTTCCGGTCGGGTTGATACGCTCCCCGACGACTAAGAAATTGCCATCGAGATGGATTTCCTGTACTGCACTCTCACTGGATAATACACGGGTACAAACTGGTTTCGTTGCCTCCGGCTCCACGGAGCGGACAACCTTCTTCAGCATCTCGATATGCTTCGGTGTCGAACCACAACAGCCACCCACGGCTCTCGCTCCGGCTTCCACCAAAGCGCGTCCATACTCAGCAAACGTCTCCGGTGTCATTGTATATTTCGTCTCGCCATCGATCAGCTCCGGCATACCATTGTTTGGCTTCGCAAATACCGGAATCGTTGCGTACCGCACCATACGCTTGATCAGTGCTTCCATCTCCTTCGGTCCTGTTGAGCAGTTGATACCGACCGCGTCCACACCGAGCGACTGTAATACGACCACAGAGGCCTCCGGTGTAGAACCGAACAACGTCTTTCCATCGCTGTTAAATGTCATGCTGACCATAACCGGCAGGTCACAGACTTCCCTGATTGCGATCACGCACGCCCGTGCTTCCGCAAGGCTCATCATCGTCTCTACAAAGAACAGATCGACACCTGCCTCCACGAGGATCTGTGCCTGTTCCTTATATACATCCACCAGTTCCTCAAACGCCAGATCACCGACCGGCTGAAGCTGTCTGCCAGTCATCGTCATATCACCCGCGATAAATCCACGATGATTCTCCTGTGCGATTGCCGTCCGTGTCAGGTCAACCAACTGCATGTTCATCTCGCGAATCTTATCCTCGAGATGATATTCGGCAAGCTTGATCCGGTTCGCCGTAAAGGTCGGCGCAAGCAGAATATTCGTTCCTGCCTGAATATATGCGCGCTGCAATTTGATCAGGTGCTGAGGATGCTCCAGAATCCATTTCTCCGGGCATACACCAACCGGCATGCCTGCCTGCATCAGGTTACTTCCGGTTGCACCATCTAACATAACAATTCGTTCTTCAAATAATCTGCGAAAAATCTTTCTATCCATAATTTTGTCTTATCCTATTTCTGTAATAAATTTGTATATCAGTGTCTGGAAATCTTCTGCAATCTTATTCGCAGTTTCCTGCACTTCCTTGTGGTTTAATTCTCCGATGCTCATACCTGCCGCCATATTCGTGACACATGATACACCAACGATCTTCATACCAGCATGCCGTGCTGCCATCGCCTCACACGCGGTACTCATACCAACCAGATCTGCACCAAGTGTCCGGTACATGCGGATTTCCGCCGGTGTCTCATAGTTTGGTCCTGTCGCCTGCAGATAAATGCCTTCTTCCAGAGTAATTCCCTGCGTCTTCGCCACTGAATCCAACTTTTTTCCAAGCTCTACGTCGTACACATGACTCATATCCGGGAACCTCGTACCAAGTGCTTCCATATTTGCTCCAATCAATGGGGATGGCACAAACGACGTAATTTGATCCGTGATCCGTACCAGCGTCCCCGGCTTGTACGACGGATTCATGCCGCCTGCCGCATTCGTAAGAATTAAAATCTCCGCGCCAAGCATGTGCATCACACGCACTGGCATCACAACCTCCTGCATCGAATATCCTTCGTAATAATGCACACGTCCCTTCATGATCAGCACCGGGCAATCCCCGACTTTTCCAAGCAGGAAACATCCAGCATGCCCTGCCACTGTCGATACCGGAAAATGTGGGATTTCTCCATATGGGATCTTCGCATCAATCGTCAGGCGATCTGCAAAATCGCCCAGTCCCGAGCCAAGCACAATCGCTACCTTCGGTGTATATGGCAGACGTGCCTGCACATAAGAAGCTGCCGCCTGCAGCTCCTCGTAAGTTATCTCTTTTTTCATTCCGTATCCTCCTGCAAATTGAACTATTTATTTACAAAAGTGACTTCATCTCTCCAATAGCATACGATTGGCATGCCCGCTTCGACATACTCATATAACTCGCCTGCTTTTGATGGCGGCAGATTTACACAGCCATGGGAACCGCTGTAGGTATAGATTTCTCCACCGAATTTTCCACGCCAGTTCGCATCGTGCAGACCGATACCACCATTGAACGGCATCCAGTATGTGACCGGTGTCTCATAGTCCTCACCAATCAGTGTCGCATACATCTTCTTATAGGTAAGACCATACAGACCGCCTGGTGTCTTGTGTCCCGGTGTCTGCCCAGATACACAATCACTGTCCCATTTCAATCTGCCATTTTGATAATAATATACATGCTGGTTTGTCAGATCAACCTCCACATAGGTCGAACCGATATCATTCTGCGCACACAGTGCATAGCCACGGCGCTTACATGCTGGTTCCTTCGTGAAGCTTTTCTTCTTTGACAGAAGATCGTACAACTCCTCCGCCTCTGTCTCCGCGTCGATCACCCAGCCATAATACCCGCCATGCACGAGAATCGTCTTCTTATCATGCGTCGTAAATTCACGGTCAGTATCCGCAGTCGTGAATTTCTCCTTAAATTTTTCGACATACGCTTCCACATTACTTCTGCTGATCTGGATACTTCCATCTGAACTGACATATGCCATCTTCGTAAGTTCTTCCTTTGGAATGGTATATGTATACGAACCAAAATCATACACGGCTTCGATATCGACAAATGCATCTGCGTCTTCCTTTGTTTTCAGAATGGACTCCGAATCCGCCAGAATATGTGCTGGAATATAACACTCTTCGGCTTCCACATCCAGTGTAGTATCATAATTTTTCAGAGCATTTATTACCTTCTCATATAACTTTGCCGTGTCAAGCTTCGTTCCCGTCTCCTCTGGAATGACCTTTGCCTCGCCATCCTCCAAAACAACCTTCGCGTCCTTTGATTCTGTCATGGAAGCTCGATCCAGTGCCGGTGATGTCTGCAGGCAAGCTTCCAACTTTTCCCTGTCACAGTTTACTGTATAATCAATCTTATAATCATAACTGTGAAAGCTGTTTACAAACCAAAGAAACGGTGAATGTTTCTTTAACAGTGTATCCACTGAATCCGTCAGTGCAACATCAGAATCCGCATCCCCCAGTACGAAAGTAAAATCACTGTCCTTGAACTTGATATCCAGTTTGTATTTCCGTGCATCCGAAAGCAGCATATCCTCCACAGACTGTACGGATTTTCCTGCTACATTCCTGCCGTTGATCGTCGTATTTACTCCAAAGCGGTGCATATGGAAAATCACGCCACCGATATAGACCGCCAGCAGCGTTGCAACAACCGCAATCGTCACCGTGCGGATGATCCGTTTCTTTCTGCGCTGCCGATACACCGAAGGATCAATAAATGGCTCCTGCACATAGAGACTCACGGGCTTATCGTCTGTTTCTTTCGTTTCTTCCAGCTTCTTGTCGTCCTCCGCTTTCTCCATCTCGTCTGATACTTCCGTCTCTTTGACTTCTTCCGTATTCGTTATTTCTTCTCTATCATTTTTTCCCCTGCTCATAGTTACGTCCTTTTTATTTAGTATACAGATTTCTGTTTCTGTATCATTGATACGTTCGTATCATATCCCATAGACCGCATGATTGCAACCAAATGCGGAAAATTTACATCTTATTTACATCAATTACGACCATCTCCGGCGGGTTGTTGATCCGGATGTGGATCGAATGCATGCCACATCCTGCAGTCACAACCATCTTCGTCTTGATATCCGCGCTCTCATACACACCATAATCATACTTCGGAAATGGGTGTAACCGAGGCGAGATCACGCCGCCAAGCCCCGGCAACCGCACCATGCCGCCATGATTATGCCCGGACACGATCAAGTCTGGATGCAGTGTACAATATGTCCGGAAATAATCCGGATTGTGTGCAAGCAGCACATTGCAGCGATCGGGCTGCATCGTCCCAAGCATGCTGGTAAGCACCTCTTCCCGGAGCGGTTTCTTGATGAGCCGTTTGTAATACGCGCGCGGCAGATCCAAGCCATACAGGCAGACATTCCAAGGCTCTAAAAATTCATGTGCATTTACCAGCATATGCAGATGATGTGCACCTTTGAGATGCTGGCTGTATTCCTGCCAGATACCATCGGTCTCCCGCACACATTCGAGCAATCCGCGCTCATGATTTCCATAGGAATAATAAACCGGTGCAATTTCAGTCATCTTCCGGATCGTGTCCGCTGTCACCCTGTTATTCTTCCGTTCGCTCTTCCGACAGACGATCATGTCGCCAGGCAGTAAAATAATATCCGGCTGCTCCGTGTCAATCGCGGTAAGCAGATCCGTGTTCTCCAGACCATATACCTGATTGTGCAGATCAGCGATCATCACAATGCGTAATGGTTTCCGGACTTTCTGACTGATAAAATTGTAACGCACTATCTGAAAATTCATACTCATGGCTTTATTATACCCTATCTTCGGTTATTTCGCCATAAATATTCTTCCTGCAATCTCCGATATGCTGTATTTTAAGTCAAGCTTCGACACCGACCGCTCTGCATACAGGATCACTTCGCTGATACACGTTCCGTTGCAGGAATACTGCACAACACCGACCGCATCCCCTTCCTGTATCGGTGCTTTCAGATTTTCGTAGGCGATCACCTGTTTTTCAATCTGATCCGGGTTCGTCGCTACAAGCGTGATCGTGTGCTGTTCCACCGGCTTTAGCGTCACCGATTTGCAGGTACCCTTCTGCACCGGGATCTGCAGATCCTCCGGCACGACTTCAGTATCCACATATGAACAGCACTGTGCGAATCCGTAATCAAGCAGCTTCATTGCCTCACTGTTCCGGATCTCCTTCGTCTCCGCTCCCATCACAACTGCGATCAACGTCACGCCATCCCGCGTCGCCGTCGCAGACATACAGTATTTCGCCTGTGAGGTATATCCGGTTTTCAGTCCATTTGCCCCTGTGTAAAGATTCAGGAATTTGTTCGTATTCGCAAGGTCAAACTGTGATTCGCCCCGTCTGGTCTTGTGCGTGATCGAATCCATCCAGATCGTCGAATATGTAAGGATATCCGGATGATAAAGCAAAAGCTGTCTGGACATGATCGCGATATCCCGCGCCGAAGTCAGATGTGTCTCAACCTCCAGCCCGCACGCATTATCAAAATGCGTATGCTCCATGCCAAGCTCCTTCGCCCGCTCATTCATCTTCTGGACAAATGCCGACTCAGAGCCTGCCAGATGCTCTGCCATCGCCACTGCCGCATCATTACCCGAAGCAACTTCGATGCATTTGATCATATCCTGCACCGTCTGTTCCTCACCTGCCTCGAAGAAACACTGCGAGCCCCCCATCGACGCCGCATGCTCAGTCACGACAACCGTATCGTCCAGTGCGATATCGCCACGCCCCAACGCCTCGAAGATCAAAAGCAGCGTCATGATCTTTGTTACCGATGCCGGTCGCAGCATCTCATCCGCATTCTTCTCGTAGAGTACCGTCCCACTCTCCAGCTCCATCAAAAGCACCGATTTCGACTGGATTGCAAGCGCATCATTTTCGCCTGCCGGTGCGGTTGTTTCCACAACCGCCTCCGCATCTCCGTCTGTCGCCTCATCGACCGGTGCGTCAGCCCGCACTGTCACAAAACTCCCAAGCACCAGTGCCAAGGTCATAATTGCCAATATTATTTTCTTCATTTCCACTCCTTTTACAATTTCCGTCCGCCTCTAATTTGTACATTATACGAAACAACCTTGCAGAAAATGAATATAATAAGAAAAAGTGTGAAGGAGCATCTGTATGTGTGGCATTGCGGGCTACTTTAACCCAGACCAGAACTATGCGGAAAATCCCAAGCAAAACTTTCATACACTGTCCCGTATGATCAATACGATGAACCACCGCGGGCCGGACACCTACGGTCATACCATCATAAATTCGTGCTGCCTTGCGCACACACGCCTGTCGATCATTGATCTCGAAAATGGCAGACAGCCCATGTCTTATACGAAGGACGGAAACACCTACTATATTGTATATAACGGCGAGATCTACAACTACAAGGAAGTAAAGAAAACACTGCTCCGGAAAAACTATACCTTTGAAACAAACTCCGATACGGAAGTCATCATCGCTGCGTTCTGTCATTACGGACCGGGCTTTGTCAAAGAATTAAATGGTATCTTCGCAATCGCCATCTACGACAGCATGCGAAATACACTCTACCTCTACCGTGACCGCTTCGGTGTCAAACCGCTTTATTATACGAAGACCGGCGATACACTCGTGTTCGCCTCGAGGATTGATACATTGTTTGAATACCCGCGCGTGCGTCCATGCATCGACATGAACAGCTTCAACGAGATCTTCTCCCTCGGACCGGCGAAGACGTACGGCAAAGGTGTATTCTCCGGGATCAAAGAGATCAAGCCCGGCGAATATCTGACCTACTCGCCGCAGTATATGACATCCCGGCTATACTACCGGATTGAAAGCCACCCGCACACCGACAGCTACGAGGAAACGGTAGAGAAAACCTCATACCTGCTTGAAGACAGTATCCGTATGCAGATGGTGTCCGACGTTCCGATCTCCACCCTGCTTTCCGGTGGCGTAGACTCCTCGTATGTATCCGCTGTCTGTAACCATTTCCTGCCGGAGGATACACCTCTTACGACGTACTCCTTCGATTATACCGACAATGCCGTTTATTTTCAGGCGAACAGCTTCCAGCCGAGTGAAGACCGCCCTTACGTTGATATCATGAAGGACTATCTGCACTCGGATCATATCTACCTGACGTGTTCCTACACGCAGCTTGCCGATCTGCTCGAGGCATCCGTCGACAGCCGGTGTCTGCCAACGATGGCAGATGTCGATTCATCTCTGTTGTATTTCTGTGGGGAGGTTGCGAAGCATCACAAGGTCACGTTGACCGGTGAATGTGCTGACGAAATCTTCGGTGGCTATCCATGGTTTCATCGTGACGCCATGCTGCAATCGAACACCTTCCCGTGGACGATGGATATCTCCTTCCGCAAATCCCTGCTCCACCCGGAATTTGCCGCCAGCATGCAGATGGAAAAATATATTGCCAAGGCATACCGCACGACGCTCTCTGAGGTCGATATCCTGCCGGAGGAATCACCGCTCGATACGAAGAAACGGCAGATTGCCTATCTGAATATCCGCTGGTTCATGCAGACGCTGCTTGACCGCATGGACCGCACATCCATGCAGCACGGACTCGAAGCCAGAGTTCCATTCGCCGATTACCGCGTCGTCGACTATGTATTCAACGTTCCGTGGTCGATCAAAGCCAAGGATGGTGTTCCGAAGAGTCTGCTCCGTGCCTGCGCCGCCAAATACCTGCCGGACACGATCATGAACCGTCCAAAAAGCCCTTACCCAAAGACCTATCACCCGGAATACGAGCGCGTGCTTGCGAACCGCCTGCACGAAGTTGTCACCGACACCGCATCGCCGCTACGGAGCTATCTGAACATCCCTGCGGTACTGAAGTTCCTCGACGAACCAAAGGAATACGGAAAGCCTTGGTTCGGTCAGCTCATGGCCGGACCACAGATGATCGCCTACCTGCTCCAGGTCGACTACTGGATGCGGAAATATATGTTATAACCCATTGCGTGAAAAAAGCAGAGGTTGGAGCGATTCACTCCTTCCTCTGCGTTCTTTTCGTGATTGCATCGCATCGTTCCTGTATCAGCTTCTCAAACCGTTCTTTTAGGTGTTCCGGAAGTAACGATGCTTCACACATTGCAACAAACTTCTGCCGTTGCTCTATCACCGCATCCAGCATCTTCTCTGCAGACACTCTGGATATTCCACATGCATCTGCATAAACTAAAAAGTCTTTTCGATGTAGATTCCGTTTCTTTCCATTCATTGCAAGTGCAAACTGTTCCTTATCTTCCGGCATGATTACATTCACCGGAAGTAGATCATACGCGGGTGACAAACTATATGTGCCAGTGCCCTCTCCAGTCTCAATCAACGAGAAATTTTTCAAATGCATATCCGAATTTCCAGCCACAAAGCAAAACACCAGTCTCATAAACAATTCTGCCATATCCAAGCCTTTTCGACAGGAATACCGCTCTATGATTTTTGCACACCGCTCATAAGACCCCTTGTATTTATCCTGTGTCAGACGCAAATCAAGCTGACAGAAATCTTCCATCGCAAGCATCTTCGTATGTTCACCATCCTCCACCCGGTCAACGCGTCGCGTAATGTATGCCAGATCTCCATCCCCCCTCATCAGAGCATGCGGAACCGTAGAAATCCCGATTGTATCTGCCATTGTCATAACCAGTTGTTCTGCCTCTGGCAATGCTTCGAACTGCTCTACCTGTGGTTTCAGAATATATCCCGTCGGATAATTCACAAGTGTGAGACGTGGTTTATTTTTTTCTGACAGCAAATGTAACGATAATTTCTTTTGTACCCCCGGAACCGTAAAACCTTTTTGAATTGATTCCATTACAATTGTCGTCAATGTCTGCTCTGTGATATCAATTTCCGGTATCGTATCCGTACCAAAAAAATGCTTTATGCAGGATGCATGCCAACCCGATTCCGTTTCCTTCTTCAATGGTTTTCCACAACATAAACAATTCATACACGTTCCTCCCTTATGGTGACATTTCCAATTGCATCCTTACATGCAACCAGCAAAAGTCCAAACCGATCTTTTAAATCAATCTTCCAATTCCGGCTTACAACACCAAGCAGCCAGCCCTCTGGAATCAATCCATCGAAAAAAGGAAACATTGTTTTCGACTCATACACCTCGTCCGTCAAAGGCAACGTCAATGAAACAGCACTCGCTTGCGCATCTTTCAAATATGTTTGATCATAGGAAAATGAATATCCTTCATCTGTTTCCAGTAGCGTTCCTGCAAATACATTCCGCACATATACATATGCCGTTCGAAAAATCGTATCCATACCTAATCAACCTGCCTTCCCGGAACTGCCTCCATTCCAAACATTCCAAGTGCGATGTTTACCTTGTCCATGCGCACCGTTTCTTTTCCCTGTTCCAATTCCCTTACAAAACGAAGTCCAAGTCCGGAACGGATTGCAAAATCCTCCTGCGTCAGCCCTGCTTTTTTTCTTTCTTTTTTTATATAATCTCCAATTGTACTCATATTAAACATATTAATCCCGTTCGGGTATGATTTCAAGTGAATTATATACAAAAATCCCGTTCGGGTATAATTTATATATTTTTATATTAAATCATCCTGAACGGGTATAATACTATTTTTATGTTTTGTGCCCGGGTTCCGATTTATTGTGGGGTATTATATTTTACTCTGACATAAGTAAAGAGCCTCGGACCAGATGGACCAAAGGCTCTTCCTGATAGAGTTTTCCATTTACCAGTATTTTTTTACATAATTGACAGCCTCTTCCTGTGACAGGGAAAATTCAT
>QRFC01003388.1_pt1 | contig 10676 bp, 8 predicted proteins | sample 1861061 | NCBI WGS metagenome assembly QRFC01 (sample SAMN09711282, study PRJNA482702) | Human gut metagenome, whole genome shotgun sequencing project. | reverse complement strand
CCCGATGAGTATGAGCAAGCGAGAGCGTCAACACTTACCGCACACTTCACTCCGCCTGTTGTAATCAAGGCAATGTATAAGGCGCTTTCCAATATGGGATTTACGCAGGGTAACATCTTGGAGCCGTCGTGCGGGATAGGTAATTTTATGGGACTTATGCCGCCGGAAATGAGCGAGAGCAAAATGTACGGCGTGGAAATCGACAGTATCACGGGCAGAATTGCCCGTCAGCTGTATCAGAAAAATTCCGTTGCAATACAAGGCTACGAAAGCTCCGAGCTTCCCGACAGTTTCTTCGATGTGGCAATCGGCAATGTGCCGTTCGGGGATTTTAAGCTGCTTGACAGAAAATACAACAAGCATAACTTCCTCATTCACGACTACTTTTTTGCAAAAACCTTGGATAAGGTGCGACCGGGCGGCGTTATCGCTTTTATCACCTCCTCCGGCACAATGGATAAGCGTAATTCAAAGGTCAGAAAATATATTGCCCAAAGAGCCGATTTAATCGGTGCAATACGCTTGCCGAACAACACCTTTAAGAAAAATGCCGGGACAGAGGTTACGGCGGATATTTTGTTTTTGCAAAAGCGAGAGCGTATGACGGATATTATGCCCGAATGGGTTGAAGTCGGCGAGTTTTGCGAGGGACAGTTTGTAAACCGATATTTTCTTGACAACCCCGATATGGTTATGGGTGAATTAAAAGAGGTCAGCGGTCCTTTCGGTCCGGAGCTTACCTGTGTTCCGAATGAGGATATTTCGCTTGCCGAGCAGCTTGACGGAGCAATTCAAAATATTCACGCAAGCATTACCGAATATGAATTTGACGATATTTCAAATGATGAGGAGGTAACTATCCCGGCGGATCCCGCCGTGCGTAATTTCAGTTTTACGGTTGTTGACGGTAATATATATTTCCGTGAAAACAGTATAATGCGTAAGGTAGAACTGAACGCAACGGCTGAAAACCGTGTTAAAGGTATGATAGAGCTTCGGGACTGCGTGAGGACTTTAATCGAATATCAGACGGAAAACTATTCCGATGATGAAATTAAGGCACAGCAGGCAAAGCTCAACACTCTTTATGATAACTACACAAAGAAATACGGACTTATCAATTCCCGTGGCAATTCTCTTGCTTTTTCGGAGGACAGCAGTTATTTTCTGCTCTGCTCATTAGAGGTATTGGACGAGTACGGAGAACTCGAACGCAAAGCGGATATGTTTACAAAACGCACCATAAGAGCCAAGCACGAGGTTACAAAGGTTGATACGGCTGATGAAGCATTGGCGGTGTCGCTTACGGAAAAAGCAAAGATAGACATTGCTTTTATGGAAAAATTATCGGGAAAAACCGAACAACAGCTATATGAGGACTTGCACGGCGTTATATTCTTAAACCCCGAACACGAAATATCGCCGGAATATGAGCCGAAATATCTGACCGCAGATGAATACCTTTCGGGCAATGTTCGTGAAAAATTAAGTCAAGCGGAGCAGTTTTCAAAAGACAGCTCCGAATACCGTGTCAATGCGGAATATTTGCAAAAAGTACAGCCGAAAGACTTAACGCCGGGCGAAATTTCCGTAAAGCTCGGCACGACTTGGATACCCGAAAAGTATATCGAGGAGTTTGTGTTTGAGCTTCTTTCGCCGAATTATTATGCGCAAAGCAAAATCGAGGTTAAATATTCAAATCTTACGGGCGAGTGGAATATTCAAGGCAAGAGCGCCGATAAGGGCGTTAAGGCTACCAACACCTATGGTACAAGCCGTATCAGCGCTTACAAAATTATTGAGGATTCGCTTAATCTTCGTGATGTGCGTATCTTTGATTATATTTACGACGAAAACGGTAACAAGGTTGCAAAGCTGAATATCAAGGAAACCACCATCGCCCAGCAGAAACAGGCGTCAATCAAACAAGCCTTTGAGGATTGGATATGGAAAGACCCCGACAGGCGTGATGACCTATGTAAAATCTATAATGTTCGGTTTAACTCTATCCGTCCCCGTGAGTATGACGGCAGCCATATAACCTTCAATGGGATAAACCCCGAAATAGCTCTGAGGAAACACCAAAAGGACGCTGTTGCACGAATTATGTACGGCGGCAATTCTTTACTCGGTCATGTGGTCGGTGCCGGCAAAACTTGGACTATGGTTGCGGCAGCAATGGAATCACGGCGGCTCGGACTTTGCAATAAATCGCTGTTTGTAGTACCCAACCACTTGACCGAGCAATGGGCAAGCGAATTTTTGCAGTTATATCCGGCGGCAAATATTCTTGTTGCAACAAAAAAGGATTTCGAGATGAAAAACCGCAAAAAATTCTGCGGCAGAATTGCAACGGGTGATTATGATGCCGTTATTATCGGTCATTCGCAATTCGAGAAAATACCGATGTCGGCAGAACGGCAGAAAACCATACTGCAAAATCAGCTTGACGAGATTATTAACGGAATAATCGAGGCGAAAACCGAAAATGCGGAGCGTTACACGGTTAAGCAAATGGAAAAGACAAAGCGTGGACTTGAAGCAAAGATAAAAAAACTCAATGACCAAGAACGCAAGGACGATGTTGTTACCTTTGAAGAAATCGGCGTTGACAGAGTATTTGTGGACGAAGCACATTATTACAAAAACCGTGCGAAACGTTGTGCATAAATTGCAGATGACAACTGTAATGAAAAGCACCATACGATTGCACTTAATATATAAGAAAACATCGTAGAGAACTCAAATTTCAAATCAGAGGTGAAATTCCTCTGCCGTACAGAATCAATGTCGGAAAGGAGCAATCCAATAGCGGTATGTCAAACCGCAGACAGTACGAGAGCTAATACTCCACTATGCATTAGTTGTCTGTAAATAACTGATGTATAAAGCGTGGTGAAGCCGTAACCTGAAAACCTAAACCGAAAGGCACGGATAATAATGGTGCGGGCTTCCGAAGTCTATGGTTACCCATAAGGGAAAGCTATGCAGCATCGTGAGAGTAGAAAGCACCCGAAAGGGTGAAGGTTGGAAAAAGTATGTGTGGCTGGTTTTTCTGCACATACCCAACAGAATGAAATATCTGTTAGGAATTATGCATTAACTGTGATTCAAAGCATAATTAGATTTTCCCGGTGTAAGGTAGCAACCTAAGGACTTCACAATCAGAAATGATTACAAGGATAGAAATTTGGGAACGTTTGAGAGCCTATAATTGGAGTGTTACAGCACTATGAAGATTATAGGAAGTCAGCCGTGTCATAGTAGTCAGAGGTTGGTAATGCCAACCACACAAAACTGAAATGTTTCAAGGCGAAGGGCACGAGTCATGTTAATTTACAAATTTCACACAAGAAAATTAAAACTCCCTGAAATATTGGGTAACGAACTATGAGGTGATAACCTTGTGCATTTAAACGTAAAATTTTCAAATGAAACAGACTTGAAGTGTTTACTTGACCTACTTTACTTAAAGTCGGAACAGGGCGTAACATTTACAGGTTTGTTAGAAGCAATGACTAATGAAGTAACCATTGTGACAGCTATCCATAATATAAAATCCAATAAAGGCAGTAAAACAGTCGGTGCGGATAACACAAATATGGATAAGTATTTACAAATGCCAAAAGATGAACTAATAAAGTTAATTCAAAGTAGTTTTCAAAACTATAAAGCAAAGCCAACTCGCAGAGTATATATTGAAAAATCTAACGGAAAGAAACGCCCGTTGGGGATTCCTACTGTACTTGACAGAATAATTCAAGAGTGCATAAGAATCATAATTGAACCAATATGCGAAGCAAGATTTTATCCACACAGTTACGGATTCAGACCTTACCGTGCACAAAAACACGCAATAGTAGATATTGTTAATGTTATTAATGCAAGCAGTAAGTCACAAGACCAACCCGTGTGGGCAGTAGAGGGTGATATTAAAGGTTGCTTTGATAACATAAATCACCGTTTATTGTTACAAAAGTTGTGGCATATAGGGATTCATGATAAACGTGTAATCAAAATCATAAGTATTATGCTTAAAGCAGGATATATTGAAAATGATTTATTAAATCAGACAAAGCTCGGAACTCCGCAAGGAGGTATTTTATCTCCGTTGTTGTCAAATGTATATCTTAATGATTTTGATTGGTATGTCGGAAGAAAATATATGGAGCCACACCGTCAGTGCAAACATAAATGCAATGACACAAGACGGTTAAAATGGTCAGGTGTGACTCCAAAATATAATTTCAGATACGCAGATGATTGGGTTATCCTGACATCTACTCAGCAAGAGGCTTTTAGGCTAAAACGTGAATTGACAAAATATTTTAAACACAAGTTAAAACTGGAACTTTCGCAAGAGAAAACATTTGTAACAGATATACGCAAAAACGGTATTCACTTTCTCGGATTTATTGTTAAAGCGGAGAAGAAGCGGAAAACACCAAACCCGAGCTCTTGGTCGGAAAATTTGATTGGTAAACCATTTCCCGATATGGAACGCCTTACAAAGAAAATAAATAATTTACAAGGTGAAGTAAGGAAAATCGGAATAAGTACCAAACCAAATATTCAGGCGGCACAAATACAATACGTCAATTCTATAATTATGGGATTGGCTCAATATTTGCAACCGTCAATATGTTCTCACGCATATCACGCAATTGACCGCAGAATAAATAATACGGCATTAGCAGTATGGAAGAAACTTTACCCTCAAACATACAACTCAATGCAAGTTGCATTAAAGGAACTATGCAATTTACCGCATAGGCATGAGGGGTATAAAAGCAAGACGTTTGCGATACAGATTGAGGGAAAATGGTTCGGAATTACGAATGCATTTATCACGCACAGCAAACACGAAAACAGACCATTTAATCAAAGAATGACACCATACACAGCAGAGGGTAGAGCAATCTATGTTAGTTATAGAAGCAGACACAAGCCTTTACCACTCGATAGACCGTCAATCAATACTCCCGAAGATATTCAACTTTCAGTATATGCCCAAAACAAAGGTTGGAAAATGAACTTTGAATATTTTATGAATCGGGAATATGCGTATAACCGTGATAAAGGAAAGTGTAAATGTTGCGGAATACTCCTATCAACTGTATCGAAACATTGTCATCATGTAAATAACAAACTTCCTATTGAATTAATAAATAAAGTTCCTAATCTGGCTTGGTTATGCGAAAGATGTCACCGTATGGTACACAATAGTCCTATTCCGTCTGACTTAAATCAAAAGACGGTAAAGAAAATCCTGAAATACAGAGAAAAATTAAACAAGTGAAATTTGTAAGCGTATCGTGTTCGTGAGGATGCGAATACATTGAAATCTTTAAGAAAGTAAATTAACACGATGGAACGCCGTGTGCGAGGAAACTTGCACGCACGGTGTGAAGTGGGGGAAAACTTGGAGATAGTATCAAAAAGTTACCTATCACTATTTTTCCTTTACACAAAAATGCGAAATGTCGGCGGCATCACACAGACCGAAGCACAAAAGTCAAGCGACCTGTTTATGAAAACGCAGTATCTTGACGAGCTTACGGGGGGCAAGGGTGTCATATTCGCAACGGGAACTCCGGTGAGTAATTCAATGGTTGAACTTTATACTATGCAGAGATATTTGCAGTATAAATCGCTCCAAGACAGAGGTTTGCAGCACTTTGATAGCTGGGCGTCTACCTTTGGTGAAACCGTATCGGCAATGGAGCTTGCACCCGAAGGCAGCGGCTACCGTATGAAAACAAGGTTTGCAAAATTCTTTAACTTGCCCGAACTCATTGCGATGTTCAAAGAGGTTGCCGATATTCAGACGGCGGATATGCTGAATTTGCCCGTGCCGGAGGTGGAATATCATAACGAAATCGCAGAGCCTACCGAATTTCAAAAGGATATGGTATCGGAGCTTGGCGAACGAGCTGAGGAAGTGCGTAAAAGGACAGTCGATCCGAGTGTTGACAATATGCTGAAAATAACGAATGACGGCAGAAAATTGGCACTCGACCAAAGAATGATAAATCCTATGCTCCCCGATGATGAACCCTCAAAGGTATCGGTATGTGCAAACCGTGTGTATGATATATGGGAGGAAACAAAAGATAAGAAAGCAACGCAATTACTCTTTTGCGACCTTTCTACACCGAAGAATGACGGTACATTTTCCGTGTATAACAGCATACGGGAAAAGCTGCTCCAAAAAGGCATACCCGAAAATGAGGTTGCTTTTATTCACGATGCAAACACAGAGGTTAAAAAAGATGAATTATTCAAGAAAGTGCGAAGCGGTGATGTTCGTGTGCTTCTCGGCTCTACCTCAAAAATGGGTGCCGGAACAAATGTGCAGAAACTGCTCTATGCCTCGCACGACCTTGACTGCCCGTGGCGTCCGGCAGACCTCGAACAGCGAGCAGGGCGTATCATCAGACAGGGCAACACAAACGAAAAAGTGCATATCTACCGTTATGTAACCAAAGGAACCTTTGACACTTATATGTGGCAGACGGTGGAGCAAAAGCAGAAATTCATATCGCAGATATTTACTTCAAAATCTCCCGTCAGAGTTGCGGACGATATTGACCCAACCGCCCTGTCCTTTGCGGAGATAAAGGCACTCTCGACAGGTAATCCGCACATTAAGGAAAAGATGGAGCTTGACATGGAGGTATCCAAGCTGAAGCTGATAAAATCGTCCTTTATGTCGCAGATTTACGACCTCGAAGATAAGGTTGTGAAATTCTACCCCAAACAAATTGCGGAAATCGCAGCAAGAATTAAAGGTCTTGAAAAGGATGTTGAAACAGTCAAGCAGTATCCGAAGGCTGAGGATAAATTCAACACAATGACGATTGACGGGTTTGGATATTTTGAAAAGGAAAAAGCGGGTAACGCACTCATTGAACGCTGCAAAAAGATGACCTCGGAAGAGCCGGTGAATATCGGTGATTACCGGGGTTTTTCTATGGAGCTTTCCTTTGACAGCTTTCAAAAATTATTTTATGTAACCCTTGTCGGGAGCTTGTCGCATAAGGTTGAACTCGGAACAGATGTGTTCGGTAATATCCAGCGTATTGACAATGCTTTGGACGGCTTTGAAAAACGGCTTGAATTTGAAAAAGAAAAACTTGCGAACACCAATACGCAGTACGAAACCGCAAAGGTTGAAGCAAAACGGGCGTTTCCGCAGGAGGCAGAATTGCAGGAAAAAACAAAACGCCTTGCCGCTGTCGAAGCGCTGCTCAAAATGGATAAAAAGGACGATAATGTTATCGACACCGAAATTTCGGACGATGACGCTCCGATTAAAAAACGGGAATATGCTATGGAAAGATAGAAAGGAATGATTTTTATGGAACAGAGAAATGAACTCAAAGACCTATTATATGAAAAAATGAGCAAGGAACAGGATAATTTCATAGAAAAGCTGAAACATTCATCGCCGGAGGAAATTATATCGGCGGCATACGAAAAGGTTATGCGAGATGATATTCTTATGCTTTTTGACGATGATTTCCTTGATACGAAACAAACGAAAGCCCTGTTGAAACTTGAATATCCGTTGTCGGCTTGCTATGATGAATGGCTGAAAAACGACTGCACATATATGGATATGCTCCGTGATACGGTTGATGATTTTTCGGAAAACCTTGCACGAAACCAAGAACAGGCGAAAAAGAAAAAGCGTTCAGAGCCGGAACGGTAAATATTCGCAAATTAGTCTGCCCCACAAGGCAGGCTTTTTTGATACAAAAATTTATGAAAGATGAGGTAATCAAAAATGAAAACAAAACAGTACACAGTAATGGTGGAAACAAAGGAAATTCGCAAATTCTGCGTGGTTGCTAATTCTGCCGAAGAAGCCGCAGAGCTTATGTGCAATGTTGTGGCAAACACAGATATTTTGCAGACAGATTTATCGGAGGACAGCGAGGTGTTTACCGAAATTGCAGCTTATGGCAAAAACGAAAGTGATGTTGCAAAATTACACTTATACCGTGTTGGTGTCCCCTGCGAGGATGACGAGGCAACGCTCGGCGGAATGATAACGCCGGAGGACTTATTTGAAACGTTCATATCAAGCAAAGGAGTTGATAAAAATGACCGTGGGCAAAGTAATACGCAAATGCCGAAAGATACGGAAAATGAGCTTGACTGAATTTGGAAAAGCCGCAGGCTTTACAAAAGGGGCAGATGTAAGAATTTCGCAATATCAAGCCGACCGTGCCGTTCCGACAACGGCAATAAAAAAGCGGTTGGCATCCGCACTCGGCATAAGTAAATATGCTCTCTCACCGCCGTCGCTTACAAGCAACATAGAAATTATGCACACGCTTTTTAAGCTCGATGATAAATTTCCGCTATATATCGGAAAACATAACAACCGTGTTTTTATGTTTTTTGAGCCAAGTGATACCGAATTAAAAAGTATGCTTGAATGTTGGCATAACAAGCAAACCGAATTGAAAGCCGATAAAATATCGCCGGAGGAATACGATTTATGGAAGTATAGCTTTGAAAGCCTATCGGGCGGGGATATGGAAACAAATGCGGAGCATTTGTATTAGCAAGCACGGAAATTTGACGGCAAATTTCCCACTTGTTAGTGGCTATGCCCCTAATACCCCGCCTGTCGGCACTATGAAATGAGGTGATTTTAACAATGGATAAAATAAAAATATCGGTGCGGCTCACCGAAAAGGAACACAAACGGCTGAAAGAAAAATCCGCCGCTTGTGCCTTAAAAATGGAGCCGTATATTCGTAAACTCATAGCAGGCTCGGAAATCAAGGCAAGACCGCCCAACGAATATATAACCCTTATCAGAGAGGTCAATGCCATAGGAAACAATATAAATCAGATTGCACATAAGGCTAACGCTGAAAACCGTATCAGCCAAGACGAAATCAATGCGGTCAAAAATTATCAAAGGGAGCTTATTCAGCTTGTGAGAGGATTGAGGTAAATGGCGATTACAAAAATATGGTCTGTTAAATCAAGACTTGATACAAGCCTTAACTATATTTCTAATCCCGACAAGACATCTGTTAAGCCCGATATTGATGCAAGAGAAGGTGTTATCAAGTACATAAAAAACAAAGATAAAACAGAACAATGCAAATTCGTATCGGCTTTCGGCTGTTCAGAGGACAATGCTTTTTCAGATATGGTAGCTACTCAAAGGATGTTCGAGAGAAATCGGAGAAAAAACGGAGTGGTCGCATATCATATAGTTCAGTCATTCAAAGACTTTGAAACAACACCGGAAATTGCTCACGAGTGCGGACGAGAGCTTGTAAAAAGACTGTTTGAGGGAAAGTATGAATGTGTGCTTGCTACACACCTTGACCACGCCCATTTGCATAATCATATTATCATCAATGCAACATCATACTTTGACGGAACGAAATATAAAAATAACTTTAAGGACTACTTTATAGATATTCGAGGAATATCGGACCAAATATGCCGTGAAAACTGCCTGTCGGTAATCGACAAGCCGCAAAGGCGAGGTATGCACTACGGCGAATGGCTGGCATTAAAAGAAGGCAGACCGACTATCCGTGGCACTATTCGCCGTGATATTGATGAGATTATAAAATGCTCATATACAATGGAGCAGTTTTGGCAGAACCTAAAAAAGCGTGGGTTTATTATACACAGAAAAGGTCCGAACATCAAATATACATCAATAATCGCACCGAACGCAAAACGCCCGATGAGGCTCGATAATCTCGGCAAGGGTTACAGCGAAGCAGAAATTTTGGAAAGGATAATTGCAACCCGAAACGGCATTATCACGGCTGCACCGTCCGAAATGCCGAAGAAACAATATAAATTCAGAGGTAATCTAAAAAATGTCAAAGGCAAAAAGTTAAAAGGCTTTATTGCCCTATATTTCCACTACCTCTACTTATTCAAAAAATCGAGCATAAACAGACACCGCAGAGGGTGTCATTTTTTATGCGTGAGGAAATGATAAAATTCGACCGTTACCAACGGCAGTTCAAATTCTTATTTTCGCACGATATTGAAACGGGCGAAGATTTGCAAAAATATCAAAAAGCCAAGGAAACCGAGGCTGACGATTTAATCGCACGGCGAAAAACGCTCTATAACGAAAGGAATGATGAAAATTGTGATGAAGTCAAAGAAAAAGCGAAAGAAATCAATGCGGAGCTTAATGAAATCCGAAAAGAAATCAGACTATGCAAAGCAATATTTAAGGACTCGTATAAAATTGCCGAGAAAAAACGGCAGGCACTCGCTTTGCAGAAACAGGCAGACAAGGAGTTGAGAGAGAATGAACACAAGCGGAGAAGTCGCTGATTTAATGGCAAAAGAAGCGATACAAATGACAGAATCGGCGGTTAAATTAACCGCACTCGGTGTTAAAAATCTTGCGGCAATCGTTATGGCACTCGCCAATGATGACGGCAAGACCGAGGGCATTGCAAAATTAAAGCAGATGCTGAAAACAGGCAAGCAGCTTTGTATTATGCAGATAAAGGAAACCGACCTTAAAAATTTCAATGCCGAAGCGAAAAACTACGGTATAATGTACCGCCCTGTTGCGGACAAGACAAACGATAACGGACTTTGCGATATTATCGCCTTTCACGATGATATTCCACGGCTTAATTACATTATGGAAAAGCTCGGATATT
>QRFC01003387.1_pt1 | contig 10679 bp, 9 predicted proteins | sample 1861061 | NCBI WGS metagenome assembly QRFC01 (sample SAMN09711282, study PRJNA482702) | Human gut metagenome, whole genome shotgun sequencing project. | reverse complement strand
GATATTTGTGGAAAGCAATCCGACCGATACGGACAGCAAAAATGATAACAGGGAAAAGGACAGTGCCTGTACATAATAGGTGAAGCATACCGGGATGATCCCGTAAAACAGCACCACGCAGACATCGCCCAGACCGTTATAGGCCAGCGGAAAAGGTCCGGCGGAGTATGCCAGCACACAAAGGGCGATGGCGATACCGACAGGTATCAACTCCCACCCGGCATAAAACAGCAGCATACATCCGCAGAGACACGACAGGCCCAAGGTGAGAAAAGTGGCTTTCAGCATGGCTTTCGGAGTGATCCATCCCTGAGCGACGGCACGCTCGGGCCCTAAGCGGTCTTCCCGGTCGGCTCCCTTTTTAAAATCAAAATAATCGTTGGCAAAGTTACTGGCTATCTGTGCCAGCAAAGCTACTCCAAAACACAAAAGGGCCGGTATCAACCGGAATACTCCCTCGCACCAGGCTAAAACACATGCCAGCAGCACAGGACTTAACGATGCCGGCAGCGTTTTCGGGCGCGCGGCCTCCACCCATGATTTAAAAAGGCTCTTCTCTCTTTCCATCTTTCCTCGTTCACTTTTAACGGACAAAAGTATAAACAAAAACCACAATGATTTGTTTTTTTAATAGGAATTCGTATATCTTTGCAGCATGAAAAATTTTCTGTTCATATTGACTCTGCTTTTCGGCATGTTGCTTTTTTCTCCCCAGGAGGAGGTTGAAAGCGACAACATCGCTGTGGCTCAAAAAGAGGCAGTCATGAAAGAAAAAGGTTCTGCGGATGTACAATATTACCTGAACGTATTAAGTACCGACCTGGAAGAAAGCAAAGGTCTGACTGCACGCAGAACGGTTCAATCGACTAATAATACATTTCATTTGCGCACGCTGAAAATAGCGGAAAAAGTACTTCAGGATATCCGCCTGAAGGAGATGAATGCACAACGGAAAGTGCTGGAAAATGTATCAGAATGTCAAACCATAAATCTGTCTACCCTTCTTTGCCGCATGGGGGAACATGTGTTTGCTCTGCGGAAACTCATTATTTAGTAATTGATAATTACTTTTGGCTTGATCCAAAAGTAATCAAAAGATCAAGGCTACACCGGCTTCGCTGAGGCCTTGTCAAGAACGCCATGCGTTCTCTTCGGATTGCCGACACTGCCTGTCACATTGATAAGTAAGGCTTCGAAACAATCCGGTCATTAATTATTAATTACTAAAAATGAAATATTATGTCTACTAAAAAATCAAATAAAACACGTATTTATGTTTCTGTTATTATAACTGTTGTTGGTTGCGTACTAGCTTGTAGTTCTATCATTCCTAACGATTACCTGAAGTTATTGGTGGTAATGGGTGCTCTGGGATATGGATTATATGGCATCATGAAAGGTTTGAGCAATACCGGCTCTGCTGAAGAAACTGCTATCGAAGAAAAAGAATAAGCATGTTTGAACAAAAGTAACCATTAAAAAGTTTAATAAAATGAAGATAAATAAAGATTTGGTAGATGCCGTCATGATGGTGTCGTTTATCATTTTGGTGTTGATCGGTACAACCGATTTTGAAAACGCTATCACAAAAGATGTAACAATGGGAGCATTAGGGCTGGTAACAGTCGCCATGGTCATACTCCGTGGCATACAACTGAGACAGGCAGCCAAAGAGCCTAAGGAAGAATACGAATATTAAATCACTAATACGAATATTCCTAACAACCCTAACTGAAATGTCTAGTTGCTTCCTGCTGTTATTCCGGAGCGATCCGGGGTTATCCGAGGTGCGTTTTTCTGCCTAAAAAATAACTTGCTGTTTACTTGGTTACGGTGGCAACATCCACCGGACAACAGGAAGCCGGACATTGTAATAAAAAGATTAGTAAATTTGCGACCATGATAACAAGCGTAACATTATTAGTTCTTTCGCTGTTTGCTCTCTACATCGGAGCAGGCTGGCTGGTAAAGGGTAGTACGGAGATAGCCCTGAAAGCAAAGATATCAAACCTGGTGATCGGTCTTACGATCGTTGCATTCGGTACCAGTGCCCCGGAATTGGTGGTCAGCCTGAATGCGTCCTTATCCGGGCAGGGTGATATAGCCGTGGGGAACATTATCGGTTCCAATATTTTCAATATCGCCGCCATTCTCGGTATATCCGCCGCCATCCAACCGCTACAGGCCAAACGCCAGCTTACCCGCCTGGATATTCCCATACTGATCGTCGCTACCGCCGTCTTCACGCTCCTGTTCTGGAACGGGGTACTCGGAAGGCTGGAAGGTTGTTTCTTTTTAGCAGGCATCATTATTTATACGGTTTTCAGCCTGTACTATTCACGCAAACATGAAAAGAAAGTGGAAGAACAGATCGGGGAGTTGGAGAAGCAACCTGAACCCTGGTATAAAGATGTCCTGTATATCGTGGGCGGCCTGGTGATCCTGATCTTCGCCTCCAACCTGCTGGTCAACAATGCCGTATCCATCGCCCAGGAACTGGGTGTCAGCGAAGCGGTCATCGGACTGACTATCGTTGCCGCCGGAACAAGCCTGCCGGAACTGGCCACCTCGGTCGTGTCGGCCCTCAAAAAGAATCCCGATATTGCGATCGGAAATATTGTCGGTTCCAACCTGTTCAATATCCTGGCTATAGCGGGAACCAGTTCTGTGGTAAGTCCGATCGCTGCCAAAAACGTCAATTACGTCGACCTGCTGGTTATGCTGGGATTAACCCTGCTCCTGCTTCCACTGGTGAAAAGCGGACAAAAGATTTCACGTGCCGAAGGGTGGGCGCTTATACTTGTGTATTTATGCTACCTGGCATGGCTGCTCAGAGATCTGATCTAATCGTGTAAAAGCAGGGCTTTTTTGAAGGTCTTGCTTTTTTTATACCTTTGTGGCTTCCATACATATTTTAAACGATCAGAATGAGAAAGTTTTTTACCCTAGCAGTCCTATTACTTGCCGTTTTCTGTGGGAAAGCGCAAAACGTTCAGTTACATTATGATTTCGGAGGCGCCTTGTACGACAAGGACCTGGACGGGCGTCCGGCACTGACCTCCACTGTGGAAATGTTCAAACCGGATAAATGGGGAAGCACCTATTTTTTCGTGGATATGGACTACAAGAGCAGCGGGGTCGCTTCGGCTTACTGGGAGATTGCCCGCGAACTGAGTTTCTGGCAACCGCCTTTTTCCATCCACGTAGAGTATAACGGCGGACTGATGAAGGGAGCCTCCTACAACAATGCTTACCTGGGCGGTGCCACCTATACTTATAACAGCAAGGATTTCAGCAGGGGAATCACTTTCACCGCCATGTACAAATATATCCAGAAGCATAAAACACCCAATAATTTCCAGCTGACAACCACCTGGTATCTTCATTTTGCCAAGAACGGCTTGTGTACTTTCAGTGGCTTTGCCGACTGGTGGCGGGAAAAGAACGACCACGGGAACTTTATTTTCCTCTCCGAACCGCAGATATGGGTAAACCTGAACAAGATAAAAGGCGTAGACGAGAAATTCAAACTGAGTGTGGGCAGTGAAGTGGAGTTAAGCCATAACTTCGGAGGACGGAACGGCTTCTATACTATTCCGACACTTGCTGTAAAATGGACATTCGATTAAATAAACCGGCATGATACAAAAACTTTTAGGGTTTGATAAACAAACCATGAGAATCCGTACGGAAGTTATCGCAGGTATAACCACATTCCTGACAATGAGTTATATCCTGGCTGTGAACCCATCCATCCTGGGAACTACCGGTATGGACAAAGGAGCAGTTTTTACGGCCACGGCTCTGGCTTCCGCAATTGCCACCCTGCTCCTCGCCTTTATGGCCAAACTGCCGTTCGCACAGGCACCTAGCATGGCGCTGAACGCATTTTTTGCTTTCACGCTGGTACAGGGCATGGGATATTCCTGGCAGACGGCGATGACGGCGATGTTTGTCGAAGGGGTGATATTCATCCTTATTACTTTTCTGAATATCCGGGAGATCATACTTAACAGCATTCCCATGAACCTGCGGTATGCCATATCGGCTGGGATCGGCATGTTCATTGCATTCATAGGGTTGAAGAATGCGGGGATCATTGAATCCAACCCTGTCACCTATGTGATGTTCGGGGCCTTTACGCCGTCTTCGGTCCTGGCGATGGTCGGGATATTGTTAAGCGGCATACTGATTGTCAAAAAGGTGAAAGGCGCATTGTTCTACAGTATCCTGATCTGTACCCTGATCGGCATCCCGCTGGGGGTGACGGAAATACCGGAAGGATTTCTTCCTGTCTCCATGCCCCACTCGATGGAACCGACATTCTGTAAGTTCGATTTTTCCGAGTTCTTTACACTGGATATGGCAGTAGTGATCTTTACCTTATTGTTTATGAATATATTCGATACGGTAGGGACATTGGTCGGCCTGGCTTCGAAGACCGGGATCATGGGAGAAGACGGGCATATCCCGCATGTGAAAGAGGCGATGATGTCCGACGCGATAGGTACTACGATCGGGGCGATGATGGGAAGTTCCACCATAACGACGTATGTGGAGAGTGCCTCGGGTATTGCGGAAGGAGGACGTTCGGGTTTCACTTCACTGATAACCGGACTGCTGTTTATCCTGGCTTTGTTTTTTGCGCCGTTGTTCCTGCTGATTCCCAGTGCAGCCACAAGCGGGGCGCTGGTGCTTGTCGGCGTGTTTATGATGGATTCGATCTCCAAAATCGACATGGAGGATATGTCGGAAGCACTACCGGCTTTTATCACCATCATTATGATGATCCTCACCTACTCCATTGCCGACGGGATGGTGTTGGGACTGCTCTGCTATGTATTGGTAAAGCTGTTCTGCGGCAAGCACAAGGATATCAGCATCACCATGTATATACTGGCAGCCTTGTTTATACTGAAGTTCATCTTTGCGTAAAAGCGATATTCAGAGATATAAAAAGGAGGTGTAGCAAAAGCCTGTTTTGCTACACCTCCTTCACATTATATATTCTATGTATTACCAGATAACTACCCGTTCGGCAGGCAGCATGTACATCGGGTCGCCTTCTTTAATATCGAATGCCGAATAGAAGGTGTCGATATTACGCAAAGCGGCATTTACACGCCATTTACCTAATGAGTGCGGGTCGATCTTTGTCAGCAACAGGATTTCTTCAGGACGGATATTTTGTCCCCACAAGGTTGCATATCCCAGGTAGAAACGTTGTTCGTTTGTGAATCCGTCGATCGGAGCCGGAGTTTTACCTTTCAGGGAATTCAGGTAAGCCAGGTGAGAAACCAGCAAACCGCCCTGGTCAGCGATGTTTTCTCCCAATGTATAACGTCCGTTCGCATGAACACTGTCTGCAACGATAATATTGTCGTACTGCTGAACCAGACGGTCGGCACGTTCCGTAAAGAGGGCTGCATCTTCGGGAGTCCACCAGTCGGCCAGGTTACCGTTTTTATCGTAATTACGTCCCTGGTCGTCGAACCCGTGTGTCATTTCATGACCGATCACCACACCGATAGCACCATAGTTAACGGCATCGTCAGCTTCCGGGTTAAAGAAAGGAGGCTGAAGGATAGCTGCCGGGAAGCAGATTTCGTTTGTTGTCGGGTTGTAGTAGGCATTTACAGTCTGCGGTGTCATTCCCCAGCGGGCTTTGTCGACCGGTTTACCTGCTTGTTCCAGCTGGTACTCCATATCGAAGATATTCGAACGGCACACATTTGCCCAGTAAGAATCATCCTTGATCTCCAAAGCGCTGTAGTCACGCCATTTATCTGGGTAACCGATCTTTACGATAAAAGCAGACAGTTTTTCCTGCGCTTTCGCTTTTGTCTCATCGCTCATCCATTCCAGACCTGCGATACGTTCCGACAATGCTTTCTGCAGGTTTCCTACCAGCTCAAGCATCTTTTCCTTGGAAGAAGCCGGAAAGTATTTAGCCACATACATTTGGCCGACAGCTTCGCCCAAGGCACTGTTCACTGTAGACAGCGAACGTTTCCAACGCGGTTTCTGTTCCAGCTTTCCAGACATCACTTTTCCGTAGAAGTCAAATTCGGCTGCCACAAAATCATCACTCAGGTAAGGAGCAGCCGCATTCAAGAGGTTAAAAGCCAAGTAGTATTTCTGTTCGTCGATAGAAACATTTTTCATGAATTCGCCCAACGCTTCATAGAACGGAAGTTGTTTGGCATCAAGATATTCAATTTCCATCAAGCCCATGCTTTCAAAATAAACATCCCAGTCGAGCGGGTTGTTGTTTGCCTTGAACTCCTGCAACTTGATCTTATTATAGTTCTTCTGGCTGTCGCGCAGGTCTTCACGACTGAAAGAACTTTTGGCGATGCCTGTTTCTATTTTCATTACGGCATTGACAGCAGCTTCGGCCTGCTCAGGAGAAGCACCGGTCAATGTGAACAACTGGCTGATGAATTGTTTATATGCATCGCGCATTTTTACGGAGGCATCGTCTTCCACCAGATAATAATCGCGGTCACCCATACCGAGACCTGCCTGATACAGCTGTACGATATTCATAGAACTGTTCTTCTCATCGGCATCGACGAACAAAGCGAAGAAAGGAGCCATTCCTTCTTTATGCAAGGTTGCCACCATTTTGGCAACATCCGCTTTCGTTCCCAGACGGTTAATTGCATCCAATTGTTCCTTGACGGGAGCCAACCCTTCCGTATTCAGTTTTACACTATCCAATCCCATTTCATAGAGCATGCTGATCTTCTGGGCAACGCTTCCGGCTTCCTGGGGTTTGGAATCCAGCTCTGTGATAAGCGTACGCAATTGTTCCTGATTATTCTCAATCAACTGATCGAATGTGCCGAAGCGGGAATATTCCGGCTTCAGAGGATTGTTCTTTATCCAGCCTCCGCAAGCGTACTGATAGAAATCTGTACCGGGAGCCACTGTAGTGTCCAGATTTGCCAGGTTGATGGCATCATTTTTTGCAGTTTCCTTCACAGGTGACTGACTGCATCCCGACATTGTTATCATACCGACAGCAACCAACGGAATCATCATTAACTTTTTCATTTTTGTTCAACGTTTACTTGAATTATGCCGCAAAGGTACATAAATTCAGTAAAATAGAACCGATTTTAATTCAATATGACCGATTATTATACCTGTATTTTCTTTTCTTTTATCTACTTTTACCATCGGAAAATATTTATAAACTTAATTTTTATCATGAATCACTTTATGAAGACCGTATCACTCCTGATGGTCATGTTGATTTGCGTACTGAGCGGATGTAAAAATCAGTCCGGCAGCAACGGCACTTTTGAAATCGGTGACAAAACATTTCTGCTAAACGGCAAGCCTTTCATTATAAAGGCCGCCGAAATCCATTACACCCGAATCCCCGTAGAATATTGGGAACATCGTATCCAGATGTGCAAAGCGTTGGGCATGAATACGATTTGCATCTATGCGTTTTGGAATATCCATGAACAGAAACCGGGCGAGTTCGATTTCAGCGGACAAAACGACATTGCTGCATTCTGCCGTCTGGCTCAGAAAAACGGTATGTATATCATGCTCCGTCCCGGCCCGTACGTTTGTTCCGAATGGGAAATGGGAGGCCTGCCTTGGTGGTTATTGAAAAAAGAAGATATACAGCTGCGTACAAACGACCCGTATTTCATAGAACGTACACGTATCTATATGAATGAGATCGGCAAACAACTGGCCGACAGGCAGATTACACGGGGCGGTAATATTATTATGGTACAGGTTGAAAACGAATATGGTTCTTATGCGACCGATAAATCGTATATTGCCAAAAACCGGGATATCCTGCGCGATGCCGGGTTTACCGACGTTCCCCTGTTCCAGTGCGACTGGAGTTCCAACTTCCTGAACAATGCACTCGACGATCTGGTATGGACCGTTAATTTCGGTACCGGAGCCAATATCGACGAACAATTCAAAAAGCTGAAAGAAGTACGTCCGAACACCCCGCTAATGTGTAGCGAGTTCTGGAGCGGCTGGTTCGACCATTGGGGACGGAAACATGAAACACGTGATGCGGAAACAATGATTGCCGGACTCAGGGACATGCTGGACCGCAATATTTCTTTCTCCCTCTATATGACCCACGGAGGTACGACCTTCGGACATTGGGGAGGCGCAAACAGTCCGGCCTATTCAGCCATGTGCAGTTCATACGATTACGATGCCCCGATCAGCGAAGCAGGTTGGGCAACACCCAAATATCACAAACTACGCGAATTCATGGCAAACTATATGGCTCCGGGTGAAGTACAACCCGAAATTCCCGACGCATTCCCGGTGATCGAGATACCCGAGTTTGAACTGAAAGAGACGGCTCTGTTATTCGAGAACCTGCCGGAACCTAAAACCAGCCGCGACATCAAACCGATGGAGCAGTTCGACCAAGGCTGGGGCAGCATCTTGTATCGTACCACCTTGCCGGCAGTCAAAGCAGGTACCACCTTATTAATAGACGAAGTACATGATTGGGCACAAGTTTTCATCGACGGTAAACTGATTGGCCGCCTGGACCGCCGCCGCGGAGAATTCACGATTAAATTACCGGCTACAGCTGCCGGCGCCCGACTGGATATCCTGATCGAAGCAATGGGACGTGTCAATTTCGACAAGGCGATACACGACCGGAAAGGTATCACGAACAAAGTGGCACTGATCACCGAATCCTCATCCGACGAACTGAAGGACTGGCAGGTATATAATCTCCCTGTAGACTATTCATTTGTAAAAGATAAGAAATATACACCGGGTAAAAAGGTTGAAGCGCCTGCTTATTACCGTGCTACTTTCAATCTCGAAACTCCCGGCGATGTATTCCTGGATATGCAGACCTGGGGAAAAGGTATGGTATGGGTAAACGGAAAAGCCATGGGACGTTTCTGGGAAATCGGCCCTCAGCAAACATTATTTATGCCGGGTTGCTGGCTTAAAAAGGGAGAAAACGAAATTATCGTTCTCGACCTGAAAGGACCGGAAAAAGCATCTGTCAAAGGTCTGAAAACACCGATACTCGACATGTTGCGTCCGGAAGCACCGCTTACCAACCGCAAAGAAGGGCAAAACCTGAACCTGAAAAACGAAAAGCCTGTGGGACAAGGTTCTTTAAAGGCAGGAAACGGTTGGCAGGAGGTAAAATTCGATGCTCCTGTACAGGCCAGTCATTTCTGTCTGGAAGCTCTCAACGCCCAGGATGGAAAAGACAACGCTGCCATCGCCGAGTTTTATCTGCTGGATGAGAACGGCAAACCGCTCAGCCGCCAGCATTGGAAGATCGCTTATGCAGACAGCGAAGAAACTTACGGAGGTAATTTTACCGCCGATAAAATATTCGACTTGCAGGAATCCACTTACTGGAGTACGGCCAGAGGAGCCAAATACCCGCATCAGGTAGTCATTGATTTGCGCGAAAATGTAACAGTCTCCGGCTTCCGTTACCTGCCGCGTGCCGAAGAGGGCTATCCGGGAATGATCAAAGACTATAAAGCATATGCAAAAATGACTCCGTTCAGTTATTGAACGGGGTCATTCCCCTTTATTTATCCAAATACTCTTTTTTGAACATCGAAAAGCAAAGTATAAAGACAGAGATCAGGAGCGGACCGAATATAATTCCCATAAAACCAAACAGGGACAAACCGATTATTACTCCGAAAATCGTGATCAGCGGATGGGTATCCGCCATTTTTTTCTGTAAGATAAAACGAATCAGGTTATCCACGTTAGTGATAACGATCAGTGCATAGGCTGTCAAAGCCAGCGCATTTACCCAATCGCCGGTCAAAGCCATGTAAACGGCAAGAGGCAGCCACACCAAAGCAGTTCCCACAACTGGAATAATAGTCGCAAAACAGGTCAGAAAACCGAATAAAAACGGGCTAGGCGCATTAAACACCCAATATCCGATCATCGCGATAACACCCTGGATGATTGCCAGCAGAGGGATACCGATCGCATTGGAGGTAACGATCATATTGATCTCTTTCAGTACTTCGCGTTTATTTTCTTTGCTGAAGGGCAGGATTTCATAAATGTATGTTTCCATCTTACTCCCTCCGATCAGCATAAAATAAAGGATAAGAACCAGAACTGCCACATTCACTGCAAAACCGCTGATACCTCCCATCAGGGCCTGTCCGATCTTAGGCAGGACAGAGACAATAGATGAGATATTATCTTTTTCCAATACATCAAAGCCGGTCTTCTCCCTGACCAGGTCAGCGATATGCTCAAAAGAACTGATCAGTTCGGATGGGTTCAGGTTTATATTCTGAAGTTTATTAACGAACAACCAGACAGCCAGAGACAATGGTATCAGAAAACACAAGATGGTTTCAAGTAATAGCAATATGGCAACCAGGCTACGGTTCCAATGTCTCTTCTCTGTCAGGTACTGCAGTTGCTTTCGCAATAATATATAAATGGTACATGCACCGAGTATTCCTCCCAGAAACGGAGTAAATTCGATAAAAAGTATGATTCCCATTACCAGAATGATAGTGATCAGGGAATATTTCCAGTACGACTCTTTCAAGCTCATATTTGTTTATAATATAACATTCAACATCCTGTTTACAGTCATGACCTCCGGTCATTTGTATATAAACAAATTATCTGCCACAGTTGTTAAGATTATCATATCA
>QRFC01003381.1_pt1 | contig 10687 bp, 17 predicted proteins | sample 1861061 | NCBI WGS metagenome assembly QRFC01 (sample SAMN09711282, study PRJNA482702) | Human gut metagenome, whole genome shotgun sequencing project. | reverse complement strand
ATCAATGATTTGCATAATTTTAAAATCAAAGTCATCATTTTTTAGAATATCTTGTTGTATTAATTTGTTATTGTGTTTTCCTCTTCTAATTTCGCAAGAGTGAGATTCAGCACGTTTTTTTAATTGTGTTGAAGATCCTATATATCTTTTTCCGGTTCTTCGGTTTATTATTGTGTATACTCCACACTGATTTTTATTTGGAATATTATTTAACTTGCTCACTGTAACCACTTCCTTTCTATGATTACAGTATATATTATTAGTGCTTAATTGTCAATGCTATTTTGTGCTTAATTTACTTTTTCATTTTATCCATTTTATCAAGTTCTGCAAGAATTAATTCTCTTGCGAAAGCGTTAGTTTTTAACCCATATGCGTTAATTCTTTCAAGTGTTCCCTGTGGTAAGATTACATTTATTCTATCCTTATTTTTCATACATTTTTTTACTGCTTCTCTATTCTTTATTGCTTTTTCTTCCGTTGTTAATTCTGCCATATTTAGCCCTCCTTTATTTTTCTTCATTATAATATGCGTGTGCTTAATTGTCAATATTTTTAGTGCTTAATCAAATTGCATAATTTCGCAATGTTCATTAGTGCTTAATTTGTTTATTATGTCAATATACATTAGTGCTTAATTATGATATTATAATATCAACAAAGGAACACAAGAAACAAACAACCGGAACCGCCCAAACCACTCAATACAATGAGGACATAGGAAAACGGACTGATTAATTGAAAAACTCTAGTTCCCAGAAAATAAAAAAGCCCGGCGATCTTCCAAACCAAACCGGGCACCAAACTAAAAAAAAGAAAGGCAACCCCATTATAACAGGGGTGAAGGTAAAAAGCAATGGCATACAATATTATCTTAACTCCAGAACAGGAGCAGAGAAGGAAAGACAGCAAACAGGCGCTTGAAAGTTTGAAATATAACCCAATTTGCTATAACTGTAAAAAGTTCTGTTGCGAATGCAACGGAACCACTTGCAAAGTTTGGGATGGCTGTGTTTACAAAGAAAAAGGAGAAAGCCCAAGTGTTTACGCACTGGCGGCGTATGTCCCGGAGCTTATCAAAAATGAGGATTTTTCGTCATACGATGAGTTTTTAAAAGAACTGAGAAACAACCGTGCCGGCGTTATTGATTGGCTCGAGTCCAGAACGCGCGGCGAACACTTCAAAAATGAAGTGTTCACCGAGAAATATATTGCAGCTTGTAAAAAGATTTTGAACATTTTAAAGGAGGCGTGAAACTATGGCAAATACAGTTAAATTACAAGGGATTTCCGGGAACCGGGCAGGAATCCCGACTAAAAATTTAAAAATCGGTGATGTTATCGTGTGGAACTTCGGCTATAAATCAGAAGTAGTTGAAATTAACCCGAGTAAAACCGGAAAAACTATTGCTTTCATGCTAAGAAGTTTCGAGAGCGGAGAAATCAAGCCCCGTAAAATGGGAGCTGATCGGCTCGTAGTTGTTGAACCAAGAGAGCCAGAAAAGTCCAAAATTGATCGGGCAATTTCAGAACGGAAAAACACATATTTCGGGGTTTATTCTGATGTTGGCACGGCTTTAGAAAAATTCACAACTGAAGAACTGGCAGAATATTATTTGAAACGTTTTGGGGACGGCGGCTTGCGGTATTTTCTCGAACAGCAAATTATAGCTGCTGAAATCGCAAAAGAAAAAGCGCACTAGGCTGGCAAGCGTACCGGGGAGCATTTCCCCGGCGGCCTTTTAAAATAAAATCAGGAGGAACAAAAAACATGATAAAAATTGACATGTGGTACAACGACAAAAAGGAGCAGGCAACCGGGCTTGATATCTGGTTTAATGATCTCGGATGTTTTTATTCTGGAAATATCAAGATTTTTGGTGATATTGTAGGCGATTATTACGCCGACAGCGTGCGAGAAATTTGTGAAGCGTTCCCGCATCTGGAAGGGAAAATAAACGCTTGTTTGAATTAAATAAACAATTTCGGGCGGGTCTTTCCCGCCTGTTTTTTCTAAATATTGGAGGGTTAATACATGAAATACCATTACATAGCAATTTCAACACGCACAAACAATAAAAACTTTGCTTCTGTTCTTCGGGTCTCAAGCTCTGATAATTTATTATTTTCCTTGCAAGTCCCCGGTATTACTTCCGCAAATATTTGTAGCACAAAAAAAGAAGCTGAAAAAGTCGTTGAATTCTGGAACAAATGTTATAAAAATAATAAAACTTATGGAGGACTTACGGAATGATAAAAGAAATCAAAAAACCTAGTTCTAAGCAGACTGTCACCGCAATTTTAAGCGGTGACTTTTCCAAAGTTGACAAAATCGAAGAAACCGCAAAAGAGGACGCTAAGCAGGTGTTTAATTCCGTTTCTTCTGGTGCTGTCCCGCTGATCTGGTACGACTTGCCGCCGGTGCGCTGTCAATCTGGAGCGGTGTCTTTTATGCGGTATGCGCTGCACAGATCAACTAAAAAAGCAGATCATTTACAACTTTCTTGCATGGAAATAAAGGACGGGCGAACAATTCCAACATCTGACCGCCAGTATAATATTACTGGCGGCGGTTTTTCTGAGTTCTTCCGGGACTTGCCCCATGTTACAAATGTAAATTATTTAGAGCAGTAAAAACACTGCTCTTTTTCTGCTTCCCGGTATCCAGCCTGGCGGCACGTTCACGGCGTGCAAGCGGTTTTTGGCATTCTGCCAGATACACCTTGCAAAGTTAATATCATAAGTCAAACAATTAGCACGCTATTTTAGCCGTAAATGGCTTTTTATGCCGTTAATGGTGATTTATTCTCAAGCCGTTTATTAGCCTTTAAAGTGCTTTATAATGTGTTATATGGTTTATTGACTGTCTGCTGCTATGGGTGTATAATAGCCTTGTATATCTATGTGCAGCTATGCTTTATTTGTGTACCGTGTAAATTGGTGCATTTTGTCCGCTTATGTGCGTAGCTTGTCCAGTCTTCCCGGTGATCTGTCGCAGTTGACCGGGCTATATAACAATTAGGGCTATACGAATATATTGCGATATGCTTGTATAATGCCGTATTTGTCTTTTTAAGGCGTTTTATAATCGCAGTCAATAAAGTATAGGCTAAATACGTTACAAGCCATTTAAGGCTTATTTTGCAAGAGTATTATTGTATTTTTATTACTGCATTATATGCCATTTGCTGTTATGATCTATTATCTGTGGGCGGTTGGTTCTGATCTGCCAGGGATACGGCCGGCGGTCGGCTTTGTTGACGTTCAATCATTCCTGGCAGCGTCCCGGCTTCATCGGTTCGGCGTGGTATCGGCTCCAGGCGCTGTCCCTGGTTGATTTGTGGTAATAAATAACCGCAGCTGTTCAAGACTTCAATAGTTGCAACTAACTTGTGAATGATATCCAAATTCCAACATCATTTTGGCAGCCAAAAATCAAGGAAATCCAGAAAAAAAGTGGCAACCAGAAAAATTCTCGCATTTTCTAGTTACCACTTAAATTTTAATTTTGCACAAATATTTCTATAGCGTAAAGTTCTGAATGATTCAAAATTCACAATTTATTTAACTCTTCTTTCTTCCGTGTTCCGTATCTTCTGTGTGATGATTTCTCTAAACGTTCCGTCCTCTTCATTTGGGACTTTGAAAGTTTCTTCTTCCTCTGGTAATTATCAGTCGTTGTTCCCATTCACGCCCTCCTTGTTAATCTTCTGATTCCTGGTTTCAAAGTTTATAATTTCCGTGTCTGTTTCCAATTCTTCCGGGATTCTTCCAACAATGATAACTCGAAGCGGCTTCAATCTGCGTTCCATTTCCTTGAAACCAACGCAAAACTCCAACCGTGCTGCCTTGCTCTTTACTCTTCCATTGGTGCAACAGGCAACTGTGCTTCCCTCTGGTAGCCCATCAAAGCACCAGTCCCAACAGTATTCTGGTAATATGCTTACGTTCGGAATTACTGGAATATCGTTCAAGATCATGTAGTGAGCCAACGCATGATTCCGGTATTTGTTCCACAAGCACATAGCCAACGGCATTCCATTCTTGCCAACCGATATGCTGAAATCCGGCATAACGACTGCATGGAAGCATTTTAAATGCTCAATATACTTGTCTGGCTGATTCCATAATCTTTGAAACTGTACATCATCCACATAGAAATTTACATCGAGTTCCCGATGATTCTTAATCTTCCTGTTGAAGCTCTCCGCAAAATCTACAGTATCTTTCCCTGGATGGATAAAAGTCTTTGGAATTTTCGGAATTCCGTACTTGCCTTCAAGGTCTGCATCAGTTATTAGAAACTCCTTCATTACATCATAAGCTGTGTGTATCTGCATATTTCTCCCTCCATTTCCTTGAACATAACACAATTTCCGAAAAAAGGCAAAAAAATAACCGCATTTCCGCGATTTTGTTTGAGGTTTTCTTGCATCTCACATACAAAATTCCTCCTTTGTTATTTAATTGAACGTTTGTTCGTGTTCCCTATGGTGTTCCCTGCGGATTCCAGAAGCTCTGAAACCCGCATAAAATCAATGTTTTTTAGTGGACCTGGCGGGAATTGAACCCGCTTAAAAGGACCGAATTTTCCAGTAAAATCAATACTTTCCAGGCTTTCAAAGGTGTTCCCTTTGGTTCCCTTCTTGTTCCCTGAACGCATTTTACACTAACATTTTGTTTCGGATATAACCGAAAATTCCTGAATATTATCCATAATTTCTTGTTTTTTTGCAAGTGTTTTTCTGTCTCTGTGATAAAAATTCTCTGAGCATTTTATATCTGCGTGCCCCATCTGAGAAATTACCATCTGACTATCAATGCTGTGGTCCAGGAGAATTGAACAGTAAGTTTTTCTGATTTTATGCGGCGATTTTCTTACGCATCCAGTCTTTTCGCAAGCCGTGTAAAGCCTTTCACGGAATAAATATCCTTTTATTCTTTTACCGTTTCTGAAAAAAACGTATTCATTGAACGGCGACATACACTTTAACTTTTTTAAAATCCAGACACAATCTCTTGGTATAACAATATTCCTTACACCTGCTTCAGATTTTGGAAAATCTTTCACTCCAAACACATATTTATTATCAATCTTATATCTGGTCTCTGTTCGGCGTATTTTTAAAACACTTGGAATTTTTGAATCACTATTATAGACCCAATCTTCCCATTTTAAAGTGCTTAATTCTCCTAATCTTATGCCAGTAACAAACATAAGAAGAATCCCAAGATTAATCATATCCAGATTATCTTTTAAATAATCAACCATTTTTTTTAGTTCATTATCATCAAAAACTTCTTCCGATTCTTCTTTAATTTTTTTATTAAAATCTCGGTCGCTTATATCCAGGTCATAAAAAAGTTCTTCTACATTCCAGGTTATAAGCTTTTTTCGTTTTGCCCATTTAAGCATTCCTCTTGATATGGTTTTTAGATTAGAAAAACCTTTTGCTGTTAAATTATACTCGCTTACTTGTTCCTCAAAAAAAATGCTAAAATCTTCTGGTTCAATGTTTTTGATTTTTCTTTTTCCAAATTCTCCAAAATGCCGATCAAAAAGCTGCTGATATCTCAATTTTGTAGAATTTGAAATTTTATTAAGTTCAGAACGTCGTTCAAGCCATTCTTTGAAAATTTCATTTATTTCAGGATTTTCTATCTTCTGTTTATGAAGTTTTACAATCTCGTCTTCAAGGTCTTCCTTGTTTCTTCTTTTGATTATCTTCCTTTTCTTTGTTTCATCGTCGTAGATACGGATTTTCCAATATCCATCCGAAGCCTCCCATATGCTGTCTTCATATTTCTCTAGTATATCTTTTCTTTTGTACATTATTATATTTTCTTGTATGTGAGATAAGTCGATAATACCATTCTCAATAGCATATTTCAAGTCTTCATTATTCATAAAAATAAGGAGGAACCTGGAATTCCTTTTGCCGGCCGGCGGTTCCTGCTCCTCCTTTCTATAGACAGCCTGTTTTTTAATTTTAAGCGCTTATTTTGATTTAGCTATAAAAATATTCACTAATATCATAAAAATTAATTTTAGCCATTTTATTTAAAACAATTATCACGTTTCACAACAAATCAAAGATATTTACTTGTCCATCAATCTGAGATTCTTCCAGGTTGTAAAATTTACAGGCTATATAATCTGGGTTCCAATCAATTTCCAGCTCATATTGCAAGCACTGCGGATGCTTACCACCACGGAAGAATCTGCAATCGGAACAGATATGCTGATAAGTTGTACCACCAGACCGCTTATACATTTCGCTTATCTTCCTCATAAAATCACTCGCTTTACTCTTGATTTTCCTCTCGATTTCTTCTTGAAGATACCATTTTTAACACAATCCCTCGGATCACATCCTCTGCTATGTTCTTCGATCAAGATATAATCACAGGTTGCATTTGTACTCCATGCATTTTCGCTTTTGCTGTAATAGTCGCATTTCGAGCATTGTCTCCGCTTTAAGCCTATAATTTCAGTGCTTTTTAATTCTCTCCATGGTTTTCTATCTGGCAATTTTCCGCACCTCCCAATCTGGCAGTATCTATAATTTTTAAAAGGTCTGGACTTAGTTTTCTTCGTTCTTGTTCTCTTTGTACTTCTGCCCGGTAAGTCCTTTGGAAATTAGACTGAACTACACTCCACCATGTACCATCTACATTTTCAGATAACGCCCATTCCCTAAGCTGCGCCGGACTTGATACTGCTTTTTGGATAATTTTTGGGAGCTTATCAAACTCCGTTTCTGCATATAATGCAGAGCTTTGAATGGCTCTGCGTACCTTTTCCCATGCTTCCGTTTCATTCAGCTCTTCTTTTTGTGTCTGAAGGCTCTGCGCGCATTGCCGTAATGCAGCTATTGTAGGTTCTTTCCATTCAGTTTGCATATATTTCTTCAACCCAAAACTTAAAAGCTTGTAATCTAGGTCTTTCAAAAGTCCGTACCATGTATCAAAAGCATTCTGATCTGGCAGAAATGATGGAGAAGTGTACACAGCTTTCATTGCCTTTACCAATACCGCCCATTCTTCCCTTGTCATACCCAATTGTCCACCTCACTTACCCTGTTTTGGATTTTCTCCATGTAGCTGCACGGTCTATTCGTAGACTTGTCTGCGTATTGCCCTTCAAATACTTTTGCGAAATTTCCAGGCTTCAAGAACCAATCAAACGTAACCATCCAACCATTTTTATTCTGCCCTTGCAAGAAACTACTATGGCGAATGTTCTCAATGGCTTCTAAGATATCATCTATATGGTTCTGACGGATTCTGGCTTTCACCGCTTGTTCTCGTTTTGGTGTCATTCTTTTTACAGGGTTGATACCAAATTCTTCCAGGTTGTTCCATTCGGTGATAATTCGTTGGACGTCAGTCTGACGAATAGTATCTTTAGATACTATTAAATCATTTATATCTTTTTCTTTATCTTTATCTAATTCTGTATCTAAATCTAATTCTAAATCTTTATCTAAACCTAAATCTTTATCTGAGTGCGTCTTTTGTTCGTCTATTTTGCGTCTTTTCTGCGTCTGCCTGTTTGAACGCTCTATTAGTTTGGTATCATCAATAGAATTTCCATTTGTCAGTGAGTAACTTCCGTTATCTTTCAATAGCAGTTTCTTTTTTTCGTCAGTGTATGAAGTTTCTATATATCTGTCTCTAGACAGGGTGTTGTGCATTCTCCAATGCTTAATAACAATCACGCCATCATCAAACAAGATAACAAATCTCTTGGCAATCAGAAGCTTCAAATCATCATCATTAGCACCTATTATTTTTTCAATTCGCTTTGGATTTCCAATAAATCCATCATCGTCCGCTCGCATATTTAAATGAAAATAAAGGCATTGTGTTGATAACGGCATATCAAGGAAAGCATCTGTATCAACAATTTTCATTGTGAACATTCTTTTATTTGCCAATTCAAAAATTCCTTTCTCCAATTCCTGGATTTTTAAAAAGTGTTTATTTTAATTCAACTTCAATTCCATTGATTTTCAGTTCTCCATTTACCGGAACCACAAGAGCTGGAACGCCGTTTATTTCTTTCAATTCAATCAGAGCAATTTTATCCGGCTGAATGCAGATTGTTGCATCTGGTGTTGCAATTTTTGCAGTTTTTGAATTATGAATATTGTCAAGAGAAACAGGCTCATTACTGAAATACATTTCCCAGTTTTCTTTGAAATCCAACAACTTCTCGTCTGGAACTCCGCAATATCCAAAAATCTGTTCCATTTCATCACATGATACAGTTATCATCTCTGGGCTGTCTTTCTTCTGTTCTCTTACTTCCTGTAAAGATTCAACCAGGCTTTCAGTGAAATTAAATGTTGTGCATCCTTCGAAATTATCCATAATAAAATCTGAAAAGACATTGATCTCATTTCCCGGTATACGTGGAATTGGTGTGCCAAGAACATTTTCGATAAAGTCCATATGAATATTCTTTGTGTTTTTGTTGAAATACAAGGTTCCATGAATATCAGTGCTTCTGTCATTGAATACAGGGAATAAAAATCCTGTTTCTGGTCTTGAGACTACCCAATCACGAATTCTGTCTTTGATGTTATTTTCAGCCACATCATAGCTAAGCCCAGCCTTTGAAAGATTCACCGGGCAAATGCTGCACAGAATGTGTTCATAGATTTCTTCTGAAGAATCGTGCATTTCAGTTTCATCAGAAGCTTTTCCTGGAATGTCATATACTGCATGAATGAGAATTATGTAGTAATTTTCCGGATAATCATAATTTTCAATCACTTTATCATAAAATTCATCCAAAAGCTCATCATCTTTAAGCTTACTTGCTCTGATTCGCATAAGAAATTCCTGTGTTCCGCCTTCTTTTTCCTGTGCTAATGGAAAATCAAGGTTCATAAGGTTCTTTCCAAGTCTGCCAGACATGGTTTTCTTGAAAATGTCAAAATACTTAAACATTTCTTCCTCTGGAAGAGACAGGAACGCTTCTTTAATTTTGGTTTTCTTATTCTTTTCCGCATCCACATAACAACCACAAATGCGTGTGATTGCACAATTTGCCGGTGTAAACTGCTTCTTAATCTCTGCGATTTCTTTCTTGCTCATGATTATTCCTCCCTATTTCTATTTTTATTTTTGATTTTTTCATAATAAAAAGTCACATCATCTGTAACAATTCTAACAATTCCAAACCTTTCTCCGACTTGAAACGGAATGCTATCCCTCATAAGTCTTTTGGGAATCTCGGAAAGATATTTTCTGAATTCTTCTAGTTCTAAAGTTGATTTGTAATGATTGCAAGAACGACACGCAGGAAGCATATTGGAAATATCATCCTCGCCGCCACGATACACAGGCTTTACGTGATCTACTTGCATATCTTTATATTCCAACGTGCAACCGCAATAAGCACAATGTCCCTGGCATTTTTCATACACTTTCATACGTTCTTCTTTGGATAATTTTCGTCTTTTTGGAATCGCCATATTCATACCTCCAAATGTAGCTATAATAATTCATGTTGACTAATTCTTTCTGCTTCTCTCGCCTGTTTCTTTTCAATCCACTTATTAATTTTCTCATCGGAAATCATGTACATTTGCTTTAACATTTCGATACAGATAAGCACATCTGCAATTTCTTCTATTAGGTTATCACGGTTGATTTTTCCACGCTTTGCCTTACTGATTGCCTGGATAAGTTCTGCGCATTCTTCCATGCAGACAGTTGACTGAATTTCTTCTCCGTAATTGTCAACGCTTCTATCAATAATGCTTTCGTCAATGTTATATGTCATTTTCTTTGCTCCAATCTAATTTCTGGCCGCATCTGGTACAGTATTTACTAACAATGCCTACGCTTTGTTTACAACTCGGACAATTACCATAAGCACCAACTTTTATTTTTTTACGTTCTCCAAAGTCCATGTACATTTCACTTAAGTTGTCTACTTCCTTCGGAATCTGCTTTTCAATCGCCTTAATAGCTTCTTGTCTAGTTTCTAAATCAACCATAACTAATCCGTCTGGAAGTTCTGGGTATCTTAATTTTTTGATTGTTTCTTGATAATTCTCCTTTACTAATTCAAAATATTCTTCTTTCCATTTCAGAACATTATGAAAATCAAACGAACTATATCCTACGTGGTAATAATCCTCGCCAACTTTCTTGTATTTTAATTCAAAATATGGCTTGTCATCTACGATTCTAAAAATCTGTTCTAATTCCGTTACAATTTCCTTTTCGGCTTCAACAGGAATACTTGCTTTTTCCATTTTATTCGCCATTCTTCTTCATCTCCTCCAACTTCTTCTCAGCTTCTTCACGGGTGAGAAATACTGTTTTTCCAAATCGGTCAACATAAGCGCTTACAGTTATAAGCGAAAGATAAGTTGGATACACGTAATATTCTTTTTTACTATCACACTCGTATTCACAGCCACTACAACTGTATTCATCAAATCTTGAACCGCATTCTGAGCAGACTGTCCATCTGGAAGAGATAATATATATTTCTTTATTATTAGCTGGCAATCTCACAAGCAAGCCCTGTTCTTCCAAGTCTTCATAGTCAGCAAGTTTTTTAAACACTTGTTGGATATAGCAATTCTTGCATCCATCTACTGCGTTTTTACAAAATTCTTCGCAAGTTTCATTCCCAACGCCAATGATATATGTGCATTCATCG
>QRFC01003368.1_pt1 | contig 10713 bp, 8 predicted proteins | sample 1861061 | NCBI WGS metagenome assembly QRFC01 (sample SAMN09711282, study PRJNA482702) | Human gut metagenome, whole genome shotgun sequencing project. | reverse complement strand
AGATGCGTACAATGGGAGAGTCGGTATTGTCGGCTTTTGGTCAGCCAGGTTTGCCTCTTGAGGAGCGTATTCGTGGAGGAGTTGAGCAGCATTTTGATTTTATAGCGGATAATCCTGATCTGCCTCGCTTTATTGTCAATGAGGTATTTTCTCATCCGGAGCGTTACGCAGCGATGCAAACGAGATTATCGTTGATGGCCAATCGATTGGTTTTGGATTTACAACGTGAGTTGGATGCGGCAGCTGCGCGAGGAGAGTTGGAGACATTAGATGTACGCATGTTGATACTTGATATTATATCGCTCAATATTTTCCCATTCATAGCTTATCCGATTATTGAACCGGTATTGGGATATGCTGCAGAGGGTCGAGAGCAGTTTTTTGCGCAACGACGCAAAGAGCATGTAGAGGTGATCTTACGAAGAATAAAAAAGGCATAATGATGAAACGTTGGGTTGTTATTGGGTTATTGGGTGTGCTGATTGGGGTTCCGTCGTGGGCTCAGACCTTGGAAGAGTGTCAGCAGTTGGCGTGTGACCACTATCCAGAGATTCGGCAGTATGATTTGATTCGACAGTCTGAACAGTACGATTTGTCGAATGCAGCACGCAGTTGGTTGCCGCAGGTTTCTTTTTCGGCTCAGGCGACCTGGCAAAACAGAGTTCCGGAATTTCCTTCGGCACTTTCTGGTATGCTTGACCAGGCAGGTGTGTCGTTGCGTGGTCTTGACAAGGATCAGTACAAGGTTGCTTTGGAGGTAAATCAAACGATCTGGGATGGAGGTCAGTCACAGGCCGACCGCCGTGTGATTGAGGCTACGGCAGACGAGCACCGTCAGGCTACGGAGGTGGATTTGTATGCTGTAAAGGGTCGGGTCAATGATCTCTATTTTGGTATTCTGCTTTTGGAGGAGAGGTTGGGACAGACCGATCTGACGATTGCTTTGTTGCAGAGCAATTTGGATAAAGTTCGCTCTCTGGTCACAAATGGGGTGGCCATGCAGACGGATGCGGATGCCGTTGAGGCGGAGTTGTTGTCCGTACAGCAGCAGCGAGTTCAGATTGAGGCATCTCGAGAGAGCTATCGTCGGATGCTGGAGTTGTTTATAGGACAACGGTTGGCGGAGCGATTGGAGCGTCCGGAGTTTGTTGGGACGGTTTCGGGAGAGTCTGCTCGTCCGGAGTTGGCTTGGATCGATGCGCAGCAGGAGCGGTTGGCGGCGCAGGAGATGTCGGTAAAATCGGCCACACGTCCCCGTTTTGGTGTCTTTGCACAGGGATATTATGGCTATCCAGGGCTGGATTATTTTGCCGGTATGGTATCGACCGATTGGACTTGGAATGCCTTGATCGGGGTGAAGATGTCTTGGAATTTCGGAGCCTATTATACGAAGAAAAACAGGCTTTCTAACCTGCGTGTTGCCCAGCAGCAACTCGATATTCAGCGGGATGTGTTCCTTTTTAATACCGATTTGCAGGTAGCGGAGGAGCAGGGGAACATCTCTCGGTTGCGTCGGGCATTGGCGGATGATGATCGGATAGTGGCTTTGCGTCGTTCGGTGCGTGAGGCGGCCGAATCCAAGTTACGCAACGGAGTGATCGATACGAATGATCTGTTGCGTAAGATTACCGATGAGGCTTCGGCCCGTTCCGCCCGTTCGCTTCGTGAAGTGGAGTTATTGAAGGCAATTTATGAATTGAAATATACGATTAACAGATAAAATTGATTCAAGAGATGAAAAGGATATGGTGTTATGGGTTGCTCTCTTTGCTGGCCGTAGGATGTGGCAACAGAGATGATTTCGATGCGACGGGAACATTTGAGGCGACTGAAGTGACCGTTTCGGCTGAGGCCAATGGACGTATTCTCTGTTTTGATGTTGAGGAGGGGGATTCGGTTGAGGCAGCGGTTCCGGTAGGAGCGATTGATACGGTTCAGCTCTATTTGCAGAAGTTGCAGTTGGAGCGGCAGGTGGCTTCGGCCCGCAGCAGTCGTCCGGATGTCCGCAAACAGGCTACTGCCTTGCGTGAACAGATTGCACAGCAGCAGACAGAGCGTCGCCGGGTAGAAAATTTGCTCAAGGATGGAGCTGCAACCACCAAGCAGTTGGATGATATTGATGCACAGTTGAAAATTTTGCAGGGACAGTTGGATGCTTTGCTTTCTACGCTGCACAACAATCTGGCCTCCATTGATGAGAACTCTTCGGCCATCGAGTTGCAGATTGCCCAGATTGAGGATAGGCTATCGAAATGCCGCATTGTGTCGCCTGTAGGCGGAACTGTTTTGGCGAAATATGCTGAGGCGGGTGAGTTGGCGGCAGTAGGGCGTCCTTTGATGAAGGTGGCCGATTTGGGTCAGGTCTATTTACGGGCCTATTTCACATCGGAACAGTTGTCCTCTTTGCAGCTGGGGCAGCAGGTGACGGTAACGGCAGATTTTGGTGGGAATGAACGGATTGATTATCCGGGTCGGATTACCTGGATTGCCTCGGAGAGTGAATTTACGCCGAAGAGTATTCAGACCCGCAATTCGAGGGCCAATTTGGTTTATGCCGTCAAGATTGCGGTAAAAAACGACGGTCGTTTGAAACTGGGCCTCTATGGGGAGGTGAAACTTTAAGAGAGATGGATACACGGATGCAACCGGCTATTGCAGCCAAAGAGTTGGTCAAACGTTACGGGAAGTTGACAGCTCTGGATCGGGTCTCTTTTGAGGTTGGTCGGGGTGAGCTTTTCGGGATGATTGGTCCGGATGGTGCGGGTAAAACGACGCTGTTTCGCTTGTTGACGACGCTTTTGGTTCCTGATAGTGGAGAGGCTACGGTTGATGGGTTGGATATTGTGGCCGATTACAAGGAGATTCGTCGGCGAGTCGGCTATATGCCCGGACGTTTTTCGTTGTATCCCGATTTGACGATTGAAGAGAATCTGGCATTTTTTGCAGCTCTGTTTGGAGTTGCGATCGAGGATAATTACGATCTCATAGCGCCGATTTATCGGCAGATCGAGCCATTTCGTAAACGGCGGGCCGGCAAATTGTCCGGCGGTATGAAACAGAAATTGGCGTTGTGTTGTGCTTTGATACATCGACCCTCGGTGCTGTTTCTCGACGAGCCGACCACAGGGGTTGATGCGGTCTCCCGGAGTGAATTTTGGGATATGTTGGCAGGATTGCGCGTACAGGGAATCTCCATGCTGGTATCGACTCCATACATGGATGAGGCGGGTCGTTGTGATCGTGTTGCGTTGATTAACGGCGGGAAGATTTTGGAGATCGATACTCCGCAACGCATTGTCGAGGGGTTCGGGGAGCCCCTGTATGCCTTGTCGGGAGCGGATATGTTTGGAGTGTTGGGTGCTGCACGGCGTTGTCGTGGGGTGAGAACTTGTTATCCTTTTGGGGAGGTTCACCATTTGGTGACAACGCAGGATTTCGATAGGGCCGCTTTCGTGGCGCAGTTGTCAGCGGAAGGTTTTCGGGATGTAAAGGTAACGCCTGTTTCGGCAGGTATTGAGGATGTCTTCATAAAACGGATGGAAAATGAGTGATACAGTCATATCGGTCAGGGAGCTGTGTAAGGATTTTGGGGCGTTTCGAGCTGTTGATCGGATTACGTTTGAGGTGTCACGGGGAGAGATCTTTGGCTTTCTGGGGGCCAATGGGGCTGGTAAAACCACCGCTATGCGTATGCTCTGCGGGTTGAGTTACCCCACATCGGGAAGTGGTACTGTGGCCGGCTATGACGTGATGACGCAGGGAGAATTGATCAAACGTCGTATTGGATATATGAGTCAACGCTTTTCGTTGTATGAGGATTTGACGGTTCGGGAGAATATCCGCCTGTATGCTGGTATTTACGGTTTGACCCGTTACAGGACGTTGCGTCGGACAGTCGAGCTGCTTGACCGGTTGCAGTTTCGTTCCGAAATCGACACGCTTGTAGGCGAATTGCCGTTGGGCTGGAAACAGAAGCTGGCATTTTCCGTGGCGACGGTTCATTGTCCCGAGGTGGTGTTTTTGGATGAGCCGACCGGTGGGGTTGATCCGGTGACACGCCGTCAGTTTTGGGAGTTGATTTACGAGGCTGCAGCCGAAGGAATGACGGTATTTGTGACTACCCATTATATGGATGAGGCGGAGTATTGCTCCCGGGTGTCGATCATGGTCGATGGCCAGATTCGGGCTTTGGGGAGTCCGGCGGAGTTGAAATCACGTTTTTCGGTGGCGACGATGGATGAGGTATTCCGGACGTTGGCCCGTGGCGCAAAACGTACAGAGTAAACAATTGGAGAAGAGAGATGAGAGGTTTTGGTTCATTTGTCCGCAAGGAGATGTTGCATATTTTGCGGGATCGTCGCACGATGCTCATTGTTTTGTTGATGCCTGTTGTGCAGATGCTGCTTTTCGGTTTTGCGATTTCGACGGAGGTCAATAATGTTGACTTTGCGGTCGTGGCTCCGAAACGCTCGGAGAGTATTCGGCAGCAGGTCGAGCGGCTTTCGGCCAATGATTATTTTACGTTCAAAGGGTATATTGTTCCGCAGTCGATCGATGAGGTGTTGCGTTGTGGTGAGGTCGATGCGGTGGTGGTGTTTGCGGATGATTACGATCGACGCATGAATGCATTGGCCCATGGTGAATCGGATCAGGCAGCCGTTCAGTTGATTTTTGATGCCTCCAATCCCAATGTGGCGGCCTCCGGATCGGGGTATATGCGCAATGTGTTGCAGTCGGACGGTATCTCGGTTTCGATGATGCCGGAAACGCATACGATGTACAATCCACAGATGAAGAGTGCGTACAATTTCGTCCCGGGGATTATGGGGTTGATTTTTCTGTTGATCTGTGCGATGATGACCTCGATCTCCATTGTCAGGGAGAAGGAGTCAGGCACTATGGAGGTGCTGCTTGTTTCGCCAGTGCGTCCGTTGTGGATCATATTGGCCAAAATGATCCCCTATTTTTTACTGTCGTGTATCAATCTGTTGACGATTTTGTTGTTGGCCCGCTTTGCGTTGGAGGTTCCAATGACCGGTTCCATGATCGGGCTGATCGGTACATCCCTGCTCTATATTTTGTTGGCCTTGGCATTGGGGTTGTTTATTTCGACCATTGCCAGGACCCAGGTGGTGGCTATGTTGATTTCCGGAATGGTGTTGATTTTGCCGGTGATTATGCTTTCGGGGATGGTCTTCCCGGTGGAGAATATGCCCGGAATTTTGCAGGTGGTTTCTTGTGTGATTCCGGCTCGCTGGTATATCGAGGCGATGCGTAAACTGATGATTGAAGGGGCTGCTTTCGGGGCCGTATTGCAGCAGTTTGCCATTTTGGCTGCCATGACATTCGTGTTGGTTGTGGTGGCGCTCAAAAAATTCAACGACAAACTTGAATAGAAATGAAAACTCTGTTGATTTTGCTCGATAAAGAGTTTCGGCAGCTTTTCCGGAACTCGTTTCTGCCGAAATTGGTGTTGGTGTTTCCCCTGGTCAGTATGTTGGTGTTGCCGTGGGTGACTACGATGGATGTCCGTCATATCAATGTGGCGGTGGTTGACCAGGATCGTTCATCGGCTTCCCGGCGTTTGGTGCAGAAGATTGGGGCGTCGGATTATTTTACGCTGGTCCAGGTGTCGGATCGTTACCATGAGAGTTTGGCGCAACTCGAAGCGGGGAAGGTCGATGTGATTGTCGAAGTTCCCGATCAATTTGAGGCTTCTCTGGTCGATGGAACTCCCGACAAGCTGCGTGTTACGACGAATGGAGTGAATGCCATGAAAGGCGGGCTGGGAACTCAATATACCGTACAGACTGTTTTACAGACGCTTTCCGAATTAATTGTTGAGGATGGGAAATCTGCACCGGCGGACGCTTTTGTGGTTGAGTACCGTTACAATCCGACGTTGGAATATCGTCATTATATGATTCCGGCGTTGATGATCATGTTGCTGATCATGTTAAGTGGTTTTTTGCCTGCTTTGAATCTGGTCGGAGAGAAGGAGACCGGAACTATCGAACAGATCAATGTGACCCCTGTCAGTCGATTTACCTTTACGTTGGCGAAATTGATTCCCTATTGGTTGATTGGATTTGTGGTGTTGTCTATTGCCATGTTATTGGCCTGGTTGGTGTATGGACTCTCTCCGGTTGGCTCGTTGGGAGCAATCTATTTGGCAGCGGCTCTGTTTATTCTGACCATCTCCGGTTTCGGCATCACCATTGCGAATGGCTCTTCAACGATGCAGCAGGCGATGTTTGTCATGTTCTTTTTCGTGATGATCTTTGTTTTGATGAGTGGTCTGATTACCCCCATTGCTTCGATGCCTGAATGGGCGCAGGTTATTACACGTTTTTTACCGCCCCGTTATTTTATTACCATTATGCAGGCTGTTTATCTCAAAGGAGCTACGGTCGTGGAGCTTTGGCCGAACTATGTTCTGTTGGTTCTGTTTGCGCTTGTTTTCAATCTGTTGGCAGCTGTAACCTACAAAAAACAACGTTAATGGTCTATTTAGGAGATAGCCTTTTCAGATTTTGAGAGGGTATAGGGCTATTCCTGGAGGGTAGCTAACTGTATTTTGATATCGAGACCGTACGCTTTGTATTCTTATTAGCATTTTTTGTGCAGGGGGACCGGACAAGACGGGGTGTGTTGTCCGGAACTCTGTTTCGTCAATGGTTTAGCTTTTTCATAGTGCTTCTCAAGGCATAAAATAAATATTCAGTTAGATAGTGTGGAATTGTTCTGTCGGTTCTGTTGCGTAGAAGATTCCAATTTCGGGGAGAAGAGCATTGCAGCCCATTCCCTATAACAATTTGTTTGCTGCCGATAAGAACCGAGCTTAATAGTAGGGTTTCATTTATGAAGAGTATTTTGTAGTGGGTACATATCTTTTCATTTTTTCCCGTCGCTATTATCCTCATCTATTCTTATCCTTCTTTTTTTCACTTCTTCCTCTTTTTTTCCCTCCCCCCCCTTTTCACTTGCGATTCTCTGTTCTCATAGAAAAAAGAGCATGCTTTGCTCTCCATGACGGCCTTTATGGGGGTAAGGGGAGAGAGTTAGCGTATTTTCGGGTTATACTCGGATGGGCGATTATATAGGTATTATGCCGTTATAGATAGAGAATCAAAGGAATAGTTAGCGTAAAAATACGATATGTTTGTAGAATCCTGGATGAAAGGATAACTTTACAAAAACGAAAATTAGCCCGGTTATCAGTCATGTCTGTACAGTTGAATCAGTCGTTATCGGTAGATTGTGTGGTATTTGGTTTCGATGGTAAGGCTTTGAAAGTCTTGCTGATAGAGCGTCGTTATTATCGGGAGGATCCGACTCTCGATCGGTTGAAACTGCCCGGAGCCATGATTCTGGAGAATGAAACATTGCCTGAGGCTGCTTATCGGGTTTTGGAGGAGGCGACGGGGCTTCGCAATGTCTATCTGAAGCAGATGGAGATCTTTTCCGATCCGAATCGGGTGAGCGGCGAGGAGTTGAAATGGATCAACCAATATCACGGGATTCATAGTGAAAGGGTGGTGACGGTAGGCTATTATGCTTTGGTGAAGTTGGATCACCGGACAATTGCCTACACGACAGCCAAAGGGGCACAGTGGGTGGAGGTTGATTCGATTCAGCGTTTGGCCATGGATCACAAGCAGATTCTGACCTCGGCTTTGTCGTATTTGTGTCGGGATATGCTGCAGTCACCGGTGGCTTTCGAGTTGTTGCCCAAGAAGTTTACGATACGGGCATTGCAAAATTTGTACAGTGCGGTGTTGGGGATTGAGATTGACAACCGCAATTTCCGTAAGAAGATTTTGGCATCTGGTTTTTTGACGCCAACGGCAGAAAAGGAGCAGGGTGTAGCGCATAAACCTGCGCAATATTACACCTTTAATCGGAATGCTTATAAGAAAGCGGTCAAAGAGAAACTGAAATTGGGTTTTATCAATAATTGGCGTTATTGAGCGGTCTTGTTGAGCGCATAGATATAGATCAAGGGAGCGATGAAGAGTTTGGGAATCGATATAGGGTCCTCATCGGTCAAGGTATCGTTGATGGACATTCCGAGTGGGTCGTGTGTAGCGATGGCGACCAATCCGGTTGTTGAGATGCCGATTGAGGCTTTGCGTACTGGATGGGCCGAGCAGGATTCGGAGATGTGGTGGCATTATGTCAAGGAGGGGATTCGCCAGATTGCGGCCAAACACTCCATGCGGGAGGTTGCAGCGATCGGTATAACCTATCAGATGCATGGTCTGGTCTGTTTAGACAAGGAGGGGACTCCGTTGCGGAAGTCGATTATTTGGTGCGATTCCCGTGCTGTCGAGATTGGGGCCGAGGCTTGTGAAGGGATCGGGCGTGAGTTTTGTCTCTCCCATGCCTTGAATTCGCCCGGCAATTTCACGGCCTCCAAACTGGCCTGGGTCAAACGTTTTGAACCCGATTGCTTTGCGCGGATTGATAAGGTGATGCTTCCGGGTGATTATATTGCTTATCGTCTCTCTGGACGGATTTCGACCAGTATCAGTGGGTTGTCCGAACAGATTTTGTGGGATTTTCTTGAGGAGCGTAGGGCCGATTTTGTGGCAGATTGGTATGGCATTCCGCATGCGCTGCTGCCGGAAGCCGATCCTTCTATTGGGGTTCAGGCCTATACCCATGCTGAGACGGAGCGGGAGTTGGGGATTCCGGCGGGGACTCCAATCTCTTACCGGGCCGGAGATCAGCCGAACAATGCCTTCTCGCTGAATGTCATGGAGGCGGGGGAAATTGCAGCGACGGGAGGAACGAGCGGTGTGGTTTACGGTGTTACCGATACTCCCAAAGCTGATCCGTTGTCCCGGGTCAATACATTCGTACATGTCAACCATTCGGCACAGCAGCCTCGTTACGGGATTCTTTTGTGCATCAACGGGACCGGGATTATGAACTCCTGGATCCGACGCAACGTGGTTCAGCAGGGGTTGGATTACGGTGAGATGAACCGTTTGGCGGCCAGTGTACCGGTCGGGTCGGAAGGGCTGTTGGTGGTGCCTTTCGGCAATGGGGCGGAGCGAGTTCTGGAGAACCGTTGTACGGGTGCCGGGCTGTGCAATATTGATCTGAATCGCCACACCACTGCACACATCTTGCGGGCAGCTCAGGAAGGAATTGCCTATTCGTTCCGTTACGGCATTGATATTATGCGCACGTTGGGTTTGGTTCCGGATGTGATTCGTGCCGGCAAGGCCAATCTGTTTCTCTCCCCGTTGTTTTGTCAGACACTGGCTACGCTTACGGGGGCTAGGATTGAGTTGTATAATACCGATGGGGCCTTGGGTGCAGCCCGGGGTGCAGCGTTGGGTGCCGGATTTTACAAAAACCGGGATGAGGCGTTTGCTTCGCTGCGCAGGTTGGAGACGATCGAGCCGGAGGACAATGACCGTGAGGTATTGGAAACGGGATATCGGGCCTGGGTGCAGGAGGTGGAGTCGAAGTTGAAAACGAAATAGTTCGAATTATAAATAAAAACAAGCAAATTATGGCAACAGTAAGTTATTTTCCCACAGTAGGAAAGATTCCGTTTGAGGGTGCTGAATCGAAAAATCCGATGGCTTTTCACTATTACGATCCGGAACGGGTTGTACGGGGACGGAAGATGAAAGATTGGTTCCGTTTCTCGATGGCTTGGTGGCATACGTTGTGTGCCGAGGGGGCAGATCAGTTTGGCGGGGGAACGAAACAGTTTCCGTGGAATGCGTCGGAGAGTGCGCTGGAACGTGCCAAGGCCAAAATGGATGCCGGTTTTGAGTTTATGCAGAAGATCGGGATTGAGTATTACTGTTTTCACGATGTCGATCTGATTGATGAGGCGCCCAATGCGGTCGATTATGAGCGTAATTTGAAAGAGATCGTAGCTTATGCCAAACAGAAACAGGCCGAGACCGGGATTAAGTTGTTGTGGGGTACGGCCAATGTTTTCGGTCACGCCCGATATATGAACGGAGCCTCTACCAATCCCGATTTTGATGCAGCGGCTCGAGCCATGTTGCAGATTAAAAATGCCATGGATGCGACGATTGAGTTGGGAGGCGAGTGTTATGTTTTTTGGGGCGGCCGTGAGGGCTACATGTCGTTGCTCAATACCGACATGAAGCGGGAGAAGGAGCACATGGCTACCATGTTGCGCATGGCTCGTGATTACGCCCGTTCCAAAGGCTTTACCGGTACCTTCTTGGTGGAGCCCAAACCGATGGAGCCGATGAAACATCAGTATGATGTAGATACGGAGACGGTCATTGGTTTTTTGCGGGCGCATGGTCTTGACAAGGATTTCAAAGTCAATATTGAGGTCAACCATGCCACCTTGGCGGGTCACACCTTTGAACATGAGCTGCAGTGTGCCGTAGATGCGGGCATGTTGGGATCGATTGATGCCAACCGTGGAGATTACCAGAATGGATGGGATACGGATCAGTTCCCGATTGATCTATACGAGATGGTGCAGGCCATGATGGTGATTTTGCGTGGAGGCGGATTGCAGGGTGGTGGTACCAACTTCGACGCCAAAACCCGTCGTAATTCGACCGATCCGGAGGATATTTTCATTGCGCATATTTCAGCGATGGATGTCATGGCGCGTGCGTTGTTGATTGCTGCCGATATTTTGGACAATTCGCCTTATGAAAAGATGGTTGCCGAACGTTATGCGTCGTATGATCAGGGCGA
>QRFC01003357.1_pt1 | contig 10736 bp, 7 predicted proteins | sample 1861061 | NCBI WGS metagenome assembly QRFC01 (sample SAMN09711282, study PRJNA482702) | Human gut metagenome, whole genome shotgun sequencing project. | reverse complement strand
TGTTATTCCCGAATTTATCGGGGAGGCTATTCACATAATCGGCTGCGGCTTTTTGTTGTTCGGTATCTGATAAATACCCACCCTCACCATTGTCGTGCCACTCATAATCACCGCTTGTTCCTCTAAACACAACATTTACATCGGTGGGGTTATCAGTATCATTCACAAAACATGCAGCTCTCATTCCTGTTGAGCTATTGGTTTCATAATTTTGAACCGTATAGTTAAGCAAGGTAGGTTCATCATTGATGGAAGAGATTAGATTTCTCCACTCATCAGCAGTCATCATACAACCTTCAATTTTCTTTCCATTGTTTAGGTCGTTAGTCATCTCCCGGATAATCCCTCTTACATCCTTACCGTTTTCACAGTAATCGGTATATATCAGATTATCCAACATTAAAAGTTGAGCGTTTGAGAGAGCCACAACATTCACCTCCTGAATGATTAGTCTACTTTTCCGGCTTGAAATCAGAGTTTATATAATACTCATATTTCTCGGAAATAAACTTATCTTGATTGTTAAGAATATTATCAAGGTCTTCAGATCTTAATTTGTTCTCGTCCGCAGTTGTTATAAATGTAACTGTGCCGGAAACCTTTTGTTTTGCAATGCTTTCAACTATTGAATTCATTACATCGTCTGATAATGTATTGTTTGTAATGAAGTACGAATCTACCTTGCAGTTTCCGATTGATTGCCATTCGGAAAAGGAGGAAGCACCGCCAAGTTCATCCGACCATATCGTGTTGGGGAAACGAACTTTCACCTCTGCATCTTTTAAAAACTCTTTAAAAAAATCCACAGCATCATTATTCATAAGGCATTTAAAATAGTTGTCTTTGAATGTATAGGAATCATCAGCGTTTTTATATGCTCTTACCTCAACGATAGAGGATGGAAAACTTTTGGGTGTGAAAGTTATCAATGAATAGTCATATGCCCAATTACTCGATGTGTATCCTTCTGCGGTAAAAGTGTCATTATACTTTTTGTTGAGATATTCTGTTGCTTTTTCACGCATTATTTCCGCAGTATTCTTTTTATCTTTAGACATGCATCCACACACTCCTAAAATTAAAATTATGCTTAATAATAGTAGGGATAACTGTTTAATTGTTTTCATAATAATTCAGCCTTTCCCGATATATAAACTCTTTCAGAGATAGTTTTCAAATTTAGTGTATCTTACGGCAACCGTTTGAGTCACCGTAAGATACAATTTTTATCTTGGTGTGCCACATTTAGGGCAGTACTTTTGTGAAGAATCAAATTCTGCTGCACAGTGCTTGCAGAATACTATATTGCCGGTTGCAACATTCGTTGGAGCATCGGTAGAGTTGTTCATTTGAGGTATGTATGGCTTTGAAATGGTTTTTTCGCCTGCTTGTTTTGTCAGCTTTATCAAAAGGACTAAGACAACAATCATTAAAGCAGCAAGTACCGCCAAGCCAACATATATTGCTATAAATTCGGGATACATATTTCTACTCCTTATTCCTTGCCCGATGAACCATATTGTCCATCGGGCAAGGCCATATCACTTTTACTTGCTTGATTTCTTGCGTTTGAACATTACGAGGAGTACGATGGCGCCGCAGAGAATCACAACACCCGCAATAGAACCGATAAACAGCGGCGTATTGTTGAACCAACGGACGAACAGATTTGTAGAAACGAGGAAATTCTCGACCAACAGCTCATATTCGTTACCTGCGGCGTCAACAGCTACGATCCTGACATTCTGCTTTTCGTTCTTTTCAGGAATATCGAATGTATAGGTTTCGCCTTCGTTGTTGTATTTAATCTCAGAGCCGTTCAGATAAATCTTTACACCCTCAAGCACGAGGTTATCCTTAATCTCGACAGAAACCGTCTTAACCTCTACTGGGTACTGCATATCGCTCTCAAAATCAATCGGAACGATAACAGGCTTGGTTTTGTCAACACCAAAGGAAATCTCAGCTTTCTTTGTTTCATCAATGTTTTCGTTGATGTTTCCGGCAGCATCTACAGAGTAAACCGAAATACTGTATCTGCCGTCATCCGTAAAGAGGGCTTTGTTTATCGTATACTTGTACTGACTCCACTGACCGTTTCCGCCCGTCTCTGTTACGGTATAATCCGTGCCTTCGACAAGGTCTTTCGGAGTACCGTTCTTTGTCAGTTTGATCTTGGTTTCGCCCTTTTTCAGCGAGTCAACATTGGTTTCGGTAAACACAACATCTTCTTCGTTTTGCAGATATTTGCCGATAATCTTTTCAAGCGTTGCCAAATCATATACCGAGCCGAATCTGTTTGCAGAGAATGTAATGCTCTTTGTTGTCTCATTTCCTGCCATATCGGTAAGTGTTGCAGTCAGGATATAGATATCATCTACCTTTTGAATCTTTTCGAAATCCGCAAATGTTACTCTTTGTCCGTTCGCAATATCCGAAATGCTCGAGGAATAATTGACCTTGCCATTGCTTACACCGGTGAGGGTGTAGGAGATAGCATTACCGTTATAGTTTGTGTCTGTGAATGTAATCACAGGGGCAACCGTGCCGTTATTTGCAGACTTATCAGCCACGTCACTGATTTCAAGGGTAGGAGCTGTTTTGTCTACATAAAATTCTTCCGGAGTATAATCGGCAATACTGTTTCCGGCCTTATCATTGAACTCAATGTCAAAGCTGTATTTTGCATCGGATGCATAGTGGATGGTCGCAGTATGCGTATCACCGTTATCGTTCCATGCACTTGTTACGGGGAAGGCAACCGTTGCACCGTTATCGGTAGCAGTTCCGATTACGGTTACTCTTGCTGAATCGAAATTGTGTTCGACAATAGTAATTGTTGCAACACGGTCAGCTTTATAGTAGTTTCCGTTCAAAGCCGACATGTTATCGTATGCAACAGAAACTGTAGGCATCGTTTGGTCAATCGTAAACTTATGCTGAGCAAAATCCGCTGCCTTGTTCTTTGCAAGATCTGCATAGCTGATGTCGAATGTATAATCTCCGTCAGCGTGATAAAGGATTTCGGCAGTATAATAGGTTGCGTCGGGATTTACTGTATCCTTATGTTCTGTCCAATCGCTGAGGCTCGGAATTGTGCCGTCTGTGTTTGTAATCTTGTAGACAACGTCATTCTTATTGAAGTTGCGCTCAGTAATCTTTATCGTTGCTTTTCTGTCCGCCTTAAAGAAATCCGTATAGGTTTCATCCGGTATATTGTTGTCATAGGTGACTTCAATTGTCGGGACAGTATTGTCAATGCTGAAGTGCAATTCATCGTTAGAAGAATTGAGTGCTCTGTCATTAAACGAGAGCGTAACCTTAATGTCATTACTGTTGTTGGTTATATAAATCACTTTAGACATTTCCGTTACAAGGTTCCCATCCACAGCTTCCACGGTCCAGCCGTCAATAGTTTGACCGACTTTTACCATATCGGAACCATTAAGATAACTTTCAACCGTTATGGTTCCGTGAGGATCATCGGCGGTCTTATTATACGAAGAAACGACTTCCCAAGTAATATTCTTAATGCCTGAGAAGGTATCTTTAACATACAGTTTTACCGGAATACCGTCAGGTGTACCTTCTTTTGCAGTCCACTTATAAAGAGGCAATCCGTCGTTATCCGTATATTCCGTATTATTCACCAAGGAAATACTTGCCGTGGAATGGTCCTTGTGCATCGCAGCATCTTCAATAGCCGCACCATTGGGGTTGAAGAATTTAGGAGTGCCATCTTCATTCGCTGTTGTGTGTTCAACCTTATCAACGGCACGAGCATAAAGTTGTCCCTTAAATCCTTTAGGAACTATGAAGGTTGCGGATACAACCGTAGTATCGTCATCCGAACTGTCCACAAAGGTAGTTGCAGGCGTGTAATCTTTACGAACACCATCCTTCGTGAGTGTATAAAACTCTATTTGTTTTATCCCCGCTGAAGGGTTAACATCCTTTGCAGTTACAATCACCTCGGTATCCTCGGTGAAGAAATAACCGTAAGATTCCTCCGTCACAACCGGTTCTTTGTTTCCTTCTATTGATTTGTCTGCATTATATTCAAATCCTGTGATTGTCGGAATATCTCTATCAATATACACATCAATTTCGTTGCTGGAAATTTCGTTTCCCGCGTTATCGCAAGCAACAACTATGATTGTATACTTTCCAGACGGTTTTTGAGGAACATCCATCTGGCTTGTATTGATTGTAAAATTCAGTTCCTCTGTCTTTTGATTGATGAAGTAATAACCGTTTTCATTTGATATAACACGGTCTGTTTCGTTTTCATAAGGTGTTACTGTTTCAGCAGCAGCGTTTGTGAAATTCTTAATTTCAACTTTTTCGCCGTTTATTACAGCATAAACCGAGCGAATACCGGAATTTTCTTCTCCTGCGTCAGTAACTTTCACCTTGAATTCTATATCATCGCCATACCACTTGTTTTCACCCGCAAGGCTGGTTGCATCAGGATAAACAATTTCAAATTTAGGCGGATTCTGCTCAAGTTGCAGCAAAGCATTTCCTTTCTGCCTGATGTTTGAATTTGTCTTATCCGTCACATAAGTTTTTATCGACTTATTGCCGACCTTGTCTTCAGCAATTGCTGAAACGGTTTTCAATGTTTTAAAGGCGTCAACCGTAAGCGTAAATGTTGCGGTATTATCTTTACTTACCTCGACAGGTTTACCATATTGGGTATCATTGTAATAAAGCGTAACTTTATTTACTCCGGAAGTTGGTGCAGCATCCGAAGTTGTAACCTTCACAGTAACTTCTTCGTTGAAGAAGAAGCCAAAGGTAAGATAGTTGAAAATTTTACTGATGGTACTGTTATTCTTAACCTCAAAGTCATACAGATCAACCGTCGGTTCTGTACCGTCAATGCCGAACTTTTCGACAATTGCTTTGGACACTTTTTGCTTTTTGGGATTTTGAATATCTCGAATATAGAAAGTATAACCACTCATATCTTTCGCTTTATCGAATACGAGTTCATCTTTCCAATCATCCGACCTCTTTGATCTTCCGTTTAGACCTATTTGGTATTTGCTCGTGTCGGTCACTTTTATTGTGACCTTGTTAGTCATGCTTCCCCATCTGTCGCTATTCAGACCTTCAATTTTGTATTGGCCTTCTGCATCGTAAGTATTCTCAACGTTAAGAGAGCCTGTCAAATCAAATGAATAGCAATCATCATCCTGGACTGTAAATGTAATGGCGTGAACACCATCCTGACGATTATCTCCTTCGTCAACAGCGGGGTATTCATAAGAAATGCATGCAGTAACTCTTTTGATAACATCAGTATCATCCTTTTCCGCAGCTACCAGCCCTGCGATAACGCCGGATTCAATTTTGTCTGTCAAATCAGGATCATCTTCACCATAGTTGATTGTTTCAGTGATATCAAACGAGATGGTCTTCTTATGCACATAAACTACATAAGAAGCAGTTGCGGGCGCATAGTTAGCTTCTTCTGCTATAGATGCTGTAATTGTCGCATCACCGGATTTCAGTATTGTGATGGCACCCGTTTCTTCGTCAACGGAAACAACGCCGGACGGTTCGACCTTATAGGTAATAGGACCGGTAAATCCGCCAAGTTCCTTCAACGCCACAGTCAGAGTATTTTCATTAACCTTATCACCGTATGTATATGACTGTTCGGACTTTTCAAAGGAGAGTGCATTTTCTTTTTTAGCTACAATAAGTTTATAAGAAGCCGTGGTAATATCATACCCAATATCATCATCTGCAAGTGTAGCCGTAATGGTTGTTGTTCCGGCACCTACTATCGTATATTCGCCGGTTCGGGGATCAATTGTAGCTACATCTTTATTGCTGCTATCGTAGGAAAGAGTACCGCTAATATCGTTTGGTTTCAGAGTATTGTTAGTCCCTTTGCCGTCACCATATGTTTTGTTGATTTCAGCAGTTTCAAACTCAAGTGCATCTGCTTTCTTTTTTGCTGTGATCTCATAGGAAGCGGTGGAATCCTTATAGTTACTTTCTGTACCCGCAACGAAGGTAGCCGTAATCTTTGCAGAACCGGGCTTTAACACCGTTACTTCGCCGGTTAATGCATTTACTTTTGCGACTTTATCATTATCGCTTGCATATGTGATGCTGCCAACTGCACCTTCCTTAATGGTAAGAACATTAGTCTTAATGTCCTTATACACCCAATTGACAGAAGTCGCCGTATATGAAATTGCATTTTCTGCCTGTTCAACGGTCAAAATCAAAGTGTCCTCGGCAGCCTTGTAGTTTTCGTCTGTCGCAATCAAAACCTTAATTTTTGTAGTGCCTGCCCCTACGATAGTTACAATACCGTTAGAGTTCACTTTCGCTACTGTTTCATTTGTGCTCGAATATGTTTTTTCACCAACACCTGATCCAGACTCGGAAAGTGTAACGGCAAAAGCCTCATCGCCAAATGTTTTGGTAATGCTGTCTTCCGTAAAGGAAATAGTCTGAACATCTTTTTCACTCAAATCGGATTTCAGAATTTCAACCGGAGTATCTGCACTGACAGCAACATTCTGCTTTGAATAATTCTTATAAAGTTCCATTCCTGAAACTTGCAGAGTATAAGTTGTTGCATCGTCCACATTTTCAAACACAGCCTCATACGAATCATTTGTATTAGCTGTAAAAGTGTTGGTTGCATCATTTTCATCTGTCAGCGTAACGGTTGCTGAAATCCCGTTCGGTAATTTTACAATCACCGTTTTCGCTTCAGCCGCAAATACATGAAATACAACACCGAGAGGTATCATACTGAAAAGTATCAGTGCGGCTAAAACAACTGCCAACAATTTAGATGCATTCATTTTTGCCTGTCTAAACATGTTTTTCAACGCTCCTATGCAATAATAATTTTTTATATCTATAATTTATACCGTTAAAGGTGCAATGCATCCTAAACGATAAAACCATGCAGCAAATCAGTATATATTGAAAAGTGCCTTCGCCTTTATTCAGCAAAGCAATTACAACAAATACTATCAAGCTGAGGAGGAACAGAAGATCAGCAACCATTCCTTCCATTGATCTGAAAACCGAAAACACACCCGGTCTGCCGCGTATTCTTTTCGGATAGCGTCCGTTCTGTTTTTCAAGGACCTTTCTGTAATAGTTGGCTCTCCATATAAAAGCCTGCTCACCGATAAGTCCGAGCCAAAAAACGATAGGGATTATTATAGCAAAAACTCGATTATCCTCATTTCCTTTTGCAACGGAAATCAGTGCAATAGGAATTGAAGACAGAAACGAACACAATACTGAAAAGAAGATACACTGTCTAAATAATGAAACCGTCCGCCTCATTCAATCACCTCGTCGGAATGAGTAACGACCTCATCATGATTGATTTTGAACACAACAGGCTTGGAAGCGTCTGTTTTCAACTGCTCTGTTGGTGATAAAACAGTTGTTTCATTCGAAAGTACCTCTGTGCCGTCCGACAAAACTTCTGTTGCATTCGTGTCAAGGACTTCCGTTGCATTATCACTCAGAACCTCGGTAGCATTATCGCTTAAAACTTCGGTCGATTCCGTGCTGAGAACTTCGGTAGCATTGCTATCGCTATTAAGCATATCGGTCGGTTCTGAGCCAACTCGTCCGGATTTACCCTGCACAGCATCTGAAAGTCCAACTGTTCCTGATTTTCTTTTTGAACCTTTTTCGGAAAGGCTACCGCTTGTTTTGTCCAACCTTTTGGAAGCGTGTGCAAGAGCCATATTATTTGCAGTATTTCCTGCAACTTTTTCCGTCAAAGTACCGCGTTCAAGATTAACAGCGCTCGGACGAAATCTTTTATCTCCGCTTGAAGCGTTTGTATCTCTCATTGCCTTTATTTCGCGGGCAACCGTGCGACCTGTCAAATCTCCGATAATCGCCGGAATATTCAACCGGATAAACATTATTACCGCAGCAATCAATGCAATTCCCGAAAGGGAAAATCCAATGATAGCGATAATCAGCCATGTATTTGCACTCATTAAATTTTCACCTACTCTCTGTACGCATTATCAATTGCGGATTTTACCGAGTCAAATCGGCTTGTAACATCGGATTTGATTTCTCCGGTTTTGTCGGAGGTAGTTGATACCTGTCCCGCTGCATTTTTCACGCTGTCGAATACGCTTTTCATATCGCTTTGTGTAACTCCGTCTGCCTTGAACTTTCGTGCATAGTTCTCAATGGAATACATCGTCAGACGATAAACTTCAAGCTCAATAATTTCGCTCTCGTCTTTTCCATCTGCAACGGTTGTTACAAGTTCTTTTATGTTACTCCAATAGGGAGCGTATTTACCTCTGTCGGAGGCTTCTTCAATGTCAAGTGTAATATCTCTGTTAAACTTTCCGATATCACGGTAAACAGCCGCCATTGTGTAAAAACTATCGGATTTGTCACCGTATTCTACGGCATCTTCAAACCACTGAATTGCACTTTTCATTCTTGTGATCTGATTGTCTGCCGATTCGGTTTTGCCGTAATCATAGTAGTACCAGTAAAGTTTTCCTGTTTCAAAAGCAAGTTCGGCATAGCCCGGTTCATTTCGTAAGGCAGACAGATGTGCTGTTATCTGTTTTTTAAATTCGGATTCTTCGTCTGTTGTAAATGCCGCATCTTCCTTAAATGCATTTATCATTCCGATGTAAGCTTCTTTACTCAGCGGTTTAATATCAATCGCTTGCGAATAATACTTTACTTTTTCTTCGGAGGAGGACGATTTCTCTGCCTGAATAATATTTTGGGCATAATCGGCATTATTTGTGTGAGTTCTCATTGCTAAGCCCAAAACTCCGGTTAAAGCACAGGCAACCGAAACAGCAGCAGTAATGATAAACATATTGAGTTTACGTTTCTGCCTTGCACGGTATGCCGCACCGTATTCTTCATAGTGATGCAATGCATACAAAAGCTCTGCACAGGATTGATAGCGGTCTGCCGGATTCAGCTGAGTACATTTTTGTATGATCGCTTCAAGACCTGCTGAAAGTTGAGGATTCCAATGTCTTATGGGATATATTTCGTAGGGCGGCTCACAGGGATTTTGCCCCGTTACCAAATGATACAAGGTTACTCCCAAGCAATAAACATCGGTTCTTGCGTCAGTCTGACCTTTACCGCCAAACTGTTCGGGCGCTGCGTAACCTTTTGTGCCGAGACTGACGGTATCAGCCAAGCTCTGATCCTTATATTCGCGCGCAATACCAAAGTCGATAACTTTAATATTACCGTCCGGCTTGAGCATCACATTGGCAGGCTTCATATCACGGTAAATAATCGGGGGCTTGCGTGTGTGCAGATATTCAAGAGCCTCACAGATTTGCATTGCCCATTCAATAACAAGTTCCTGCGGTTGTGCGCCGTTGTTTTCAAGAATGGAACTCAGCGTTTCGCCCTCAATGTAGTCCTCGATTATGTAAATAACATTACCGTTATCAATAATGTCTACAATGCGGACGATTGCGGGATGATCAAGCTGCTTAATCAAATTTGCTTCTGCAATAGCACTCTGAATAACAACTTCGTTATTCTTATCTTTGGCTCTTTTTTCAATTTCCTTAATTGCCCACTGCTTGTTCAGGCGCTTATCCATTGCAAGGTAAACCTTTGACATACCGCCCTGCCCGATAAGCTTCAGTATTTCATATTTATCATCAATAACCTGACCTATGGTTGCCAAGACTTACACCTCCTTAGCATGTCTTTATAAGCAGCGCGGTGATATTATCTGTCTCTCCGCGGCTCTTATTTAGCTCTATCAGACGAGTAACGCTGTTCTTCATCTGTATTTCATCTGTATTTGCGATAGGAGAAAGTGCATTTTGTATTTCCGTCTCGCTTATTTCATGGCGAAAGCCGTCCGAACAAAGCATATAACATACGCCGGATTCAGCGAGTCCGCCTATATAGTCAGGCTCTACTATTCGGGATGCACCGATACACTGTAACAAAACATTTCTTCTCGGATCGCGCATTGCTTCTTCCTGTGTCAATTTTCCGAGACGAACTTCATTTGCTACAACGGTTTGGTCGGTTGTGAGAATAGTCAATTCTTTATTGTCGATTTTATATGCTCTCGAATCCCCGACATGACCTATAAGGTATTTTCCGTCTTCAAATACAATCATAGCGGTGATTGTTGAGCCAAGCTGAATATGATGCTGTCTGCCATATTCAGCAATTGATTGATTCTGCGACTTTATAATCCGATCCCATTCATACTTAACATCATCAAAATAAGTATCAGAAGAAAGGGTGTAGGGGAGGTCCTTTGAAAACCACATTTTAAATGCTCTTATGATAGAGGCACTTGCCACTTCGCCGCTTTCCAAGCCGCCCATTCCATCGCATATAACCGCCATCAGTATATTGCCTTTCGGCGTTTCAGCTTGAAGAATGCAATAGCTGTCTTGATTTGTGTCTTTTTTAATTCCCACATCTGTGTGAGCTGCCGTGTAAAAATTCATAAAACCTTGACCACTCAATCTATATAAAATACAAAGTCCTCATTTGCCAACCGAAGCTTTGTCCTCGAGAAGATCTCAACTTCTTTTTCTATCGGTATCGCTTTGCCGTCAACATAAGTCTTATTAGTGGAATTTAGGTCTTTAATATAGTACCGACCGTTCCTTGTTATAATATCTGCGTGGCTTCTGCTGACAGCGTTGTTATCGGAAACGAAATAGTCACTGTACTGTTTTTCTTTTCCGATT